>Ga0207416_1000352_pt1 | contig 81826 bp, 71 predicted proteins | sample PaiPotPPM11metaG_FD_184107 | JGI IMG/M metagenome (GOLD analysis project Ga0207416, IMG submission 184107) | Iron sulfur acid spring bacterial and archeal communities from Banff, Canada, to study Microbial Dark Matter (Phase II) - Paint Pots PPM... ... | reverse complement strand
TTTCGTTCCCCGCGATGGAGCGGGAGATCGAACGCTGGTGGCAGGAGCGCGACATCGTCAAGAAGACGCTCGCCAGTGGCGATCGCTCGCGACCCTTCATCTTCTTTGAGGGTCCGCCCACGGCGAATGCTCGCCCGGGGATCCACCACGTCGAGGCGCGCGCCTCGAAAGACGTCGTGCCGCGCTTCCATCGGATGCGCGGCGAGCATGTCATCGGCATGCGCGGTGGCTGGGATACCCATGGCTTGCCGGTGGAGATCGAGGTTGAAAAGGAGCTGGGCTTCAAGAGCAAGGCGGACATCGAAACTTACGGCATTGCCGAGTTCAACGAGGCCTGTAAGATCAGCGTCTGGCGCTATATCCAGGAGTGGGAGCGCATGACCGGTCGCATCGCCTACTGGATCGACCTCGAGCATCCCTATGTGACCTATCACAACGACTACATCGAGTCGCTGTGGTGGATCCTGAAGACGCTCTGGGAGCGCGACCTGCTCTTCCAGGATTACAAGGTCACGATGCACTGTCCGCGCTGTGGCACCTCGCTCTCGGATCATGAGGTTGCGCTGGGCTTCGAGGATGATGTCGACGATCCCTCGGTGTGGGTGCGTTTCCGCCATCGGCGGTCCGGCCATCCACTCGATGAGCAGCTTGCGGGCGCCTCATTCCTGGCCTGGACGACCACACCCTGGACGCTGCCCGCCAACGCCGCGCTGGCCGTCAAACCGGGCGCCGCCTATGTGTTGGTTGCGTACACGGCCACCGACCACCCCGAGCGGCTCGTACTGGCGGAGGCGCCGGCGAGCCAGGTTCTAGGTGACGAAACTTTCACGGTTCTGGCGCGCTTCGAGGGTGAAACCCTGCACGACGTCCGCTATGAGCCACTTTTCCCCGGTGTTCCAGGCCCGGGTGAGGAGCTTGGCATCGAGCAGGCATATCGCGTTGTGGTCGACGACTTCGTCTCGTTGGAAGACGGCACGGGAATCGTCCACATCGCTCCCGCATATGGCGACCTCGAGATCGGACGGAAATATGGTCTCCCGACGTTGTTTTCGGTGGATCTGGCAGGCAAGACTCTGCCCGAATATGATGAGCTGGGCTTCGGTCGGGTGTTCTTCAAGGACGCCGATCCTCTGATCACACGCAATCTGGAGGAACGCGGCTTGCTTTTCCGCAGTGAGCGGGTCCGGCATAGCTATCCCTTCTGCTGGCGGTGTGCTACTCCGCTCTTGTACTACGCCAAGCCTTCCTGGTACATCCGCACGACGGCGCGCAAGGCGCAGCTCCTGGCGAATAACGAGAAGATCCATTGGGTTCCCGAGCACATCAAGCACGGACGCTTCGGAAACTGGCTGGAGCAAAACATCGACTGGGCGCTGAGCCGTGAGCGCTACTGGGGCACGCCTCTACCGGTCTGGATCTGCGACTCGTGCGGCAGAGTTGAGGTGGTCGGCTCGGTGGAGGAGCTGTCGCAGCTTGCCGGCCAGGATCTGCAGGGACTTGATCTTCACCGACCGTACATCGACGAAGTCACCTGGCCATGTACCGCGTGTATGACGGGGAGTGCTCGACGTGTGACGTACGTTGCCGATGCCTGGTTCGACTCGGGCGGCATGCCCGTCGCGCAATGGCACTATCCGTTTGAGAATGAAGACCTCTTTGCCGTTGCAGGCCAGGCCGATTACATCTCGGAAGCCATTGACCAGACGCGTGGCTGGTTCTACACCCTCCACGCCCTGTCTACCCTGCTCTTCGATCGGCCGGCGTTCAAGAATGTGATCTGTCTTGGCCACATCCTCGATATCCACGGCGAAAAGATGTCGAAGTCGAAGGGCAACGCGGTTGATCCCTGGACGGTACTGGATGCCTACGGGGCGGACGCGACACGCTGGTACATGTACGCCTCTGCGCCGCCGTACAACCCGCGCCGGTTCTCACCTGATCAGGTTGGCGAAATAGTGCGCAAGTCGATGCTCACCCTATGGAACACCTATTCCTTCTTCGTGACCTACGCCAATCTCGATGGGTGGACGCCGACCACCGACCGTGACCCCTTTGCCAGCGTCGAGCTGCAGCTGATCGACCGATGGGCCCTGGCACGCCTCAATGCTCTAGTGCTCGACGTAACCTCCATGCTGGACGATTACGATATCCACGGTCCGACCAAACAGATCGACCAGTTCGTCGACGAGCTATCGAACTGGTATGTGCGTCGCAATCGCCGGCGCTTTTGGAAGAGCGAAGATGATGCCGACAAGCACGGCGCCTATCTGACGCTCTATACGTGCCTCACCACGCTGGCCCATCTGCTGGCGCCGTTCATGCCCTACCTCAGCGAGGAGCTGTATCGCAACCTCGTCGCCGAACAGGTGGCGAACGTTCCGGAGAGCGTTCACCTGACCGACTGGCCCAAGCCTGACGCGTCGTGGATCGACGAGCAGCTACTCGCCGACACGGCGCTGCTGCTGGAGACCGTCAGTCTTGGCCGGGCGGCGCGCACGAGCAAGAAGATCCGTGTGCGCCAACCGCTCAGCGAGCTACTCGTGAGAGTCGCGGGGGACGGCGCCGGCCTGGAGCGCTTTGAGGACGAGCTTCGCGAGGAGCTAAATGTCAAGGCAGTGCGCTTCATCCGAGGAGGCGACGAGCTGGTGGAGCACCGCTTCAGGCCGAATCTACCGGTGGTGGGCAGAAAGTACGGTCGGCTTGTACCGGCGATTACCGCGGCGTTGCGGGCGCTGGAGGGAGAAGAGGCCACGCTGGCCGCACATCGAGTGGAAGCCGGGCAACCCGTCGAAATCCGAGTGAACGGCGACACGCTGCAGCTGGAACCGTCCGAAGTACAGATCACGACGACGTCGCCCGAGGGGTACGCCGTGGCCGAAGAGAACGGGGTACTGGTGGCTCTCAACACCGAGGTCACGCCTGACTTGCAGCTGGAGGGCCAGGCTCGCGACCTGGTTCGGTCCATTCAAGAGGCGCGCAAGTCGGCCGGCTGCGCCATTACCGACCGAATCCGGGTGACGATGCAGCCGGTGGCCGGGGTGGATCTCGAGCCGGTGCTGTCGCGGTTCGGCGACTACATTTGCGCCGAAACTCTGGCGGAATCGCTGGTGATCGGTTTTCCCCAACCGGGTGCGTATAGGGAAGAGATCGAGCTCTCTGACGGTACGGTGCTTCTCGGGCTCCAACGGGTCGGAGCCTAGGGCCGTTCGCGAACGACCCCTACCCGCTGCCGATGACCCCCATGGTCCTGGAGGACGTTGACTCAGCGGGGCCGGTCAGTTTCGAGGTTCGGCTGCCAGGCCCACTCGACGTGGTCATCTCTCTGGAGCCATTCCGCCGCTCCGGCGACGATCTCATGGACCGCTGGGATGGAACCCATCTGATGCGGACCATTCCCGTGGGCAACGCGAGCATCGCCTATGCGTGCACCGTCGGTGGCACCCTGCGGGCGCCCAAGCTTGGTGTGACAATTGAGGATTCCACCTGGATAGATGCGGTCAAGCGTGTCGTGGGCTCGACCTTCGTACCGGCTCCGCCCGACTTTGCAGCACTGCTCGAGCGGGACCCGATCATCGCTGAGCTAAATCGGCGTTTTCCTGGCCTGCGTCCGGTATTGCAGTTTGATCTGCTCGGCGCGCTGGTGCGCTCCATCAGCGCGCAGCAAGTCAATCTGCGCTGGGCGGCGACGACCCGCCGCCGTCTGGCGGAGGCCTTCGGCAAAAGGCACCTGGTGGCAGGTCACCCGGTCTACAGCTTGAGTGCGACTCGATTGGCCGCTGCAAGCGTCGAAGAAATCCGGGCGCTGCAGTTCACCACCCGGAAGGCCGAATATATCATCGGTGTGGCGCAGGCAATTGCCGACGGACATCTGGACACGCAGAGCCTTGCCGTCTTGCCGGACGACGAGGTGATCTCTCGACTCACCGCGTTGCGCGGCATCGGTCTCTGGACGGCAGAGTGGATCCTCACCCGTACGCTGGGCCGCCCCCGCGTGGTTGCCGGCGATCTCGGCGTCCGTAAGGTGGTCGGCATGGCGTATCTGCGTTCTCCACTGGCATCTGAAGCAGAAGTACGTAAAGCCACCGCTCACTGGGGAGCATCAGCCGGGATAGCCCAAGCGCTCCTGCTGCACAGCCTCATCGGAGCCCCGCGAGTCAGGGACGCGTCTGGTGGATCGTCACATCCAAAGAGAGACTGAACCGGGTGCGATCTGCGGTAATCACAGCCTGCTGCAGCCGCATGGCTGTACTGGAATTACGATAGACCATGAAGCGGCTGCTGGTGGCGCTGGTCGCAAGTCTGGCCACAGTAGGTTCGGTTGAGGCAAAAACGGACTTTCGGCTACAGAGCGCTGATTTTGCCAACGGATCGCCCATACCCAGCGCCCATGAGGGCAATTCGTTTGGCTGTAACGGCCGGAACGTTTCCCCCACACTGTCCTGGTCAGGGGCTCCTGTGCACACGCGCGGCTTCGCGCTCACGGTGGTCGATCCGGATGCGCCCACTGCGGGCGGCTTCGTGCACTGGCTCGTCTACAACATTCCTGCGTCCCGGCACACCATCGGCCCGAGCGCGCTCAAGGGAACACAGCAGGGCAGAAACGATGCCGGGATCAACGGCTACTTTGGTCCATGCCCACCGCCCGGAAGCGGTCCACATCACTACCACTTCACGCTGTACGCGCTCAACATTTCCCACGCCAGGGGAAGCAGTCACCTCAATCTATCCGCGCTGCGCAGGGCGATGAAGGGGCATGTCCTCAAGACGGCAACACTGATCGGGACCTTCCAGCGGTAAGGGTTCTCACGTGAGGAGCATGTCGAGCTGCCTGTTTTGCTCGTCGAGTCGAGCGAACAGCGCGGTGATGCGCTCATGCGCGTCTTGGCGGTAGAGCGCGTGGCCGACGGCGCGATAGGCGTCGCGGACCGGCGCATTATAGCTCGCGTTCCATGCCGCCCAGGCGTCACCCTGCAGCGCCGAGACGGCAACGCGTTCAACCTGGACCGGGGTCTGTGAGATAGTCGTTGCCATTGTGTGCTCCTAACTTCCAACCGCTTCTTGACGAGGTATATCGCTTTTCCTAGCTGCATCATCTCGCAAATCGGGCTGCAGCACATCGGGCACCAGACTCATCTCGAGCTCTGATCTATGGAGGACAGGTCTTGCGGCATCCGGCCGAGGGCCGCCTACGACAAAAGGTGGAGAAGCGTCACATCGGTGTGTATGTATATGGTTAGAGCAGGTAGCTCGCGGGAAGGGCGATGAAACGGATTGGAATTCTCCTGACAGTGCTGATGTTTTTCACCGCCGGAAACGTACCAGTGGGCTATGCATTGGCATCCCACCATCTCGGCATGGCCGCCGGGAAGAGCCAGTGCAGGGCCATCACCAAGACGGTGACGGGCAAGAAGACTCGCGTAAAGATCTGCATCAGGAAAAAGCCGACGCCGGTACCATTTTCCCTGCCAACGGGCGTTGCCGTCGATGCCAGGGGCAATGTGTACGTGACGGATTCCGGCCACGACCGAATCGTGAAGCTCTCGCCCGGCGGCAGCGTGCTGGCCAAATGGGGGACGAGCGGATCCGGTTCCGGACAGTTCAACGTCCCAAACATGCTGGCGCTGGATGCCAAAGGCAACGTCTATGTGGCGGACTCCAACAACAACCGCATCCAGAAGCTCTCTCCGACCGGCAAACCTCTTGCGCAGTGGGGCGCCGAGGGATCTGGTCCAGGGCAGTTGAGCGAGCCGAAGGGCGTGGCGGCCGATTCACAGGGTAATGTGTACGTCGCCGATACGTTTAACAATCGGATCGAGAAGCTCTCCACCGCAGGCGCCCCCCTTGCCGAGTGGGCAGTAGGTCTGGGCTTGAGACATCCGTCGGGTATTGCGGTCGACTCAAGGGGCGAAGTCATCGTGGCGGATTCCGGGAACCAGCGCGTGCTGAAGCTCTCGCCTTCAGGAGCATCGCTCGACCAGTGGGGCGTGGATGCAGGCCTCAATAAGCCAAACGGCGTCGCCGTCGACGCAAAGGACAACATTTACGTGGTCGACCGCGCCAGCAGCCGGGTTCAGAAACTGTCACCCTCCGGTGCGCTCCTGGCCCGCTGGGGCACGCATGGTTCGGGCTCCGGCCAGTTTTCCCTCGCATCCAACGGGCGCCTCAATGGGATTGCGGTCGGTAGCCATGGCAATGTCTTCGTGGCGGATACGGCCAACAACCGCATCCAGAAGCTCTCGCCACGGGGCAAGGTGCTCTCCATCTGGCGCTGATGGGGAGCCATCCGCTCAAGCCGCTACGCGAAGAGACGAGACACCGGATACCTGAAGCCCGGCAGAACCTGTCCTCCGTCTGGCTCGTCTGATTCCTCAAGGGTGATGCTCGGTGTGTCTGCTCGCGACTGCCACACGTCCACTTGGTGGCTAACCGGCCACACGACCCATACCAATTTGACTCCGGCTCTCAACCACAATCGAGTCTTCGCCGCCAGCTGAGGGCGTCCCTGGCTCGGTGACGCGATCTCCACGACGAGATCAGGAGCCAGCCGGGGAAATCCTTTCCAATTCTGAGAGCCACGCACCGGCGCACGGGCTGCGGATATGAATGCCAGATCGGGCGCCAGCACCGTGTCCGGCTCATCGATCCTGCTTAGCAAGAACCCGGTTTCGGGGAGAGTCACGGTCCCGAGGTCATGAGCGTCGACGAATGACCGAAGCGCCATGAAGAGCGTGCCCGCCACGTGACTGTGTTCATAGCCTGACGGCGGCATACGCACTAATCTCCCTTCAACCAGCTCGTAGCGCCAGGAATCGTCGGCGCGAGTCATAAGATCGTTTGCGGTCAGCAGGGCCGGCTCGGCCCAGGGAGCAAGAGCATCGGGCACCATAAGCCACCTAACGTATCTACCGGATTACTGCCATTATGCCGCACGTATCTCACAGGTAGCCGTCAACCGACATGGAGCACAAAGCACTCCATTCGAGCGCTGAGCTGGTCGCACAGATACGCTCCCGAGAGGTAAATGCCAGGCTGGTTCACGCACTCCTAGCTGCTCTCCAGGAGGTGCGAGGTCGGCGCTTGCCATGGCTGGATGATTTGCGGCGTACACGCTCGATCCCAACCGCGATCAAGACGGCGACAGCCACGGCCAGCGCGCCGCCGATGGCATCCAAGAGGTAATGGTTCCCGGTAACTACGATTGTGAAAACCATGATGCCTGGATAGAGGGCACCAAGGACGCGCAGCAGGGGGTTGCGCGCCAGCCAGACGACTGATAGGCCGATAATAAGCGCCCAGGCAGCGTGCACGCTGGGCATCGCAGAGTAGGCATTGTATCCGATCGGCACGCCGTTCAGCTTGCCCGAGCCGATGATGTGCTGCATTGTATCCTGGAATCGGAAGACGTGATGATTGAAGATCAGCCCCGAGGTCAACCGTGGCGGGGCAACCGGATACACCTCATAGGCGACGAACGCCAGCGCATTGGTTATCAGCATGACGTTGCGGACGAAGGGGAAGCGATCGCGATGTCTGGCGAAGATCCAGACGGCGACCAGCAACGTTACGAAGATGTGGCAGAAGCCATAGACGCTATTGGCGAACTGAACGACATCCGTCCAGCTCAGAGGAATACCCAGCAGGCTTCGAATGTGCCGGAAGAAGGTCTGCAACGCCGGCTCGACGAAGAAGCCGTGCGCCGCCTCGAATGAAGCGACCTGCCGTGCGTGGTGAACGGCTTCGACCGCGTTGGGCGGCTGGATGTTGCCCCGGAAGACGTCATTGAAGGCGTCCGCCATCACCACGATCACCGCCTGAGCAGCAAACAGGAGCCAGGCTCGGCGGGACGGCCACCTGGTAGAAGAGAGGCGTTGGGTGGGTTGTGCGATCGCCATTGCTGCTACCTATCCTTCGTGCATGGAGGGCATTCCCTCTACTGCCACTAAACACCCTCGGCCTGTTCGGCGCATCGGGCAATCGGCCGATATTAGCCTACGACAAATGATTCAGAAGCAGGTATGAATCGTTTCACATCGAAGGGTCGTCAGGCGGCGATCCGGCGCTGCCGCACACCGAACGCGGCTAGTGCACCCAGCGCCAGGATCGCCGCACATACCAGGAACGCGTCGTTCATCGCATGGGTGAGCGCTAGATCCTGGACCAGCTGGCCATGGCCATGTGGATGGGCGGACAGGTACCGGCTCTGCTGCTCCTGCAGCACCACGCCCAGGACGGCGATGCCCAACACCGACCCGAGCTGGCGCACCGTCGTCACGACCCCTGCGGCGGCGCCTGCCTCCTGTCGCGGCACCGCTGCCATTACGGCATTGTTGATAGTGGCGCTGGCGATGCCCAGGCCGATGCCGATCATGACAAACGGCGGCACCAACCATTGCCACGAAGACGAAACACTGAGGTGCGCCAGCCAAAACATGCCGATGCTAAACAGCAGCATGGCGGTCGCTATAGGCCAGTGCGGCCGAGCCCGGCTGGCGAGAAGGCCGCCGAACGGACCGGCCAGCGCCATAAAGATGGCCAGAGGAAGAACCGTTAGGCCCGACCGTAGCGGATCGTGGTGCTGGGCATTCTGTAAGAAGAGCGGCATGTAGACGAAGATGCCCAACAGACCGAAACTGAGCGTAATTGCGACAAGAATGCCGGCACTGAACGCAGGATTTCGGAAGAGGTTGAGGTCGAGCATCGGCTCTCGAGCCCTCATCTCGCGCACCACGAAGAGCACCAAGAGCACCGCGCTCGAGACAAAGAGCCCGAGGATGAGGGGTGAGGTCCATCCGCGAGCGTGACCCTCCACCAGGGCGTAGCTCAGGCTTAGAAGGAAGCCCGCGTTGAAGACAATCCCGAGCGGATCGAGGCTTTGCACACCGGAGAATTGAACGGGCCGTGACCGCGACGGAAGGAGTATCGATCCCATGACGACGGAGGCGATCGCCAGGGCGGTGTTGATCCAGAAGAGCCACATCCACGACGTGTCGTTCACCACGAGGCCTCCTATGACCGGTCCCACGCCGATCGCCACGCCGACCAGCGAACCCCAGAGACCCATCGGCAGCCCACGCTCCTTCAGCGGAAAGAGATTGGTAATGAGAGAGAGTGTGGCGGGCATCATCATGGCCGGACCGAGGCCCGTCAATGCCCGAAAGGCGATGAGGACGTTGATGTCCCGTGCCAGCGCGGAGCCAACCGAGCCTGCCGCGAATACGACCGCTCCTGTCAGGAACATGCGCTTGCGTCCGAAGACGTCGCCGAACCGCCCGAACGTGGTCAGAAACACAGTGAAGGTGAGGAAATAGCTATCGACCAGCCACTCGACCTGGCTCAGGTTCGCATGAAGGTCATGCTGCAGCACAGGAAGGGCGGTGTTGACGGAGGTCGACGCAGACAGCAGCGTGAACAGTCCCACCATGAGTGCGGCAAACCCAAGCCAGCGGCGCCTCGGCGAGATCGAAGGTGCCGTGGTCGGGGCAGCCTCGGGATGGGTAGCCGGGTCGCTGTATTCACGCCGCGGCTCTTCGGACGGAGCTCTCACAGCAGCTTCGCGAACTCTTCTACACTGAGCCCAGCTTGGCGGATGATGGCCCGCAATGTGCCTCGGTCCAGTTCCCTGTGGTCCGGCACGACGACTTGCGCAAAGGGCTCATTTCGACGCAGGATCATGTGACTTCCTTCCTGCCGTCTCAGGGAGAAACCGGATCGGGTGAGAGCGGCGACACATTCACGACCCGAAATCCTCGGCAGTTTGGTCATACGGCGAGCAAGAGTGCTTCAAATCGCTCCTCAGGAACTGAGAGGCCATCTTCTTGTAGCGCGGCAATGTAACCACGAATGGCTTCTTTGACGTTCTCAACGGCCTCTTCCTTTGTGCTCCCCTGACTGATGCACCCAGGTAGACTGGGACATTCAGCTACCCAGTAGCCATCTTCCCCGGGATAGATTAGAACCTGCCTCATTTCTTTGCCTCCAATGTGACTACCCTCCATTATGCTCATCGCCACAGAGCGTGCAGGTCGCAACTCAGCAGAAGGCACGAGCTGACGGTCCGCCAGTTAGGCGCAGTCCCTTTGCCAGCTTGGTGCGCGTGACCGGTACACTTCGCCTCGAAAGGGAGTGCGCCCAGTACACCCCGACCGGAACCTGAAGAACTTCCTTCTGGATTTCCAGGCTGCTGCAGTCAGGGACGAGAATCCTCATCGACCTCGGGACCGGACGACCAAATTGACCGTAAGTCGGTCTGATACTCTATAGTGTCAACATAATCCAGCGCACGGCGAGGGAGAGTAGTAGACGGCGCACTGAGCGATCGGGGATGGTGGAAGCCCGACTAAGCTGCCGAACGGACTCCTGAGTGGCCCGGTCTACTCCGGGCGGGGATGTTCCCCGATAGCAAACTGCAATGAGTGGTCTGACGGGCGCACAGTACATGGCGTCCTGTGCAGGCAACAAGGGTGGCACCACGGGCAGAGGGCTCGTCCCTGCGGAGACGAGCCCTCTGCCTTTCTTCATGCCGATGCCGGACACGGAGGTCCGGCCTACAGGAGTTAAAAGCCGGACACGGAGGTCCGGCCTGCAGAAAGCGGATGCCGGAGACGGACATCCGGCCGACAGGAAGTGAATGCCGGGTAACCTCCAGGTGACAGAGGTCCGGCCCACAAAGAGACCCAGGAGGTAGGACGATGACAAGGGTAGTGCTGGCGTACTCAGGCGGACTTGACACATCGGTCGCAGTGCGATGGCTCATGGAGAACTATGGGCTCGAGGTCGTAACGCTCACGGCGGATCTGGGCGGCGATATCGACCTGGAGTCGGCACGACAAAAAGCGCTGCATGTGGGCGCAGTCGACGCGTACGTGGTCGATGCCCGTGAGGAGTTCGCGCGCGATTTCGTGCTCCCCGCGTTGCAGGCAGACGCCCTCTACGAAGGAACCTATCCCTTGGCGACGGCGCTGGCGCGCCCACTTATCGCACAGCTCATGGTGGAGGTCGCACGGCGAACCGGCGCGTCGCTGATTGCTCACGGTTGTACGGGCAAGGGAAACGATCAGGTGCGATTCGACGTTGCCACCACCGCACTGGCGCCGGAGCTCAAAGTGATTGCACCAATACGGGAATGGAAGATGAGCCGGGAGCAGGAGATCGAGTACGCCCAGCAGCATGGCATCCCGGTTCCGGTGGGCCGAGAGTCGCCCTATAGCACCGATGAGAATCTGTGGGGCCGGAGCGTGGAGTGTGGCATTCTGGAAGACCCCTCGGCGGAGCCGCCGGATGACGCGTACGATTGGACTGTCAGCCCGCAGCGCGCACCGGACGAGCCGCTCTACCTGGAACTTCGCTTTGAGGAGGGAGCGCCGGTCGCGCTGGACGGCTCACGGATGAGCTTCTTGCACATCATCCGGACGCTCAACGAGTTGGGTGGCAAGCAGGGTGTAGGACGCATCGACATGATCGAGAATCGTCTGATAGGTCTAAAGTCTCGTGAAGTGTACGAGGCACCCGCTGCGGTTGTACTGCATGCGGCTCACCGCGCGGTAGAAGATCTGACGCTGGCCAAGGACTCGCTGCGCTTCAAAGAGATCATCACCTCGACCTATGCCGATCTGGTCTACAACGGACTCTGGTTTGGTGCGCTCAGGCGCGATCTCGCAGCATACGTGTCGAGCTCGCAGCAACACGTTACGGGCACAGCCCGCCTCAAGCTCTTCAAGGGCTCCTGCACCGTGGTTGGCCGGGAGTCTCCTTACTCTCTCTACGATCGTGAGCTGGCTACCTACGGAGGTGGCGATCTGTTCGATTACCAGGCGGCTGAAGGTTTTATTACGCTGTGGGGCCTTCCCCTGAGGACACAGGCGCGCAAGCAGACGCTTGCCAAGACCGAGGTGCCGAGTAGATGAAGACCTGGCAAGGTCGCTTCGCGGCGCCTGCCGACCCGCTCTTCGAGGCATTCACCTCCTCGGCGATTCAGGATCAGCGGCTGGCGCAGTATGACATACGTGCGAGTAAGGCCCATGCTCGTGCCCTGGCTCAGGCCGGCATCATCTCCGGCGCCGATGCGAACAAGCTGGAGCGTGCTCTGGAGGAGATCGCACAGGAGCTCAAGGCGGGAGACTTTGTATGGCAGGACGATCTGGAGGACGTTCACACCCATGTCGAGTCCCGGCTGCGCGAGAAACTTGGTTCCCTCGCGGATACGCTCCACGCCGGCCGCTCGCGTAACGATCAGATCGCAACCGACTTGCGGCTTTACGTCAAGGAGCAGACTCTTACTGCTCTGAGGCGCATCCTCGATCTCCAGGATGCCTTGCTGAAGCTGGCGAGCCGATACGATACCGCTGTGATGCCTGGCTACACCCATCTGCAGCAGGCCCAGCCGGTGCTCGTTGCCCATCCTCTGCTGGCGTATGCGTCTATGCTTGGCCGGGATTGGGAGCGATTGCGTGATTCGCTGACACGGGTCGATCGTTCCCCGCTTGGCAGCGGTGCCCTCGCCGGGACGGCCTTCCCACTGGACCGCCGCCTGCTGGCGCGGGAATGCGGTTTTGCCGAGGTCATCTCGAATAGTCTGGATGCTGTGAGCGACCGCGACTTTGTGGTTGAATTCGTGGCATCAGCCGGGCTGTGTATGACCCACCTATCACGGTTGAGCGAAGACCTCATCGTGTGGTCGTCGGCTGAATTTGGCTTCGTGCGTCTACCGGACGCCTTCGCCAGTGGGAGCAGCATGATGCCGCAGAAGAAGAACCCGGACGTTCCGGAGCTGATCCGCGGGAAGGCCGCGCTGGTGGTGGGCGATGTGGCCGCTATCCTCGCACTCGTGAAGGGCTTACCCCTCGGATACAACCGGGATCTGCAAGAGGATAAGACACCACTCTTCCACGCGGCCGACACGCTCCTGTCCTCGCTTCGGATCCTGGCTGCAACGGTGCCCGAGCTCGCGTTCGACGTGACACGGACGCAGCACGCGGTGACCTCTTTTGCGCTGGCGACCGACCTGGCCGACGCTCTGGTCCAGAGCGGTACGCCATTCCGTGAAGCGCACGCCGCGGTAGGCGGCCTGGTCGCAACCTGCCTGGAGGAGGGGCGAGAGCTGTCAGACCTCGATGCCCGCGAGCTCCAGCGCCTGCTGCCGCGGCTGCAGGAGGTTCCCGAGCTCACGCCGGCCGCCTCGGTACGCCGCAAGCGAACCAGCGGCAGCACAGCGCCCGACCAGGTAGCGGAGCAGCTACAAGCCGCGGCTGCCGAGATCGCTGAGCGCCGAAGTTGGGTGGAGGAGCGCATATGAGGCTGGCAATTCTAATCTCCCAAGTCCGGTTGGAGGAGAAGCTGATCTTTGCAGCGGCCGAGCAAGCCGGCGTCGATCTGGTGAAGGTCTTCGACAAGGAGCTCATTCTGGATCTGGAACGTCCCCAGTTCCCGGAGGTGGATCTGGTGCTCGACCGAGGCCTGGTGCATTCGCGAGCCGAGTATACCCTCCGCTTCCTGCGCTGTCTTGATATCCCGACCATCAATTCCTACGATGCCACGATCGCCTGCGACAACAAGTTCCTCACCAGCACCGTGTTGCAGGCCAACGGCATCCCGACGCTGCGCACCATGATCGCCTACACACCGCAGTCGGCATTGGAGGCGATCGAGCGGCTAGGCTATCCGGTGGTACTCAAACCGCCGGTCGGCTCGTGGGGACGCTTGCTGGCCAAGATCAATGATCGCGAGGCAGCGGAGGCAGTGCTGGAGCACAAAGAGATCCTGGGCTCCTATCACCACTCGATCTTTTATATCCAGGAGTATGTGGCCAAGCCCGTCCGCCATCCGGAGTCAGGTGGTGGCGATATCCGTGCCTTCGTTGTTGGAAACCGGGTCATCGGCGCCTCCTACCGCACGTCGCATCACTGGATCACCAATGTGGCCAGGGGAGCCACCACCACTCCGGCCGCGGTAACACCCGACATGGAGGAGATCGCGCTGCGGGCGGCGAAAGCAGTCGGCGGCGAGATCCTGGGCGTCGACTTGGTGGAAACAGAGGAGGGACTCAAGGTCATCGAGATCAACACCGGCGCCGAGTTCAAAGGGCTGTTAGAGGCCACCGGCGTCGACGTGCCGGCTGCCATCATTGAGCATGTGCAGCAGCGGGCCAGACAGGCAGTTCCTTCTCGATAGCCGCGCAAAGGCTGTTTCGCGCTCCTGTCGGCGCCAAGTCTGCCACAATAGAGCGTCTCCCGGCGTTTATCGGTCGAAAGCGCGACCTGAGGCATCACGCTGAAGTGGTGCCGGTGGCAACAGTGGAACATGAGGTTGCTCCATAATGCGTGATGGCGTATGGAAAGATTGTGGCAGCTGGCATCCCGTTGGCCTGGTCGAGAACCTCATACAACGTCGCCTGAGCTCGTATTCTCTGACATTATCTGGCCTCGAAAACTTGGAATTGATGAGAGGCGGACCGTGCATTATCGCCGCAAATCACGTACAGCCCGAGAACAGAGTTCTGGAAGCGTCGGGTTTTGGTCCCGATTCGTTTGTTATCCAAGATGTTGTCAGAAGGATGGGTTGGCGTTTACGAATCGTGGCGAAATATGAGCTGGATGAATGGCAGGCGAACACGATTCCTGCATTCTTGCATCCTTTGGCGGAGTGCCTGCAAAGAAAGCTCATCCTCATGCATGGGGACATACCGGTGCGCAGGAATAGCGTAAGAAATAAGACATTCTTGCGACTGATAACCCGCGCGATCACCAATAAGGACGCGATTCTGTGGTACCCCACCGGTGTCTGGGGGCAGGATTTTAGTCCTGACCAGGAAGTGCGACCGGGTGTGGCATACGTGGCGAAACGGTTTGGTGTACCGGTTATCCCCGCGTACCTCCGAGGATGTACCAGCTGGAGGGCCTGTCAGAAGGTCGACGTTGTGTTTGGAGAGGCGATCCATTGTTGCGAGCTGTCCCGCCAGGAGGTCAGAGCGCGGGTGCAGCAAGAAATCTTAGGGTGTCGGCAGCGCTTGGCGCTCAGCGAGCTCTCACCACGCGTGGCGGGATCGCCGATCCGGGAGACGATCATTGACGCGCCAATACCGGAGCTGGAGTGCTAAGGGATCTGCTGCCTACGCTGCCGCTCCGATACCTGGCGTTGGATGAAACGGCGGTACCAGTCGAAGCTGGACTTGGGAACGCGCTCCTGCGTAGGATAGTCGACGTACACCAGGCCGAAGCGTTTCTGGTAGCCGTGATGCCACTCGAAGTTGTCGAGAAGGGACCAGACAAAGTAGCCGGCCAGCGGCACACCATCACGGATTGCGCGGCTGCAGGCGATCAGATGCTGCTCCAGGTAGTCCTGGCGCTCCGGATCGAGGATCCTGCCGTCGTGGATCCGGACGTCGTCATAGGCCGCGCCGTTCTCGGTCACGAAGAGCTGAGGCGGGGCATACTCGCGCTGTAATCGGATCAGCAGCTCGTAAAAGGCGTCGGGATAGACCTCCCAGCCCATGTTGGTGAATGAGCCGCTCTCCGGACGTACGATCACCGGATGTCCTGTCTGCGGGGTGGCGCGCACGATATGCCGGTTGTAGTAGTTCACGCCGAGGAAGTCGATGGGAGCGGAGATGGTGCGCAGGTCATTTGCCTGGATAGCCGGGAGATATGGAGCGAGGGATTCGGCGGCATCGGCGGGGTATGCGCCACGGAAGATGGGATCGAGAAACCAGCGGTTGCTCTTCCCATCGCTGGTACGGGCCGCCGCCAGGTCCTCGGTGGAGGCCGAAGCCGGGTGGGCAGGAGACAGGTTAAGCGTGATGCCGACGCGTGCCTCCGGGCAATCGCGGCGAATGACGGGTACAGCCCGGCCATGCGCTAGGAGCAGGTGGTGGGCAGCGGCCAATGCGCTCTTCTCACCGGTGCGTCCGGGAGCGTGAACTCCCCAACCGTATCCGATCCAGGAGGCAACCCAAGGTTCGTTCTGGGTGATCCAGTGCCGCACGCGGTCGCCCAAGCGCCGGACGACGCACTCGACATACTCCACGTACGCGTCGACCGTGTCACGATGAGGCCATCCGCCCCGGTCTTCTAATTTCTGCGGCAGATCCCAATGATAGAGGGTGGCATAGGGCTGAATGTCCTTCTTCAGGAGTTCGTCAACCAGCCGGTCATAGAAGTCGAGTCCTTTGGGATTGATCGGACCGCGGCCCTTGGGTAAGATGCGGGGCCAGGCGATGGAGAACCGATAGCCGCGCAGACCGAGTGTTTGCATCAAGGCTACGTCGTCCTTATATCGGTGGTAGTGATCGCAGGCGATGTCCCCGTTGTCGCCGTTGCGCACCTTCCCCGGAATCCGGCAGAAACGATCCCAAATGCTTTCGCCCCGGCCATCCTCGTGCACGGCTCCTTCGATCTGGTAGGAAGCCGTCGCGGCGCCCCAGACGAAGTCCGGTGGGAAGGGCAGATCGAGTACCCGCTGGGCATTGCTATCCATTTGTGTCTCTCCATTCTGGTCTTATGGATTGGGGATAGAGGTGGCAGCGCACCCTGTAGAAGTCCAGATAGATGGTATACATTTGACGGACGCTCTGAGTCTCATGCACAATAGACCCAATTGCATATGTCCACGGCGAGAAAGAGCAGTAGGCGCCGTCCAGAGAGCGACCGGGGATGGTGAGAGCCCGGAACAGAGGCGCCGAACGGGCTTTCGAGTGGCCGGCCGACGTATGAGGCCGGGTGGCTGGTCTACACGCACGCAAGACCGGAATGAGAGGGTTGCCTTGCAGCCAATCAGGGTGGCACCACGGGTACTATCAGACTCGTCCCTTCGAGGGACGAGTTTTTTTGTGTGAAGAGAGGTTATGGCGCAGGATCACCAGTGGAATAATGATATCTGGAACTCAGGTCGACGGCGGCGGAGCGGTCCGCCGCCCGACCCGATCGGGCGCTTAGGCGTGGACCGCTTCACTCGTCCCCTTTCGGGACGAGTTTTTTTATGACCTCTACCAGATAGCGCAGCAGGAGGATCTATGGAGTTGATACAGGCAACCACAACCGGAGGCATCCCGAGACTACGAGCCAAACCCGCGGGCGGCCGGGCGCCGGCGGCACCTCGAGCACAACAATCATCCGCGCTTTTTGGGACGCTGCTCTTGGCCGATGGCTCATGCTTTCGAGGGGAGGGTCTGGGGCATCCGGATGTTGCCAGTGGCGAGCTTGTCTTCACCACGTCGATGACCGGTTATCAGGAGACGCTCACCGATCCGTCGTACCGGGGCCAACTTGTGATGTTTACCTACCCGCTCATTGGCAACTACGGTGTCGTGCCGGGGCGCGCCCAGTCGGAGCGCGTACACCCACGCGCAGCGATCCTGGCAACCCTGTCCGATGGCTGGTCGAGGAGTGAATCCGGAACCTATCTACCGGACATGGGCTCATTGAGAGATTACCTCCTGTTCAATCGCGTTCCCACGCTCCATGGCGTGGATACGCGTGCCATTGCGCACCGAATTCGGACCCACGGTGCCATGCCGGCGGTGCTCAGCATCCACAACACAGGATGCGAGCCTCCTCTGCGTGATCTCCAGACCGCTCTGAATGACTACTCGTACGACACGACCGACTTCATCGCCGAGGCGACGGTGAGCGAGCCGGCGGTGTACGGCCAGGGGCGCCGGCTCATCGCTCTGATTGATTGTGGCAACAAGCGTCAGGTGATCGACGAGCTGGTGAGACCCGACACCCAGGTCGCCGTACTCCCATCTCACACCTCAGCGAACGACATTCTGTCTCTGGCTCCCGACGGCGTGGTGTTCTCAAACGGACCCGGCAATCCCTCTATGGCAACCGACACAGTGGAGACTGTCCGGCAGCTCTACGGGCGGATCCCGCTTTTTGGTATTTGCTTGGGCCACCAGCTCCTGGCGCTGGCCGCAGGCGGGCGTACCTACAAGCTGAAGTTCGGGCACCGCGGGGCCAACCATCCGGTGCAAGATTGCAGCAGCGGACGCGCCTTCATCACAACGCAGAATCATGGATATGCGGTAGATCCGGCTTCGCTCCCTGATGATCTGTTGATTTCGCACCGAAATCTCAACGACGGCACGGTCGAGGGGCTGCGACATCGAACGCTTCCCATTCAATCACTTCAATTCCATCCCGAGGGCGCGCCAGGTCCCCGAGATGCCGCCATCGTGCTGGATGAGTGGCTCGACCGAGTCGTGAGCCATGAGCCATGAGCCATGAGCTCTGAGTTATCAGGTGTCGGTGTTGAAGCATCGGTTAGCAGTGGACTATGAGAGATGATGCAAGGGAAGACTGCTTCGGGCTGAAGGCTCAATGCTCAGAGCTCAAGGCTCAAAGCGTTCTCATTATTGGCTCAGGTCCGATCGTCATCGGGCAAGCAGCCGAATTTGATTATTCAGGGACACAGGCGTGTCTTGCGTGCCGCGAAGCCGGTGTTCGCTCTATCTTGATCAATTCCAATCCGGCAACCATTCAGACGGATTCGCAGATCGCCGATGTGGTCTATATCGAGCCGCTCACCATTGATTCGATCATGCAGATCTTCGAACGGGAGCGGCCTCACGGTCTGATTGCCACGGTGGGCGGCCAGACCGCTCTCAATCTCGCTGTGGCGCTCGACGAGGCCGGCGTGCTGGAACGCTATGGTGTCAGGATTCTTGGCACCGGCTTGGAGGCCATACGGCGGGGCGAGGACCGGGCGCTGTTTGCCGATACGCTTCGAGCCGCCGGGCAGCCTATCTTGCCGAGTGAGGCGGTTTCGTCGGTGGAAGAGAGCCTCAGGGCAGCAGATCGGATCGGCTATCCCGTCATGTGTCGCTCTGCCTTTGCCTTGGGAGGAGCCGGCAGCGGCATCGCCGCCGGACCGGACGAGCTGGTGCAGCAGGTGAGCTGGGGACTGCAATGCAGCGGGAGTGGACAGGTATTGATCGAGGCCAGCGTGTACGGTTGGGCCGAGATCGAGTATGAGGTGATTCGCGATCACGCGGACAATTGTCTTGTGGTCTGCAACATGGAGAATGTGGACCCCATGGGTGTGCACACCGGCGACTCGATTGTGGTGGCGCCCAGCCAGACGCTAAGCGATGAGGAGTATCACTTGCTCCGTGCCTCGGCCATCCAGGTAGTGCATGCCCTGGGCGTGGAAGGGGCGTGTAACGTGCAGTTCGCGCTGAACCAGGAGACTGGGTATGGCTCAGCCACCAAGGACTGCCACAGGGCAGGCAGAGGAGATTGCCTCTACCATGTCATCGAGGTCAATCCGCGTCTGTCACGTAGCTCGGCGCTCGCCTCGAAGGCCACCGGCTATCCGATTGCCAAAGTGGCGACACGCATCGCTCTAGGATATGCTTTGCCTGAAATTCGCAATGACATCACCGGAACCAGCGCCTTCTTTGAGCCTGCTCTCGATTACGTGACGGTCAAGATCCCTCGCTGGCCCTTTGACAAATTCGCCGACATCAAGCCTGTCATCGGCACGAGCATGCGGAGCACCGGCGAAGTCATGGCAATCGGACGGACCTTTGAGGAGGCCATGCGCAAGGCGATGCGGAGCCTCGATCGGACCGGGCAATTTCGTCCGGGCGAGTGGGCGGGCGACCTCGAGGAGCAGCTGACAGAACCGAGTGGTGATCGCCTGCCCGCGATCCTCTCAGCCTTGCAGGATGGATGGGACTGCGAGGGGGTGGCCCGTTTGAGCGGCATTCATCCGTGGTTTGTCAACCGGCTCGCCGTCCTGGCCGACTCCAATGGCGCCAACGGCTCTGGGAAACAAGTGTTCAAGATGGTCGACACGTGCTCCGCCGAATTTGAAGCACGCACCCCCTACTTCTACGGTTCGAGCGTCCTGGACGGCGAGAACGAAGCCAGTCCGCTTCCCGGTCCGAAGGCCATCATCCTCGGATCGGGTCCAATTCGCATCGGACAGGGTATCGAGTTTGACTATGCCACGGTTCATGCCTGCCATACCCTCAGTCAGTCCGGGGTGCGCTCGATTATTGTCAACAATAATCCGGAAACGGTGAGCACCGACTATTCCACCTCGGACCGACTCTACTTCGAGCCGCTCGACCTGGACGCCGTGATGGCAGTGGTCGAGAACGAGGCCGATGGTCTGCTGGGAGTGATTCCGCAGTTCGGAGGGCAGACTGCTATCAACCTGGTGCAACCTCTGTACGAGCGAGGCATTCCTATACTCGGCACTGCGCCGAAAGCAATCGACGCTGCCGAGGACCGGTCAAAAACCTCGGCTCTTCTGGCAGACTGCGGCATCCCCGCGCCGAACTGGCGTGCGGTGGATCGCTGGGACGAACTGCCCATGGCGGTCGAGGCTGTTGGGTTTCCTGCTCTGATCCGGCCATCCTATGTTCTGTCGGGTCGTGGCATGATCGTTGTCCGCACCGCAGCCGATCTCGAGCGCTACATCGCTTCTCACCTCATATCGCCGCTGAGCAAGCCCCTCCTTGTCGACCACTTCCTGGAGGGCGCTGTCGAGCTCGATGTGGATGCCGTCTCCGATGGAAGGGATACCGTGATGGTGGTGATGGAGCAGCTGGAAGAGTGCGGTGTCCATTCGGGCGATAGCGCGGAGGTTTACCCGGTACAGACCGTCCTACCCGATATTGTCGACATGGTTGAGAGGTATACCCGGCGGCTAGCACAGGCCCTCGGGATCGTGGGACTCATGAACGTGCAATACGCTGTGCTCGGCGGGGTTGTCTATGTGCTAGAGGTCAATCCCCGCGCCAGCCGATCGGTCCCCTTTGCCAGCAAGGCCAGCGGTATCCCTCTGGCGGATCTGGCCATTCGGGTGATCCTGGGACAGCGGCTCAACCAGCTGAACGTTTCTTCTCCCAGTACGGACCGCGTGTGCATCAAGGAGGTGGTACTTCCGTTCCGCACATTCTCCGGCCTGGTGCCTATCTTGGGGCCCGAGATGCAAAGTACCGGTGAATCAATGGGAAGAGGGCGCAGCTTTGGCGAAGCCTACTGGAAAGCGCGACTTGGAGCGGACCTGAAGGAGCTGCCATTTGGACGGCCGGTGTATGTGTCGGCGCCTGCAGATGCTGTCTGGAGCTCCTCTCTTGCAGAGCGGCTGGCTGCGGCCGGCTGTTCTCTTCTGGCCGCACCAGAGACGAAGCTGCAGCCGTACGCCGTGCAGTGCGCAGCGAACGAAGTCCTGCTCGCGGATCTGGGCATGGCGATTGTGCTTGGTCGCTCGCCGGACGAGCTAGCGCTCCTCAGGCGCTGTGTGAGCGCCGGCGTCCCCTACGTCAGCACAGCCGGCGGCCTGCGAGCGCTGCTCATGGCGCTGGACGAAGGCGTGCCCCGCCTGCAGGTGGAAGCGCACAGGTAGGCAGTGCAGCTCGCGTCTGATGGCTGTGCGCCGTCGAACGTCGCCCTACGTCTATTCGGCAGGTGGGCCTTACAATTGATCAGAGGACGAAAGGACGAATCGGGAAGTGGCACGCGTTGGCCGGAAAGAGCCCTGCCCTTGCGGCAGCGGCAAGAAGTATAAGAACTGCTGCCTGGCCAAAGATAGGGAAGAAGAATCCCGGCAGGCAGGTGATACAGCGCAATCACACTTGGATCGGAACGCTGCTCCTTCAATCGAACACCCGGCGGAGCCGTCTTTCGTTAGCCAGCGCATAGAAGGGCAGCTGGAAAAGGCGATCTCGCCGCAAGACCAAGCCGCAAATGAGCGCTGGGAGCGCTTTGAGGCGGCCGGCCGTCGAGAGGATCGGATTTTGATTTTTCGCGAGACTCTCCTGGCAGGGCTGCTCGATGGGGAGGAAGCCTTCGAGATGCTCCTCGATCTCCACGAGACAGCAAAGACGCGTGAGGAGCGGGAGGAGTCTGCGGCGCTGATTGAGGAGTTTCGGGCGAACGCGCCCGAACTATACGCAAAGGACTTTGGCGTCTACGCCCCTTGGCTTATCGACAATGCGCTGGAGCAGCAAAATCTGCCTCTCATCCCCGAGCTGCTTCAGCCCTTCGCGCAAGAACCCGAGCGCTTTGTCGATGCATTCACTGAAGTGATTCACCTGTTGATGTACCGTGGTCATCCAGAGCTGGTCCTCCCGGCTCTCCGGAGCGCGTGGCCCATCATCGGGCGGTCGACACAGATCATGGGGTGGGCCGTCGATGAGTATGCCGATATACTGAGTGCGCTGACTCTGTTCGATTATGTTGAACCCACGCCGGAGCCGCGTCCGGATGACCCGGTGCTGCTGGCAGCACTTGGAGAGATTGGAGAACGGGATCCGGAGCGAGATCGAAACAATCTCTTGAGCTTGCTGGGACGCGCGCCGGACACGTTGCGTCCGGCCGACTTCGCCTCGAAGGATAAGACGGCACTGTTTGGTAAGCTGCAGCAGCTCACGATGAACTGGCTGGGAGATCTGCACTACCGGCACGGCCTACCATTTAGCAAGGGCGAGCTCGCGCGCGGAGCGCTTGCGGATTATCTTGTGCACCGTGCGGAAACCGGCGTAAGAGGTTCACCACTCTTACTCTCGAAGCCGCAACCACTCGAAAAATATCTGAAGGAGAGGCTCTTTCATACGTTCTATGGAACATATCGGGGGCGAGCTCTCCTCGAGCTGCTTCCACTGTACGTCGCCTATCTCTCCGACCAAGGGCTCATCAAGGCAGATCACGCCAAGCAAGCTCTGCGCGAGCACGGCAATGTTCTGCTGCGCAACCTGGAGAACTACATTAGTGATGTAGCCACGATCCAGGCGATCGAAGCAGCGTGGCAACTCCAACCCGCCATCTAACGTACCGCGGAAGAAAAGACAGCATGGGCAGCGTTACAACCGATGTAAATGAATTAATGGCTGAGCTCCGCCGGGCCGGGAAGGAGCCCGACAGGGAACTGCTGGATCGGGTCAAAGCGTGTGGGGAGGGCGTGGCGCCGCGACTCATAGCTATGGCCATCGACGAGTCGCTTCACTTCGCCGACCAGGACAGTCCCGAGGTATGGGCGCCCTTGCATGCCGTCAAACTGCTCGGTGAGCTGGGCGCAGCCGAAGCAATCGAGCCTCTACTCCCCCTGTTTGCCTGGGACGACGATTGGCTTGGCCAGGCGCTGCCGGAGTGCTTCGGCCTGATTGGAGTGCCGGCCCTTTCGCCTCTGCGTGACCTTCTGTTCGACCGCACCCACGATATCTGGGCCCGTGCACGGGCAGGAGATGGCCTGGTAAAGATTGCAGAGCATCATCCCGAGCTACGAGGCGAGGTAGTCGCCGCTCTGATCCGTCGACTGGACCCGGCGGAGGCCCGAACGCCTGAAGATGAAACACTCAACGGGCTGGTCATCTCCCAGCTCCTCGACCTGAAGGCGGAGGAAGCCCTGCCGGCGATCCGGCGCGCCTATGATGAGGACCGCGTTGACCGTCGCGTCGTCGCGCTCGCCGACGTGGAGCGCGGGCTGGGTCTTCTCGAGGGAGCACCGTCCAAACCGGACTTTGAGGACTGGCTGACCGGCACCGCACCGTTTCCCCAGAGCGAGAAGACCGGTATGCGCCTGTGGCTCCGCTGCACCGCTTGCCGCTACGAGCGCGACCATCAGGTAGCGAGGGTGTACTGCGACACCGACACGATGGACCGGTCTAAGAGAGGAGAGGAGACGCCGCACAGTCCGTTCATCATTCCGCAGCGGATAACCTGTCCCAAGTGCGGTGCCGTGAACCAATATGAGCTAACCACTGACGCCCACCTTGCGATCACGGCTGAAATGATCAAGATGTCGCTCGGTGAGCGTGGAGGGCAGCCACCGCCCGAAGATGAGGCCGGCCCATTGGTCTTACGGAGCTTTCGGCTCACAGATGGCCGTCAGATGCACCCGTACGCGGCTCGAGAGATGTATCGGCAGCAAATCGAGGCAGAGCCGAACCGCTCCGACGCGCGTGTGCGGTACGGCAATCTGCTTCAATTTCTGGGCGAGCGCGAGGAGGCGGCGCAGCAGTATCGGGCTGCCATCGAAGCCGATCCGGCGATGGTTGAAGGTTACCTCAATCTGGGCAAGCTTGCCCTCGAAGACGGCGACCTGCAGGCGGCCCGCGAGATGTTCGAGTGGGTTCTGGAGCTGGTGCCCACCAGCCGGCTGTCCAGTAAGGATCGCACGGAGTATCAGCAATTTACTCGTGAAATGCTGGACGAAATCGATGACCTGGAGCACGGTCGGTCCGCGGTAGGACGCGACATTCCATGGCCGGAAGTGCAGCAATTCCGGAGTGCGCATGACTCGCTCGCACTAACGCAGCCGGCACGGCAAACGCGCAAAGTAGGGCGCAACGAACCTTGTCCATGTGGAAGCGGCAAAAAGTACAAGAAGTGCTGCGGCCGGTGAATTTCTATCTCTGGTGAACAAACTGACGGCTGCGCTCGACATGATCCACATCGTCCAGCGCCGCCATGCCGGCGGCCAGTGCAAGACTGTTGACACTGAAAGGATCGCGGACGCGATAGAGCGGGTCGCCGATCTCTAGCCGCATCACGCCGTAGCCTAGAGGCCGATCAAGGTGCTGCAGGATCGGAGGGCATTGAAACTGGCTCCATCGTCAAGGGGACGCCTGGGCAGACGCTGAGTCGCGCTCCTGTTGGGCGGGCACGGGTTCGCCGCGACGGGAGCTCAATCCGTAGATCAGCGAGATGGGTGATCGAACCACGCCGGTCGCGGGTGTTAGCTCAGATCTCGGTTGTCCTGCTGAATGGCATCGTTGGCCTCCCCGGCCCGGACGGCTCGTGCGGAACGTGCCGTCGGCGACACCTGTGTTACCCGGCTATGGTTGCAGGGTTGCGTGCGATTGACAAATGCTACAGAGGGCTCCTTGACACAAATCTTCAACTTCGCTAAGGTAGAAAAAACACATAGTAATACAGCGACGGGAAGAGTACACGACGCGGGAAGGCGTCTCAAGAGAGCCGCGAAGCTGGAATGCGGCGTCGCCGGATGTCGTGGAAGAAGGTCCCTGAGTAGCCTGTCGAACGCCTCGTGCCAGTAGACTGAGCCGGAAGCAGCTTCCGTTACCATCAGCTGAAGTACAGGTGCAGGTCCAGGCCCGCTCCCGTACTTGACGAGGCTTCTGCCGCGAGACAGAAGCAAACCAGGGTGGTACCACGGCAACCCGCCGTCCCTTTGTGGATGGCGGGTTCCTTTTAGTTATGAGTCGTGAGTTGTGAGTCGTGACCCGATGACTCACAACTCACGACTCACAACCCATGACTCAGAGAAAGGAGGTCAGCGTGCCGATCGACCGATTTGCCATCATCGATTCGACCTTGAGAGAAGGGGAGCAGTTCGCCAAGACGAATTTCTCCACGGGGCAGAAAGTCGAGATTGCTCTTGCGCTCGACGACTTTGGCATCGAGTACATCGAGCTCACGTCGCCCTCCGCCTCACCTGGCTCCTTTCGCGATGCCAAGATCATCGCCGGCCTGGATCTGCGGGCTAAGGTGCTTACGCACACTCGGTGCGTGATGGACGATGCGCGCTGTGCAGTTGAAACCGGGGTGTCGGGCATCGATATTCTGTTCGGCACCTCCTCGCTCCTGCGGGAGTTCAGCCACGGGAAGAGCGTCGAGCAGATTATCAATTCTGCCACGCAAGTCATTACGTATATCCAAGACCAGGGAATCGAAGTGCGATTCAGCAGCGAAGACTCCTTCCGCAGCAATGAGGAGGATCTGCTCCGGATCTACACCGCCGTGGACCGCCTGGGCGTCAATCGAGTCGGCATTGCCGATACGGTCGGTGTCGCGACGCCCCGGCAGGTCTTTGCTCTGGTCTCCGAGATCCGGCGCCACGTCTCTTGCGACATCGAGTTCCACGGCCACAACGACGCGGGATGCGCTATCGCGAACTCATTTGCCGCTCTGGAGGCGGGGGCGACGCATATCGATACGACGGTGCTCGGCATTGGCGAGCGGAACGGCATCACGCCGCTCGGCGGCTTTCTGGCGCGCATGTATACCGTCGACCGTGGGCTGGTCCGCAAATATCGGCTCGACTATCTGCCGCGGCTGGACCGCATGGTGGCAGGTATGGCGGGAGTCGAGATCCCGTTCAACAACTACATCACGGGCGAGTACGCCTTCAATCACAAGGCGGGCATCCACACCAAGGCCATGCTCAACAATCCGGAGTGCTACGAGATCATCGAGCCGGGCGACTTTGGCCTCGAGCGGTCAATCCAGGTCGGACACAAGCTGACGGGGCATCACGCTGTGGCGCATCGCGCGGCACAACTTGGACTTCACTTCGGCGAAATCGAGCTACGAGAAGTGACGGCCGAGATTAAGCGGCTGGCAGATACGGGGCCGATCACCGAACAGCAGCTCGATCACCTCTTGAGAGACCGGCTGACGGCGTAGGGGCAGCAACCGTTAGGAGCAATAGATGGGAACGCTTACCGAAGAGATCTTCTCCCGCAAAATCGGCCGCCGCATCCGTCAGGGCGAGATCGTCGTCGCGCCGGTCGACTATGCCATGAGCCACGATAATACCACCCCGCTCGCAATCGAGTCGCTCCGCAAGCTGGATCGATCGGTCTGGGACCCAGATCGTGTGATCATCGTGTTCGATCATATGGTTCCGGCGCCGACCATCGCAGCAGCAGAGTTGCACCGGAAGATCCGCGCATTCATCGCCGAAGAGGGGATCCAGAACGTATTCCAGGAGGGAATCTGCCATCAAGTACTGGTGGAGCGCGGCTTCATCCTGCCGGGTGGCCTGGTGGTGGGTGCCGATTCCCACAGCTGCACCTATGGCGCGCTTGGCTGCTTCGGCACGGGTATGGGCTCGACCGATGTGGCGGTCATCTTCGCCACCGGGCGATCCTGGTTCCGGATTCCGGAGACGATGCGCGTCACGTTGCACGGCGAGCTGCAGCAGGGTGTGTACGCCAAGGACGTCTGCCTCGCGCTGGCCGCCCGGCTGGACGTCGATGGAGCAACATACATGGCGTTGGAGTACGGAGGAGAGGCTGTGCAGGCCATGGAGATCAGCGAGCGCATGACGCTGGCCAATATGTCCATCGAGATGGGCGCCAAGGCAGGCCTGGTCGAACCAGACGAGCGAACGCTTGCGTACGTTGCGCCTAGAGCGCGTGATGAGTTCGAGCCCGTTCATCCCGACCGGCCGGAATACGCGCACCTGATCGAGCTCGACGTGTCCGACCTGGTGCCCCAGGTAGCGCGACCCAGCGAGGTATCCAACGTTGGACCGGTGAACGAGGTGGAGGGAACGCCGCTCGATCAAGTGTTCATCGGCACCTGCACCAACGGCCGTCTGGACGATCTGGCAATCGCAGCTCAGATAATCAAGGGTCATACGGTACATCCCAACACCCGGCTGATCGTCACTCCGGCTTCGCGTGATGTCTATATCGAGGCGCTCAAGCGAGGCTACATTCAGACGTTGGTCGAGGCAGGCGCCCAGGTTACCAACGCAGGCTGCGGACCGTGCATTGGCCGGCATCAGGGCGTACTGGCGGGCAGAGAGCGTGCTCTGACGACCCAGAATCGTAATTTCCGGGGCCGAATGGGCGATCCCACCTCGGAGATCTATCTTGGCAGCCCGGCGACCGCCGCTGCCTCCGCCGTGGCCGGTCACATCGCCGATCCACGCCGTTTTGTGTAGTTATGAGCTGTGAGCCATGAGCTGTGAGCCATGAACTATGAGTTGACGGCTAATGGCTCACAACTCATCACTCAATACTCAACACTAGAGACTAAAGACTAAGGACTAACAATGAGCCGAGTATGGAAGCTCCATGACAATGTCAATACGGACGAGATCATCCCTGGGCGATACAACGTGACAACGGACCGCGCTTCGCTGGCCGAGCACTGCCTGTGTGAGGTGCGGCCTGACTTCCCTTCCGGCGTCCGCTCGGGTGACGTGGTGGTCGGCGGACGAAACTTTGGTTGTGGCTCGTCACGCGAGCATGCGCCCATTGCGCTTCAGGCGTGCGGTGTGGCGGCGGTCGTAGCGCCCTCTTTTGCCCGCATCTTCTATCGCAATGCGGTCAACATCGGTCTGCCGGTCGTGACGTGTTCAGACGCGGATCGTATCGCGGAGGGTGACGAGCTCGAGGTCGATGCCATCGCAGGAAAAGTGGTCAACCGAACACGCGGAGAAACCTATCAGGCGGAGCCACTCCCGGCATTTGTGGCACAGATCGCCTCGGCCGGCGGCATCCTCGACTTTATCAAGCGTTACGGCTGGGAGGGACATCCCGAAGGTCGGCCGGGAGGTGCCCCATGAAGATAGGAATCGTCTACTCGCGCGTGCGGGTGGAAGAGAAACTGCTCTTTGAGGAGTTCCAGCGCCGCGGCGTGTCATTTGGCCGAATTGATGACCGAGAAGTGATCTTCGATTGCGGAGGAGCGTCGACGTGCAGGTCTCAATTTCCGTTTGACGTGGTGCTGGAGCGCTGTATCAACCACTCACGCGCACTCTACGCTCTCAAGCTACTGGGCGACGCCGGCATTACGACGGTCAACACCTATGAGGTGGCGGATACATGCGGCAACAAGATCCTGACATCCAGCGCCCTGGCACGACACGGTGTGCCGACGCCACGTACCCTCATCGCGTTTACGCCCGAGTCGGCGCTGGAGGCGATCGAGCAGGTGGGCTATCCGGCTGTGCTGAAGCCGGCGGTGGGCTCCTGGGGGCGGCTATTGTCACTGGTGAGCGATCGCTATGCAGCCGAAGCGATTCTGGAGCACAAGGAGATCCTCGGCTCCTATCACCATTCCATCTTCTATATCCAGGAATACGTGTCCAAGCCCGGCCGCGACATTCGCTCCTTTGTGGTGGGCAATGAATGCATCTGTGCCATCTACCGGTATTCCGATCACTGGATCACGAACACGGCTCGTGGTGGCCGAGCCGAGAACTGCCCGGTGAGCGACGAGGTTGCCGAGCGGTCTCTGGAGGCGGCGCGATCGGTTGGTGGTGGTGTGCTGGCCATTGACCTACTCGAGACCGAGCGCGGCCTGCTGGTAAATGAAGTCAACTACACGATGGAGTTCCGAAACAGCATCGACACAACCGGCGTCAATATTCCTGCCAAAATCGTGGACTATGTGATCGCGCAGGGCGAGGCTGCTGGAAGAGCGATGAGGCAGGAGCCGTTGGCCGTTAGCCGTTAGCCATTGGCTATTAGCCGTTAGCTTTTAGCCCTGGCCTCAAAAACCGATCACTGACATTGACAGGTGATGACTGAGAACTACTTTCTGTGAATGACGATAGTGCTGTTGAGCTGTTGACGAATATGCTGCGCATCCCCAGCCTGTGTGGGCAGGAGAATGAGCTGGCCGACCTAATGGTAACCACTATGCGGGGGACGGGTTTCGAGGTGCACCGTGATGAGGTGGGGAATGTGATCGGCACCCTATCACCCTCACCCCTTCGCCCTGAAGCCGGCCACCCACGGCCGTGGGGGTCAGGCTCCGGAGGGACCGGCCTACAGGGAGTCGGGAGAGGGGTTGGGGGTGAGCGTGCAGCCCAGCGCGTCGTCATTCTTGGCCATATGGATACAGTGCCGGGCTCGATCGCAGTGGAGCGGCGCGATGGCGCGTTGTACGGCCGTGGAGCGGTGGATGCGAAAGGACCGCTGGCGACGGCGATGGTGGCAGCCGCTCGTGCAGCAGGCTCATCGCGGTGCCAGATCAGAGTCATCGGCGCCGTTCAGGAGGAAGGACCCTCCCTCGGCGCTCGTCATCTCTCGCATTGTCCGGCTCCCGACTATCTGGTCATTGCCGAGCCGAGTGGATGGGATGCAGTCGTGCTGGGATATAAAGGAAGCCAGCGTTTTACCGTCGAATTCACACGGCCCAGCGCTCATACTGCCGGATCGGAGCCGACGGCTCCGGAACGAGCTGTAGACTTCTGGCACGAGCTCGTCGCATGGTGCGCAGGGCAGGTGTCTGGAGATGGTACGCCGGTGAACCAATTTGACCGTCTCACCGCCACGCTCATCGCTATGGCCTCCGAAAGTGACGGTCTCCACGACACCGCGTCGCTGCACGTGGGTCTGCGACTTCCGCCTGGCCTGAGTTGCCGGCACGTTCAGGATGGTGTGCGGGCGCTGCTGCCTGAGGGGGCCTCCTGCCACTTTGCCCCGGGCGAGGAAGCGGTTCGCAGCCGGAAGGACACGCCCTTGGTGGCGAGTTTCCTGCGATCCATTCGCTCCGAGGGAGGCAAGCCACGCTTCAAGGTCAAGACCGGTACCTCAGACATGAATGTGGTAGGCCCGGCCTGGAACTGTCCCATGCTCGCCTATGGCCCGGGCGACTCGCGTCTGGATCACACGCCAGACGAACACATCGTGGTAGAAGAGTATCTGCATGCTATCCGGGTTCTAAACACCGTGTTGCAGGAGCTCTGATCGGTGATCGTCATCAAGCTTGGTGGGAGCAAGGGCATCGACCTGGAGCGATTCCTGACGGATCTCGCCGGGTTGGAGCCGCCCTATGTCCTGGTTCATGGCGCCAACGTCGAGCTGGATGCGCTCATGCGGGAGCTGGGCGTCGAGCCCAGACTTGTTACCTCGTCGACAGGGCAGGTGAGCCGTTTCACGGATCAACGGACGATGGATCTGTTTTTAATGGCTTACTGCGGAAAGGTCAATAAGCGGATTGTCGAAACCCTGCAACGCCTTGGCGTCAACGCCGTGGGTCTATCGGCTCTGGACGGGGCCATCGCCCGAGGCCGCCGCAAGCCTCGCATTCGCGCGATCGAGAATGGAAAGTCGAAAATTCTGGATGGTGACTACACCGGAACGATTGAAGCAGTCGACGGCCGGTTGATTCACCTTTTGCTGGGAAACGGATATGTTCCGGTGCTCACGCCGCCCGCGGTGAGTCATGAAGGGGATGCGATCAATGTCGACGGCGACAAGCTTGCCATGGAGCTCGCCGTGGCGCTTCAGGCCGAACGATTGCTGGTCTTTTCCAACACGCCTGGTCTCCTGACCGACCTGGAGGACCCGTCGTCCACCGTACCGACAGTCAACCTCGATCACCTGGACGAGTTTTTGGTGCTGGCCCAGGGACGTATGAAAAAGAAGGTGCTGGCAGCCGCCGATGCAGTGCGGCGCGGCGTGGGCGAGGTGATCCTGGCAGACGCGAATCGAAAGGACGCGATCCGTGCGGCGCTTGCGGGAAGCGGGACGAAGATACGGTAGCTATCAGTTGTCAGTTATTAGTTTTGAGTTATGAGAAGTGAGTTATGAGTTTTGAGCTAGAGACCATGAGTGGGCTGGACGCACGGGCGGTGGAAGATCAGTACGAGATACCACTGTACAGAAAGCGCGATATTGCGCTGGTGCGTGGCGAGGGTGTGTACCTGTGGGACGCCGATGGGCGCCGCTATCTGGACATGATGAGCAACTATGGCGTCAACATCCTGGGCCATTCTCACCCGGCAGTCACTGAGGCGATCGTGGAGCAGGCGAGGACACTGGGAAATTGCCACCAAAGCTTCTATAACGACACGCGGGCACGATTCATCGCAGCGCTCGAGAGGCTTCTCCCCGAGCAGCTGCGCCACGTCAGTTTCTCAAACTCAGGGGCGGAGGCGGTCGAAGCAGCGCTGAAGTACGCCCGCGCTGCCACCGGCCGGCATCGCATTCTCTCCACCAAACGCGGGTACCATGGGCGAACCCTGGGCGCCCTCTCGGTGACGGGCGAGCAGAAGCACCGGACTGCTTTTTTGCCCCTCCTGGAGGGCTGCGACCAGGTCCCATACGGCGATCTGGAGGCTACAAGCAGCTGTCTCTCCGACGCAGCAGCGATCATTCTTGAGCCCATTCAGGGAGAGAGCGGCGTGCGCTTGGCGCCGCCCGGCTACTTAGCCGGCCTTCGCCGGCTGTGCGACGAAGCCGGAACGCTGCTGATCTTCGACGAGGTGCAGACGGCTTTCCGAACGGGCCGGACCTGGGCATTCGAGCACAGTGGTGCAATTCCGGATATCATGGCGCTGTCCAAGCCGCTGGCCAACGGTCTGCCGATGGGCGTTACAGTGGTGTCGGATCGAGTGCGGGAGGGAGTTCCACCCGGTAGCCATGGCAGTACCTTCGGTGGCAATCCGTTGGTGTGCGCCGCTGGGGCCGCCACGCTCTCGGTGGTGTCTGATCCGGCATTCAACCGGCACGTGGCCGACACTGGAGCGGTCTTTCTCGATCGGTTGAGGGCCATCCGCCATCCGCTGATTCGCGAGGTGCGTGGTGTCGGTCTGATGGTGGCGGTGGAATTAAAACGGAACGCGTCGCCTTTCTTGCAGCGAATGCAAAGCGATGGTGTGCTTGCCATTCCAGCCGCCAGTACGGCAGTTCGCTTCCTGCCGCCCTTGATTGTCGAGGAAGAGCATGTAAATGAGGCAGCAGACTCGCTAGAGCGGGGACTGCATGCAGTTGGGAGCAATTCGTAAGGGCATATCGATTTCTGTCGTGTGGGCTTTTACGGCTGCTCTCTCTGTAGCGCGGGGCTCCGTCCCCGCGACGACCCGCAGGTCGTCATGGCGCGTGCAGGCGAAATGGTGTGGAGCGGCAACGGGGGGCCGCGCTACAACGGTGTGTGAAAAGGAAAGGAGAAGAAATATGGAAGCAGAGTGCCCAGAATGTGCGGCGAAGGTCGAGCTGCAGAATCCCGAGAAGGGTGAAATTGTCGAGTGCCCGGACTGCGGGACAGAGCTGGAAGTGTTGAGCGTGAACCCGCCAAAGCTGGCGCCCGCTCCCGAGGAGGAGGAAGATTGGGGAGAATAAGAACCTCGATTGCAGGCGGTTCCGGGTACACGGGCGGGGAGCTCTTGCGTCTTCTTCTCGGGCATCCGGCGGTCGAGGTCGTCCAGGTCACCTCCGAGCGGCGGGCGGGCAAGCGCGTGGTAGGCGTCCACCCCAACCTGCGCAAGCGCACCAATCTAACCTTCTCTCGGATGGAAGATCTGGAGCCCTGCGATGTGCTCTTTCTCGCACTTCCCCACGGCACCTCGGGCGGTCAGATCGGGCGGTTCTTGCAGCTTGCACCGATCATCATCGATCTGAGCGCCGACTTTCGCCTGCATGATCCTGCCGACTATCCGCGCTGGTACGGCCACGAGCATCCGCGTCCCGACCTTCTTAGCGAATTCGTCTACGGCATTCCCGAGCTCCACCGCGAGGAAATGCGAACAGCGGCGTACATCTCGAGCGCCGGCTGCCTCGCCACTCCAACCATCCTCGGACTCTATCCGCTGTTTCGAGAGAGAGTAGCGGATCGGAGCCGACCCGTGGTGGTCGAGGTGAAAACGGGATCATCAGGCGCCGGAGCCGACGAGGGATTAGCATCCCACCATCCCGAACGCAGTGGGGTAATGCGCTCCTTCAAACCAACCGGGCATCGCCATACGGCCGAAGTCGAGCAAGAGCTGACGTGCGCGGCCGGGCGAGATGGAAGTAAAGAAGAGCCGACGGTGTTCTTCTCGGCCACGGCAGTGGAAGCGGTTCGGGGCGTGCTATCCACCTCTCATGTCTTCCTGCGAGAGCCTCTGGCGGACCGGGACTTGTGGCAGGTATACCGGCGCGTCTATGGCCAGGAGCCCTTTATTCGGCTGGTGAAGGAGAGCGGTGGTGTTTATCGCTACCCCGAGCCAAAGATCCTGGCAGGCAGCAACTACTGCGATATCGGCTTTGAGCTGGATGCGCGCGGTGACCGCGTGGTGGTGATGGCAGCCGTCGACAACCTGATGAAGGGCGCCGCCGGACAGGCGGTGCAGTCCATGAACATCCGCTGCGGTTGCGCCGAGGAGGCAGGTCTCGAGTTTCCAGGGTTGCACCCCGTGTAGGAGAAATCTCCTACCCGTTATTCTGGGGTAGCTGCGCAGCCGGATAGCTTCCCAGGATTCGGACCCCCGGATTGAGGCGGGTCAGTTCTCGGAGGGCAGCTCGCAAGCGGGGCTCGTGCGCATAACCCTCAACGTCCGTGAAGAAGAGATACTCCCAGGGGCCCTGGCGCGAAGGCCGCGATTCCAGCCGCGACAGATTCACCTGCTGGCGCGAGAAGCAGCTCAAGCCGCGAACCAGAGCGCCCGGCTTGTGCTCCACCGAAAAGATGAGCGAGGTTCTCCCCATGCCTTCGCCCGTCACGGTCCGCTCCGGTGTCCATTCGCCGGCCTCCAGCAGGAAAAATCGCGTGGCATTATGCGCTGCTGTTTCGATGCCTTCGGCCAGCACGGCGAGCCCATAGCGCTCTCCTGCCAGTCTGCTGGCTACCGCGGCAAACCGACGATCCTGCCGCTCCGCGACCATCTGGGCAGCTCCTGCCGTGTCGTAATACGGCTCGGTCTCCAGCTCCGCCTGCCGGAGGAACGTCGCGGTCTGGGCCAGCGCCTGAGGGTGCGAAAACACCCGCTCGATGTCGCTGGGCTGGGCGCCATGGACGCCCAAGAGGTAATGATGTACCGGATGAATCCACTCGGCCCGGACGGTAACCGGATACTCCAGCATCAGATCGTACGCCTCGACCACGCTGCCGGCATGGGAATTTTCGACCGGCACGAAGGCCAGGTCGACCTTGCCTTCCGCCAGCGCGGCAAACAGGTCGGCAAGCGTGCGGCACGACAGCACATTGGCCTCCGGCCGGAAGGTGAGGAGAGCCTCCTCACTGTATGCGCCGGGCACGCCTTGATATCCCACCGTCTTGTTGGATGTCTCGATCTCGATCATGGTCGGTGCTCCCTCTAGTGAACTGGTGACAGCCTGATCACACGTTTTCGGGGTAGGAGTGGTCTGGCCAGCAGGGCCAGCTGGAGCGCCAGCCGCTGGGCCGGGTTGCTGAGATCACACTCCGCGATCTTCTCAATGCGCGATAAGCGGTAGAGGAGCCCGTTGCGATGGAGGTGAAGCTCACGAGCCGTTTGACTGAGATTTCCCTGCAGCTCCAGGAAGCGGGCGAGTGTATCCAGCAGGTGAGCGTCGTGCTGTTCATCGTAACGTTCCAGCGCCCCGATAGTCTCTTCACAAAAACGCTGAAGCTCGGGTTGATCTCGCAGGTGATAGAGGAGTCGGTACGCTCCGAGATCGTCAAAAGCGCTGGTTGAGGAGAGCCCATAGACGGAAGTACCGATACGCAACGCGTGTTCGGCCTCTCCGTATGAGTGCTGGAGCTTGCTGAGATCCGCATAAGGCCTGCCGATCCCCGCCGAGATACCGGGACCGGACAAGCGCTTTTCCACGTTCGCTCGCAGCGCCTCGACCCGGGCTCGGAAGACCTGCGGATCATGTTCTTTTCCGGTCGGAGCGAGCACCACGATCGAGTCGCTATGCTCCCATAACAGCGTTCGGCTCCAGATGGCGGGTATCGAGGCCTCGATGCTCCGACGAAATCGCTCCTTGATGCGCTGAATTCCACTCTCGTCCATATCATGACGTGTGACGTAAGCGGAAAAGTGATCCATGTCGAGAATGAAGACGGCCTGGTCGCCGCGCAGGTCATAGCCAAGGAATTGAGCTCGCTGCCGGGTACTGGTCGTCGAGGTTATGGCGCCGGAGAGCAGGTCCTCCAGAAAGCTGTTGCGGACACGCGATTCTCCCTCCACGATCGCCCGTTGCCGCACCATCTCCAGAGCACAGGCGGCAGCCGCATGGGAAACCACCTCTTCGGCCCGGGCAGATACGTGACCGGACGGATCGGCGACCCACACATATCCGACGATCTCGGTGGGCAGCACCACCGGCGAGACGGCGTAATCGATGCCGTTCTCGCCTCGCGTGCGCAGCGTGGGCGGCGCCGTGCTGGCCTGAGGCTCGCTCCCGAGATTGAAGGAGATACGCGAGCGCGCCAGTGGATCGAGTGCAGCCTCCTCCGTAGTGAGATGCCTACCGCGAGGTGCGAAGGCGTGAAGTGGCTCGAATTCCTCGTCGGCGACGGTAGTAGGTATGCCCAGCATGTCGGAGAGCAGGCGTACGACGCCGGACAGGCCGTTGCCGGCGATGACCTGCTCGATCAACAGCCTGTAATCGTCGCCATCCGGAGGCGCATGCGAAACCGAAACCACCGTTTTCCCTCTTCACCGAATGCAAAGCGCCACCCGCGTCCCTCAAGCGGGTGGGCTTAACCATTCCACCGTACTTGGTGCTAGTCACACTATACAGTGGCAATGATGCACAAAAACAGCAGTCTGGATCTGTGCAGACTACCTAGTAGCTGCCGCCTGCCACCGCCGGAGCGATGATCACCTCATCCCCGTCGCTGAGCGGCGTTTCCTGACCCCGCAAGAGCCGGACGTCTTCTCCATTGACGTAGACGTTGACAAATCTCCGCGGCTTGCCCTCCTCGTCGAGCACGCGCTCGCCGACCGCCGGGTACTGGGTGCACAGCGTCTGGATGGCATCACCCACTGAGGATGACGTCACTTCTACCAACCTCTGTCCATCCGCCCACTGCCGCAATGCACCGGGAAGTCTTACCGTTACCGCCATGTCTTGAACCTCCTGTTTATGGTCTGTGGAAGGAAAATACGTGGATCATCCTGAGTTGCCGGCTCTGGCATCTCACGCCACGCGGCCGCCAATGGCCGCGACCGGCACTCCATCTTGCTGCTCCAGCACGGACTCGAAGAGGGAGAGACTGGCTCGGTGCAAGTGAATGGTAGGAAAGACCGAGCGATCCAGGGCCTCGGGCGTTTTGAGGCCGTTGCCTGTGATGCAGAGCACAGTGCGCTCGTCCGGACCGATCTCCCCGTGCTCGGCAAGTTTCCGAGCTACGGCGACGACCGTTCCGCCGGCCGTTTCAGTGAAGATGCCCTCGGTTCGGGCAAGGAGGTGGATGCCTTCGACAATTGCGTCGTCGCTAACAGCCTCGGCCGAACCGTTGGTTGACCTGATTGCCTGGAGCGCAAAGTGGCCGTCTGCCGGATCACCGATCGCCAGGGACTTTGCAATAGTGTCGGGCACTACCGGCGATACATCGGTGGCTCCCGATCGAAAGGCGTGTACCACCGGAGCGCAGCCATCCGGCTGCGCTCCGATGAGTCGGGTGGGCGCCTCTTTGAGCCAGCCTACTTTGATCAGCTCCTGCAGGCCCTTGTGCATTTTTGTCAGGAGTGATGCGCCTGCCATGGGCACGATCACCGCGCCGGGAGCGGTCCAACCCAGCTGCTCGACGATCTCGAACATGACCGTCTTGCTGCCCTCCGAGTAGAACGGGCGGAGGTTAATGTTGGCGAAGCCCCAGCCGTACTGATCGGCGATCTGACTGCACAGGCGGTTCACCGCATCGTAGTTTCCATCGACCGTGACCAGTGTGGCGCCATAGATGGCCGCTGAAAGAAGCTTGTTCTGTTCGAGATCCGCGGGGACGAAGACATACCCCTTCAGACCGGCACGTGCGGCAAAACCGGCCACTGATCCCGCCAGATTACCGGTGGAGGCGCAGGCGAAGATATCGAAACCGAACTCGAGCGCCTTGTTGACGGCCACTGCAACGTTGCGGTCCTTGAACGAGAACGTGGGATTTACCGAGTCGTTCTTGACCCAGAGATCCCGCAGGCCCAGCTCACTGCCCAGCCTGTCAGCCTTCAGAAGCGGAGTCCAGCCGGTTCCGAGATCGACCGGCCGCCGTTGCACCGGCAACAGGGCGCGGTATCGCCAGATGTTGGTCGGACCGGCACCCACATGGGCCGGCGTGACCTGGCGACGGATGGCGGGATAGTCGTACCGCACCTCGAGCGGTCCAAAACAGTCGTCGCAGTAATACTGTGGGCTGAGCTCGGTGCGCTTCTCACACTGGCGGCATGCCAGGCCGGTTGCGAACATGATTCCGTCTCCTTTGCTCCAAATAGTGAAAGGCCCCTGAAAGATTCAGGGGCCTAGTCCACCTTATCTTTCAGACTCGGTCTGCCGGAATTTCCACCTTGCCCCGACTGGGTAGGTTGGCAGGCGTCACAGGGCCGTTCCCTCAGCCACTCTTGATAAAGTCGCGTATTCAGTTATTACGCTCAGTCTATCGATGACCTGGCAGCTGATGCAAATAGATTGACTTTCGGGTTAGTGGGTCAGTTTGGCAGTTCAGAATTCTGTGACAAATATGCGGAGCATCGTGGTCGTCAGTAGTGCCCAAAGAATCCTGCGACTACCTCCACGATCCCGCGTCCAATGTCCGCCAGAAGCCCCAAACAGCCGCGAACGTCATCCAGACAGCCTGAAAGTTGGTTGGCTTCCTTCGCCGACTCGATTGACGGGTCAACGTACGGGCGCTGCGGTTCCAGACGTGTATCCTCGTCAGCGCCGCCTCGCTCGCTCTCTTCCTCACGCTGAGTGACCTCATCCGCGTCACGCACACTCTATACTAGAGCTATGCCTAATCGCTCAAGCAAACCCAAACGACCCTGTGACATTAACGAGCTTGCCTATGCCATCGCGCAGGAATCGACTCGCGATGAGCTGGAGCAGGAGCAAGCCGAGCCGAAGCCCGAGAAGAATCCGCATGCCCAAGCACTAGGCCGGCTCGGGGGGAGGAAGGGCGGGAAAGCGCGCGCTGAAAAACTGACGCCTGAGCGGCGCCGAGAGATTGCGAAGAAGGCCGCTCAGACGCGCTGGGGGAAGGGCAGATAGGCCGCTGAACTTCCGGGGCTGGACCTCGTCGATGCGCAGCTACGACATGCTGAAGGATCACGGACATATTTGAGGCAGTCGGGGCGATGCTTGCGGCAATCGGCAAGGCTCTGGAATTCGTCGCTGATTTTGCCGTCGGGCTCACGGGTCGCCCTGTGGCAACCACACCCGATGAGGACGAGCGCGAGTCAGATCCGCAAGAGTCGGGGAGCTAGCTCCTCAAGCTTGCCGCGCATTTGTGTCGAATGTTCCTTAGCCGCAAACCCACCCACTACCAATTCTCGGACTAAGGTTCAACTCTCTGGTCCGCTCGTACCCAGCGCCGGTATCCATGCCATGGCAGCCTCAAGTGCCTCGTCCCGAGTTGCGTGAGGTTGCGCACGCTTCTCTTCCAGCAGGTGCATGTTCTGGACACGGGTCCAGTAGTACTTCCCCTCCTGCCGTTTAATGTCTACGACCCAGGTCATCCCATCATTCGTGATGATGCGGTACTGCCAGGTAGCTACGCCGGACGGCTCTTCCTCAGCGTCGTATAGCTCGACTCGCACAGTTCCTTCCTCCCCCATTCGCGGACGGTTAGCCCGATCTGCCGTATGCAGCCGGCGTGTTTACGCGCCCGAGCAAGCCAAACAATCTCCCGGCGCCATCGACCGGATTACCTACATTATCGTGCAAGAATTGGTCCGCGAGCAGCCGGAAGATGGGGGCATGTGTGAGCAGAGGATGGGGAGCCGTAGCACTCCCCCGCACCCGTAGCTTGGTGCTCTGTCACCGATCAGCGGAGGCCGCAGCGGCCCGTTCAGGGCTTCCGCGGGTGGGGTACCCTCTGGGTCTGAGTCCCGGGTGACCCCGCCGCAGGCTTGGGTGACCCCCTGGGTGCCCGCTGAGAACCGGCCGGGGAGTGCCCAGACGCTTCATTTCCCGCCTGGTTCGGGTGCTGGGGCGGTGCGTCCTCAGGCGCTGGAGCGAGAACGAGCAGCACAGCCCACCCCGGCCGAGTCCGACCCTGAACGGGTCAGACCGGCCTGCCTTCATCGGCGACAGAGCGCCGATCTACACCCTTTAACGGAGCGCCGATCTACACTGTGTAACGGAGCGCCGATGTACACTTCCCTGTCCATCCAAGGTGCAGTCCCGCGGACTGGTGCCCCCTAATGCAAACATGGACCAATGGTGAGCGCCACCATCGGCCAAGTCCTTCCTCCTTGGGAGTACATCCTAGGCAGGACTTCTAGATAGAATGTACATTCCTGGCTGCCCGCATTCCAGACAGTATGTCCATAGAGATGTCGCGTGAGTGCCCGGTACCATGGAGGCAGACAGAGCCGGAGATACGTTTGTGCCTTTTACGACCTCGACACATGACGCCTATACCACCCGCGGCAGCGGTTCAAACGCTGCCAGCCGTGTCGTGGCCTTGCCCCGCCTGATGAATAGTGTCGGCGGGGTTCTTCTTATTATTCTCCTCGCTCTTGTAGGCCTCATTCTTGGCCTGCTCGCAAACGGCTTGGGAGGCTGACGGAACCGGACGAAGGATCTAGAGAAGAAACCAGAGGGCCTCCCAAGCCGGGAGGCCCTCTTCTTTATGTAGAAGGAGTGAGAGTTCAATGGCAGTTGCAACCAGAGCGATTACCGAACCGCGAATTGAGCCGGTCACACTGACCGGTGGAGAAATCATGTGCGAGGCCCTGGTGCAAGAAGGGGTACGTGTCCTCTTCGGTTACCCCGGCGGCGCCATCATGCCCTTCTACGATGCTCTGTACAACTGCCCCGAGCTGCACCACGTTCTGGTGCGGCATGAGCAGGGAGCAACCCATGCAGCCGATGGCTATGCCAGAGCCACCGGCAAGGTGGGCGTGTGCGCAGCCACGTCAGGGCCTGGAGCAACCAATATGGTCACCGGTCTGGCAAACGCGTTCATGGACTCGGTTCCAATCGTGGCCATTACCGGACAGGTTGCTCGTCCTGCCATCGGTAAGGACAGCTTTCAAGAGACCGATGTTATCGGCGTGACGATGCCTATCACCAAACACAACATCCTGGTACGGAGCGCCGATGAAGTTGGTGCGGCCATTCATGAGGCATTTGCCATTGCTCGCTCCGGACGGCCCGGTCCGGTCGTCGTCGACGTGCCAAAAGACGTGCAGTTCGAGCGAGCTACGTATCAAGCACATGTCCATCAGCTTCCCACGCTGTTCCCCGGCGATGCCGAGCACGAACGTCTCCTCCTTCACGCCGCGGCCATGATCGATGCAGCCCGAAAGCCATTGATCATGGCCGGTCACGGCGTTATCCTCTCCGGCGCTTACGATGCGCTGCGTCGCCTGGCGGAGCGCACCGGTGTGCCCGTGATTACGACACTGCTCGGCCTCAGCGCCTTCCCGGAATCGCACCCACTCTCACTCGGCATGCCCGGAATGCACGGTCCGGCCTCCACCAACCACGCGATCAATGAGGCCGATCTCATTCTTGCCGCCGGCATGCGGTTCGACGACCGTGTCACCGGCAAGATCAGCGAGTTCGCACCAAACGCGCAGGTCATCCATATCGACATCGAGGCGGCAGAGCTCGAGAAAGTGGTGCCAACCGCGGTTCCGATCCACGGCGACGCTCGCGAGATGTTGGAACGGTTGGTCGAGCGGGTTTGCCAGAACGACCACGGCGACTGGCTGGCACGCATTCGCAGCTGGGAGCAACCGATGCCCGTGGTGCGGGATGGGCTTCCACAGCCGGTGGAAATTCTGCAGAGCATCAAAAGGGCCACCGGCGGGAAAGCCGTGCTTGTCACCGATGTGGGGCAGCACCAGATGTGGTCAGCGCGCCACTACGGCTATGACCTCCCGAATAGCCACATCACCTCGGGTGGTTCGGGCACCATGGGCTTCGCGCTGCCCGCTGCGATGGGCGTGAAGTTCGGGTTGCCGGAAGCACAGGTGTGGGTGGTCGCGGGCGATGGGGGCTTCCAGATGAACATCCAGGAGCTGGCCACGATTGCCGATGAAGGGCTCGAAATCAAAGCGGTAGTCATGAACAACGGCTATCTGGGCATGGTCCGGCAGTGGCAGAAGTTCTTCCACGGTGGGCGCTATTCCGCCACTCCCATCAGCAGCCCCAACTATATCCTCCTGGCGCAGGCATACGGCCTGCAGGGGCGGAAGGTCGATCGCGCGGATGAGCTCGAAGAGGCAATTGACTGGGCGGCCCGGACTCCCGGCTGCACCATCGTCGACGTCGCCATCGAGCAGGAACGCAATGTCTATCCGATGATTCCATCCGGGTTGTCGGTTGCCAGCATGATCGAGGATCCGGATGTATGCAGAGGGCAAGATGACGGCTGAACCCACGCGTGACGCCGGCCTGCCGGCGATTATGCTCCTTTTCACGCAGCGTACCGGCGCCCTCGATCGCATTTTGAGTCTGCTGCGCCGCCGTGGTTTTCCAATCGTGGGGATGACGGTGGAACGGACTCATCAGGCGGACGTGGGCCGGATGACACTGGTGGTCGAGCAAGCCAAAGCGCTGGAGCAGGTGAGCCGCCATCTGCGGAAGCTGCCGGACGTGCTGGAGGTCACGACCGTGGATGAGGATGCGATCCGCCGCGAGTATGCGCTGGTACGTATCCGCTGCAGACCGCAGGAACGTGCTGAAGTGATGGCCCTGCTCTCCGCCTATGGAGCGCGTGCAATCAGTCTGACCTCGATCTATATGGTGGTGGAGGCGTCGGGGCTCGGAATGGAGCTCGATGCCCTCTTCGCTGAGCTTGCGCCCTACGGCATCGAAGAATCCGCCCGGACCAGTCCAATGGCGCTACGACGAGTATCGGAACGACCTGAGGGTGAGCTCACCGCTACAGCCTGAGAGGAGACGAAATGGCACGAATGTATTACGACGGCGACGCAGACCTCAATCTGATCCAATCCCGCCGCATCGCGGTTATCGGTTATGGCAGCCAGGGACATGCGCACGCTCAAAACCTCCGGGACAGCGGCTGCGACGTTCGGGTTGGGTTGTATGAGGGGAGCTCGAGCTGGCCGTGCGCTGAAGAGGACGGCTTCACCGTCCAGACGGCAGCGGATGCCAGCGCCTGGGCCGATCTCATCAGCATTCTTCTACCCGACCAGTACCACAAGCCGGTTTACGAAGAATCGATCCGGCAGCATCTGACGGCCGGTAAGCTGCTCATGACGGCACACGGATTTTCCATCCACTTCGGTCAAATTGAGCCACCGCCGGATGCAGACGTGGCGATGGTAGCTCCCAAGAGCCCAGGTCACATGATGCGACGGCTTTTCAACGAGGGTTCGGGCGTTCCCGCGCTCTTCGCCATTCAGCAGGACGCGACAGGCCAGGCTGAGCAGCTCGCTCTGGCCTATGCGCGGGCGTTGGGATCTACCCGGGCCGGCGTCCTGCGCACCACGTTCAAGGACGAGACCGAAAGTGACCTCTTCGGCGAGCAGTCGGTGCTCTGTGGCGGGCTCACCTCACTCATGCAGGCCGGCTTCGAGACGCTGGTCGAGGCGGGTTATGCTCCCGAGCTGGCGTACTTCGAGTGCGTGCATGAAGTGAAACTGATTGTCGACCTCATTTACCAGGGTGGCCTGTCGTATATGCGCTACTCCATCAGCGACACCGCCGAGTACGGCGATTACGTGTTCGGTCCGAGGATCGTAGATGAGCGCGTCAAGGGAGTAATGAAACAGTTACTGACAGAGATCCAGGACGGAAGCTTTGCTCGACGCTGGGTTGCCGAGTACGAGTCCGGTGCAAAAAATTTCCAGGAGATGCGAAAGCGAAATGCCGAACATCAGATTGAGGCTGTTGGCACCGAGCTCCGTTCCATGATGAGCTGGCTGGCCAAGCCGGAAGGAAAGACGGCAGCGCCAACGGCCACGACAGAATCTGCGAAAGAAGCGCAGGTGGTATAGGAGCTATGAGCCATGAGCCATGAGCTACGGGTTCCAGCCTCGAAGCTCACGGCTCACAGCTATTGAAGGAGGAAACGATGAACGAAGGAAAATTTGAACAGAATTTTGTCTGGTATGAATGGAGCTTTGTCAGTCCGGCCGAGATGTCTTCGGGCGACGTCGGAGCCGATCGAGCGCGAACCAGCCCCACGGATGTGGAGGGTTATGGCTCGGAACGCAGGGATACCCAGAGACACGCAGGGGGTACCCCAGCGGATGCTTGGCGGGTACCCGGCTCCGATGGGTACAAGCCGTGGACGACGTAGTACGTATCTTCGATACGACGCTACGCGATGGTGAGCAGTCGCCCGGCGCCAGCATGACGGCCGCGCAAAAGGTCGAGGTAGCCAGGCAGCTCGACACCCTTGGTGTAGACGTCATCGAGGCCGGTTTCCCCGCGGCTTCCCCCGGCGATCTGGAGGCTGTCGCGGCAGTATGCGACGCAGTGGAGCACGCCGAAGTTGCGGCCCTCGCGCGGAGTGTCCGAAGAGACATCGAAGTGGCGGCAAGAGCGCTGGAACGGACAGACCGGCCGGTGCTGCATGTCTTTGTCGCCACGTCGGACATTCATCTCAAGTACAAGCTACGCAAGAGCCGCACCGAGATCGTCGACCAGGTAGCAGAGACAGTTTCTTATGCGCGCCAATTGTGTGAACGCGTCGAATTCTCGGCAGAGGACGCCACGCGTTCCGACCTGGACTTTCTCGCCTGCGTGTGCGACGTGGCCGTGCAGGCCGGCGCCACCACCATCAACCTGCCGGACACCGTCGGGTACACTGTGCCGGAAGAGTATGGCGCCATGTTTCGCTATGTGCAGCAACGAGTACGCATGGCGGGCGAGCGGGTCTTTAGCGCCCACTGCCACGACGATCTCGGGCTTGCGACGGCCAACACGCTGGCCGCCATCGGCGCAGGCGCGCGACAAGTAGAGGTCACCATCAATGGTCTGGGAGAACGCGCGGGCAACGCTCCTCTGGAGGAGGTGGTGATGGCCCTGAAAACGCGAGGCCAGGCATTCGGGACGACTGCTCCGCAGGTTGGGCAAAGGGGCATAAACACGCGAGAGCTAGTGCCCACCAGCCGGCTGGTGAGTAAGGTAACCGGTCTGCGCGTACAGGTCAACAAAGCGGTTGTAGGGGTAAATGCCTTCGCGCACGAAGCCGGCATTCACCAGGATGGAGTGATCAAGGAGCGCGCGACTTACGAGATCATGTCTGCGGTGGACGTCGGATGGGATAGCAATCGATTGGTGCTGGGCAAGCACTCAGGCCGCCACGGGGTAGTCTTCCGCCTGGCACAGCTGGGCTTCGAGCTGGATGAAGAGGCTGTGGAGCAGGTCTACACGCGGCTCATCGAGGTTGCCGATCAACAGAAAGAGGTCAGCGATAGAGTACTCCGACGGCTTGCCACAGATGCAATGTCGCGCACTCCGCGGCGTCCTGCTGTAGGGATCATTCGGGAACAACGAGCAGCAGAGTCCGTCTATGCGGGTGAAGGATCCTGATGGACATTGCAATTTATGACACCACGTTGAGAGACGGCTGCCAGGCATACGGATTCAGCCTGTCGGTGGAAGACAAGCTTCGAGTTGCCCAGCGGCTGGACGCTCTGGGATTTCAGTACATTGAGGGCGGCTGGCCGGGCTCAAATCCCCGCGACGAGCAATTTTTCGCGCGCGCAAAACGCTTGCGCTGGCGCAACGCCCGGTTAGCAGCATTCGGTAGCACTCGCCGCGCCGGCGTCACTGCTGAAGAAGACGCCAACCTCCGCCTCTTACTCGACGCCGAGACACCGGTGGCAACGATCGTCGGCAAGGCGTCGGCAGACCAGGTTCGTCGCGTGCTCGGTATTTCGTTGGAGGAGAACCTGGCAATGATCGCCGACTCGGTGGCCTTCCTCAAAGCAGCCGCCGACAAGTCGGATTCAGGCTTGCGAGAAGTCATGTTCGACGCGGAACACTTCTTCGATGGCTATGCGGCAGATCCCGCGTATTCGCTGGCCTGCCTCGAAGCAGCCGATCGGGCGGGCGCCGACTGGCTCGTGCTGTGTGATACCAACGGAGGTACGCTCCCCTCGACTCTTGCCGCTGTTTGCGAACGAGTGCGGCAGAGACTGGACGCCCCTATTGGCATTCATACACACAATGACGCCGAAGTGGCGGTGGCCAATGCCCTCGCCGCGGTCGAAGCGGGAGCTCGACAGGTGCAAGGCACCATCAACGGCTATGGCGAGCGCGTGGGCAATGCCAATCTGTGCTCCATCATTCCAAATCTTCAGCTCAAGCTCGGGCACCATTGCTTGCCTGAAGACAGCATGAGCCGGCTGACCGAGCTTTCTCGCTACGTCAGCGAGGTGGGGAATGCTCCCCATACCTTGAAGCTCCCCTACGTGGGGGCCGAGGCTTTTGCTCACAAGGCAGGCCTCCACGTCAATGCTGTCCTTAAGGGGCCTGAGACGTATGAGCACGTCGCACCGGATGCGGTGGGCAACCAGCGACATGTGCTGGTATCCGATCTCTCAGGGCGAAGCAATATTCAGCACAAGCTCGACGAGCTCGGCCTATCCCTGTCCCCAGACCAGACGACCCAGCTGCTGCGGGACGTCAAGCGACGCGAGAATCAGGGGCTGGTCTATGAGGATGCAGATGCCTCATTTGAGCTGCTCGCGTTGCGCGTGTTAGGAAGTCACACCCCTGAGTTCCACTTGCAGTCGTATTTTGTCACCACGGGTCACCGCAGGCCGGGCGATGGCGCAGAGGCCACGGTCAAGGTGCGCGTTGGCCGCACCCGCGTCATGGAGGCGGCAGAAGGTGTCGGGCCCGTCCATGCGCTGGATGCCGCCTTGCGGAAGGCACTGCTGGGATTCTTCCCGCATCTGGGAGCTGTTCGGCTCATCGATTACAAGGTCCGCATCGTCGATAATGATAGCGCCACCGCTGCCCGCGTTCGAGTCTGGATCCAGGCCACCGACGGGCGAAACACCTGGAGCACGGTCGGCGCGTCGCCAAACATCGTCAGCGCAAGCGCCGCTGCCCTCGTCGACAGTCTGGAGTACTCGCGTCTGGCTGCCGACAGAGATGAGGTGCTCAGCACCGACCGATTCATCGCGCCCCTGACCGGTTAGAAGGGAAATTTCATGGCAACAGAGACCCGAGCAGCATCGGGAGCGACCAAGAGAACCGCGGAGAGCCCCGTTGTCTACTTCAATGGCGCGTTCCTGCCGCAGGAGCAGGCAACTGTCGGTGTTGGTGCGCATGCGCTGCACTACGGGAGCGGCTGCTTCGAGGGCATCCGTGCGTACTGGGATGACACTCGCGAGGAACTGTATGTGCTCAAGCTTGACGAGCACATCGATCGCTTGTTCCGCTCGTGCAGTGTGCTCCGCATTTACCCACCGTTTGACCGCGCCGAGATGCACGACCTGGTGGTGGAGTTACTGAGGCGAAACGGGTTCAGGTGCGATGTGTACATTCGGCCCATTGCCTTCAAATCGGCGCAGAGCATCAAGTTGAAGCTCGACGGTCTCGAGGACAGCTTCGCGATCCTTGCCTTTCCTTTTGGGTACTATGCGCATCGCGAAGGCGGCCTGCGCGTCTGCCTCTCCCCATGGCGGCGTATCGACGACAATGCGATTCCCGCTCGCGCTAAGGTCACCGGTAGCTACATCAACGCGTGTCTGGCATCGGACGATGCTGCACAGGCCGGCTACGACGAAGCCCTCCTGCTAAGCCAGAGCGGGACGCTTTCCGAAGCAAGCTCTTCCAATGTCTTCCTGGTGCGGTGGAACCGACTCATCACGCCTCCGCCCTCGGAAAACATCCTCGAAGGTATCACCCGTGACGTGGTGATGACACTGGCCCGGCAAGAGCTCGGTATAGAGGTCGAGGAACGGCCGGTGGGGCGGACCGAGATCTACGTAGCGGATGAGGTTTTCCTCTGTGGCACAGGCGTTCAGGTTGAGCCGGTGGCGCGCGTGGACGGGCGTCCAATAGCTTCCGGCGTACCCGGTCCCGTTACTACCCGCCTCCAGGCCATCTACGCTGCCGCCGTGCGCAATCGCCTGCCGGCGTACTCCAGCTGGTGCACGCCGGTCTATGGTGTCACTGATTCGAGCCTCGAGGGCTGACTCGGTCGTGAACCTAGCGTGGATCGGGTCTGACCATGGTTAGATATGGTAGGGGCGGTCTGATAGGGGCGACCTGCGCTCGCCCGTATGGTGAGCGGCGCCACAATGGATGATTGACGAGGTATTCATGTCACCTAAGACAATGCTGGACAAGGTTTGGGACCGCCATGTCGTGCATCAGGCACCGGGCGAGCCGGCGATTCTCTATATCGACATGCACTTTGTTCACGAGGTCACATCTGCCCAGGCCTTCGACGGCTTGCGCCTCCATGGCAGGAGGGTGCGCCGCCCTGATCGTACGGTGGCGACGATGGATCACAACGTTCCGACCTGGGAGCGTTCTCGCCCGAGTACTGACGCTATTGCCGTCAAGCAGATGGAGGCGTTGGCGCGCAATTGTGACGAGTTTGGGGTCACGCTCTATGACTTGCACAGTCCCCGCCAGGGCATCGTCCACATCATCGGACCGGAGCTTGGCCTTACTCAGCCGGGCATGACGATTGTCTGTGGAGACAGCCACACGTCTACCCACGGGGCGTTCGGGAGCCTGGCCTTTGGAATCGGAACCTCCGAGGTAGAGCACGTGCTGGCTACACAGTGCCTGCGGCAGATGAAGCCCAAGTCCATGGAAGTGCGAGTCGAGGGAAGCCTTCCACACGGAATTACGGCCAAAGACCTCATCCTTTCGATCATCGGCCGCATCGGCGTGGACGGCGCCACAGGATTCGTCATCGAGTACGCGGGCGAGGCAGTGCGCGCGCTCTCCATGGAGGGGCGTATGACCGTCTGCAATATGTCCATTGAGGCCGGTGCGCGAGCCGGCATGGTTGCTCCGGACGAGACCACATTCGGCTACGTGGAAGGGCGACCGCACGCGCCAAAGGGCGAAGCCTTCGCCAGAGCCGTCGAAGACTGGCGATCGCTCCCGAGCGATCCCGGCGCGCGGTTCGACCGGGTTGAGCGGCTCGAAGCCAATGATCTGGCACCACATGTGACCTGGGGCACCAACCCCGGCATGGTTGCGCCGGTGTCTGGACGCGTGCCGGATCCAGGAGACATGCCGTCCGAGCATGAGAAGCGTGCCGCGCAACGAGCGCTGGAGTACATGGCGCTCAGTCCCGGCACTGCCATTCAAGACATTGGCGTCGATCGCGTCTTCATTGGATCCTGTACCAATGCCCGTATCGAGGATCTGCGTGCGGCTGCGCAGGTGGTACAAGGACGCCGGGTGCATCCCCACGTGTATGCCATGGTGGTGCCCGGCTCGATGGCAGTCAAGCGACAAGCCGAACTGGAAGGGCTCGATCGAATCTTCAGAGATGCCGGGTTCGACTGGCGCGAGGCAGGCTGCTCGATGTGTCTGGGTATGAATCCCGACGTTCTCCAGCCCGGGGAGCGCTGCGCCTCCACTTCCAACCGCAACTTCGAGGGACGGCAGGGCAAGCTCGGCCGGACGCATCTGGTGAGTCCACCTATGGCGGCCGCGGCCGCGGTGATGGGGCATTTTGTCGACATTCGTGACTGGAGCGATCAGCCGTGAATCCATTTACCTCACACACCGGATTGGTCGCACCGCTTGACCGAGTCAACGTCGACACGGATCAGATCATTCCCAAGCAGTTCCTCAAACGCATCGAGCGTACCGGTTTCGGACAGTTCCTGTTCAATGATTGGCGGTTTGAGCCGGACGGCCAGCCGAATCCTGGGTTCGAGCTCAACGACGACCGCTATCGGGCGGCCAGCATCCTGCTAACGGGACGCAATTTTGGCTGTGGTTCCTCGCGGGAGCATGCCGTCTGGGCGTTGCATGATTACGGCATTCGTGTGATCCTTGCCCCTTCCTTCGCCGACATCTTTTACGCCAATAGCCTCGGCAACGGCTTGCTCCCCGTTTCCCTCCCCGAGGATCAGATCAGGGAGCTGCTCCATCGAACAGAGAGGCAGAGTGGCTACCGTCTCACGGTGGATTTGGAGCAGCAATCGGTCTCAGACGACCACGGCTTCCATACTCGGTTCGAGATCGATCCCTTTCACCGCTACCGGTTGCTGAACGGATTGGACGACATCGGGCTGACACTACAGCATGAAGATGCGATCGCCGAGTACGAGCGCCAGACGGCGGAAGCGATGCCATAGGGCGGAAGTTCCCGTCCACCCTCCCTGCCGCGCGGCCGGGTTGACAAAGCTTTCCAGCCCTACAGTGCTGATTACGCTGTGGCTTCCTCCGCAGGTTCCAGTTCTTGCAACAGCTCGGCCAGTCGCGCCCGTGTAGCCTCTTTGTCCTCGAACCAGAGCACATTGAGCTCGGTGTAGTCGGCCCACTCCTCTGGAACGGCCGATTCCTCGAAGATTGCAGTCACGGGACAGGCGCTCTCGCAAGCGCCGCAGTCGATACACTCGTCGGGGTTGATGTAGACAATCCGGTCGAGCTCGTCTGATTCGTCGTAGATGCAGTCGACCGGACAGACGTCGATGCAGTCTTTTGTCTTTTCGTTGATGCATGGCTGTGTTACCACATAGGTCATTGGTAGTCCTCTCGCACAGATGTGGATAATGCGGCGACCTGCGGGTCGCCTCGGCCGCGGAGGGCCGAGCTACAGAGATTTCGGGCCGAGCTACAGAGTTCTTGGGCTGAGCTACAGAGTTTTTGGGCCGAGATGAAGGGCTCTCGTGACAAGAAGCTAACGGCTAATAGCTAACGGCTAATAGCTAACGTCACACTCCTACCGCGAGGTTTTCGACGCGAACGCCACTGCGATCGAGCCGCAGGTTGATCTGGCAGCGGTCGGTGTCGATCATGAGGCCGTAGCTGCCGGGTCCAAGCGCAGATACACGAATCTCTTCGATGACCTGGCCGTGCAGGGCAGTCAGGGCCTTGGTGACCGCCTTGGCCGCGTCTGACAGCTCGGCACCTGCTGGCGTGCGGTGAAAAAGGCGGGCCAGCGCTTGTTCTCCATCCGCTCCATAGAAGCGCCGCAGCCGCCCGCTTTGCAATCCTACCTCCAGCACGTTTCCCAGGTGGCCGGCGAGCTCATCGCCCACCTCACCTTCTTCCACGGCGCCGCGCAGCTCTTCATATCGTGCTCGTGCGGCCGGATCGCTCAGAGCGCGGGCGAAGGTTGTGATCTCAGGGATGAGAAGCTCCTGCTCGGTCGCGCTGATTCTCATGTGGTGTGATCTCCCGAGCCGTGGCGGCCGAGGAGCACCTCAGCCTCGTGCTCGAATCCACCGGTCTCGATCGGGCAGTGGATGCCGCATTCTTTAGGGGCGTTCTTTTCCCACCACCACCGCCCGGCGCGGGCGTCCTCGCCCGGCTTGGTAGTCCGAGTGCAGGGAGCGCAGCCGATGCTGGTATAGCCCTTGTCGTAGAGAGCGTTGTAGGGAACGTCGTTCTTATGGATGTACTCCCAGACTTCCTCCTCCATCCAATCCGCGAGCGGATTGATCTTGAGCAGTCCACCGTGATCGTGATCGATCTCGACTTTGCGAATGTTAGCGCGGCTAGCCCATTGATCCCGGCGCAGCCCGGTAACCCAGGCGTCCAGCTCGTCGAGCACCTTCTTGAGTGGATTGACCTTGCGGATCTCACAGCACCGAAGACGGAGGGGCACACTGCGATAAAACGGATTGACGCCCTGTTTCCGGACAAAGGGCTCGAGCTCTGGCGGATTTGGATAGTAGACCTCGATCTCCATCTGATACCGCTCGCGAACTTGATCCATCAGGTCGTAGGTTTCGGGGTGCATGCGACCGCTGTCGACTGTGAAAATGCGAACGTTTGGATCGATTCGCCACGCCATGTCCAGGATTGCCATGCCGTCCGACTGAAAGCTGGTGCACACTGCCAGTCGCTGACCAAACCGCTCGATTCCCCACTCGATGACCTCTTGCGGTTCTTTGTCGTCGAGCTCGATGGCGAGCTCACCAACCTCCCATTCGTCCAGATAGTCCTCTACGTCGTACATGATGCTTCCTGATCCTCCAGGGAATAGTCGGTGCCATTTCGGGACCCTAGCCTGATGAGGTCACGCACCCGGCTGGCCGCCCACATGAAGCCGATTGCGGGCGCTGTACCGGCGGCCAGCGCGTGCCTGGCGGGGACGGAGCCCCGCGCCACATGAGTAATGCGCGATAACCGAGTCATGCGCTGACCGCTTCTTCCAGCGCGGCGCCGCGCCGGCCCTTGGCAGCGAGCTCAGCCGCGACTTCGGCCACCGGTCTATTGCTTGCCGTGGCGATCAGCTCCTCGTCGCTGAGCCGGTCGGCGAAGTCCTTGAACGATTCTTCGGGCAGACGCTGCTGCAGATATGCGCCGACCAGACGCTCCACATAGAACTTCGCATCGGTGTGTGGGACGCGCCGAACGATGGGCCGCCCGATCGCTGCCTCTTCGCCCAGCGTTCCGCGGAGATAGATCTCATAGGCCTCGATCTTGCCCAGCGACTCACCACGGTCGCCACGCGTGCGGAGCGTGCTGCCCTGGAGGCCAATGTCGGCCACCCAGTGCTGGGCGCAAGCGTGGGGGCAGCCGTCGACGTTGACGATGATTCCCTCGGCATCGCGCCCGAACGTTCCCTCGAGATGCTGGACGATCTCATCCAGCTTGACCTTTGTCTCGGCCACCGCGTAATTACATAGTGGCGAGCCGGTGCAGCCCAGCGATGTGCCACGCAGGCGGTTGACGTTGAGGGGAAAGCCGAGCTCGCCAACCTCCTCTACCACCCGCTCGACCTCGGCTTCCGGCACGTTGGCCACAATGAAGTTCTGCTGACGCGTGAGGCGCACGTCTGCGCCCGCAGATTGCGCTATATCGGCCACCTGTACCATCTGGTCACCCTTGATCCGTCCGAGATAGACGGGGAAGCCAATATAGGCCAGACCGTCGTGCTTCTGCCGATTGATGCCGAGATGCTCGGTGTCGCCGATTCGGCGTGGTAGCTCGGGCAAGTCTTCCAGCTGACGCCCCAGAACGCGCTCTACCTCCGTTCGCATGCCCTCGGGTCCGTAGTCGTCTACCATGAACTTCAGCCGCGCCTTGGCCCGCGACATGCGGTATTGCAGGTTGGTGCGCCAGGCATCGAGGATGGCGCGCAGTACCTCCAGCGCTTCCGACTCGGGGACGAAGACATTCAGGTGCTGGGAGATGCGAGGCGCCGAGGAGAGACCGCCCCCGACCCGAACGGCGTAGCCGCGACGTCCGTCTTTGACTGTCCCGACCAACGCGATGCAGTTGATGGCCGGAGCATTACAGTGGTAGGCGCAGGTGCTGATCGTGATCTTGTGTTTGCGTGGGAGGTCGGAGTACTCGCGATTTCCGTAGAAGAAGCTCGCTGCCTCTTGAATCAGCGGCGTGGCGTCGAAGAGCTCCTCATGGTCAATGCCGGCGACCGGGCAGCCGGTGATATTGCGGACCGTGTCGCCACAGGCGCCCAGCGTGCTCAGGCCGGCCTCGGACAGAGTCGAGAACACATCCGGCAGATGTTCGAGCTTTATCCAGTGAAGCTGGACGTTCTGCCGCGTGGTGAGCTCGCCATCGTTTCGGCCGAACCGGCGCGATAGTTCGCCGATGGTACGGAATTGAAGTGGCGAGAGGATGCCACTCGGCACTTTGATCCGCATCATGAAGTAGCCCGTTTTCGGCTTGTCGTGGTAGAGCCCGTACCAGGTGAAGCGGACGATATCGTCCTCGGAGATGTCTTCATAGCCCCGCTCGATGAGCTGAGGAAGCTCATCCATCAGAGCGAAGGGAAATTTCTCACGTTTGAGGCGCTCGATAGAGTTGCGCTTGAGCACGAGCTCCCAGGTGGGTTCCGGCATGCAAGATTCCTTTCTAAGTTCGTTCGATGCAGGAGTTCGTAAGGATTATTCGCGGTGATCCTCTACGCAACAACCGCTTCCGCGTAGGGGCCGGCTCCTGCCGCGCCCTCCAGCTCGGCCGATGCGATGATTTCGGGAAATCGGGCGACCTCGCCAATGATCACGGTCGCCGGGGAGCGGAGATTCGCCAGAGCGACCGCACCGGCGAGCTCTGCTATCGGCGCAGTGACGCTGCGCTGCTGCGGCAACGTTCCGGAAGACACCACGGCGGCGGGAGTGTCCGGCGCACGTCCCTCCGCGATCAGACGATCACAAATAGCTTCCAGCTGCTCCAGACCCATCAAGACCACCAGCGTTCCAGAGCAGCGCGCCAACCAGGCCCAGTCGAGGGATCCGGCCAATTTGTTGGGGTCTTCATGGCCGGTGACGATGGTGATGGTCGAGGAGAGCTCTCGATGAGTGACCGGGATTCCGGCGCTTGCCGGTACTGCGATGGCCGATGTGATGCCCGGAACGACCTCGCACGGCACACCCGCCGCCACCAGGGCTTCCAGCTCCTCGCCGCCGCGACCAAAGACGAAAGGATCACCTCCCTTGAGACGGACCACCTGTTTGCCGGTGCGCGCCCGGTCCACGAGCACGGCCTCAATGGCGCGCTGATCCCTGACCACGAGGCCGGGCGCCTTGCCGACAAAAATCCGTTCGGCATGAGCAGGCGCCTCTTCCAGCAGGCGCGGATCGATGAGCCGGTCATAGACCACCACATCCGCCGTCCTGAGGCACCGGAGGCCGCGTACGGTGATCAGCTCGGGGTCGCCGGGCCCTGCTCCCACCAATGAAACCGTTCCCAGGAAGTGCATGAACTACCCCTCCCACCAGCTACGCGCAGGCGACGTTGAGCCAGCGCCGACAACGCCGGCGACCGGGTCTCGGGTACCCGCTGGGTGATCCTCCAGGTGGCTGCCGGCGAGCGCGTATCCGGTTACAGCCGAATCGTTCGCACCGGTTACCGCCTGCAATATCTGGTCGCGGGCGCCGGCCCGATCGTCATGGCGAAGGCGCATCAGCACCTCGTCGGTAATCGCTGCCTGCCAGTGCTCGTACGGCGGAATTGGGCCCTGAGCCTTCACTTCCCGCCTCACCTCGGAAAGGACGGTCAGGAGGTCACCAAACTCCTTGGGTAGCCATGCGTCGAGGTACTCCCGCATCCAGCGTGCAAAGGCCGGACTGAGGCCATTGGTCGATATCGCGATCTGAAGATCGCCGCGCCGCACGATCGAAACCGCAAAGAAGTCGCAGTTCGGGATATCGTCGACCGCATTGACCAGGATTCCCGCCGCTCGGGCTTGAGCTGCCACCTCGGCGTTCGTCTCGCGGTCATCGGTTGCTCCGTAGGCCAGGTAAATTCCGGTAAGGTCGCTGGGCTGGTATGGCCGGAGGTGCAAGGTGATCGCTCCAGACTCGGCGAGATCTTCGATCTTGGGCGTAACCGACGGGCTGACCACGAGGATCTGTGCGCCGGCGTGGAGCAGGCCTTCGACCTTATCGGTGGCAATCGTGCCCCCACCGACCACCAGGCAGCGTTTATCCTTGAGATCGAGTGCCACGGGATAGTAGCTGTGGGACATACGGAGCGACTCCTCTCTTGCTTCGTATCGCGGCAACAAAAAACCGGTCAGCTCTTTCTCGAACTGACCGGTGTACTGGTCTTACTCGGGGTGGCTGCTTTGCTAGTCCCGCCCTCCATGCCACGAACACTGCCCTGCCGGCCAGCTCATAGGCTGACAACAACAGATACAGACGCAGGTTCGAAGCTCGCGGTTTGAATTCATGTCCTACACCATAGCATGCATCTCACCATAGAAGGAAACCGTCACTTGGGGCAGTGGACAAAATGTCCTAGAAGTCAGCCGGACAATTCGGATATGTTTACCACTTAACGATCGATCCGCGGGCTGAATCGCATGGCGGCCTCAGCGGAGTCCGCCGGGCGCGATTCGTCGTCGACTGTGGAAGTCGACCCCTCGACAGAACCGATAGCATGCTTCAGGTGCAAATAGGCAGCGTGCGACCAGAGGAGCGGACACGCTATCGGCCCCCAGCGCTCTACCCATGGCTCGTACATCTCAGGATGGTTGAGATCCTGCGGCACCTGCTCCGGCAGATCACCGCTCGGTGAAGCTTGACGCTCGATCCACACCAGCACACTGAGCGCTCGCACCGCATCACCCCTCAGCAAAAAGTATTCACCGAGCAGTGCAGTGAGCAGGGGCCAGGCGCCACCACCGTAGTAGGAGTCGTCAGCATAGCGATGAACGCCGCCGTCCGGACCGACCAAATCCCGTTCAACCATGCCGGCAGTCTCGACCATCAGGGGATCGTCCGCCTCGATCATGCCAAACGGAATGCAGGCCCACAGGAGGCTGGCATCGACCACATCAGATCCAATGAATTTTGGGAGGTGACCTCCGGCGGAGTGGCCGAGCACGACGGCACGGATTTCTTGTGCCGTTTCCGCAGCATCTTCATCTTGAAAACGGCGGCCGACTGCCTGCAGGCCCCCATAGAGCGCAGAGAGCGTTGAGACATGGACCTTGTCAGGGAACTCCTCCCAACAATCGAAGTTGGGGCATCGCCATAGATGCCTCAGGTACTTGGTCAGTAAGCCGACCGCCGCCTGCCAGTTCGCGGGTGCCGGGCCCGCGGTTCGATCGAGGTGGTCGACCAGCCCCCAGAGAAAGGTGCCGAAGCCGTCAAGCTGAAAGTTCGGCCAGTCTTCATCGCCGCGGGCACCGTCGAGCGCGTAGCGCGTATGGAGATACCGTCTCGGAGGCTCGCCCGCAGCGCCGGCAAGGGCGGCGCGGGCATCGTCGGCGTTGGCGAGGACGATTTTCATGCCCCACTCATAGAAGCGCCGGGCCGGCTCATGCTTGCCCCATTCGTCGAGGGCCTGTGCGATGAAGGTGCCGTCGCGGAACCAGGAGTAGTGATAGACAGGAAACGTGGGCGAGGCAACAAACGCACCATTCGGCGCCTGTCCGGCCTGCAGGATCGCCAGACTGCGCCTCATCAGATCGACTCGTGCTTGCATGACCCTCTCTTCCGCTAAGGCACTCCGTTCGCAGACGTGATGATAGCGAGCGTCCAGGTCTGGATGCCTGCAATCGCAAAGCGGAGTCTACCGTTAGCCTGCTCAAAGTCGACGCGTTGTGGTGGACCGGGCTCATCTGGAGATGCGAGTAGCACCGCGTCTACACGGCCATCGTGTGGAACGTCGATGGCGACATTTCGTGGTGGATGCGTCGGTCTCGCGCTGTCCCAGAGGTCGTCTGGGTGCGCGTTGAGAACGCTCACGGTAGAGAACCGCGGCGCGGCGCGATGAATTCGCCAGCTACCTTTGTCTGCGGTGGTCGCGATCAGCCGCAGGGACCGATCGAAGAGATAGGCCCCGTACCGGACGATGAAGCTCCGGTGATCCACGAGCCGGCGCTGGAAGCGGGAGCCAGGTCGCACGAAGTTCGGGAAGTACGGACGGGTCAAAATACCATCTCCCTCACCCAGCAGCAGGTGAAAACCGCCCGAGGCGTGGATGGCCGCCGAAGTGAGTAGGGTCGCCTCCTCGGCGGCATCGGGAGCAGATGCTGCGCACGACATATACGCGGCGAGAATGACCTGCCGCGAGGGAGCGAGCTCGTGTGCACCATTGACCAGATCGGCGAGATCCTGCAGGCGGACATGCGGCGGCCAGAGCTCAATGTATGTGCAGAGCTGCGCCTCATGTGCAATCTGCCGGATGGGCCAGTCGTTGACACAGTTGAAGATGACTCCGTCTCCTCCGGCGTCGCGTACCGTCTGCTGTGCCGTGCGCACCATGTCGCCCAGCGCCGAAGCCATGTCGATCGGTGCCCCGCTCGCATCGTGGACCTGCTCACGGAATCCATACTGATCGGCCTGGATACCGTCAAATCCCATTCGCTCGATGGCCTCGCGATATTCATGGAGGATCCGCTCGCGCCAGGGACCGGGGCGAACATCCTGAAAGTAGAAGGCTCCGTCAAGGCTGAGCGGTTCTCCCTGCTTGTCGTAGAGCAGCTCGTCCCGATGCTGGAGAGCGTACTCGGGTTCAGCTCCGTACACCGAGCCATACGCCATCGAGGCGATGCCACGCTTTCTCAAGGCGGTGATGGCCCGCTGCGTTGAGGAGATCGACAGCGTACGTCCAATGGCATCGGTGAATGCGTCCTCCGGCAGCAGATATCGATAGTGACGATACATCCAGTCGTAGAACTGCACCACGGTCACGTGCCGCTCGAGTAGGAGATCGGCGCGCGCCTCGTACTGCTCGCCGGCCGCGAAATCGCAGAGGAAGCCGTAGCGGGGTGCGTCGACCCAGGATCTCTGCACATCAACCGACGTCGAGCGCCGGGCGATCGTCTCTCCCGTGCGCGTGCGTACAAGATCGATGTCGACCCCGTATCCCTTTCCTGCCTCGGCCGGCAGCAAAAAACGGAGGGTCTGACCCGCGGTGTCGAGAGGCTCCTCTATGACCGCCACGACGGTGTCGAGCTCCAGCACGGTTGCACGCAGATGCGTGCTGCCAAAGCCAGCGCCATGAACCCGCACCCAGACGCCCGCCTCTTCTCCCGGATGAAGGAGAGCGCGGGTAGGGCGGCACTCCACGATGGATGCGCCGCTGTCGTGGTTCGATCGGCGCCCGCGGACTCGTTTCTCGGCGACAGGCATCATCAGCCCTTGACCGCCGCCGATGCGAGTCCGGAGACGAAGTGCCGCTGAAACAGAATGAACACGACAATAACCGGAACGACTGCGATCAGCGACGCAGCGAATTCGACGCCGTACTGCGTCTGGTGTTGCTGTTGAAAGAGCTGGAGGGCGATAGGCAGTGTGAAATTATCGCCACTGGAAATCGATGTGAGCGCCCACGGGAACTCGTCCCAGTTCGTCAGGAAGGTGAAGATGGTGACGGCGGCGAGGGCAGGGCGCGCCAGCGGCATCATAATCTGCCAGAAGACCGTCCAGATGCCGGCCCCGTCGATGGCCGCCGCGTCGGCCAGGTCCTGCGGGATGTCCTCGAAGAACCCGCGCAGGAGAAAAACATTCAGGGCCGTGCCGGCCGAGTAGACCACGACGAGACCTTGAAGACTGTCGAGCAGGTGAAGAGTCTTAGCAAGAACAAACTGGGGGATGATCAGCACCAATGTCGGGATCATCAGCGTCAGGAGCATGCCGTAGAACAGTACCGTCCGGCCGGGGAAGGAGTAGCGCGCGAACGCAAAGGCTAGCATGGCCGAAAACAGAACGGTGATCGCCGTGCTGGACCCGGCGACGACGGCGCTGTTGATAAAGTAGCGCCCGAAGTTGTTGGTGGTCCAGGCGTCGATGAAGTTCTGCACCGTCGGATGCGCCGGAATCAGGACGGGAGGAATGGAGAGCACGTATGCGTTGGGCGTAAAAGCTGTGCTGACCAGGTAGATGAAGGGCATGGCAAGCACCAGGGCGCCGAAGATCGCCAGGAGGTAGAGGGTGGTTTTGCCCAAAAATCTTCTCGCCACGGTCTAGTACTCATACCGCCGGCGCAGAATGCGGATCTCGGCGACGCTAATCAGGAAGATGAGCGCTGTGAAGAGATAGGAGATTGCTGCCCCGTATCCCAGGTCGATGTCGGCAAACGCCTTCTTGTACATGTAGGTCAGGATCGTCTCCGTGCTGTGGATCGGGCCGCCCTGTGTCATGATCCAGACCGGAATGAACGTGTTGAGACCGCCGATTACCAGAACCACGACCAGAAAGGTCGTGGTCGGCCGGAGCAACGGCAGCGTGATGTGCGTGAAGCGCTTGATCGCTCCGGCGCCGTCGACCTTAGCCGCCTCGTACACCTCGCGGGGAATGCTCTGCAGGCCGGCGAGAAAGATGACCATATTCCAGCCAGTGCCTTTCCAGATACCCATCGTGGCAATCGACGGCAGTGCGGTATTGGGATCGCCCAGCCAGATCTGGTAGTTCGGAATAATGTGCAGCACGTCGTCTAGCAGGTAGTTTAATGGTCCTGCCTGGCTGTTGTAGAGATAAGTGAACATGATCGATACCACCACCCAGGATGTGATGACGGGCAGGTAATACAGCGTTCGGAAGACGGCCCGGAACCGAAGCGACTGATCGAGCAGGAGGGCGGCCGCGAGTCCGAGCACCATCTGGCCCGGGACCGTGATGACGGTGTACACGACAACGTTTCTGAGCGACTGCCAGAAGAGTGGATCGGACAGCGCCCTCTGGTAGTTGTTGAGACCGATAAACGTGCTCGGTTCGAGCAGGTTCCAGTGGAAGAAGCTCATGACGAAGGCGTCTGCCAGCGGGTAGAGCTGCCATGTCAGGAACAGCGCCATCCCGGGGAGGAGGAAAAGATAGATCGGCACCAGCCGTCGCAGCTGCCGCGACCTTCGTGCATAGCTGGGCGCGACGGCCGCGGTCCCCCCCGGCGCCTTCATCACCTGGGATCCCATGAGCACTCCTGGACGAGAGGGCGGAATCCCCGATCGGAGATTCCGCCCGCTAGCGAAGAGGTCACCCTAGTGAAGGAGCGCGTTCACCTGGCGCGCTGCGTCGTTCATAGCGCTCTGCGGCGAGGCATCGCCCCGCAGCGCTCTCTGTACCTCGGTGCTGATGATGTCGTCGATGCTTGACCAGTGCGGGCTCGGCGTGCGTGGCTCCGCAACCTTGAGCTGCTTCTGGAAGATGCCAAAGTAAGACGGTAGTTGCTTGCTACCGGACAACGACTTCAGCACCGGCATCTGGCCGACATTTCCCATCCAGATCTGAGCTTGCGGCGAGAGAACGAATCGGATGAAGGCTTCGGCTGCAGGTTTGTTGCGGCTCTGGCTCATCTCGACGATATCTTCGCCCCCCACGACGGAGTGTGACCCGCTGCCTGGCCCCTTGGGCACGAGCGACAGGCCGGACTGAAGGTCGGGGTAGCTTGCCTTGAAGATCGGCACCATCCACGGACCATCGAGAATCATCCCACAGAGATTCTTGCCCATGCAATCCGTGGTCGAGAGGCCGCCGCCAAGAATGCTCGGCGAGAGGTACCCCTGCTTATACAGATCGACGAGGAACTTGATGGCCGCGACCGTTCCCTTGTCGTTCAGGTGTCCCGCTGCAGTGCGGTAGCGGCCGTCCGTGATACTCCCGCCGAAGGACCAGATCCAAGGCAGGACGTTCCAGGCTCCCGTGCCGCCCTCGGCATAGCAGTAATGTCCCCCGCCGAGCGCCTTGATCTTGGCGCAGTCCGCGACGAGCTGCGCTGTCGTCGTCGGAGCGCTGGCGATGCCGGCTTGGTTGAAGACGGTCTTGTTGTAAATGAGGACCCGTGTATTGGTGTCCAGCGGGAGACCGTAGTAATGGCCCTTGAAGAAATTCGTCGACAGCGTGCCGGGGAAGACTTGCTTCGCGTAGGCCTTGAACCAGGACGTTTTGTCGAGCTGAACGATCGCGCGGATGTTTGCCAGCTGTGGCACCCACACGATGTCGGAGCGTATGACGTCTGGACCGGTTCCACCGGCGAGCGAGGTGAGAAGCTTGGTGAAGAACCCGTCATAGGGAAGGGAGAGATTCTTGACGTGGATGCCAGGGTACTTCTTCTCGAATGCTGGTATCACCTTCGTTGTCAGCGCCTGGGCCTCGGCTGAATTGCCGTTTCCGTAGGCGTTCCAGTAATTGACGGTGCCATGGAGGCTGCTTCCAACGCTCTTCGAGGCTGCGACGTGGGCCGCAGGTGCCATAGCAAGGCTGAGGCACACAATCGCGAGGAAGCTTAGCAGTAGCCGACGCATGATTTCCTCCTTTTCAAGCTATACAAGGACTATTCAGAGCACAGATCTTCCTCTCGCAGTGCATTCCCTCCTCTCGTTCCTTTGCACCTCCTACGGCACGGCTGGCCGGGTGCCGCGGTTTAGCAGATGCGCGAGCGGACTCATCGCTCGCGACTCATAGATCGGCGGTTTGAGCATCTCGTGGATCACGATGCTGGCAGCACCTCGCGCCCAGGCCTCATCCCCCCATTGCTGAATCACGATGCGGGAATCTGCACCCAGGTCGCCGAAGACGGCCGCGTGAATAGCCTGGCGCATGGGATCGAGGAGCAGGGGCCCGGCACGTGTTCCCTCCCCCGTCACGATCACGAGCTCCGGATTGAACAGGTTCAGTAGGTTGCCGATGCCGCGTCCCAGCGCACGACCGGCCTGCTTGAAAATCTCTTCGACCTGAACGTCGCCATTTCGCGCGAGCTCAATTGCTTCCTCAATGGTGATCGAGGGCACGCCCTTGACAAGTACCGTCTGATTGCAGATCCCTTCCTCGGACGCAACGGCCTCTAAACAGCCGGTTGCACCGCACTCGCACACCAGGTCACTGTCGGTTTTGGTGTGCCCAAACTCACCGGCTCCCCCGAATGCGCCGCGGTAAATCTCGCCACGCAGGACGATACCGAGGCCGATACCACGGCCGATCGTGACGGTCAGAAACTCGCTCGTCTCTCGTCCCGCTCCATAAGCAATCTCCGCAGCGGTGAGCATGTTGACGTCGTTGTCGACGTAGACCGGCATCTCCAGGAGCAGCTCGAGCTGGTGCTTGACATTGACATTGCGCCAGCCCAGAAGAGACGAGTAGCGGCAGATGCCGGTCACGTGCTGGATGAGACCCGGCATACCGATCCCAAGTCCGAGCACCGCGGAGCGATGAACCCGAGACAATTTGAGAGCATCGCGCACGTGATTCGCGACCTGGTGCAATGCCTCCTCGGGTGTGCTTGCAGGTAAGGTCTGGTCGGAGTGATGGACGAGGCTTCCTCCCAGGTCGGTAACCGCAACCGTCAGGCCGTCTTGCCGCAGCTTAACGCCAACCGTGAATCCCAATCCCTCGTTGAGCGTGAGCATAATTGGCCGGCGGCCGAGCGTGGATGCGCCGTCTACGGCTTCACGCACGAGATCGGTCTCTCTAACCAGGCCGGCCCGAAGGAAGTCATTGACGATAGCAGTAACCGTGGGTGGAGGAAGCTCGGCGACCTTGGCAATTTCTGCTCGGGAGATGGGTGCACGAGCCTGGATCACCTGGAGTACGCGGCTGTTGTTGATGTCGCGCAAGAGGCCTTTGCTACCCCGCCGCACGAGATCGTTCATTTAGTTCCTTCGCTTAATTAATTAATTACTATCCTACACGGCAGCGGTCTGCTTGTCAATACCCTGTGCATGAGTGCGAGGGACCGTGACTTCTTGGAGGGCTGTCCACCCTCCGTGGCGGCGCGATGAATCGCGCCCGTCTCGGTAGGGGACGGGTCTCGATCCCCGGGCCGCGTCTCATTCCAGGCGTGGCCCGATGATTCGCGCCCCTGCCATGCGTTCACGAACCCTACGAGAGTGCTTCCGGACGATTTGTTCGCCCCGCTCGACGTGCGAAAATTGATCTCTCAAGGAAGTACCTGATCCGAAAACGGAGGTGTTTGCTATGCCAGGACAAGTTCCCCCGATTGCTGACGAGCGGACCGGGCTGCTCGCCTACCTCGCCCAGCAGCGGTACGTCCTCCGAATCGCGGCGTACGGGCTGACCGATGAACAGGCACGACAGATGCCGACCAAGAGCGCGCTCAGCATCGGGGGCGTGATCAAACACGTCGCGGCAACCGAGGGCGATTGGATTGACCTGGTGCTGCAGCGGAGTAGCCAGTCGGAGGACGACTACCACGCCAACTTCCGGCTGGAGCCCAATGAGACCTTGACGGGCATCCTCCAGCTGTACGACGAGGTGGCCAGGGAGACTGAGCGGGTCATCGCCGCGATCCCCGACCTCGGAAAGGCGGTGCCGATTCCCAAAGGCGTTCCCTGGTTCCCCAGCGACGTCGACGCCTGGTCGGTCCGCTGGGTCCTGCTCCATCTCATCGAAGAGACGGCGCGGCACGCGGGTCACGCCGATATCATCCGCGAATCGCTGGATGGCGCTACTGCCTTCCCGCTGATGGCTGCCGTCGAAGGCTGGCAACCCAGCCCCTGGCTCCAGCCCTGGGAGCCCTCAACTTAACCTGCATCATCTAAAGCCCTTTGTGCATTATGACCAATTGCTGCCCGAAAAATCGGTGTAGGTTGCCACAGCACTCGCATGGTTGCTGCTCGTACAATTTGTCAACGTGCGAAGTGCACAAGTGATTGGAGAGAATGAAACCATGGTCACCGATCAACTGGCCGATACTTCGGCGGCAGATATTCTGCACAGGCTGGACGAGGACGGCGTCGAGCTCGTCCATTTGCAGTTCGTCGACATTACCGGAACGCTGAAGGGGATCACCATCCCGGCTACCCAACTGTCGCGTGTCGTCGAGACGGGCAAGTGGTTCGATGGTTCGGCGATCGACGCCTTCGCGCGGATTGCCGAGAGCGACATGTATCTGTGGCCGGATCTCTCAACCTATAGCGCGCTCCCCTGGAAGACAGGGGCGCAGCGGACGGCCCGGCTGCTGTGCTGGATACGGACTCCCCAGGGTGAGCCGTTTCTGGGTGATCCGCGCGGGGCATTGGCGCGGGTCATGCGTGAAGCTGCCGAGCAAGGCTACCGCTTTTCCACGGCAGTGGAGGTTGAATTCTTCCTCCTTCCCGAGGGAACCTCCCAAGCGCCTCGGGGCGAGGCCGGTTACTTCGGGGTATCTCCCAATGGCGAGGAAGAGCTGGTGGAGGAGGCAGTCATGGCGCTGCGCTGCATGGGAGCGTCTGCCGTGAGCTACCACCACGAGGTGGCGCCAAGTCAGCACGAGGTGGATTTCGAGGTCGACGATGCGCTCCGAGCTGCGGATAACGTTATCACGCTGAAGTACGTGCTCAAGGCATTAGCGCCCCGCAGACGGATGCGCGTTACCTTCATGCCCAAGCCCTGGGAAGGGCTGAACGGCTCCGGCATGCACACCCATCAGCGCCTCGACGGACCTCCCGGGGCGCGATTTTCGGGCAGTCCGGACGACGAGTACGGCCTATCCGACCTCGCTCACTCCTTCATCGCAGGCCAGCTCTACCATGGGCGTGGCATGTGCGCGCTCATTGCGCCGCTGGTCAACTCTTACAAGCGATTCGTGGCCGGCTATGAGGCGCCGGTCTACCTGAGCTGGGCGCGGCACAACCGCTCGGCGTTCATTCGTGTGCCTCAGCTCGCCGAGAGCGCCGAAGAGACGAGTCTCGAGCTGCGCGCTCCGGACTCCTCGTGCAACCCGTATCTGGCCTTTGCCGCCATGCTGGGCTGCGGCCTGGACGGCATACGCGGCGGTTTGTCGCTCCTCCCCCCGGTGGAGGAAACGCTCTACGGCTACGACGGAGAGGAGATGCGGCGGCAGAGCGGCGGTGCCATGCCCTCAAGCCTGGGCGAAGCGCTGGAGGCCATGGAAGCTGATCCGGTTGTGCAGCAGGCCATCGGCGAATACCTGAGCTCTCGATTCCTCGAAATCAAGTCGCTGGAGTGGCGCACCTATCTCGAGCATGTCGGCAATTGGGAAGTCGACCGCTATCTTGATCTCTGAGAGGCACGGTGTGGTTACCGTCGAGGAGATCTGGAAAGCGGCCTTGCCGGCCGGTACACGGCTCCTCGCTGGAAAGGACCAGCTTGGCCGCCAGGTCAGCTGGGTTCTGGTCCTCAAGCCGCGTGCGCCGGGTCTTGATGCTCCGCGCGGCGGTGAGCTGATTCTGCTCTCGACGGGAACGCTTCTGGCGCTGGATCCGCACCTGTCGGTGGCACGGGCCATCCAGTCTCTGGCCGGCAAAGCCTCCGCCGTGGCGGTTCGAGGTGAAGTTCCGGATGAGGCAAGAGGAGAAGCGGATCGCCTTGGCATCCCCCTCCTCGAACTACCGGCATCCACGGCGCTGGCTGCGATGGAACGCGAGGCTTTGCGGTTTCTCTCCGAACGGCGCAGTGAATGGTATCAGCGGAAACACTCGATATTGCACGATCTTACCGCGCTGGCAGTCCAGGGCCGGGGATTGGATGCGATTGCGCAGCGCATGGCAGAGACGACCGGCCACGCAGTTGCCTTCGAGGATGAGGGTGGACAGATGCTGGCATGGCATCTTCCGCTCGACTTCCCACCGAAGTACCTAGAACCTGCCCGCGCCTATGCGGATGGACGCGCGGCTCCCGAGGCCGGAGGCGCAGATGGCCTGGCGGCCTTCGGCTACCCAGCAAGCTCGACGCACCTTTCGGACACGCCCGTTGCTCTCCGCGATGGGCTTTTTCGACTGGCCGCCCCTGTTACGGTGAAGGACGGACGCGCCGCTACCGTCTCCATGCTCGGCCCGCAGGAGAGGTTGGACGCCGATGCACGTCTGGTCCTGGAGGCCGGAGCGACGGCGGGAGCTATCGAGCTCGCTCGCGAGCACGCCGTTTTAGAGACGGTCCATCGCATTCAGGGAGACCTAGTCAGCGATCTGGTGGCAGACATCGGAGATAGGCAGGAGCTGGAGCGCCGCGCAAGGCGAATGGGTCACGACCTCGAGGCTGCTCGGGTGGCAATAACGTTCTGTGCCCTTCTAGAAGGAACCATTGGCCAGCCGGTGCCTGGCTCCGGTCATCGCGCTTTGGATTCCGGCCGAACCTCGCAGCATGATGTGCTGCCGGCTCTCCGTCGGCGTTTGGCACGGGTGCTGACGACATATGAGGTCCAGCCTCCGGTGCATGCGGAAGATGGCCTCCTCACGGTCTTCTATCCGCTGAGCGAGGATTTCTCCGCGGCGGCGTTGAAGCGGTTAGCCGAGCGACTCAGCCGGGATCTGTCCGATGCGGCGAGACATCATCGGCTCTACGCCGGCATCAGCCGGGTTCACTCCGGCATTGACAGCTTTCGCACTGCATTTCACGAGGCACGCCGGGCGCTCGAGCTTGGCCGCGCCCTGGCGCCTGACCGTCTGATCACCTACTTCGGCGACCTGGGTGTGTACCGCGTTCTCTTTGCGGTGCGCGAGACCGGCGAGATGCAGGCGTTCTACGACGATATGCTGGGCCACCTGGTGCGGTACGACCAGGAAAAGAAGACCGAGCTCGTCTCGACGCTTGACGCCTATCTGTGCGCCAACAACGCCACCGAAGTTGCTCTACGTCTGAACCTGCACCGTAATAGCTTGCTCTACCGCCTGCGCCGCATTCGCGAGATAACCGGACTGGAGCTGGACGATGCCGAGACCAGGCTGGCGCTCCACCTGGCTTTGAGAATCGGCGAGACGCTGCGGACAGAGGTCACACTCGGTGCCTGATTGCCTTTCAACGCGTGCTACGATGCCGGTCAGGGAGGTGCGCGAATCACGCGATATCGGGCGGGAATCATCCAGGAGCGGTACCTCTAGCAAGAGTCCCCTTGTGCACGGGCCACAAATGCGCGGTCTCGGTTTTCAGGTCCGCTGCCTATAGGACGGCCGTCGATATCTCCCTAGCATGGAACCTAGAGCGGTTATTCCACATCGTGGTCCATGGGGTGACGGAGCGGCGCCGCCTACAGCTGGGCCGTGCACCGTGAATATCGCTCGAAGTACAGGAAATATCGTTCCATTCGAAAGGAGATTCGATGATCCGCAGGGTGCTGATTCCCGTTTTTGATAGAGCTACGTGGGGGAACCGCCATGATCCCTGACCCAACCTGGCTCAATTCTGGCGACAACGCATGGCAGCTCACTTCGGCCACGCTGGTCGGTTTGATGAGCATTCCCGGCCTGGCCATTCTATATGGAGGAGTGGTGCAGAAGCGCTGGGCGATCAACAGCATGATGATGGCGTTTTATGCATTCGCCATGGTGCTGATCGTCTGGGTATTGTGGGGCTTCAAGATGGGGTTCGGCGATCCATTCAGGCTCGGCTCCAGCTCCAGCTTTTTTGGCAATTTCATCGGGAAGCCCGGTCCGGTTCTGGATCATCTGAGCGAGCAGGCGCGCGCCAATATTCCGCTGGTGAGCGGAATCGGCGGGATGCCTCCCTTCCGCTTCCCCCAGGCATCGCTCGTGTACTTCCAGTTTGTGTTCGCCGCCATTACCCCAATTCTGATTTTGGGAAGTGTGGTCGGCCGCATCAACTTCAAGGCCTGGATGCTCTTTGTGCCGCTGTGGTCTACCTGCGTGTATAGCGTCAACGCCTTTCTCCTCTGGGGCGGCGGCTGGTGGGCTCAACAGGGTGCGGTGGACTACAGTGGCGGCTATGTCATTCACCTGGCTGCCGGAACCTCCGGATTTGTCGCGGCGGCAGTTATCGGTCCACGGCTGATGCGCGATCGTGTCAAAGCAGACCCGAACAATCTCCTCATGGTTATGGCCGGCGCCGGTCTCCTCTGGCTGGGGTGGAACGGCTTCAACGGCGGCGATCCCTATTTCGCCAACGCTGACGCCGCAGCAGCCGTGCTCAATACCAACCTGGCAACGGCGACTGCTCTCCTGACCTGGATGACCATCGACATCCTGGCCTCCGGCAAACCTTCCCTGGTTGGCTCGGTGAACGGTATGATCACGGGTCTGGTTGCTATAACGCCTGCTGCCGGTTTTGTCAATGGCGTGGGAGCAATCGCGATCGGCGTCGTGGCGGCTGCCATTCCCTGGTTCACCATGAACCGGGTCGCCATCTTCAGGCGGGTGGATGACGCTCTGGGTGTCATTCACACCCACGGCTTCGCCGGCCTGGTAGGCGGCCTCATGGTTGGCCTGGTGGCGGACCCGAAGATGTTCGTATACCTGGGAAGCGGAAAAACGTCGGCCTTCTCGGTGGGCGGACTCCTGCTGACCGGCGATGGAAAGCAATTCAAAATGCAGCTCGGAGCGGCGCTGACCATCATCGCCTGGGATGGTGTGGCGACATTCGCCCTGCTCAAGCTCATCTCACTGGTCGTGCCGCTTCGCATGCCGGACGCCGTTCTCGAGGTGGGAGATGCGGAAGTCCACGGCGAAGAGGTTATGATGCCTGCGCCACAGCCGGCCCACGGCCCGGCAATTCCACATCCGGTACCCGGCGCCGCTTCTCCTGCGACGGGTAGCGCCATGTTCAGCACAGACTTCAAGCCACCACCATCGCAGACGTAGCTGTGAGCTATGAGCAACGAGTTCTGAGTTATGGGGTGTGAGCTATAGGTCATCGATCGTAGAGGCGTTCGCAAACGACCCCGACGCAGCCCTCAAGGCTCAAGGCTCATTGCTCGTAGCTACTGTGCATGCTGTCTGGACAGGCTCGCGGTGATCACGTTCATTGTGCCTGTAGGCTAGCCCGGTTCGGCCTCAATAAGATGGGCCCAGGAGACGTGCGGTAGGATCCGCACGTCTCTTCATCCATCTCACCGGTGGATGGGAGCAGCAGCCCCCAGTAGCCCTCCGATTCATCGCGGGGGTCCGGAAAGAGACAGATGAATTCGAAGCAGGCTTCACTTTACGATGCCGCGTATGAGCACGGATCCTGCGGACTTGGCTTCGTCGTGCGGGCAGATGGACGCCGTTCTCATGAGATCGTGGAGCAAGGGCTAGAGGTCCTGCGCAATCTCGCACACCGGGGTGCGAGCGGCAGCGATCCAGATACCGGAGATGGTGCGGGGGTTCTTCTGCAGGTGCCCGACGGTTTTCTCCGGCGGGAATGCACGCTCCTGGGCATACCCTTGCCTGCCGTCGGGGGATACGCAGTGGGAATGATCTTCTTCTCACAGGATCCCGACGTACGCCTTGCCTGCGAAGAGGAGCTGGAACGCATCGCGGCCGAAGAGGGTCAGCGTGTCTTGGGATGGCGCGATGTCCCTGTCGACCCATCGAAGATCGGCAAGGCAGCGCGAGCGGTGGCGCCTCATATCCGGCAAGTCTTTATCGAACGGAGCTCTGCGCTGGATCTGGCAGGTTTTGAGCGAAAGCTGTACGTCATCCGGCGGCGGCTGCATTGGATCGTCGAGAGGGAGCACGGAGGCTCGGATTCCTGTTACGTGGTTAGCCTGTCGGCACGGACACTCGTATACAAGGGGCTGCTGCGGGGGCCGCAGGTTCCGGAGTTCTACCCCGAGCTCACTAACCCAGCGCTTGCAAGTTGTCTGGCGCTGGTCCACTCCCGGTTCAGCACCAATACCCTGGGGAGCTGGCAGCTGGCCCATCCATACCGGTACGTAGCGCACAACGGCGAAATTAATACGCTGCGAGGCAATGTCAATTGGATGCGCGCTCGGGAGAGCCAATTCCGCTCCACACTGTTCGGAGATGACATGGAAAAGATCAGGCCGATTGTCGAGCCCCGGGTGAGCGACTCGGCCGCCTTCGATAACGCCCTGGAGCTACTGGTGCTCGCCGGTCGCTCACTGCCGCACGCCATCATGACCATGATCCCGGAAGCATGGGAGAACGACGAGCTGATGGATCCCGAGCGGCGTGCATTCTACCAGTACCACGAAGCGCTCATGGAGCCCTGGGATGGGCCTGCCGCTATCGTTTTTACGGACGGCAGGCTCGTCGGCGCGACGCTCGATCGCAATGGACTCAGGCCGGCCCGCTACTCGATCACGCGCGACGGCCTGGTCATTCTGGCCTCTGAGGAGGGTGTCTTACCAGTACCTTCGGAGGATGTGATCGCGCGATGGCGCCTGCAACCCGGACGCATGCTGCTGGTGGACACGGTTGCGGGCAGCGTTCTGAGCGACGAGGAGGCCAAGCGTCCTATTATCCAGCGACAGCCCTATCAGCGCTGGATAGAGGAAGGCACCACGGTACTCGAGCAGGTGCCACAGGTTGCGATGTCCGCCGACAGCCACGGGAAGCGCCCAGAGGCACCCAGCAGGCCACCCAACCAGGCCCAGAGGGCACCCCCGGGGTCACCGGGGATGCCCCTACGGTTGCAACAGCGCATCTTCGGCTACACGCTCGAGGACCTGAAGATGGTATTGGGCCCGATGGCGACCGGCGGGAAAGAGCCGGATAGCTCCATGGGGACCGATACACCGCTGGCCATCCTCTCCGAGCATCCTCAGCTCCTCTTCTCGTACTTCAAGCAGCTCTTTGCCCAGGTGACCAATCCGCCCATCGATCCCTTGCGTGAGGAACTGGTCATGTCGCTCACCATGAGCCTGGGACCGGAAATGAATCTCCTCGACGAGAGTCCGGAGCACTGCCGGCGCATCTTGTTGGAACATCCAATCCTGAGCGCGTCGGATCTGGAAAAGCTTCGCCGGCTCGATCTGCCACCGTTTCACACAGTGACGCTTCCCCTATTCTTCGAGCTGGCGGAAGGGGAAGTGGGGCTGGAACAGGCGCTCGACGATCTATGCACGCGAGCGCATGAAGCCGTCGAGCAGGGAGCTACCATCCTCATTCTCAGTGATCGCGGAATCGACGCGGAGCACGCTCCCATACCAAGCCTGCTGGCAACGGCGGCGGTTCATCATCATCTGGTGCGCGAAGGAATACGGACCCGAGCGGGTCTCGTGGTGGAGACCGCTGAGGCGCGCGAGGTACACCATTTTGCGCTGCTCATCGGCTATGGCGCTGTGGCGGTGCATCCCTATCTGGCATTCGACACCCTCTCCGCCATGGTGAAATCCGGCCAGATTACCGGGGTGACTGAGGAGCAGGCGGTTTACAACTACGTGAGCGCCATCAAGAAGGGGCTGCTCAAGGTCATCTCCAAAATGGGCATCTCGACGCTCTTCTCCTACTGTGGAGCGCAGATCTTCGAGGCGGTGGGTCTGGACCGCGAGTTGGTGGGTCGCCACTTCAGCGGCACGGCCTCACGAATCGGAGGGCTCGGCCTGTCGGGACTAGCGCGAGAAGCGCTCGAGCGGCATCGGCGGGCCTTCGCCGGCGTCGAGACCGGACCCGTGGAGCTGGAGATCGGGGGCCAGTATCAGCTGCGGGTGCAGGGCGAGTACCACCAGTGGAATCCACGGAGCATCGCCTCCCTACAACGAGCAGTGCAAACGCGCAGCTTCGAGACATTCAAGGACTACACCACCCATTTCGACCGTGAGAGCGCGCGGTTAGCTACTCTCCGTGGCCTCTTCGAGCTCGAGACGGGCAGGCACGGGGACCTGCCCCTGACGGCTGTTCCTTTGTCCGAAGTCGAGCCGGCAGTGGAGATCGTCAAGCGCTTCTCCACGGGAGCCATGTCATTCGGCTCTCTCTCCAAAGAGGCGCACGAAACGCTGGCGATCGCTATGAACCGGATGGGAGGCAAGAGCAACACAGGCGAAGGGGGCGAGGAGACCGAGCGCTCCATCCCTGATCCGAACGGCGACTCTCGGCGAAGTGCCATCAAGCAGGTTGCTTCGGCCCGTTTTGGCGTCACAGCTCACTACCTGGTAGACGCCGACATGCTGCAGATCAAGATGGCTCAGGGTTCCAAGCCAGGTGAGGGAGGACAGCTTCCCGGACACAAAGTGAGTGAGGACATTGCCCGGGTACGGCACTCGACGCCGGGGGTGGGGCTCATCTCGCCACCGCCACACCACGATATCTACTCCATCGAGGATCTTGCTCAGCTCATCCACGACCTCAAGTGTGTGAATCCGCAAGCAGCGGTTAGCGTCAAACTGGTAGCCGAGGTCGGTGTTGGAACAGTTGCCGCAGGCGTGGCCAAGGCCAAAGCCGACCATATCATCATCTCGGGACACGACGGAGGAACCGGCGCTTCCCCCCTGTCCTCGATCAAGCATGCTGGTTTGCCCTGGGAGCTGGGGGTGGCCGAGACGCAGCAGGTGTTGGTGCAGAACGATTTACGGGGCAGAGTCCGCCTGCAGACCGATGGTCATCTAAAGACCGGCCGCGACGTCGTGATCGCGGCACTCCTCGGAGCAGATGAGTTCGCCTTCTCGACGGCTCCCCTGGTCGCTACCGGCTGCATCATGATGCGCGCCTGTCATCTCAACACCTGCCCCGTGGGCATCGCCACGCAAGATCCAGAGCTTCGGAAGAAGTTTGCCGGCAAGCCGGAGCATGTCATCAACTACTTCTTCTTCGTGGCGCAGGAAGTGAGAGAGCTGATGGCTGAGCTTGGCTTCCGGCGGTTTGAAGAGCTGGTAGGCCGGTCGGACAAGCTCCGGGAACCACACCGGGTACCCTCTGGGTGTGGTACTCGCCACTGGAAGGCGCAAAGTGTCGATCTCTCTGCCGTGTTGTGTCCTGCTCACCTCTGCCTCGGCGGCGAGCGCGAACGGCCCCAGCGCAACCGAAAGCGTACGGCGAAACAGGGACGTCGACGGCCGAACCTGCCTGCCATTCGGCACACCGGACAACAAGACCATCGACTGGACCAGTCTCTGGACAATATGTTGATCCGGTCCGCCCGTACGGCGCTCGAGACGAGGCAACCGGTTCGGCTGGGCAGCCAGGCGGAGCCGATCCCGATTCGTAACACCGATCGGTCGGTCGGCGCAATGCTCGCCGGCGAGATTGCTCGCCGCCACGGATGTCGCGGGCTTCCAGACGATACCATTCAGGTGACCTTCCAGGGCACGGCCGGGCAGTGCTTCGGAGCCTGGCTTCCTCGAGGCCTTACCCTGATCCTGGCAGGTGAGACGAACGACTATGTCGGGAAGGGACTCTCGGGCGGGAAGCTGGTAGTTGCGCCTCCGCCACACGCCGGATACGAGCCGGAGCGCAGCATCGTGGTCGGGAATGTTGCGCTCTACGGCGCAACCGGAGGCGAGGCATATTTCCGTGGCATCGCCGGAGAGCGCTTTGCGGTGCGTAACAGCGGAGCGCAGGCCGTGGTGGAAGGTGTCGGAGACCATGGGTGCGAGTACATGACCGGTGGAGTGGTCGTCATCCTCGGATCAATCGGACGCAACTTTGGAGCCGGGATGAGCGGGGGAGTGGCCTTCGTGCTGGATCTGTGGGGCCGGTTCCGCGAGTCCTGCAATATGGACATGATAGGGCTCGAAGTGCTGGAGGATGACGAAGACATCGTTCTGGTGCGGCGCTTGCTCAGCCAGCATGTCACCTGGACCGGCAGCACGATCGCCCAGCGTGTTCTGACGAACTGGCCGGAGTACCTGCCCAGGCTTGTCAAGGTGATGCCGCACGACCTGCGACGTGTCCTCGCCGCCCGTCAGGATGAAGAGCAGGCCGGTGTCGCCGACCCCGCCAAGCCGGCCGGCCGGTTTCAGGCTGCAGTGTAGCGTGGGTGACCCCAAGGGCTTTTTACGAGTCGGACGCCGGCCCGCTCCGAAGAGGCCCGTGGCGGAGCGCATTCGCGACTATCGGCATGTGTACCAGCCGATGCCCGAAACGGAGCTGCGCCTGCAAGCTTCTCGCTGCATGGACTGTGGAGTGCCGTTCTGTACTACCGGCTGCCCCTTGGGAAATCTCATTCCCGACTGGAATGATCTGGTTTATAGCGAGAGCTGGCGAAAGGCGATCGTGCGGCTTCACATGACCAACAACTTTCCGGAGTTTACGGGCTTGCTCTGCCCCGCACCGTGCGAACCCGCTTGCGTGCTCGCCATCAACGACGATGCGGTCACGATCAAGAACATCGAGCTATCCATCGTCAATCGAGCATTCGAAGAGGGCTGGATAAGGGCGTCTCCACCCGAGCGCAGGACAGGCAAGCGCGTGGCCGTGGTGGGAAGCGGACCAGCAGGATTGGCCGCTGCTCAGCAGCTCAACCGTGCCGGCCACCATGTGGTCGTGTTCGAAAAGGATGACAAGATCGGCGGTCTCCTCCGCTACGGCATTCCAGATTTCAAGATCGAGAAGTGGGTGCTCGACCGCCGGATCGAGCTGCTTCGGGAGGAGGGGATCGATTTTGCTCCCGATTCCTTCGTGGGGCATGACCCAACCGTCCCAGAGCTACGAGAGGACTTTGCTGCGATCCTGCTTGCGGTTGGAGCGCTGCAGGGCCAGGATCTTCCGGTTCCAGGCCGTGACCTCACCGGCATTCACCTGGCGATGGAATATCTGGTCCAGCAGAACCGGCGGGTTGCGGGCGAGACACTGAATGGAGAACAGGCTCTAAGTGCGAAAGAGAAGCGAGTTATTATCCTGGGCGGCGGTGACACCAGCGCCGACTGTCTGGGCAACGCTCACCGGGAGGGAGCACGGTCCGTCCAGGTTCTCACGCACGGGCCACGTCCTCCGGATTCTCGGGATCCGCTCTCCTGGCCGGACTGGCCCTTTGTCCTGCAGACCTACGCGGCTCACGAGGAGGGTGGCGAGCGTCGCTGGAACGTGGCCATTACCGGCTTCTCCGGTTGCAACGGCAGCGTGGAGCAGCTGCATGCCGTGGAGACGATTAGAACGCCCGAAGGGCAGACGAAACGTCTGCCTGGGACGGAGCGCGCGATTCGGGCTGACCTGGTGCTGTTGGCTATCGGCTTCAGCGGACCGGTGCGAGATCGTTTACTGGAAGAGCTTGATCCGGCGTTTGGGCCGGATGGAGCCATCCTGGCCGACGATTGTTACGGCACATCAATTCCCGGAGTGTTTACCGCCGGCGACGCCAAGCGGGGCGCATCACTCATCGTCTGGGCGATCGCCGAGGGGCGGAAAGCGGCGCGGGAGATCGATCGGTTCCTCGTGGGGAAGAGCTTCCTTTAGGAATCAGTCCTCCACTGCATCCACTCTTTTATCATCTCTGCCCGTGTCCGCCTTCCCATCTTGAGATAGGCCTGGTACTCGTACTCCAACGAGAGGACCGGTACTTGCATGCCGGCAAACTTCACCAACCGTTGATGGCGGTGCAAATCGGCCGGTGACGCCCATGTCCCATCGTCGCGGCGATGCTGTACATCGCCCATGATCTCAACGTCGATCTCACCGATACGGAGAGCGCCGAAGTGAGATCTGATCCTGGCAGCCTCGGAGAATGCCACGGGGCGTATTACTGACGCCGCAAAGACGCGCTCGATCTCATAGGCGCCCGCCGCGTCGGTCTGAAGGTCGATGTCGTGCGCGCGAAGCGGGAATCCCCGTAGAGCAAAGCCCATGCTGCCTGTGACAACCCAGCTCACTGAGGTACTACTCAATGCTCGAAAGATGGTGCGCAGCGCGTCGAGATGTGACGCGGTGAGGCTCTCAGACACAGACGTTCATCCACTCTATGTATGGACCGCGATGAGTCCGATCACGATTAGAATGGCAAGGAGTAGCAGCAAGACCAGGCATCCAAGCACCACGATCCCTCGCTGCCGAATCGCCTCGGGCGCGGGGGTATCCCGGCCGATACCCTCAGTATTCATCAGAATCACCCGCCAGCCGTCCGGGTCCTCGAAGCTCACTCCCCGCCTTTCCCAGTAGGGATTCTCGGAGGAAACCGCCGTCCGTCCCAGGGCCGCAAGCCGGGAAACCAGCCGATCGATTGCCTCACGGCTCGGCATGTACAGCACGAGCAGGTTGTCCTTGCTTGGGGCCGGACATGGGGACTGGGCTGTGTGCTGTGTGAACTCCAGGTGGTACTCATACCCGGGCAGGCCGAGCATAATGCCGCGATAGCCTTCGTGGTCCTCGAACGAATCGATGATCGGTAGCCCCAATCCGTCGTGGTAAAACTGCACCACTTCCTTTAAACGAGACGTGGGACGCGCCACGCGGACCTGGACTACGGGCAGATGTTGGGGCCAACGAGTCTTCACGGCAGAGATCCTTGTCGTGCCCTATGGTATGACCTGTGCTGGAAGCTGTTACCCTTTTGCTGTACCAGGGGGTGAAGCCCCTGCACAGGTTCTATCGGGCTGTCGGCCCATCGTTCGCCGGCCATATTCCACTGCTCATGCTCGGCATCGGCAGTGAATTGGTGTATGCTTTCTACTTTCTGGGCCAGTTCCCGTTGCTGCGCTACTACCGTCGCGACACCGACCTGGGCGGGATCAGCCAGCATTCCCACTCCGGCGCCCTTGCCTTCGTCGTCGCGAACAGCCTCCTGTTCCTTCTTTTTGCTCTCGCCTGGTGGCGCGTCGCAGATGGTCGACACGGCGGAACGCTCTGGCTGATTCTCGCATTCGGAGGTCTGTTTGGGTTGACGATGAGCTTCGTCTATCCGATTACGGCCATCGACATTTACTCCTACATCGCCGAGAGCCGGATTATGGTGCACTACCACCACAATCCCATCTTCACGCCGCCGGCGAGCTATTCCGGCGACCCTGTCATGGCTCTCTCCGGCGGTTGGCAGCAATACGGATCCCCCTACGGTCCGCTCGGCATGGTCGTCGATGCGATTCCGGCGGTCGTCACCGGTGGGCTCCTGGCCAATCTGCTGGTGCTCAAGCTCCTCTTTTCGGCCATGGCTCTGGGAGCCGCGTACCTGGTGTATCGGATTCTCGACCATCTCCAACCCGACTACGCGCTCGGCGGCGCGCTCCTGGTAGCCTGGAATCCACTGATCCTGGTAGAGGTCAGCGCCAACGGACACAACGATATCGCCATGATGCTGTTGGCACTGGTGGGATGTCTTGCGATGGTCAGGCAAAGGCTGATGCTGGGTCCGCTCTTCCTCGTACTTTCCGCCCTGGTGAAATACGTCACCTTGCTGCTCTTGCCTTTGTTCCTGATCTATGCTCTCGGCCGCCAACCGACGCGGCGCAAGCAGGTTACTTACGTTGCGACCACTACTCTCTGGTCGCTTGCCATCGCCGCGGTATCCTACGCACCTTTCTGGCATGGCACCGAAACGCTGAAGAATCTCACCCTCCAGAATGAGCGGTATGCCGACTCCCTGAGTATCGTCCTCTCCCATCTTGTTTCGGGAGTCACGTTGGATCAGGCCGCCTTCTTGGGATCGCTGCTATTCATTCCGCTCTTCCTTGCCGCCGTGTGGCTGGCCTCCGGCAACGTCGAGGATCTCTTCGGTGGCTGCTTCCTGGCGACCTTCGGTCTTCTAGCCCTCGCCACCACAAATGTCAAGAGTTGGTATGCGCTCTGGCCGGTGCTACTGGCCACAACAGTGCCACGTTTCGCCGAGCGCGTCACGGCAGTTCTCCTCTCCTGTGGGAGGACCCTTGCGGTTGCGTTCCCAGCGTACCTGCTCATCTGGCTGGGAGCCGACAAAGCAGGATCCCAGGCCCTCAGCAATAGCTTGTCGTACATCGTCACTTTTGTCCCGGCGACCATTGCGCTGGTTGCCTTTGCGCTGGGCGCTGTATGGGGACAAAACGGTCGGAGGAGAACAGGGAACCCCTTAGACGGCAGATGACGGATATTGCCACAGCTATCCGGGTATATGCGAATCTGAAATATGGGGACCATTCGACAGACTGAGCTGCCATCTGATGCATCGTCGGGGACCAGGCGATCGCCGAGTCTACTCAAAGCCCTCGATCGCGTTTTGTCGCGTGCCGGTTTTCCGTATGGCAGCAACTGCCTCTTATTCAGGGAGGCGCAGTTTGGACGAGACGCGCTGGAAGTGGCCGAGGATCTCCTCGAGATGCGGCCGGCGATCGCGCGAGCAGTGATCAGGCAGCTCGCCGCGTTACAGGGCACGGTGGTCGATCCGCGAACCGAAGAGGAACCCGGCAAAATCCATCACGAGCATCGGGCGCTGATCATGGAAGGGCAGCCGGTCAGTCAGGAATCCGCTGCCATCTTTCGTAGGCTGGCTCAACAGTGGGAGCTGGACCAAACCGAGGATGAGCTCAGGTCGCTCGAAGAGCTAACCACCTATATGACGGTGGATGCCACCCCGCTCTATGTTCGACTGGTCTCCGAGTACTGCAAGCTCTATGGCGGTGACATCTTAGGGGGGGAGTATACCCCGCGTCGCGGGGCCGCGGGAGGCCCCAAACCAACTATCCGGGATAGCGTCAGCAAGGCCGTCGACTGGATCACGTCGCGCATTGAGTGTTCGGACATCGGCCTGCTCGAGTTCCAGCGCATGACTCCTCACGGGCATCACTTCCAGGCCTGGAAGGATGGAGGGTCCTCCTACCTTCACCCGGATGGAGCCTACGGCAATTACAACGCCCCGATCGCTTCCATCGAGGTACAAGGCCTGGCATACGACGCACTCAGGTCCGCGCCGTCGCTCGTAGGCGACGTACCGCAAGAGCAGCAACAGCGGTGGAGCGCTCTGGCAGAACGTGTACAGCAGATGGTGCTTCGGCTCTTCTGGATGCCGGATGAGCGCTACTTTGCCATGGCAATCGATCGAGATCCGCGCACGGGCCGAGCCCGCCAGATGAACCTCATCAGTTCGAATCCCGGCGCGCTGCTTGACTCCGGCCTGTTCGATACCCTGGATTTCCAGACGCGGCAAACAAATGTGGCGGCGATCGTCGAGCGCGTCTACAGCGATGAATTCCTCACGCCGATTGGTATTCGATGCAACTCTCTCATCCATATGGATCTGCTCGGTTACCCCGCCTATCAGGGCACCCAAACCGTCTGGCACAAGGAAACATACGACATTGCCAAAGGGTTCTCCCGACAGGGATTCCCGAGATTGGCACGAGATCTGGAAAATCGGCTACTGAACGCGATCAACGTAACGGGAGGAGCAACTGAGTTCCTGTATATGCTTTCCGACAATCGGGTTGACTACGATCCGCTCGATAGGGTTCCACGCGAGGATGCGGAGGAAATTGTCGCAACCAATGTGCCTGAGAACGATCAGGCCTGGTCGATTTCGGCGGCTTTTGCAGTGAAGTGGCGTCGAGGGAGACGGCAACCTCCACGCCCGCTCAGCACAACCTGGGGGAGCGATTTGGAAGACAGGCTGCTGAAAAAGATTGCCCCGGTAAAACTCTTACGGACGGTGGGCGCAATCGAGCAGGCGTTTCCGACCGACTACTCCTTCAGGATCAATACGCTGGAGGGCTGGGAGCGGGAAGGGGCGTATGCGCGCCGGCACCACCTGTAAGACCTCACCGCTTGCTCTGCTCCCCCCATGCCCTCGTGTGCGCCGATCGGCCGGCAGATAGGAAGAATGATCTCGAATGTGCCCAATGAATCCGGACTTTGTAGAAGCACCAGTGGGGCAACCGGACGAGCGAGAGATCCCGAGAATGCAGCCTATTACGGTTCTCTTCGTCCACCTGCAGGGATACGTTCCGCTGTGTGAGCATATACGGCCTGAGAACGTCATAACGCTTTTGTCCGTGTACCTTGAGGAAGTGAGTCAGAGCGTGATCAGATTCGACGGCACCATCTTGAAATACCTGGGAGGTCAGGTCATGGCGATCTGGAATGCTCCCGCCTCACAGGTGGACCACTCGATACGTGCCGTGCGTAGCGCTTCCGACATACTGTTGCGTTCTGCTGGAATCAACCGAGCGCTGCAGGAACGAGGACTGCCCGCGATTCGATTTGGTATCGGCGTCAGTACGGGTGAAGCGATCGTTGGCATGATCGGAAGCACGTTGCATAAGCAGTATGACGTGATTGGAGATGCCGTCAACACGGCCGTGCTACTCTCTCGCGCCGCGGGAAGTGAAATCCTATTGAGCGAAGCCACCCGCGAAGCGATTGGTAACAGCGTGGAGGTGGAGGAGATCGAGCCGCTTCGGCTCACCGGCAAGCGTGAGGTCCTCCGAATCTACAGGCTCATCGTCGACTCGGCGTAGATCAAGCGTGCCATGTGCAGAAGTTTGTGGACGAAATTGTGGATGGCCGACGAAAAGTTCGACCGCGCCGTGGACAGATCGCTGCGTGGATCGGATACAGAGGATCTGGAGCTGCGGCGCCCGCGACGGGGCTTCTCGCGGAGACGTGTCGACATAACCCGTCCTCTTTCCACCGCACCGAGCTCGCAGCCCTGGACTCGTCTCCAGATCTTCAGTAATCTGCAAGCAAGGGAGCAGTGCGCCTCCGATTTGAAGGCTGCGTTCTCGTGTGCGCTTGGTGCGAAAAGCAGTAAGCTGTGCTAGTCCATATGTCGACGGGAGGAAAGCGTGACCCAGGCGGGAGAGGTGAATGCGAACGGCGCAGCAGGAGAGCCAACGCCTGCCATAGCCGGTGAACCGAACACTGAGCCGTCTGCAGCCGTTTCTGTTGCCGCACCCGTTCCTATAGAAATGGAGACGGCAGTCAGTCGACAGGATCTGGCGGTCGTACAGTTTTTCAATCGCCTGGATCGACTGTTTGGCGATCAGATTGATGCTCGAGACCGCGAAATCGCGGCAAAGGATCGCTTGATTGCCGAGCTGGAGCGACGCGCACACCACGCCGAGGAGCATGCCGGTCTTCTCAAAGAGTACATCGCCAATCTCGCTCCGGGCACGGAGTATCGAGGAGCCGAAAAGTCCGCCGCCCAGAAGGCCGGGCGCCGCTGGTGGCGGTTCCGGTAATGGAGCGCACGCATTACCAGATCCTGGGACTCGAGCCTACTGCTTCGAAGGAAGGCATAACGACTGCCTTGCAGCAGCTCTCGGATCAAGCTGCCGTCCTGGTCTATAGTTCTCCCCAGCGTTCACATGAATTGTGGGAGCGCATCCGTCACATTCGCGAAGATCTGCTCCTTGATCCCGACCGGCGGGCGGCCTACGATCGATCACTTCTTGCGGCCAGAATCGCAGTTCCCGCCGACGCTGCAACGCTTGCTGCTCCGCCTCCTCTGGTGACAATAGAGAGGCGCCGTTCTCCACAGCGTGGCGTGTTCATCTGGCGAACGCTCGGAAGCGTGGCGGTGCTGGCGGCGGCGGTGGCACTCTTTGTGGTGTTGGGACATCGGTCGCGCACCAACCGAATACCAGGCCCGCTTGCGCTGGCTCTGTCGAGCACCGGCCTGCAGCATCGGTACCAATATGTCTCCGGTCAGATGGTGCACTTGCGCTGGAGCCGTGTCCCCCATGCGCTGGTGTACCGCGTGCAGATTGCGACCACATTACACTTTTCACACGATCTTGCCGCCTTCAGGCACCCCGCTCTGACCCGCCTGACGCTTGGGACCACCTACGCTGTCAAGGTGCGTGGTCCCCAGGTCTACTACTGGCGTGTGCAAGCGTACATTCGCGATGCGTGGAGTGCCTATACCCGAGCGCAGCATTTTGTCGTAGCACGGCCAAATGTCGTGGCGCCCATGCCGCAGGCGCCGCCGATCCGAGTTGCCCGCGCTCCCACGAAAAGACCTTCGCATCCCGTGGTCGCGGCTGTCGTCCGCAGGTCTCGCGGCCGTACCGCTTCGAGGTCCGGACGCCGGATCCTGCCGACGCCGGAATCGCTCCAGGCTGCGCCAACTGTTCGACAGGTGGCGGCGCTCGTGACGGCGCCCGCACGCATAGTGACCGCTCCTGCCGCGGCCAGGTCATCGGTGAGCCGGCCGGTTTCCCCACTGCCTACCAGACCCATGCCGCCATCACCGGCCCCTCCACCGCAACCGCGCAGACTACCGCCTGCTACGCCGAGGCCCACTCCAGCTC
>Ga0207416_1000351_pt1 | contig 81857 bp, 74 predicted proteins | sample PaiPotPPM11metaG_FD_184107 | JGI IMG/M metagenome (GOLD analysis project Ga0207416, IMG submission 184107) | Iron sulfur acid spring bacterial and archeal communities from Banff, Canada, to study Microbial Dark Matter (Phase II) - Paint Pots PPM... ... | reverse complement strand
CCCCGCCTCCGCCCGGAATCGGGATTCCCCACTCGAGATTCGTCCGCGTGATCGAGAGATCGTCGAGTCCCTCTTCGAGCAGCGCCATCATCTCGTTGTAGACGCTTTTGGGTCGAACCCACTGCGGGTTCGAACGAAAATGCTCGATCAGCCGGTCGCGATATTTCGATAGCCGGAAGAACCAATCGTCTTCCGAGATGCGCGTGACCTCGCGCCCGCACGTTGGGCAGCGTCCCTCGACGAGTTTCGACTCGGGCCAAAACGTCTCGTCGTAAACGCAGTACCAGCCTTCATACTTGCCCAGATAGACGTCGCCGCTTTCGCGCATGCGCTCGAACACCGCTTGGACGACGCGCTCGTGCCGCGGTTCGGTCGTGCGGATGAAGTCGTCGTACGCAACGTGATAGGCAGCGAAGAGTTCCTTCCAACGCGGCACCAACTCGTCGCACCACGCCTGCGGCGTTTTTCCGGCGGCGGCAGCCGCGTTGGCGACCTTCTGTCCATGCTCGTCGGTTCCGGTAAGAAAATGCGCCGGGCCGCTGGTTCGCGCGGTACGCGCGAGAACGTCGGCCACGACCGTCGTATACGCATGACCGATGTGCGGATCGCCGCTGATATAGTAGATAGGCGTCGTAACGTAGTAAGCGCGGCTGCTCATGTGCGCCCGCCTTCGTCGTGCCCCTTGCCGGCCGCCTTGCGTGCGTTGGTGCGAACGTACAACTCGCCGCGGCTCCCCAAGCCGCGAGCTGCAAGGGTTTTGGCGATTTCGGCGACGCGGCGGTTTTCCGCCAGCAGCGCGTCGATCGCTGCATCGGCGTCCCCGGGTTCGGCCATTGCTGCTGCGGTGCGATACGGCGCGACGGCGAATGCGATCTCGCCGCGGACCGGCTCTACGAGGGCGGCGGCAACTTCGCTGGGAGTTCCGAGCACTTGCTGTTCGTGCCGTTTGGTGTACTCGCGCACGAGGAAGACTCGCGCTTCCGGAGCGACCGCTGCTAAGTCGCCGAGCGCCACGCGAATCCGCCGGGGCGATTCGTACCAGATGCTGGTCGCGGTCGCATCGAGTGCGCCGGCAAAGGCTTCGCGACGTGCGCGAACCGTTCGCGGAGGAAAGCCTTCGAAGCGAAATCGGCGCAGTGGAAAACCGGACAACGCAGCCACGCCGAGCGCCGCACTCGGCCCCGGTAGAACCTCAACCGAGACACCGGCGTCGCGTGCCGCTTGAACAAGGTCGCTGCCCGGATCGGAAATTCCAGGCATCCCGGCGTCGCACGTCAGCGCGACCACCCACGTTCGCGCACGGTCGAGGATCGCGCCGGTAACGGCCGCGGCGTTCTGCTCGCGATAGCTTACGAGTTCGCGCGCGGGAATGCCCAAGGCGCTCAGCAGCCGGCGTGCGGTGCGCGTATCCTCGGCGACGACGAGTTCGGCGGCGCGCAGCACGTCGATCGCGCGCAGCGTTACGTCGCGCAAATTGCCCAGCGGCGTCGGCACCAAAATCAGCGGCATCTCACGCTGTTCGACGCGGGTTTGCGGGAGCCGCCTCGAAGAATCGGCGATGAGCATCAACGTCGAACGCATCCCGCCCACCAGCCGCGTCGACCTGTACGTTTCACCCGGTTGCCCGTATTGCCGCGCGGCCATCGCGCATTACACCGCGGCCGGAACGGCGTTTACGCTGCACGACGCGCAGAACGACCCTCGCGAACGCCGCGCGATGTTCGGGTACACTGCCGGCGATCCAACGGTTCCGGCGATCGTGGTTGACGGCACCTACGTTCAATCGGGTTGGGGTTCGCCGCCGCGCGGTTGAACGGTCCATTGACGCGCACGGTCGTGTGCGAATGAAGGAGAAGGCGTTTACGCCTACGCAAACGCCGTTACGCTACTGCTCTCTTCACAGAACGTGGAGGTTTTCGCATGAACAGCGCGAGTGATACCGCGACCAACGCCGCCGCGACCGGCATCCTCGGCGGGATGGTGTTGTTCATTATCATCATCGCCACTGCGTTGACGGTATTTTTCGTTTGGCTCTTTTGGCGCGTATTCGCTAAGACCGGAATGAATGGCGCGCTGGGACTCCTCTGCCTCATTCCCTCAGTCGGACCGCTGATTTGCCTGCTGATTCTCGCCTTCAGCCGCTGGCCGATCGAAGATGCGCTGCTCGTCCAGGGTGGAGGAGTACCGCTGACGCCTTACTCGCCGCCCTCCGAGCCTCCCGGCACAAACATCACACCTACGTAGGCGACCCCGCGTCGGGAGAGGCCCACGTTTGTGCGATCCAACGTTCGACTTCAGAGGCGCGCGAGGGCAGCGCTTGTGAGAGATTTTCTGCGCCGTTCGCGGTGACCGCAACGTCGTCTTCAATGCGGACGCCGATGCCGCGGAACCGTTCTGGCACGGTGGCGTCGTCGGGCTGCAAGTAGAGTCCCGGCTCTACGGTCAGCACCATGCCTTCGCGCAACGTTCCGTAGCGGTACGTTTGCGCGCGTGCGCGCGCGCAGTCGTGCACGTCGAGGCCGAGCATATGGCTAACGTTGTGCAACGTGTAGCGCCGGTAAAACTCGCGGTTCGGGTCGAGGGCTTCTTCGAGCGAAACGGCGAGAATGCCGAGGTCGATCAAACCCTCGGCCAGCACGCGCATCGCACGCCGGTTAGGTTCGAGAAAATCGTTACCCGGAAGCACCGCCGCGAGCGCGGCACGCTGTGCCTCCCAGACGACGTCGTACACGGCGCGTTGCTCGGCGGTAAAGCGCCCCGACACGGGAAGCGTGCGCGTGACGTCGGCGGTGTAGAGCGATTTGCACTCGACGCCGGCATCGAGCAACAATAGGTTTCCGGGCGCGAGCGCACCGTCGTTGTGCGTCCAATGCAGCGTGCACGCATGGTCGCCGGCCGCCGCGATCGTCAGATACCCGGTGTCGTTGGCTTCGATGCGGGCGCGGCTCCAAAACGCCGCTTCAATTTCTCGTTCACTCGTCGCGTTGCGCATCGCGCGAATGGCATCTTCGAAACCACGTTTCGTAATCGCACACGCCAAACGAAGTTCGTCCAACTCGCCCGCGTCTTTGATCAGCCGCATCTCGGCAAGATACCTAGCGAACTCGACGTCGGCGTCGCACTCGCTCAGTGCGGCGTCGATCCGATCGTCGGCGCCGCGTACGAGCGCTCGCGAGGTTACGTCGCGCAATTCCGTGAGATAAGCGGGAAATTCATCCAGCGGGCGGCATGCATCGACGCCGTAGTATGCCGAGCTTTCTTCGACGCCGCGATGGCGCCCGACCCAGAGCTCGCCGTACATGCGATCGGTGAAGAACTCGCGCGTTCCGCGGTTGTGCTCGCGCACGAAGAGCAGGTTGCGATGGCTCGCGCCCTCGGGTTCGAGCAGCAGCAGAGCACCGGGCTCGCCATCACCCAGCAAATAAACGAAGTCGCTCGACGGGCGGAACCGGAAATACGTATCGTTAGCGCGCACTCGTTCGCGGCCGGCCGGCACGATGAGATACGCGCCGCGGTGCGCCTGCGACAACCGCTCGCGTCGCTCGCGATGCGTCGCTGCTCGCGGGTGCGGCTGGAGCGCGGACCGGCGGCCGAGCCACCCCGTCGCCATAAAGTCGACGAGCGCGGGCGCGACGTCTGAGTCGTGACCGGCACGCTGCGGAGTGATGGGCGTGTCGGTGATGCCGTCGGCGGACATGCAGAGGCGGTTCGCGGTAGCGGCAACGGCGCCTACGTGGTCGAATCGGTGCCGTGTGGTCCTTGCGCGATTGAGGGTTGGAGCGTTGCTGGCGGCAATGACGATCGTCGCTTGGCCGCCGGCCGCACCGGGTGCTGCCGACAAGGTGCTGACGAACGTCCGCGGCGACGTGTCGTATCTGGCGAATCCGTCCGGTAAACCGCACGCGGTGGCGGTAGCGGCCTCGATTGCGCTCGCTGACGATGACGTCGCGAAAACGGGAGCGGCCTCGATGGGTGCAATCGTCTTGCCGGATTCTTCACGGGTGGTTTTAGCCAGCGATACGACGGTAAAAGTCGATCTGTTCGATGCCGTCAACGCGTCGGCACATTTCGTCGTTTTCAACGGCAAGATCCGGTTTCGAGTCGAGCATCCCTCGGGTGCTCGTGCCAATTTCGCATTCACGACGCCGACCGGAACCATCGGCGTGCGTGGTACCGAAGGCGATCTCGCCGCAGATCCGCTCGACGGCGTTCGCGTGAACGTCTATCATCTTTCAGATCCGGCCCTGCCGGTCGTCGTCACGACGATCGACGGTCAGCGTTTCGAATTGAAAGGCGGCCAAAAGATTTGGATGCGCTGGCAGAGCGGTCAACTCGTTAGCCGCGTCACGCCGTTGACGAAAGCAGAGATCGATCGATTTTCGGAGTTGGGACCGCCCACGACTATCGACGGCGGTCCGCCCGCGCCATGAACGAGGGCAATAGCGACGTACGCGCGACCGACACCCTCGCGAACGAGCGCACGTTCTTGGCGTACATCCGAACGGCGCTTGCATTTATCGCGTTTGGTTTCGTTATCGCACGTTTTTCGCTGTTCGCGCGCGAGTTTTCGCTGCTGGTTCACGGCCCGTCTCACTCTGAGGGAATCTCAACCGCGTTCGGCACCGGCATGGCAGCGTTCGGAATCGTGGTTGCGATGCTCGGAGCGTGGCGCTACGCCGTTACCGATCGCCGATTGCTCGAAGGCCGGGTCGTGCGGCTTTCGGCAACGACGGGTTATGTGCTCTCGCTCATCGTCGTGGCAATCGGTGCGGTCGTCGCCCTGGCGCTGCTGTCCTATCGTTGAAGGGCGCAAATATCGAGACCGACGTCGAGCGCGGGCGCGCTGTGCGTGAGCCATCCGACGCTGATCACGTCGACGCCGCTGCGTGCAATCGGCACGATCGTTTCCGGCGTTATGCCTCCGCTGGCCTCGGCGACGACGCGTCCGCCGATGATTTCTACGGCGCGCGCGAGTTGATCCGGCGTCATGTTGTCGAGGAGAACGGCGTCGATCGGTTCCGCGAGTGCCTCGGCGAGTTGATCGAGCGTGTCCACCTCGACCTCGACTTTCACCATGTGTCCGATGCGTGCGCGTACTGCCGCGACTGCCGCACGGATCGAACCGGCAAGCGCCAGATGATTGTCTTTGATGAGCACCGCATCGTCGAGTCCGTAACGGTGGTTGTCGCCGCCACCGCAGCGAACGGCGTATTTTTCCAACGCGCGTAATCCCGGCGTCGTCTTGCGTGTGTCGGCGACGTGCGCGTGGGTGCCGGCGATGCGTTCGATCAGGGCGTGCGTTGCGGTCGCAACGCCGGAGAGATGAGCGAGAAAGTTCAAAGCCGTGCGTTCGGCGGCAAGAATCGCGCGGGCGTTTCCGGCGATCTGCGCGATGCACGTGTCACCCTCGACGCGATTGCCGTCGCAACACTCGACCGTCACCTCGATCGATTCGTCGAGCAGCAAAAACGCGAGCGAAGCGACCTCCAACCCTGCAACTACGCCGCCGCGTCGCGCGACAATGCGCGCCGTCGTTTGGATTGTCGCGGGCACGATGGCGTCGCTCGTGATGTCGCCGCCGCGGCCGACGTCTTCGAGCAGCGCGTTACGGACGATCGCCTCAAAGGCGACGCGTTCAAGCACTTGCGAGCCGGGTGAAGGAACGCTTCGCTAGCGCATCGTCGGGATGCGCATAGTCGCTGCGGTAGTGACTGCCGCGACTCTCGGCGCGCGCCAGCGCCGCCTCGGCGATCAGTCTTCCGACGACCAGCAAATTACGGAGTTCGTCGCCGCAATCACAAAACGAATTCTCAAGTTCGCGAATGCGAACGAGTGCCTCGCGCAATCCCCGCTCGTAGCGAACCAAGCCGACGTTTGTATACATCACGTTGCGCAGATCGCTGATTGCCTGGGATTCACCGGCATCGGCTCGCTGCGCGCGTTCGTATGTCAGACGTTTGGGTCGCGCGGTTTCGCCCGCGGCCGTCACGTCGGCGGCGACGCGCGATCCATAGACGAGCGCTTCCAGCAACGAGTTGCTCGCCAATCGATTTGCACCGTGCACGCCGGTCGCGCTGGTCTCACCGCAAGCCCATAAGCGCCGCAACGTGGTGCGCCCCCATTCGTCGACGGCGACTCCGCCCATCAGATAGTGAGCCGCCGGCGCAACCGGAATGTTTTGCACGCGCGGGTCGATTCCGGCCGACATGCAAAAACCGAATACGGTTGGAAACTCTTGCGGAAAACGGTCGCCGATCGCATGACGTGCGTCGAGCCCAACGGTGCGGCCGCGCTGCATCTGTTCGAAGATGGCGCGCGCGACGACGTCGCGCGGCGCGAGTTCCGCATCCGCGTGAACGGCGAGCATGAAACGCTCGCCCAAATCGTTCACGAGCACGGCACCTTCGCCGCGGACCGCTTCGGTGACCAGCGGCATCGGATCGCTACCGATTGCCAGCGCCGTCGGATGGAACTGTACGAACTCCATATCGGCGAGCAGTGCGCCTGCACGTGCCGCCATTGCGATACCGTCGCCGGTGGCCTGCACGGGATTCGTGGTGTACCGGTAGAGCCGGCCGATGCCGCCGGTTGCTAAAACCGTTGCATCGGCGGTGAATGCGATCGTTGCTTGCGTTGCGCGGTCGCGGCCATAGACGCCTAGCACGCTTGCGTCTTCCACGATGAGATCGGCAGCGGTGACGCTTTCGACGATTTCGATCGAGGGATGCGACTCGAGCGCTTCGATCAACGCGCGAAGAATCGCATGACCGGTGGCATCGCCGCCGGCTTTGACGATGCGCCGTCGCTGATGGGCGGCTTCCCGCCCAAGCGCAAGCTCGCCTGAGTCGTCGCGATCGAAGGCGGCGCCGAGCTCCAGCAACTCTTCGATGCGTGCCGGTGCATCGCGGGTGAGAATGTCGACGATTTTTTCGTCGTTAATGCCGGCGCCCGCGCGCCGCGTGTCGATGGCATGCAGCGTCGGCGAATCGTCTTTGCCGATCGCGGCAGCAATGCCGCCTTGAGCCCAATCCGTAGCCGCGCCCTTGCCCAAGCGCGTCTTGCACAACACCGTTACGCGCATCGGTGCCAGTTTCAACGCTGCCATCAGGCCTGCGATGCCGGCGCCGACGACCAATACGCCGCTGCGACGTTCTTCCACGCTACCCGCCTTGCTTAATCGCGTGGACGGCTCAACTCGAGCATCCGGTCGACCGCACGCCGTGCACGTTGCGCGATTTCGGGAGCGATCGTCACCTCGAACTCCATGGCTTCGAGTGAATGCAGCACCTTGGGCAGCGTGTTGCGTTTCATGTGCGGACAGAGATTGCACGGACGAACGAAGTCGACGGACGGATAGCGTCCGGAAACGTTGTCGGCCATCGAGCATTCGGTCATCAGCAGCACGCGCTGCCGCGCGTCGCGTGTTTGCGAACTCAACTCGCCGACGTATTCGGTCATGCCTTGCGTCGAACCGACGTAGTCGGCCTCAGCGAGCACGTCGGGCGGGCATTCGGGATGCGCGATGACGACTAAGCCTGGGTCGTCGCGGCGGAAGCGCCGGACGTCTTCACCGGTGAAGCGTTCGTGCACCTCGCAGTGGCCCTTCCACGCAATGACCTCGACGTCGGTTTTCGAGGCGACGTACTTTGCGAGATACTCGTCGGGAAGAAAGATTACGCGCGGCACGCCGAGCGACTCGACGACCTGCACGGCGTTCCCGCTGGTGACGCAGATGTCCGATTCGGCTTTGACCTCTGCCGACGTATTAACATACGTAACCACCGGTACGCCCGGATATTTCTCGCGCAGCAGGCGCACGTCGGCGCCCGTAATCGATTCTGCGAGCGAGCACCCGGCTTGCAAATCCGGCACGAGCACGGTTTTGCTGGGATTGACGAGTTTCGCGGTCTCCGCCATGAAGTGCACGCCGCACAAGAGGATGACGTCGGCATCGGTTTGCGCCGCCTGCATCGCGAGCGCCAACGAGTCGCCGACGATGTCGGCCACCGTGTAGAAAATTTCCGGAACCTGGTAGTTGTGCGCGAGAATGACCGCACGCCGCTCCCGCTTGAGGCGATTGATGGCTGCGACATAGGGTGCGTGCAGCGGCCACTCGACTCGCGGAATGACGTGTGCTACGCGTTCGAAGATCGGATTGGTTTCGGCCGCGACGTCGGCGGTGTATGGAAGTTCGATGACGGACATGCTGATGCGTTCAGGTTGGCGGCCGTTTGACGCCGGCCCCCTTTTTAGTGCTCCACCCAATCAAAACAGCCGCGTGCTCGGGCGGTTTTCAAGCGAAACTCGCGCGCCCCCGCAGCGTATGTTGCGATGGAGGGAATCATGGCAGCACGAATCGTCGTTTTCGCGGTAGCCGCCCTGCTGGCAACGGCGGCGGTGGCGATTGCATCCTTCGTGGCGTAGCCGTGGCGGCGGACGATCGAGCGCTCGGTGCGTGTGAGTAACGCCGGAGCGTGGTAGGAGGAAGCAGTCACACTCGAATGCCGACCAGGAGGACTTCATGAGTCGATGGTTTGCCGGCCTCGCGCTGGCGGGAATCGTCATGCTTGGCTTTGGTGCGTTGGGGGCCGCGGCCCAGCCCGCTCCCACCCCCTCGCCGTCGCCGTCCGCATCACCGACGATGCAGCCCTAGCAGAGCCCTAGCAGAGCCCTAGCTCCCCCGCGCGGGAGTCTCGTTGATCCTCGGCTCGCACCGCGGCTTGTCCGCGGTGCGAACCGCATTTTAGTGACCTCGGGCATTATTTTCGATAAGAAAAAGGACGCAAGTCACTCTTAGGTAAAGCCTAAGATGACCGAAGTTACTTTCAAGTGGCGGCCGCAGCGGCCCGAGGAGACTCCAAACCATGTATCGGGGGACAAAGGCCTGGGCCTTTATAGCCGCGGCTGCGGTGCTGTTCGCCTTCGCAACGCCGCCCGCCACCGGAGCGGCCGGGCAGGCGACGATCCTCAACGTCTCGTTCGATCCGACGCGCGAACTCTATAACGACTACAATACGGCCTTTGCCAAGTATTGGAAGGCGAAGTCCGGGCAAGACGTGACGGTGCAGCAGTCCAACGGCGGCTCGGGTAAACAGGCGCGAGCGGTCATCGACGGCCTGCAGGCCGATGTCGTTACGCTGGCGCTCGCCTACGACATCGACGCCATTGCGCAACTCGGTAAGCTGCTGCCGGACAACTGGCAAAAGCGATTGCCCGACAACAGCTCCCCGTATACGTCCACCATTGTTTTTCTCGTCCGCAAAGGTAACCCTAAGCGCATCCGCGATTGGGGCGATCTCGTTAAACCCGGCGTTTCGGTCATCATGCCCAATCCCAAGACGTCCGGCGGTGCACGTTGGAACTTTTTGGCGGCGTGGGCTTATGCGTTGAAGCGGCCAGGCGGAAACGATGCGAAGGCGCGTGATTTCGTGACGCGGCTGTACAAAAACGTGCCCGTGCTCGACTCAGGCGCACGCGGTTCGACGACGACGTTCGTCGAGCGCGGCTTGGGCGATGTGCTCGTCGGCTGGGAGAGCGACGCGCTGTTGGCCACGCGAACGCTCGGCAACCAAAAGTTTCAAATCGTCGTTCCGTCGATCAGCATTCTTGCGGAACCGCCCGTAGCGGTCGTAGACAAAGTCGTCGATGCCAAGGGAACCCGCGCCGTCGCGCAAGCCTACGTGCAGTACCTCTACTCGCCCCAAGGCCAAACGATCATTGTACGTCATTTCTTCCGCCCGCGGATGCCGTCGGTCGCGAAGCGATTCGCGCCGATGTTTCCCAAGGTCAACGTCGTCACGGTCGACGCCGTTTTCGGCGGCTGGCAGAACGCGCAGAAAACCTACTTCGCCGACGGCGGCGTCTTCGACCAAATCTATCAACCCAGTCAGTAGATGGCTTTCGCCCTGCGCCGGCCCAGCATCGTGCCGGGATTCGGTCTCACGCTCGGTTTGACGATTTGCTACCTCAGCTTGATCGTGCTGATTCCGCTATCGGCGACGCTTTGGAAGGCGTCGACGCTCGGCGCCGTCCCGTTTTGGCATCTGGTCACCTCCGCGCGCGCAATCGCGTCGTATGAAGTCACGTTTGGATGTTCGCTGGCAGCTGCCGCGACCAATATTGTTTTCGGCCTGCTTACGGCGTGGGTGCTGGTGCGCTATTCGTTTCCGCTCAAACGTCTCTTGGATTCGCTGGTGGATTTGCCGTTTGCGCTGCCCACGGCCGTCGCCGGCATTTCGTTGACCTCGATCTACGCATCGAACGGTTGGCTCGGCCGGCCGTTGCTCGCGCTCGGCGTGCACGTAGACTACACACGTCTCGGCATCGTCGTCGCGCTGACGTTCGTCGGCCTGCCTTTCGTCGTGCGCACCGTTCAACCGGTGCTCGAAGATCTCGATGCAGAGTTGGAGGAGGCCGCCGCGAGCCTAGGTGCGGGCCGCCTGCAAACGGTGGCGCGCGTGGTGCTGCCGACGATTTTCCCGGCCGCGCTTACCGGATTCGCGCTCGCATTCGCGCGCGCGGTGGGCGAGTATGGGTCGGTCATATTCATTGCCGGTAACATGCCGATGCACACCGAGATCACACCGTTGCTGATCGTTACGAAACTGGAAGAGTACGATTACGGCGGCGCGACGGCGATCGCCGTGGCCATGCTCGTCGTCTCCTTTGCGATGCTGCTAGCGATTAACGTACTCCAGCACTGGAGCAACAATCGCGGCGGCTCCGACGAGCGCGAAGCGGCGGCGCATGGCTGACGTCCTCACCTGGAATGCGCCACGAGCGGCGGAGCACCGAACCGTCGCATCGCGTGCAATTACCGAACCGCGTACGGTGCAGTGGTGTTTAACCGCCATCGTAATAGCCTTTCTTGCAGTCTTTTTGTTCCTTCCGCTCGCAATCGTGTTTTCAACGGCACTGCGCACCGGCGTCGTCGCCTTCGCCAAGGCGTTCACGGACGCCGACACGCTGGCATCCATCCGCCTCACGCTGATTGCAGCCGGCATCGCCGTTCCACTCAACGTTCTTTTCGGCGTGGCCGCGGCGTGGGCGATCGGCAAATTCGAATTTCTAGGCAAGAGTTTGCTGATCACACTCATCGACTTGCCGTTTTCGGTTTCGCCGGTGGTTGCCGGTCTGATCTTCGTACTGCTTTTCGGTGCCCAGGGCTTGCTCGGACCGTGGCTCGTCGCGCACGGCATCCGGATCATCTTCGCGATTCCCGGGATCGTCCTCGTCACGACGTTCGTTACCTTCCCGTTCGTTGCTCGCGAGTTACTGCCGACCATGCAGGCGCAGGGCAACGACGAGGAAGAGGCCGCGCTGACACTGGGCGCAAGCGGCTGGAAAACGTTTGCGCGCGTGACGCTGCCTAACATTAAATGGGCGTTGTTGTACGGCGTCATTTTGTGCAACGCGCGCGCGATGGGCGAGTTCGGCGCAGTATCGGTCGTTTCGGGCCACATTCGCGGGCTCACCGATACGATGCCGTTGCAAATCGAGTTCTTGTACAACGACTATCAATACGTTGCGGCCTTTGCAGTCGCGTCGTTGCTCGCGTTACTCGCGCTCGTGACGCTCGTCGTCAAGAGCTTCGTCGAATGGAGAACCGCACATGGGAATTAGCGTTCGCGGCGTCCACAAAACGTTCGGAAGTTTCGATGCGCTCGAGGACGTGAATCTCGAGATTCCCGACGGAAAACTCGTGGCATTGCTCGGGCCATCGGGTTCCGGCAAGACCACGCTGCTGCGCATCATCGCCGGCTTGGAGGCTGCCGATGCCGGGAGCGTACGATTCGACGGCACCGACGTTACGGGACGATCGCCCGGCGAACGTCGCGTCGGTTTTGTTTTCCAGCACTACGCGCTTTTCCGGCACATGACCGTCTTCGAAAACATTGCCTTCGGGTTGCGCGTTCGCCCGCGCCGCGGACGACCGAGTGACGCGCGAATTCGGGAGAAAGTTACCAACTTGCTGGAACTGATCCAGTTGCGCAATCAGGCGGCGCGTTATCCCTCGCAACTTTCCGGCGGCCAGCGCCAACGGGTCGCGTTGGCGCGCGCGCTGGCGGTCGAACCCAGCGTGTTGCTGTTAGACGAACCTTTTGGTGCGCTGGACGCCAAGGTGCGTCTCGAATTGCGCCGTTGGTTGCGAAATCTGCACGAGGAATCGCACATCACCAGCGTCTTTGTAACGCACGACCAAGAAGAAGCGCTGGAGGTCGCCGATCGCGTCGCCGTAATGAATCGCGGGCGAATCGAGCAGATCGGCGCTCCCGAGGACGTGTATAACGATCCTGCGACGTCGTTTGTCTTCAACTTCCTGGGCAACGTCAATCTCTTTCACGGACGCATCGACGACGGGACGACGTACATTCACGATCGTGCCACCGATCATCTCGTCTTCGTGCGTCCTCACTCGCTCGAGATTTCGCGGCGGCAACCCGAGCACCGCAATCACTTCCGGGCTGTCGCCAAACGCATCCATGCGGCCGGACCGCTCGTCAAGGTCGAGGCGGTCACGCAGTGGGGAGCGCCGGTTCAAGTCGAGATGTCGCAGGAGCGGTTCCGGGAGCTGGCCCTGTCGGCGGGCGAAGAGGTGTACGTGGCGCCGAACGATTTGCGCGTATTCAAGAGCTCGCAGGCGCCACCGCGCGCCGGTTAGCAGGCCCAGCCGGGCACCGGGGCGTTCGGGGCCACTAGCAGGAGGCGAAGGACTCTGGTCAATATTCTGAGGTAGAAAAATTGATTGGGGTTCACTTGCTTGGCTGGCACGCCTCGCCGGGAGACCGGTGCAACCGGCGCGAACGGGTCAGGACCCTGAGCGGCGGCGGAAGGTCGTCGGGCGCGACCTTTGGAGTTACGTAGTACATGACTGTCGACATCGAACTCATCCTCGTCGGTTTGATCGTCGGGTTCTTGGTTGGGCTTACCGGCGTCGGCGGTGGAAGCATCATGACCCCGCTGCTCGTGCAGCTGCTGAAAGTAAACCCGCTGACGGCAGTCGGAACGGACTTGCTGTACAGCGTTCCCACGCGGTTGTACGCCGCATTTTTGCACCGCAAGCAGGGAACGGTGCGGCCCGACATCGTCAAGGCGTTGCTGTGGGGCGGGTTGCCCGCCTCTTTCGCCGGACTCGGGCTGCTCTTTTGGTTACGCCACCACGTCGACATCGTGCTTATCGAGTCGTGGACGCGTCGTGCGATCGGCGTAACGTTGCTTTTGGCGGCGGCAATGATTCTGGCGCAGCCGTGGCTCAAACGACTCGAGCTGCGCGAATTTAGCGAACACATCGATTGGAGCCGCGGACGCCGTGCGCGCGTTACCGCGATTGGCGCGGTCGTCGGCTTGATCGTCACGTTGACGTCGATCGGAAGCGGTGCGGTAACGCTTCCCCTGTTGGCTTTGGCGCTACCGCTCGTCGGACTGCCCGAGTTGATCGGATCGGACATCGCGTTCGCCGCGTTCCTCATTCCAGCGGCTGCCGTCGGCCGCTGGACGATGGGAGATGTGAACGTCGGTTTGGCCCTCAGCCTCCTCATCGGATCGCTACCCGGTGTCTATCTCGGCAGCCGACTCTGTTCGCGCTTACACGCACGCTGGCTTCGTCCGGCGGTTGCGGTGACGTTGATCTTCGTCGGCGCGCGCTTGATATAAGCGTCGTCAGACTGTCGTCGACTGCGAAGTCGACAAACTGTGAGTAACCGAAGTTTTTTGTGGACACCTTGTGGAGCACGCGCGCAAGCGCTTGCAGCCCGCAACGTGCTTTGATACCATCGTCGCACTTCCCATTTTCATCGAAGTGCGAAGTAAAAAAACCGCGGTCCACGCACGTAGCGGCCGACGCAATCGCGCGACCTCCAGTGCCTTGGAGCGAACCGGGCTCCACTTGTCGAGACCGGAGAAAGGCGAAGCCCGCAGCCGCGCTGCGGGCTTTGTCGTTGTAGCGAAGAAGAACGGCCGATGAACGGCCCGCGACGCAGCGACGATATGCGCCTGGAACTCACCGTGCGCGGACTCGTGCTCGGCGCCGCGATTACGCTCGTGTTCACCGCCGCCAACGTTTATCTCGGTCTCAAAGTTGGGCTGACGTTTGCGTCGACGATTCCGGCTGCCGTAATCTCGATGGCGGTGTTGCGCGCGTTCAAAAACGCGACGATCTTCGAGAACAACATCGTGCAGACGGTAGCGTCGTCTGCCGGCACGCTCTCGGCAGTGATCTTCGTGCTGCCGGGCCTCGTGATGATCGGCTGGTGGAGCGGCTTTCCGTTCTGGGAGTCGTTTGCCATGTGTGCCATCGGCGGAACGCTCGGGGTGATGTATAGCGTGCCCCTGCGCCGCGCGCTCGTTTCGCAATCGGATTTGCCGTATCCCGAAGGCGTCGCCGCCGCCGAGGTGCTCAAGGTGGGGGTTGGTGGCGCCGCCGCCGGCGACGTCGAGCATAACCGCTTGGGATTGATCGCGTTGCTGACCGGTGCGCTTGCCTCGGCGGGATTTGCGGCCGTCATCGGCACGCGAATTTTTGCCGATCAAATCGCCGGATACTTTCGATCGCAATCCGTCGCGACGGGTTTCGGCTTTTCATTTTCGCTCGCGTTGGTTGGCGCGGGACATCTCATCGGTCTTTCGGTCGGGCTGGCAATTCTTGCGGGACTCGTCATCGCATGGGGCATTGCTACGCCCACTCTGACCGCGCTGCATCCGACGGCGGGGCCGGCCGCCGACGTCGCGATCGCGGTCTGGGCACATCAGGTGCGTTTCGTTGGCGCGGGAGCGATCGGCGTCGCTGCGATCTGGACGCTCGCGCGTTTGGCCAAGCCGGTTTGGGGCGGCGTCGTTTCGGCGATTGCCGCGTCCCGCCGCCGCAGCAGCGGCGAAGATCTACCGCGCACCGAACGTGACTTGCCGATCGCGATCGTCGGCCTCATCGGCGCGGTTTGTTTGATTCCCTTGGCGTTGCTGTTCGTATCGTTTCTTTCGAGCAGCGCGCTGGCGACGCAGGCGCTTCCGCTTGCGCTCGCGGCAATCGCGTACGTCGTCGTCGTCGGGTTTTTAGTGGCGGCAGCCTGTGGCTATATGGCCGGTCTGATCGGTTCTTCGAACAGTCCGGTTTCGGGGCTGGCGATTCTCGCGGTCATCGGCGCATCGTTGTTGCTCGCGATCTTCGGCAATCATGCGACGCCGGCAGCCGGCACCGCACTGGTCGCGTTTGCGTTGTTCGTTACCGCGGTGCTCGTCTGCGTCGCGACGATCGCCAACGACAACTTGCAGGATCTCAAGACTGGGCAGTTGGTCGACGCGACGCCGTGGCGCCAGCAGGTTTCGCTGATCTTCGGTGTAGCGATGGGTGCGGTCGTGATTCCTCCGATTCTCGGCCTGCTCAATCGGGCCTACGGCTTTGCCGGCGCGCCGCATCATGCGACCGTTGCGCAGCCGTTGCCGGCGCCGCAAGCGACGCTTATTTCTGCGCTCGCGAAGGGCGTGATTCAGGGACAGATCGACTGGCGTCTGATCGGGGCCGGTGCGCTCGTCGGTGTGGCGATCGTTGCGGTCGACGAAGTCTTGCGCGTAACGAGTCGCTTCCGCTTACCGCCGCTTGCCGTCGGGCTGGGCATCTACTTGCCCGCCTCGACGACCGCACCGGTCGTGATCGGAGCGTTACTCGGCTGGTATTACAATCGCCGGGCGCAACGCAGCGCTAACCCCGAGCGTGCAAAACAACTCGGCGTGCTCATGGCGTCGGGTCTGATCGTCGGCGAGAGTCTCTTCGGGGTTGTGCTGGCGGGGTTGATCGTCGCGAGCAATCGCGCGAGTCCGTTTGCAATCGTCGGCGATTCGTTCGCGGTGGCCGCTACCGCCATCGGTACGGTCGCGTTCGTCGCCGTCGTGCTTGGACTCTACCGGTTCACCGCGCATCTAGCGTCGCGCGGCGTATCCGAATCGTCGGTTAACTGAGAAGTTTCGGGGTGACGCGAAATGCGCCCGAAGAACAAATATCGATGATTTCCGCATTGCTCAGGCGGCGGAAGTGAACGTTACAGTATTCGAACGGATCGCCGGCTTTAGTCGCATCGTAGCGCGCCTGCGCAGCCGGATTGAGCTGCGGGCGCTGCTGTACGGTCTGATTCTTGAAGTTCACGCGATAGACCAGCGACTCGCCGAATAGAAAGATCTCGCCGCGTCCGTTGGCATAGCCGCCGTAGACGGGCTCGGGCGGCTCCGGGACGAGGCGGTCCTTCGATTTGCGGCTGACGATGTCAAGATTGGCAACCGGCGTCTGCACTGCGTTCAACATGATTCGTTTCTACAACGCTTGCGGCGCTGCCTTGGTTGCACTCTTGCCTGCAAAAGGCCAACGCGATGCGCAGGCGAACGGCAGCGTGCATGAAACGTCGCTTCATTGCCGCCTGTTCGGCGCTGGCTATCGCCGTCGTGCTTCCGGGGCTTGCCTCAGCCGATTCCTCACTTAGCAGCCCCTCGGCGATGGCGGCGAAGGCTCCGCCGCAGTACGACGCCGTTTTCGATACGACGGCGGGTCGCTTCGTCATCGCCGTCACCCGGTCGTGGGCACCGCGCGGTGCAGACCGGTTCTACAATCTCGTTAAGCACGGTTTTTTCAACGGCGCGGCCTTTTTCCGCGTCGTTCCCGGATTCGTCGTGCAGTTCGGCCTCAGTCCAACCCCAGCAGTGAACAAGGCATGGACTACCGCGGTGATATCCGACGATTCGGTAAAGGAGAGCAATCGCACGGGATTCGCGTCGTTCGCATCGGCTGGTCCGAACACGCGAACGACCCAAGTCTTCATCAACCTTGCCGACAACGCGCGCCTCGATCGGATGGGCTTCGCGCCCTTTGGCAAAGTCGTTTCGGGCATGAATGCGGTGATGAAAATCTACGCCGGCTACGGGGAAGAACCGAACCAAGACGCAATCACCTCCGGCGGTAAATCCTATCTCGCAAAGAACTTTCCGCGGCTCGACACCGTGTCGTCCGCAAAAATCGTCGTCCCGCTTGCGTCACCCCATCCGAAAACGACGCACGCTCCGTAGCGCTGTTCTTACTCGGTGTCGACTGGAAGATACGACGGTTTGTGGTGGATGAAGTACGCGCGCGGCAGCGACGCGTGAATCGGATGGAAACGATGCGGCGGCTGATCGAAGTTAAAGACGTCGCCGATGCTGGTCGCGCGAACGTCGGTCGTGCCGATCGCCGGCAGACCCCAGTTCTCTTCGACGAACTTGAGAATGCTGCCGAACTCGTACTGCGTGTGTGACACATAACCGCGCTTAGCGTAAGGTGAAACGACGAGCATCGGAACGCGGAAGCCGAGTCCCTGGTAATCTATTTGGATAGGCGGCACGTGATCGTAAAAGCCGCCCCAATCGTCCCACACGACGATGATTGCGGTGCTCTTCCAGAGCGTCGTGTTTTCTCCGATCGCATTGACGACCGCAGTTATCCACGACGGTCCGCCGGTCACGCCGTGACCGGGATGGTCCGAGTTGGTGAAATCGGGAATCACCCACGAAACAGCCGGCAGCTTTCCCTTTGAAATGTCGGTGAAGACCGTCGTCTCCGGCGATGAAATGTTATGCTGCCACTCGCTGCCGTAACGCACCGCGCGGATCGCGTCGAATGCGGTCCACAGGCCGCCGATCTGATCCATCGGCGGTGCATAGTATTTCCACGAGACCTTTCCGGCGTCGAGCGAATCGCGCAGCGTCGGATAGTTGACGCAAGGAAACGGTCCGGCGTCCACGAGCAACCGCCGTCGAACGGTAAGCAGCGACGTCTTCGTCGGATGCGGTGCGTCGCAACCCCACGGTGAGTGGGTCGGATAGTCGACTAGCCCCTGGTACGGATTAATCTTGGTGCCACCAGCGATGAGATCTTGATGCGCGATAAAACTGCCGCTGCTCTCCGTTTCGAACATGTGGTCGGCGAGCACGTATTGTTTTGCGATCTCCCAGTACGGGGCGATCTGGGATGGATCGACGTATTGATAGGGGTACAAACCGGCCGGCGGTCCACCTCCGATGCCCCCGTAATGAATCAAGTCGAAGCCGTCCATCTTGCCGCCGTCGTATTCGGTGAGGAACGTCTGCCAACGATGATCGATATCGGTGGCGACGAGGCCAACCTCTTTCAGCTGTACCGTTTGTCCGGTGTGCGTCTTTCCGCTCGTGGCACCGTCGGCCGCGGGATAGGTGGCGAAGAAGTTGTCGAAACTCCGGTTCTCCTGCACCATGATGACGACGTGTTGGATCTTTGACGCCGGCGGTGACGTCGGTGATGGTTGAGCCGAGTTGGGCACGAGTGTAGCGCCGCCACCCGCTCCGCCGCCCGAACACGCCGGCGTGCACAGTGCAACCGCAAGCACGGTGCGAAGGAAACGGTGCTGCATGCGCGCTGAATACCGCAAGGCGGAGTTTCTTCCCCCTAAACTTAAACATTGAAGACCGGAGTCATCGTAATGAATGCATACGAATCGTTTCAAGACCTGCATCGCGGAGATCGCGTATTACTCCTCGCGAACGCGTGGGACGCGGTATCCGCGGCACTGTTTGCAAGAGCCGGTTCGAAAGCGATCGCTACGACGAGCGCGGGGCTTGCTTGGTCGCGCGGTTTCGCCGATGGAGATGCGTTGCCGCGCGCCAGTCTGCTGTCGGCGGTGAGTTCGGTTTGTGCGGTGGTGGGCGATCTACCGGTTTCAGTCGATATCGAAGGTGGCTACTCGAACTCGGCCGACGAAGTCGCCGATCTCGTCGTGCAACTCTGTGCGCTCGGCGTCTCCGGAATCAATCTGGAAGACGGAACGGGAACGCCCGAAGCGCTCTGCGCAAAGATCGTTGCGATCAAGCAACGCCTTCGCCAAAGCGGTAGCGACGTCTACGTCAACGCGCGCACCGACGTCTACCTGCGTGAGCTCGTGCCCGAAGCGCAAGCCGAACGTGAGACGATTGCCCGCGCGAAGCGCTACGCGCAAGCCGGGGCCGACGGCATTTTCATTCCCGGTCTCGAGGAGCGCAACGCAATTGGGAGCATTGCAGATGCGGTAGCGCTGCCGCTCAACATTCTCGCGGTGTCGGGACTGCCACCGGCAGCCGACCTCTATGCACTCGGTGTGCGCCGTCTCAGCGCAGGCTCGCTCTTGGCAAAACTCGCCTTGGGGGCCGCGCGCGATGCGGCTGAGAAATTCTTACACGACGGTGACAGCAGCGTGCTGTTTAGTCCCAGTAACGTCGAATACGATCGTGTCAACGCGATGCTGCGTAGCTGACGGCATCGGTTACACGACCTTTTCGGCAGCCTGCTAGCGTGCGACCTCGCCTGGCGCCGCGAGCCGTTGCGCGTGGTCGAGGTGTCGTGTATCTCCCGAGATATGCCACAGCGTTCGATAGGCGCGCGCCAGCGCGACTCGCTGATGAAGCGATGAGAGAATGTCGATCGCACCGCGCAACCGATTGAGCGCCGGGCGCCGGTGTCCCATAGAAAGCAGAGCTTGGGCTTGCAGTTGCATCGAGGAAGCCGCGAGCCGTTCCTTGCCTAAACGTAAATAGGTCTGCTCGGCCGAGGCGGCAGATTCGTACGACCGCCGGTATTCGTGCGCGCGCAGATCGACGTTTGCCGCGTGGCGAAGATACGCCGCTCTCAGCGCATCGCGATCGCTCATCATTTCAGCCGCCTCATCAAGTGCGGCATGAGCTCGGTCGGGCGCTCCGACCTCCGCAAACGCAGCGCCCAACTCCACGAGCAGCGCTGCCAGAACGTGTGGAAACGCAATTGCGCGCGCCGTGTCGAGACGGTCGGATAGTATCGCCGCGGCTCGCGCCGGTTGGTTGGCCAGCCGGTAGAGCGCCGCGAGATTTATGGCGAGTTCCAAGGACGACAGCGTCAATCCGGCGGCGTCGGCTTTGTCGATCGCACGCCAGTTGTAGTCGGCTGCCGCACGGACGTCCCCCTCGCAATAGACATTCATCAAGGATTGAGCGAAGCACGCGTAGACCTCAGTCTTGGGATTAGAACGCTCCTGCGATCCGAGCGTCTCGTTCAAAGCGCTCGAACCCTCACGTACACCGGTGACGTTCCCAGACATGGCGGAGGTTACGACCCGTAGGAAAGAAGTTTCGGCAAGGATGTTTGCTTTGGCTGGATCGTGCGGCGACGCGCCCGACACGCGAACCAGGTGCAGCGTGCGATCGAGGTCGTGGCGAAAGTCTCCAATCGGCTTCCCGCAGTCGTAGGCGATGAATGCGCGAGTAAGTGACGCTTGCGCCTCGAGGAGCGGATCGGTTCTTGGCTCGTTTCCGGCATTTTCGATCGCTCCTCTCAAACACTCGATCGCTTTCGAAAAGGCCCCGCAGCGACCGTGTAATTCAGCTAGACGCAATAGCAGCCTCGAACGATCCGAAGCGCGGGTGGAGACGAGCGCTTGATTTTCAATGATGTCGATCGCCGATGCAATCGCTCCATTTTCTTCTAGCGCGCGACTAGTTTGCACGAGACGGTTCAACTCGTCGCGGGAATCCTGCTGTTCGATCGCGGCCACGGGTGCCGGCTGCAGCAGCAAAGACTTCAGTTTTTGGAGCACGCGCCGGCGTTCGCGGTACAAATGCCGTTGCGTTATGCCCAGTTCTTTTGCGACTTCCGCATAGAGCTCGCGATCGACGTAGCATCGCTGCACGATGGCGCGCTCGCGCGGATCGAGACGCGACACCGCGCGTTCGAGCGCATCGTGAAGAACCTGCGCGGGATCTCCTCCAGTCGCTCGCGCGAGCAACGTCTGCGCGAGCGAGTTGTCTCTCAGCCGATGCGGGGCGCTAGCGTTTTGGATCAAAAGCCGGCAAGCGTCAAGAACGGGTTCCACACTAAATCCATTAGCCGGTTCTTTGGCATTTTCATGTCCGCTCATCGGACTTGCTGCCGCCAAGCCGACCGCGATAAAGTCATCCGGTCGGGCTACGCCGGGGTTGCTTGGGCGCAGTCATACCTACCTAGAAGGAGCGTTTGAAATGAGAAATCCTCTAGCGGCCGTAGTGGCTGCGGGTGCAACGGCCGCATTACTCGCCGGCTGCAACGGCGGCCCATTAAACCAGGGCGTTGCCCCATCGGCGCCTTACAGCGTCGGCGCGCTCACCCAAGTCAGCCGCACTTTGACGAGCACGTTCGTCGGTACGAAGGCGCCGGCGATCCCGCAGGCTACCCGCACGGTGCCGCTCTCGCCGGCGGCGGCAAAAACCCGCAAACTATTCTTCGCGTCGACCGGAGGATACGCCGTGCTCGTCTTCAGCCTACCGTCGATGATCCTTAAAGCTACGCTTTCCGGCTTCGCGCAGCCGCAGGGGTTGTGCACCGATGCCAAAGGTGACGTTTGGGTCGCCAACACGGGAACCAATCAGATGATCGAACTGTCGCACGCGGGCGTGGTGATCAATACGATCGACGACGCGTACGGCCATCCCGTGGGATGCGCCGTCGACCCCGCCAGCGGTAATCTCGCGGTCACGAATATTTACGACTTTAGCGGCGGCGGGCACATCCTCGTATACACGAGCCCGTCGTCGCCTCCGAAATTGCTGCAGAATCCGGCGCAATACCATAACTTTTTTGCCGCATATGGACCAAAGAGCACGTTGTGGGTCAGTGGCCTGACCTCTAGTGGCAGCAAGTTCATCCTATCGAAGTGCAACACGTCGAGCTGTACGACGGTGAACCTTACCGGCGGAACCCTTTACTTCCCGGGCGCCGTGCAACGCGACACTGCCCGCCATCAATGGGTCATCTTCGATCAAAGTTGCAACAACACGACTGCAGCCTGCAGTTATCCGGTCTCCTCGAACGGCACCTTAGGCAGCCCCACCATTTACACAAACTCGTCCGGCGGACAGGTGTGTGACTTAGTCCAAGCAGCTCTTACCCAGAACGGGACAACAGTGCTTGGTGGCGATTACGAGTATTGCGGACGCAGCACTAACGAATTCGACGTATGGGCCTATCCGGCTGGAGGAAGCCCAACGAATTTTAATAGCAACCCCGACAATCCGCTCGGCGCGGCAATCAGCAGCATCTAAGCGTTTGCCGAAAGACCCGCACCGATCGCAACGAACAAGTGCTCGCTGCGATCGGTGCAGTGGATTCATCAGAAGTCTCTAACCAAATTGGGGTTCGTTACGGTGGCGCAGTCGTCGCAATCGATGTTTTCTCGCCGTCGCTTTCGACGACGACCGCGCCGTTTTCGTCGGTACGGAAGATCTGGGCGCCGTACCGCTGTAGGGTCGCAAGCGTTTGCGGCGCTGGATGACCGAAGAGGTTGTGGCGGCCGACCGATACGATCGCATAGCGCGGACGCACCGCTGCAATGAAGGCCGGCGTCGAGCCGTATGCCGATCCATGATGTCCGACTTTGAGGATCGTACTGCTTTGCACGCAAGCCACCCATCCCCAGCTGGCGTGACCGGATTGTGGTTCGCTGACCGAATTGGCTAAGATGTCCCCCTTGAACGACTAGGTTCGAGTGTCTGTCAGTGAATGTAAGAGACCCTGCCACGAGCCCCTTCGTAACCGCTGGCCAGAGCAGTGTACGTAGGATCTAAGGCATTGAGCGCCCGGAGCATAGCAATAAGTTGTGGATACGCTTCCCAATCCGCATCGAGCTCAATTAGGCGGCTGCCACCGCCTCTGAGTGACTGAACGACGCGAAATGCTTCAAGCGAATTGACGCTCAGAGTCACTCCCAAGCGCCATTTTCCTAATATTCCCGCCAAATATGAGATCGGTATGGGTTGTTTGAGCGCCGCCAACAGCAGCATAATCTCGGTGCGACTTGGAGCTCCGACTCCGAGCGTCGTCTCGCTATTTCCACTTCTGACGTGTCGTGGAATCGCCTCGAGAGGTCGCGAGGCCCTCCTCCGGCGTGGCATTGCGAAGTTTGCCGCGAGTGCGCGACCAAGCTGGATAGTTTCCGAATGGATTGGATGTCCCGCGTTGAGATAATGGTAATGCGGCAAGGAGCGACCCGTCGGACCGAACCTGCTTGCAACGACACCTCGCCGTCGCAATGTTCGCAGGCGCCGGAACATTACGGGCTGGGACACGTTAAACGCATCGCGCAGCTCGGTCGTGGTGACGGGTCCATAAGTAGCAAGAAACGCGATGAGTTCGGTTTCTTCGAACGTTTGGAAGATGGCCGGCATCTGTCGACCCACGGCAAACCGGTGGCGATCGTGTATTGGGTGAAAGCGCGTGCTTCCTGATGCGGTTTGTCGTCGCCGATGTCTCAACATAGCAAACTCTTGACTGAGCGCGGAGTAATCCCCGTCGTCATTCGAGCCAGACGGAGCAATTTCGCCTTCGCGCACTTGGGAAGATCGTTGATCTCATGAACAGGATTGGACCCGATACTATCGAGTAAGCCATAACTTCATCGTGCATCGATCGACTCCACAAGCGACATTTCGTGGTCATTGATGCCGTACGCGCTGCGTCCGTCCGACTCAAACGTTTTGCTTTCCGAATTCCTGACTTGACGACCCTGAATAACAAATATTGGACTAAGTGCCGAAGCCGCGGCACCAGATTGTTAAAGAATTGCCACGGCGTGCACGTAGCTATAGACGTTGTAGAGGTCAATTAGCGTGCCTGCGGTCATGACATCGATCGGTCTACGATCGTCAAAGGATTGATTGTTGCTCTTGACCCAACTGTCTGCCGCCGCGGTGTCGGTTTCATCGCCAGTATCAAGGATGTCCTGCAGGTCAAGGTAGAGATTCAAGAGGTACGAGATTCGGAGGAGTTGCTCGTCCGTGAGCTGCGGCGTTCGCGATCTCCAACGCTGATAGGTTCTGGCGCTCACGCCGAGTAGCGCGCCGCGCTCCGTATTCGTGAGCTTCCAGTCTTCGGTAATGCTGCGGAACACTTTTAGGAAGTCGCTGTCCTTCAGTCCCTCATAATTGCAGGCGCGGCGAATATCCCCATTTTCCAAAGCCTGAATGATGTTTTCTGCTGTCTGTTCGGACGCCATTCTCAAGAATGCCTCGGAACCCGCAACGGGAGGAAAGCGACGGGACGTGCGCTGAGCCGACGGTTCTTTTCGCGAGGCACCATCGTTAAGAGGCATCGAATAGACCGGATCTTTCATTTGCGACGGCACAAATTTTCATAGAGTGAGACAATCTTGGCGAGAGTGAATAAAATAGACGTGAGCCAGAAGACTTCGCCGTTCGCTGTTTACAGTTAGTCTTCAAATCGTCCCGAAGCGCGGAAGAAACCGCAAAACGCCCGTGAGAACTCGCAATATTGACTATCATGTCTGGCGCTACGTCCGTGTTCTGACTTTTATTGAGTAGCTCATCGACTACTGTTAACATTAGTGGCTCGTTCATGAAGACGTAGCACGAGCAGGGCAGCCACGCACGAATTAGTCCAGACGCCGAACGGCATCGTATTCGGGATAGTGGTTTCTAACCACCGCACGCAGGTATTCGGAGAAAGCCTCCACTTCGGGTAGCGTTGGCGAAAGCGATAGCAAGCGATTCCTCCCGACCTTTGTTGAGACAACGAGCCCCAGTCGTTCAAGTGCGTTGGCAGCAAGCCAAACCGTCAAGTGAGGAGTTTGGATTGCCCGGCACACGCCGGCGACATTGACGGGGCCGAGCGCTCCGACCGCCAGCAAAGTGCGCGTTTTTGCAACTTGCCCAAACAAGTTCGTATCGTCCAGGACCGCGTGCCGATGGTCGCGTTGAGGCAGTCCGTGCCGATAGGTCGGGCTATCGGTCAAGGGTTGCGGAAAACGGGCCACCAGAATGTTCAGAAACATTCGCAAATGGGGATAGACTGAACTGGCGCGGTTGAGGGCGACGACGCGGCGCCCATGGTTTCGCTTGGCGACGAGCCCTGCCAAGACCAGCCGTTCGACCGACCGGTACGTGGACGCCGGATCCCGCGCACGCAAACGCGCAATCTCTCGCACATGCAGCGGGCCGTTGGCGGCGAGCAACAGTAGAATCTCGGTCCGAGCGGCCGACCCGAAGTAGGGCGGCGGCGGCACGCCGCAGGGTCTAGGCTGCTCGGCGAGCCTGTTTCGTTGGAAGGTATCTAAGAATGCCTGCTTAGCAGCAAACTCGCGGTAGGCGCCTGGCGGTACCTTTAGGACCCCGTTGCGGTGGGCTCTAATGGCCCGTACGTAGCGCCGTTGGCGCTGATCAGCGTCGAGCTTTTCCCAAGCAATTCGGCGCCTCTGGAGGCGGTCGTTATACGCGCTTAGGGGGCGATGTATTGGGCGCACCGTACCCATTGTGAAGGTTCACCTGACCACCAGGGTGGCACTCAAATCCAGACCCGGGATGAGGACGTCCATCTAGCCGTGATAAGAAGCGTGGCTTCCTATCCTCGCGGCAACACAAAGGTTCCAGTAGATGGATACAGATTCTGGACACTCTTGCAAGGTTTCAACCGTTTTCAAATAGCTGCTTGGATTGCAACTCGCGAAGGGTCCCAGCCGCAGCGTCCATTATAATGGCACTCGTCGACGGTAAGACGTAAAGTTCCGGAGACTCGGTAACGACGGCTCCAATACTAAACAAATCAAAAAGGTACACTTCTATCGCTAGAACATTGCCACCGTTCATCAGATATACGGCGTGCGCCCGGTCCGCCGGCGTAGGAGTCGTGTTGATACGCCTCAGCGGTCCCTCTGTAATTTTGCCACGGATCGTTATAGATTCATCGCCGCCCAGATGACGCCTCATGCGGTCCGCTTGTGGATCGTTGAGCCAAGTGTCGCCGAGCCAGTACCAAGCGGCCTCATACACTGCCTTGAACATTGATGCCGCGAATCCGGCCGATTTGATGGTTCGATGAACCTCCACCGTAATGGGCCGGTCAAACACTTCAACTTCGGCGAACATCTTTTCCGCCGCCGCCGAGATCACGTCTTCAGGGAAAGAAATGTCTCGCTCTTCAAGTGCGACCCGAAGGCGGCGCCTTATAAGGTCCTGCGCCTCTTCGGGAGGCATCATGCCAATCACAAATGTCTCAGATCTTATGGAAGCGAAGCACCGCTCATCTTCCGTGATTGTGATCTCGAAATCAACCTTCGGGATCGTTTTGGCATTCAGGGTTCCATCAGATTTTCGCCGGACGAGCATTTTGTGATACGGCGCATCCTTGACCAACACTGGTCGCTCTAAGGCTTTATCGAGAGTATTGGGAACCTTACCAGAGTGTCCAGCTAGTTTCAAGAGCTCGCGGCGTTCTGCGATCTTCGTGACCTCGGTCAAGCGCGCATCATGCGTGAACCTAAATTTATTATCGCAGTCCTCACACAGGCGATCGATAGTCCACGAGCCACCCACAGACAGAGGGATCGGATGCTCCCCCGCTCCGGACCTAGCAGGCTTCTCCTCAAGACAAAATATGCAAAGCACTCTATCTACCTCAGTTTGAAGCCTTATCGTTTCGTCGGGTCCATGGCGTGAAAATCGAGGCGACGTGTGACCAACTGATCCGGACTTGTGCGTGAACATCGCGTCACCGCGAGCAAGGTTGTTGCAACACAACCTAACAATTTAACCATATTTTGTAGAATTAACCTCGGCAGTAAAGGCCGAACCGAGCATTGTAGTTGTGAGCAGCCCTTGGAGGACGAGCAGAAATTTGTTTCTCATTTTTCTATCCAGCACCACGGCGGCGATCGAGGAATAATTTCAGGCCTTTCTCAACCGGTGTCAGCCGTTGCGTAGAGTACTGAGCTAGATAAGCGGTCGCCGTTACGTCCGCGCGTGTGATCTGGTCTTCAAATGTACTAAGCTCCGGTGGCAGCAATGTTCGAACGGGAGATACGATCTCTAGTCTTCTGTTCTTGTCGCGGTTTAGCCAACTGGAAACGATACGGGTCACGTGCGCATCGCTGCGACTGAAGCTGAATCCAATAGACGCGATCCGGTCGAGCAGTTCGATATTTCGTTGGAACTCGTCGAGAAAGCACGGCGGCAAAACCTGGGAACGACGCGGGTCGTACTTCAATGCGCCGGCGAGCAGCGTCCGCCGCAAGAACTGCATCTCGCCCGTCTTGTCGGCGTAAGCGACCTCATTCATAGCGTTAAAGCGCCCGCTTTCGGTCGGGGCCGGAAAGAATACGTCCTCATGTATGGCACGAAGTGACTCCATAAGGCCGTCAATGGTGTTTTGGAGGGGAAGGATCCGTGCGACATCCTGACCGTCACGGAAGGTGAACAGGTCGAGCGCACCATGCAGTTTCAGTAGATTGATCCCAAGTTCACCTTCGGCGAGAAAGCACAGGCCGTTGTTCGCCAGCCTATCACCGGCAATAAACTCCATCGGTAGCTCTCCGATGATAGCGCTGGCACGGTTGCGCATCGGAACGCTGTACGGTTCGCGCATACCGACGGAAAGCCGCAGCCCGGCAGCGATAGCGATGCTCTCAATGATGAGATCATGGTTGAGCGAAAATATCCAGAGCGGTTTGTTGGACGCGGCGAGGGCAGCGATGCCATCGAGGAAACGCAGATACATGGCAATACGCTGAGCATTGCGGACGTGACGCGACCACAAGATTCCGTACACGATCTGTTCCAGCAGCAGGTGTAAGCCGTGCATCGGATCGTTGCGATCGATCCGTGACTTGTTTGCCTCGACGTCTGCCAGTATCTCTTCGTATGTTTTTCCGGGAGCCGTCACCATCGCGGACAGTTTATGGAGCACCGTATCAGTATAGCCGCCGCCCCGCAGACGCCACCCTGCGTTCAGCGACATCAGCTTCTCCGGCGTGAGGTATCCCGTAAACTCCGCGGTGAGACCGCTGACTAACGGCATTCCAATCTCAAAGGAGGCGCCCGCGCCTAACAACAGACCAGTGTTCATTATTCCTCCTGAGCAGAATACCAGATGACGGCGTGCTCAGCTTTGGTCGGTAGTCCAGGACTACTCCAGCTCTGCGATCGCTTACGCGAACCGCATAGGCAGTGCTGCAGCTCCTCCGTGACGGTCAGAGCGCATGCCGCCATCATCTGGAAGAGCTCCGGGAAGGCTTGGATCTGATTTTGGAGCGCTTGAACGCTCGAGACAACGATCAACAGGCTGCTGCCAGCCCTGAAGCTAAAGACGCCGATCAAGCTCCGCCAACCCACCTGTCCCCAGATCTCGATGGACCGCGGCCTAAGCCTGGACTGGTCGCATTAGCAAGAATACAGATACTTGCTTCTTGGGCGCGCCATCGGCCATACCCCGGTTTTTCGAGAATCTGGGATGCGGGGAGATCGGTGAACTCATGGCGCTCGCCGATACGGCGAGCGAGTCTCGCGAGGGGGGTGGAACCAAGTGTCCGGGTCGCAAAATACCGCGACGCAAAGAGCTTTGACCACGCACAAAAAGGGGTAAGGCTCGCCGGCGTTTGAGTAGCCGAACGGATAGATTGGTTCAATGTCGGAAAAGCGACGGTCGCTCCGCGATCCTCGCCGCCGCATAGACCGGCAATTTGGAAAAGTCGCCACGCTCTAGAGGCGGCGAAAAAGGTATGCGGCGGTGACTATCGGCTTTTGGCCGGCGACCGTTTCTTCGCGGCCCACCGGCCGCGCAGTGCTGGTTGGCGTCCTTCGTGCTGTTTTCGCAAGCGTGTCATATCGAGGTCTTCGATCATTGACTCGACGATTGATTCGATCGTTGCCTCAAGTTCTTGTTCACGCAGCTCCGAACGAGTGTCGTGAAGTTTGCGAATCGCCCCGAGCGTGAGCTTCACGGAGATGGTCTTGCGTTTATTGAGAGCGCGTTCGTTGCTTCGCATTGCTTAAAATCTTGTTTTCTTGTAAAATAGATTTTGACCTGAATCGACGGTTCTCCTCGCGGCGCAGGAGAAAAGCGGTCGAATTGCCAGAGTTTGCGTCGCCGACAACAAAGAGGGAAAGTCATGCCGTCAGCCCGCCACCTGCTCGCCATTCTCGAAGGCCACGTCCAGGGCGACTCCCCAGGCGTCTATTCAACCGCCTTACAGGTTGCGGCGCGCGAGGCACAGCTCGGGCACGCCAAGGTCGCCACACGCCTTCGCGAACTGGTGGAAAAAGGGCGGGTACGAGAGCGGAGCGACCCCGGGGCCGTCCCACTGGTGCAACCGCGCGGCGAGTTGGCAAACCTCGTAGCTGTCACCTACCCGCGCGTGCAGCTCGCATCGATGACCTTGGCGTCTGGTCAGCGCAAGCGGCTCGAACGCGTATTGCTGGAACAGACAAAAGCACAAAAGATTCGCGCGCACAACTTGGCTCCGCGCCGAAAACTACTTCTCGTCGGTTCCCCTGGAACTGGAAAGACGATGACCGTTTCGGCGATTGCCGGCGAGTTGCGGTTGCCAGTGTTCACGATCTTGCTCGAAGGGGTGATCACGAAGTTTATGGGGGAAACGGCGCAAAAACTTCGAGCGATTTTCGAGGCAATGCGTCGAACCAGGGGCGTGTACTTTTTCGATGAGTTCGACGCTATCGGAGCAAAGCGTACGGCTGGCAACGATGTCGGCGAAGTTCGACGCATCCTCAACTCGTTCTTGAGTTTACTTGAGAACGATGATTCTGAGAGCATCATCATTGCGGCAACGAATCACCCATCGCTCTTGGATTCGGCGTTGTTTCGACGCTTTGACGACGTCATCGAGTACCACATGCCGGATACCGACGAAATTCAGCGCCTTATACAGGGTCAGCTCGTCGGGTTTCGGGCAGACGTTCCGTGGGCAGAACTCGTCAGCTGGGCGAGTGGCCTGAGCCATGCCGATATCGTCCGGGCCGCCCAGGAGGCAGCTAAGACCGCGCTGCTTGAAGATCGCAAGGCCATCACGACCCAAGACCTCACTTGTGCCTTAGAAGATCGGCAGGTGCGAAAGCCGGAGGTCTAGAGGGGGCGCGCCGCCTTCGGCCAAGCGCAATAGCCGGATGGCTAGTCCATGAACGGGCAATATGACCTGCCCCACCTTCGTCTGCCTGAACCCAGAGATAGGCCCAGGTACACGTCTCCGGCATCGGCGCCACGGCCGAAGTTCGGTCGGGACCGGGAGCGCCATGCGGAAATGCTCTCATCTCAGCTAACGCAAGCCATGGCCAGAGCGGAATCCCGACTGGCTGAGCTTGATGCATCGGAGATCGCCGGCACAAAAGGCGTCTACCTCGAACTATTCACGCGACCCGAATGGTTCGTACCTGAGAAGTTCGAGCGACCCAACAGCGGTATCCGATTAGCGTCCGCAATAGAGCTAGATGACGGACGCCTACGGGCGACAGTTTTTGTACCGCACGACGCATTCGCATACTTTCACAGTACGTTAGAGCAGTATCGAAGCGAAATGGGGCGCGGTGGAAAGCGGCCAGCGAATGCCGATCGCGTCGAACGTATCGAAGCGATCGATTTCGGCGAAGATTTGCGTTCACTCTGGACCGATCCTCAGGCATGGTTTCCAGAAGACGTCGATTCATCGATCTGGTGGGAAGTGTGGCTCTTCGATACTCGCGCGGATGGCTTTATCAGTGCCGCCGAACGTTTTGGCGTCGTCCTCGGTGCCGTAGAACTAACCTATCCCGGACTCGTCGTTCGGCTCGTCAGGGCAACTCGATCTGCCCTGGAACACCTCAATCGACACGCGGCCGCCATTAGCGAACTGCGTCGGCCAACTAGTAACCCCAGGCTCATAACGAAGTTGGCGCCGGTCGAGCAAGGTCAGTTGATCGACGATTTCAGCAGCCGGATCGCCGAGCCCGACGAGAAGGCGCCGGCTGTTTGCGTTCTGGATACCGGCGTCAACCAAGGTCATCCTTTACTATCAAAGGCGCTACGGGAAAGCGACTGTCTTGCATGGGACGGTAGCACTGACGTCGCCGATAATGACGATCACGGCACGCCAATGTGTGGCACGGTACTTTACGGCGACCTGACCGAGCATCTTACGAGCGGCAGCATACCACTCGTACGTAATCGGTTGGAGTCAGTAAAGATCTTTTCTCGGCACTATACCGGCGCGGACCCAACGTTATACGGCGCCGTGATCAGAGATGCGGTCAACGAGATCGAGTCATTGAACAAGGATCGGCGCCGTATTTTCGTGAGCGCGATTTATAGCGGCGCCGAAGACAATCAAGGGTTGCCCAGTGAGTGGTCTTCCGAGATGGATCGGATGGCTGCCGAAGAGGATCGCCTCTTTATCGTCGCCGCGGGAAACGTTGACGATGGGCGTGCGCAAGTGAGCGGTTATCCTGCAATCAACGATCTTCATGCGCTACACGATCCGGGACAATCCTGGAATGCGCTGGTCGTTGGCGGTTTTACCGAACGCACGCAGTCCTTACCAGAGCCTTTTGAAGATTTTTTACCGCTCGCTCCCACCGGAGCGTTGAGCCCTACGTCGTCGACGTCCGTCGCGTGGACTAGAAAGAAGGCGGTCCCGACTAAACCCGACGTCGTTTTCGAGGCGGGGAACTACGCCTATGCGCCAGGCGCCGAAGACGCCATGATGGTGGATGACTATGAGTCTATCGCCCCGTCGGCATTCTTTCGTACGACACCCTTATCGCCGTTTGCCTATACCAGCGCTGCAACAGCCGACGTTGGGCGTATTGCCGGCGCGATCGCTGCCAACGAACCAGACCTCTGGCCAGAAACGATTCGAGCGCTCATCGTGCATTCGGCCCAGTGGACTACGTATATGCTCGGCGAATTAGATGCCTGCAAGACTGAAGCAGAGCGCATTACGTTCTTGCGTCGGTACGGCTATGGTGTGCCCAGCCTTTCGAGAGCCCTTCATAGTGCGCGCAACGATGTGACGCTCATCGCTCAAGGCACGCTTCGGCCATACCGTCGCGATGGAGATATTAAGACCGATGAGGCTGTGCAATACCAGCTCCCCTGGCCAACGGCCGTCTTAGAAGAGCTCGGTGAGACCGAACTGGAGGTCAAAGTAACTCTGTCGTATTTCGTCGATCCAAATCCTGGACGGCGCGGTTGGCTCAATCGATACAGCTACGCGTCGCACGGACTACGATTCAAGATGAAGCGGGCCGATGAGTCGGCCCAGCAATATCGCGAACGGATCAATCGTGCAGAGCGTGATGAGGAAGAGGCTTACGGCGGCGCGGAAGGGGAAGACCAATGGAGGCTTGGTCGTTGTAGAGATCGCGGATCGCTGCACGCCGACATCTGGAGGGGACGCGCTGCAGACCTTGCGCGATCGACCCTTACGACAATCGTACCGATTTCAGGATGGTGGAGATACCAGCCGCGGCTTGGTCGATGGGATCGCGAGGTACGATATGCTTTGATTGTCGGTCTTCGCGCAGCCGGCCTGGATATCGATATCTATACAGCAATCGAAAATACGATTCCAACGGTTGTGGCTACCGAGATCGAACTGGAGTAGGTCTCAGTGACGCGACATCCTCGTATCTCGACTCCTAGGTAGCTGTCCGGCGTTCCGAAGTATCGGCCGGGACGGAGAACCGCCTGTCCCAATATGACCCAGCATGTTATTCCTGACAAAACGACTTTGCAGGCTCTCCGTCTCAAGTAAGGTGGCAAGCTTATCGACATGGCGACGTCCAACAAAAAGAAAACCACGGGCAAGCGCATCGTCAAAAATGGGCGAAGCGGCCAAGCGGCCTCAACAGCGCCTGGGGATATCGGACGAGGAGCTGGCCGGGTAAAGTTTTAGAGTCGACCCGCCTCAGCGGAAAACCAACCAAGCGGCGCGACGTGTAGTCACTTGGCCCTATTCGGAGGTCCAGCAAGACATCGCGATCTTGGCTTTCGTCAATGCGCTTGCGTAGCGTAAGGCTGTTGGCGGTACTTCGGTTTGCGTTTCCTAGTCTAAGATAAGGCTTGGTGCGGGAACGAGTTATGGCGTTCCCGCACATGCCGGTACCGTTGCCGTTACAACTTGGTCAGGTTTACGCCGTTCCAATCATCGCACTGATGCACAATGATCGAAACGGTCGCCCAATGCTCGTCGCCATTGCTTCTCGTGCTGTTAGGTGCACTCGACGTTTCGGCGATGCGCTTGGTGTTGTACTCACGGTGGGCCCGCCCTAAGAGGTCGAGACGCCTCATGTGGTTGTTCAGCTACTTTTCCAGCCCAAAGCACCGCGCAACGAACATGACGAAGGCTGATTGGACGCCAGGGAACCAACTAACGGGAAGATGCCCTTGCCGACGGTGCGGTTACCACGCACTGACTGGAGCGTTGATCCCACCACCGTGCGTAGTTCACGCCCGTCCCGCTAACGGCATCTGGGTAGCTTTCGCATACGTCCGCGATTTCGCACGTCGGTGAATCATCATTCTTGTCACAGTCGTCTGGATCGTCTCCATAGTGGCCGTAGATCGTGTCTTGATAAGGATCGGTAATAGCCTCGAGGGTCTCGTGAGTTATCGTGTCGCTGAAGCTGTCGAACCCTTCCCCACGGGCCTTGTGCCACGCGATGGTCGCATAAGCAAAAGTCTCCGCTTCACCGTTCGGGAGGTTACGATCGTAGTAAAGGTGCAGGCCGTCGTTCACGTCGTTGAGCATGTAGACATTTGCCGGCAGCAGCAGCACAAAAAGGTCGTCGTGCGAAACGGAAAGATGATTCTCATCAATGCAAGGTGCGATGACATTTTCCGGGATTTCAATAGGCGGATTCTGAGCGTAAATGGTTCCCTCCGCAGGGTCTGGTTGGGAACATGTATTGCTGCTCACTAGATGCGCTGGAGCAATTTGCACCCTTGCATCATTATCGTAGTTGGATGCTTGCGTTATGTACGACGAGCGTACGATTTCCGAGAGGGCACCCTGGACTTTCTTCATGGTAATCTCGGCGGCGGTATCGTGCCAACTATGTCCCCAGAAGAGCAGATGTATACGTGCGCTCCGAAGCGCATTGGCCGTATGGGTTGACATCACCGGAGGGGAAGCCGAAGCCGCAACTGCGGCCGTTCTCTTCCTGGTGATCGCTTCATGGTGATGTGTCGCTACGTAGCCGTGTACTGCCTTCATGTGATGGCTCGGCGAACACGCGCAGACGATCGCCGCCGCGAGGAAGGAAAGGGCGGAAGTCTTCATGCGCATATTCATCCTTCCTTTCGCATCAAATCAGCTCGAGATCTTTCATCCATCCGTTCGCACCGCGCTCAAGTCCAAAAGTTCAAGATGGGATTGGAACTCATTGACTTACGGACATCCGCCATCGATTGAAGGCGTCGCGTGCACCCTCATGAGCATTGACCAACACCTCACATGCCCGACGCGTTCTCACCAAGTCTATTCCCCGCGCACTTAAAGCTTCCGCTGCGATTTTGATAAGAAGCCATCCCGCGGCCTGCGAAGCCGAGACTTCGGCGGCAAAATCCAGAACACTTTGTTCTGAGACTGCGTGCCAAGCATATTGCAGTTGGTATGGCTCTGCTAAGTGTGCGTTCACTGCTAGAGCGCGCCGTAGGATCTTCATAAGTAGTTTAGTGCCGGCGCCGGCGGAGGCGTGGCTCAGTTCTATTGCCACGAGCACGAGTCGGCGAACCACTTCAATATCTGCATTAGCGATGAGGCGATCGATCACGCGGAATTCAAGATCAGAAAGCTCACGGCGAGATTTCCGTAGATCTCGCCACAGGATAGCTGCAATGAGCGACCGATCACCGTGTTTCTCCGCTTGATCGAGAAGTCGGGAGACGTCGGCGGGAAGTCCACGTTGACGTACGAGGTCAAAAGCAATTTGAACCGCCTCAGCCGTATCTGCGTACACTTTGAGGTAACGATTGAGCTGAACAGGCGTCATAGCGGGACAAAGGCTTGTCGTGTGAGCGGCAATGTAGGCTCGGAGTCTGGGGCTGGCTAACTCGCCCCGATCGATCATGTGATTAATCACACGACTTACTTTGTCGGTTTCCAGGCGAAACTCGATCGCATAGTTGCATAATGGCACAATGGTCGCAGCCACGTCGACTGGCGAGCAGAACGCCAGAGCTCGCTCGACGAGATCGCAACCGAGAAGGTGGAACCATCGTCTCCGCCATGCTTGCGAGCAATAAATGAGTGCACTCCATAGCACCGCATGGAAGCCTTTGTCAGGTAGGCCATGCTTGTCGGGCACGTTACTGTCACTGGTCTCTGTCGGGTGATCTTCTGTAAAGGCTTGGCGAATGATGGTTAGAGCCAAGCTGAGCGGTAGCTCATGAACCCAAAACAATATCTGGCGCCTGCCTTCCGTTGTGGCGTCTTTGTAGACCTGGAGAGTCTGGCGACGCCGCAGGAGAGGACCGCTGTCTCGAAGAGCATATGCGAACTGATCCGCAAACCCATCAATGCCTGCTACGATATTCCTCAACTTCGCGTAACGCAGCATAAGGTCGAAGAGGTTCCGATAATCGTTAAGGCTGCCCAGAAATATGAGAGGATAGCCGGCTCGCACGGCAATGGCTAATAGCTCCACTGCTAAGCGAGGGCGTTGCAGCGTCCAATCCAACTGTGCAAGGAATCGCGTGAAGAGATGATCTGCTTGAACAAACTGCGGATCACTAAGAAAACTACGCGCTGCAGTAATCGCTTTGCGGTTGCCTTGAGCAATACGCCGATGTAACAGTTTGCTGTGTACTTCGCTTAAAGGGCGTCCGAACCGCGTAAAAGCATCATTAAGGCCTTGCTCGGAAATGAGTTCCGATTCGGCAGCTCTATTTTCAAGCGAATCGCTCAGAGATGGAATACCGGGGTTTTCCATTTGCCTCCAAGCCATCATCGTATCGGGCAAGCTTTCCAAAACGTGAATTGGAACACAGGCGATAATTGCCCTGAGTCGAAAGGCAGGATGGAGACGACTGACCTTATAGCGCGTCAATCGTTCCGTAGGATCACTTGCGAGCAACGCCTCACGCATCGACGGCACGATGACGTCGGTGACCCAAGCGTTCTCGGTGCCCGAGCCCGATAATTCAGCGCCACGAAATCCACCCCAGCGGGAGTACTCTTGCATGTAGGCGCGCAAGAGTGTTACGCTCGCCCATGCCTCAAAAGCTCGCGGAGAAAGTACCCGACGGAGTTCTCCGACGGCTTCAATCATGGATTCCCCATGATTCAGCCCGTGATAAAAAGAACCCATGTGGTGGACGAGTGAACGATCGAAAACGAAGGGATTAAACCGCGAAGGAGTTTTCGCGCGGCCAATGGTTTTAGCCGTTGGCAAATAGACTGCACCAGTTTCCAGAAGTGTTCGTCTTCGTCCGAGAAGCGGCCCTTACGGACATATCGTTGGCGAGCTAACTCGACAAATTGCATCGCCTCGTCGACGGTTATTGAATTGTTAGCTAGCATCCGATGAGTAATCTGACACAGGCTGGCGACGACGTCGAGGTCCTCTAAGTCCGAGAGCCAGGTTCGCCATACGTCACGGGAAACCGTAACACCGTGAGCAGCAGCATAAAATGAAACCCGTGCGTCCACGCCGAGGCGATCAAGTAGCTGCGGACACCTTGCTAGCGCGCGACCAGCATAGCCAAGAATCGTGAAGCGCTGCGCTTCGGTTAGCGTGCTTGGCAAAACTTCTGCAAAGTCGTTCCACCAGTCGAAGTCGCGAGCGAGGATTACTCCTTCGAGCGCGCTCTCGTCCAGTGATGCTGTGAGAAGCCTTCGCCGCGTTTCTACGTCCGTCTTGGCGGCATACACGAGCGCGCTGCGCCCTGTAACCCGTGCTGCGAACAGATTGGCAAAAGGTGTGTCAGATGATGCTAAAGCGTCGTCTCGGAACCGGCCGAACCGAAACCGAAGTCGAACGCTACGACCCGAGGTTTCACGCAGAAGTAGCCCTTCGGATACCAGTGAATCCACCAGGGATGCGGTGACGCTGGCATCCAAATACGACAGACTGACCGAGTCCACCTCGAGCATCCGGAGAGCGATGGCATCAATGTCAGCTTCAACGCTATCTGGACTGACCGAATCTCGAAGCGCGATGTTACGGGCCTTGAGCTTGCGATAGTCAAAGTAGAGTTGCGGCTCTGTGAGATCGGGATTGACGGCGCGCCCGTGATAGGTTTCGCTGATAGCTGCCATCATTGCCGGCAGCCTGCTGAGTTCCAGCGCCCGACCTAGGAACGACGACTTTAACTCGAACGCTTTCTGATAGGCTTCTTCGGCACAGGCACGCTCTTTATCGTTGAAGAGACCAAGTTCATAACGTGTATGTGAGATGTCCGTCAGGAAGCGTTCATCGGATGCAAGTAGTTCGATCTGTTGTTGTCGCCCGACAACGATCAGTTTGATTCGAGCTGCGACAGTGATGTTCAAGAGATCTCGCAAGGGTCTTCTCGCGTCCGCCCATTCGTCTACAGCATCCACAACGATCACGGGGCCGCTCCACGCATCACGCTCGGCATAGGCTCGTAACGTTTGCAAGAACGATAGGAGAGTGCCAGTATAGCCAGTGGATGCGACAGCTGTCGCTAACGCGTCACATGCATCGGTAATCAACGCACAGTCGAGCCACATTGGATCGAGCTGATCGCCGATCAATTGTTGGAGGTAAGTAGACTTTCCCGAGCCCGATTCGCCGGCGATAAAGACAATATGCGGATTCTCTTTGGCCAGGATCGAGTGTAAGTCAAATATTCGCTCGCGGACGATGAGCGGACCATCTGGCGTTACTATTTTTCGTTGTAGTTGTGCGAACGTGCGAAAGGTTGGGTACGTCGCGCCCAGATCAAGCGGGCTAACGTCTTCGCTCGCAGATAAAAGGACGCCACCGCAAAGCTGGTGCTCAAGCCGCCTACCGTCGTAGTCCAGAATGAAAAGGTCCCCGTCACTAGTAGCGACGTAAGGTGGCTGCAACGCGTCGCCGTAGTCGAATGCTTGATCCATTGCATCTGCGCGTTGCCCCGACGTTCGTAGCTCACCCTTACGCTTGACCTCGACGAGTATGCGTGTATCACCGCGTTCCGCGTAAATGTCAGCGAAGCCGCGGCCGCCGGGGACCGTAACGTTTTGTCTGACGGCAAATCCCCGATGTGTTAGTGCCGTCGCGACAGAATGCTGTGCGTCCAATTCTTGGTGAGAACTCGACAATGGAAGTCCAACGCCGCTCTCTCTTGAGCGACGGCTGCGACCTTTACGGCGCGATCGACGCTGCTCCATTAGGCCCGCGGTCTCGAGAGTTCGAGTTCCAAAACGTTAAAGTAATTCGTCAGATTGCACCATGGCTAAACGAGTTTATCTTTAGTTTAATCGGTATTCTCCACACAGGCCTCCTTTTGGGTGTAACATACTTGACTAACCTAGCCTGGTAGAATAGGGGTATGGACAAGCAACCCGTTCCCGACTCGATGCTTCAAGCGGTTCGGCAGTTCGCGAACCCGCGAGTTGCTCACGACTTCTTCACGCAAATTCGCTTCCCGAATGGCGTTGCTTGCCCGCGTATCGGGTGCGGTTCAGCCGACGTAACCTTCTATCCGAAGCACATACGTTGGTATTGTCGGGAATGTCGCAAGCAATTCTCTGCCAAGGTCGGCACGATCTTTGAGGACTCGCCCATTGGCCTTAATAAGTGGCTCCCCTCTGTTTGGCTTATCTCCAGCAATCGCAACGGTATTTCGTCTTATGAGTTGGCCCGTGGGCTTGGTGTCACGCAAAAGACGGCATGGTTTATGCTTCACCGTATCCGCGAAGCCATGCAGGACGATACGCTCGACCTGATGACCGGGACGGTCGAGGTTGAAGCGTATATCGGCGGACTCACCAAGAACATGAACCGGAAGCGCCTTGCGCGACACAACCAGCAAGGGCGCGGACCCGCCGGCAAGACGCCCGTTCTCGGAATGATAGAGCGTAAGGGTGGCGTCCGCGCTTGGTCCGTGCCTCACGTTTCCGCCAAGACGTTGTTGCCGAGCCTGATGGGAAGCATTGACCAAGACGCTACGGTTTACACCGACAAGTCTTTGGTCTACAAGCATATCCACGAATACTTTGTGCCCACGCCTCAGTTAACCACATGGTCAAGGAGTACGTTCGTGGTAACGTACATACGAATAATATCGAGTGCTTCTGGGCCGTGCTGAAGCGCACGATCGGCGGAACCTATACGCACGTTAACCCGCGTCACCTCGACCGTTATCTCGCGGAGCAGGTCTACCGATTCAACGCCCGCGAGGAAAAGGATGGACCGCGCTTCGTCAAGGCGACCAAGGGTGCCGACGGCAAGCGGTTGACTTACAAACGGCTAACCGCGAAGCCTATTGCCTAGCCGCCGTACGCGGCGGGGCGCGCGAGGTACAACTCTGCCGCAATTAGAGCCACCCAAGCCGCCGCTCGAAGAAAGACTCCGAAATATCGCAACATCGGCGGCTCGCGCACTAGGGCAAAATTGGGATAAAACTCTCGGCCTAGTTGCCCTCTATATCGCGATCGTAGGGATTCTACCGCACATCGCCGTCTCATACCGGAAGGTATCACAGACTCAACCATTTTCCGACACATTTTCTATAACAAATCAATCTCCGCTCCCCGTGCATGATGTTGGGTTCTACTGCCTCGCAAACCTAAATCTCGCCGCCGGAAGCGGAGGCATGTCGGGTATTTACTACACGTCCGGTAAAACCGTTCCGGTCTTTGGGCCTTTTAAGACGATGGATGTTGTGCCGTGCAACCTAAGGGTTGGGGACAACAACGTGAGAAATGCGGACTTTTTCCTGATTACCTGCTTTAAACCGTATGGATGGCCCCAGACGAAATGGGACGTTTCGCGTTTCACCACAACCATGCTCGCCAACAGGCCTGTATGGATGCAGGATAATCCAGACGCTCCAGCCCCGCGAAATACTCCGAAACCTCAAGAGGTGTGTTCGGGGGGCGGTCCCGACGTTACGATTTTTGAGGGACCAGCAACAATTACTTTTCCCGCAGCGCCGACACCGAAACACACTTAGACAGTCATGGCGCGTAAGTGCGTTTTCTGCGGCAAGAATGAGGTGACCAAAGAGCACCTCTTTGCCAGGTGGATACGCGAAACGTTCCGTGACCCTACTGCGCCCAAACCAGCTATAGCGTTTCAGCGTGACGCTGTTCAGCATTGGTCCTATAGTGGAGAGAGCGTGCTAGAGCAGACTGTTAAAGGCTTCTGCGCCCGCTGCAATAACGGATGGATGAGTGATCTCGAAGTCAAAGCTGGCGCAATATTGCAACCAATGCTAAAGGCGGAACGCATTGGTATAAAACTCGGTTACGCTGCACAACACACGGTCGCGTCATGGGCGACGAAGACCGCACTCGTACTGCACCAACTTCATCCAACCGAACAGTTCATACCAGAATCTGACTATCGCGACTTCTGCCGCAAAATACAGCCGTCCAGTAACGTTTTTGTCCTGATGGGAGCGAGACATATCGCCCAGAGTACCACTGGCGGTAGCATCGAAGGGAACAATATTTTTGAACACAAAGACGGTGGGCGCGACTTCGGTTCCGCAAAGATCGTTCAAGTCCACTACGCTATTGGCGCATTGTATTTCGGATTGATCGTATTCATCAAACGACCACGACGCTACCCGCGAGCCATTAACCCCGATGCCGCAACAAGGGCGCTCGTTGTGTGGCCCGTCCAAACGGGGGACGTAATCTGGCCCTCGGCGTCGATCAGCGACATTGGCGGCGTCAATGCTATGTTCGACGCTCTCACAAGTGCCCTTTGGGGTTAGAGCGACCTCTTGCAATTTCAACGATCTCCAAACGAAAAGAAAAACAAGGCGCCCTGGTTGCGCCTTTGTTCTGTGCGTATGAACTCAGACTAAGGGCCGCCTAGGCGGCCCTTTTCTTTCGTCCGCGCTTCTTGCGCGTACCAGCCGCCTTGCGAGTCGCCTTCTTGCGTCCACCCTTGCGGACGATTTTCTTGCGGCGCGTGGTTTTGCGAACCTTGCGGCCCGCTTTACGAATGGCTTTGCGGACTTTGCGGCCCACTTTGCGAGTAACCTTACGAACTTTACGAGCCACCTTGCGGACGGCCTTGCGCGCCACTTTTTTGCGCGCCGCTTTACGAGCGGGCTTGCGACCAGACGGCTCTTCTTGAGCTATTCCGTCAGGTGGCGGCTGAACAGTCACCTCTCGCCGTATGGGCCGTGCGGTTCCTCGTAATCCATCGGTGGCGGAATCACACCTTGCATCATTTCTGATTTACCTCGCATTTCAGTCTTATACCAGAGATTGAACATGTAGTAGTTGCCTGCCATTTGCTTGACGGGGGCTCTTTCGGCTGGTGCGTCACCACCCAAATACTGTTGCCAACCAAGAGCAGCACCCCCGCTACCAGGCACGACGTTGCGATTCCCAGCAGACGGGCCTTCGATATAGCAAAGGCAGTTAACCTCCGGCAGTAGCGGAAGTAACCCTCGGCCACGGCCATTCCGACCCGTCCCTTCATCCTGGAGTCATTAAGAATTGCGACCGTGTTGTAGACGTCCGGCATGGGCATCGCTTCCATGGAACCGTAAACAATGCAGGCCGTGTCCGCGATCGCGCTTATTGCCAGGGCGACCGCCGCTGACACGAGCACCCCGACATTGCCAGCAAGGAATGGCGCTGCCCTCGATGGGCCCAGAACGGTTAGAATGCCGAGGCCACCGCCAAGAACCGCTACCTGGGATGCCGCCTTTCCCTCCGTAGCCCGTATCACGGCCACCTTACTGTCGGCGAGGTATTTGGCTTCCTGCAGCAAGAGATCGGCGACATCGGCGCTGTTTACACGGACTTCGGGCTTGTCCTGAAGATAGCGCGTCTGAGCCAGGCGAACCTTATCCGAAGGCTGATCTTGCTGCAACGGAAACAGCCATTGCCACAGACGGAGCACGCCATTATGTTTTGGCGGCCAAGGAACGAGCCTTCTTTATGCGCTCTTGCGCTTGCGCGGACTCTTACGGGGGGCCGGGGGTTCGGCCTCCGATTTCCCTTTGATTGCGTTCTTCGGAGCAGCCACGATCTGCGCTAAAACCTTCTTCAGATCGTCCAGCGGAATCAGCGGCTCTAGCTCCTTGCGCTTTGCCATAGTCAGATTTTACCATGACCGAACAAGCGTTCGCCATTTCGTCCCAATTTTAGGCAAGTTACACCCCTCCTTTTCGAGCAGCTGCCGAGCGGTTCCGGTCGTTTCTAGGGCGTTTTGGGGGCAAGTCGTGTGTTGGTGCAAAATGGCCGGGCGGCGCCGCGCTTCCAGAAGCCGGTCTGCAAGGGTCGAACATCCCCGTCGCTTTCTCGGACCGGCGTTTCAATATGTGCATGTTGCTGTCGCTGGCGGCGGTGATCGCAGGCGGTGATCCTCCCGACGATCTTTGCGATCAAAACGCGCAGTGTCGCGATTTCCGCAGCATCATGACATGGCGCTTGAAAATCGAATTGAAGGCACTGGTTTAGGCTCACCCGCCCGGTTAGTTCACTTTCGGTTCCCGTCATCAGAGCAAATCTACGACGTAGCAAAAGCGTTCATTTTTCGGAAAACCCTGCAGCGTAGCCTGAAATGTGCCGCCCCAAAATGGAACAGGTGCTCCACCAAACCGTTCGCACCGGACAAATGCGTGCGGCCAGCGCCAAGTGATTCGAGCGAATATCCTGACCTGGCTGTCGCAACTTCGCCCTGAGAATCGACCTCTAAGACGCGCGGGGAAATCCGCAATATGCACTTTTACGGTGGACGGATGCGAGCGCTCAAATGTGAGCCGACCGCCACCGAGACGCTTCTGGAAACAACGGATGGGCGCCATTCGGAATATGCGTGGGAGTCGATCAGTGCGAACCCATCGGCGCGTTCGGTGGACGAAGCTTGACAAAAGGCCAGAGCTCCTCTATATCTATAGGGGTTATAGCCATGTTGGACCTAGCGGCGCTTGTACTAGCGGTCACCTTCCCAGCGTATGGCACGCCGGTTCCCCAGGCAGTCGTGACGCAGCCAATCCCCGGGGTTCCCAGTGAGATCAATCTCTCCCAAGCCGTCGCCGTAGCGGCTGTTACTTCGCCAACGTTAAGCGCGGCTCGAGCCGTGTACGAGCTTGCCGCACTCAATGTGAATCAGGCGGAAACCGGCTATCAACCGAATCTGAGCGTCCAGGGGGTTTACGCCAGCGGCAATGCATCGACCGGAGCATATGGTGGCGCGGTCGAAAAGACGGCGCTTCTCAACTTGCAACAGCTGGTCTACAATGGCGGACGTGTAATAGCGCAAATTCGAGGAGCTCGAGCCGGCGCAATGGGCGCCAAACGAACGTACCAACGACAGCTACAAACCCTTACTTATAACGTTGCGCAAGCATACTACGACGAGCTTCAGGCGGAAGGCCAGTTTCGACTGCAGTTGGAGATCGTAGACCAGGATCTTGCGCAGGAGCGACTGATTTCGGCACAGATTAGTGCCGGAACAGCGGCACCGGTTGATCTGGAAACTGCCGAGATTCCTACTGCTCAAGCGCGCGTTGCCGTTGTTCGCGCACAGGGTTCGGCATTAGCGGCTGCCGCAGCGTTTGCGGCCGTGCTCGGACTACCAGCTAATGCGGAAGTTCAGCCCATCGGCGACAATGCCACATTGAGCGAAACGGCGCTTCCCCCGAAAACTCCCTTGGACTACTCGGTAGCGGCGCAGCAAGCTCTGTCGATGCGTCCAGATTATCGTGCTGCTATCGATCAAGTCGATTCCCTCAGCGAGAGCGTTAGGGCGTTTCGTCTGCAACGTGCTCCCGCTCTATCCCTCGTCGCCCAAGGTGGCTACGAGGGGTTCGGGTCCGTGGCTTCTCCACTCGCTCCAGTCGACTCGATCGGAGCCGCAGTTACTTTGCCCGTATTCGATCAAAACCTGACTAACGTGCAGGTTGCGCAGGCGGCGGCTCAGCTAGATCAGGCAAAGGCGCAAACAAGCGCTACGCAAGTAACGGTATTTTCTGACGTTCGGCAAAGTCTTGTTCAACTTGTTGCAGCGCAAGCGGCGCTTGATCAGAGCGCGATCGAACTCGCGAAAGCGCGGGACGTTTTGAAGGCTACCCAGCTGCAGTATCGTGCAGGACAGACGTCATTGCCGTTGCTGTTAAATGCTCAAACTCAACTCGCTACCGCTGAAAACGATCATCTCGTCTCTCTTTATGCGTTACGGCAGGCTGAACAGACCTATCTGTATGCGCTTGGGGAGAATGACGTCGCCCTCGCTGGTTTCGGAAAGTGAGCCTGTCGTGCCGCCTAGCGCAGTAAGTGATCCTCGCCTGTTCCTACCCCTGAGCCCTAGCGCGTTTCATATTCTACTTGCATTGGCTGATGGCGAACGCCACGGTTATGCGATCAGCAAGGAGGCGGAGGTTGCAACGGCTGGTTCACTACGGCTCGGGCCGGGCACACTCTACCGTCTCATAAAGCAGATGGTTACAGATGGCTGGATTGTCGAAATCAATCGTATAGATGCTAGTGATCCGCGCCGCCGCGTTTACCGGCTTACAAAGTGGGGTCGGCGAGTCGCCAGTGCCGAGGCTGAGCGCCTTGCCGAACTTGTACGCGTAGCGCAATCGCGTAAGCTACTTCCTGCGAATGCGCTATGAGATATCTGTTTTATTTGCCCGTATCACCGACGTTGTACAAGCTCGATACGGTGTTTCGAGTCCCAACGGCGCTCATCGTCAACTTAATGCGCGACTTGGCGGGGAGAGACTGCGCAGAGGTTTTGCGTGCACGCTAGCGGCCCAAGCGCGGCGCAGGCTAATGATACGGGCATGGACATCGCTCGCAGCCCCCGCAAGCCTGCACGTGTAACCCTGATTGTCATCATCTGCGCCGTACTCGTCGTAGCATCTGTTGCTGCCTTAATATCGTTGCTCAGATTTGAAAAGGGTGTCGTGGTCGATCGGACGACAATCGTAACGGATGTCGTGCGAAGAGGAGTATTAGTCCGCTCCGTCTCCGCTGCCGGGACGCTAGTTTCAGAAGATGTACGTATCGTATCAGCAGTGCAGCCGGGCGTCGTAACAGTGGTGGACGTAAAACCCGGAACGGCTGTGCGTGGAGGTGATACCATCGCACTGCTTGAGAATCCTGACTTAACAACTGCCGTTATTGCTGCTCGGTCGTCACTAGATGTTGCGCGCGCACAATTGGCTAGCGCGCAGCAAGAGGCGAAGACCATGGTGCTCAGTCAACAGTCGGCACTCGCCGGCGAACAAGCACAGTTGGACGAAGACGTGACAGCCGCGCATTCACTAACTTCGCTGCATCGTAGCGGACTCGTTGCAGAGGATACCTACCGCATTGCACAGATCAAAGCGCAGCAAGATCGCCGTCAAGTCTCCATTGCACAGGCGCAAGTCGGAGTCACCGCCGCAGATGCGCAGGCAAAGGTGGCATCAGCGGATGCGGAGGTAGTGCAGGCTGCAGCGGCACTTGCTGCGCACCAAGCGCAACTAGAAACGCTCACGGTTAAGTCCGGAGCGACTGGCGTCGTACAATCGGTGAGCGTTGAACCTGGGGCCCAGGTTGCAGCCGGTACAGAAATTGTCAAAGTCGCTGCTCAACACAATCTGAAGGCGGTGCTGCAGGTGCCCGAGAGCCAGATACGCGACGTATTGTTCGGTATGGTCGTGAAGGTAGATACTGGCAATGGATCGGCGGTCGGTCATGTTGCTCGGATTGCGCCCTCGGCGGAGAACGGTAGCGTGGCTGTTGATGTAGTCTTTCCACATGGACTACCCTCAGGATCACGACCGGACCTCAACGTCGACGGAACCATCGAGATCGAACGCCTTGCCGATACGCTTTCGGTCGCGCGGCCGGCCGGCGCGGCCGATGGCGAAGGCATCAATCTCTATCGGCTGGCGTCAGGCGGCTCACGCGCAGTGCTCGTACCGGTCAAGCTGGGACACGGTTCCACTGATCGCGTACAGGTTCTCGGGGGGCTCGCGCAGGGGGATATCGTTATCGTTTCTGATACCACCGCCTACAACGGCCAATCCACCCTATGGCTACACTAGAGGCGGATCATCATGCTTCTATGCTTTGAAAATATTTGCAAAAGCTATTTGACGGACGAGGTTGAAACTCGCGCATTGCGAGATATCAATCTCTCGATCGAACGAGGCGAATACCTTTCCATTGAGGGTCCTTCAGGCTGCGGGAAATCGACTTTGTTGTCCATCATGGGTCTGCTTGACGCACCCACCTCTGGTCGTTACGAACTAAATGGTCGCCCTTTAGACCACCTTTCCATTGGAGAACGCACGGCGATTCGCAATCGCGAAATCGGCTTTATCTTCCAAAACTTTAACTTGATAGGGGACCTTACGGTAGGTGAGAACGTGGAGTTGCCTCTGGAATATCGTGGTGTGACTAAAACGGAACGACGTAGACGCGTCGGGGAAGTGCTAGACGCCGTGAGCATCACTCATCGTGCGAAGCACTATCCAGCGCAGCTTTCGGGAGGTGAGCAACAGCGGGTCGCGGTAGCGCGGGCGTTGGCCGGAGATCCCTCACTATTGTTAGCCGATGAGCCCACTGGAAATCTTGACAGTGAAAATGGGGAGGCTGTAATGCAGTTGCTTAAAGAGCTGCATAAAACCGGCGCGACAATAGTTATGGTAACACACGACCGCCGTTTTGCCGCCTACTCTGATCGCAAGATTGGCCTCCTCGACGGACGTGTTGTTAGTACCCCAGAGCTTGAGGAGTCTCGCCTCTAACAGGCTTAGATTCGCTATGATGTCCGTACGATGCAACTGCACTAGAATCTCCCATAACTGTCTGCTGCATCGTTTTCACGCACAGAGCGGTAACTGGTAGATGAAACGCAGCTCGTAGGTCGCCGCCATCCAAAATCGGTGGAAAGTGCCCATAACTTCCATCGTGCCGCCGAAGATTTCGGATTGTCCGTGCGATATCGCCGCAATACGGAGACTCAGAATCTAGGCTTACAGCTGCTAATAAGAGTATGAGCGGTTCAATATAGCGACGAAGCGCACGCATTTCGAGAAAGCCACGAGCGGCATACGCTACTGCAAGTTCGCTTCGCTCTTGTGACTGAAGAGCTCCTATCATTTGCGCGTCGGAGCCAGCCGCCTCGATTAACGCTTCCAGTGGGATATGTAGCACACGTCCGCTGTCGCTGTTTATTACGGTAGTTCTTGGATCTTGCCCGGATAGAAGCGAAAATCCGAGAAGTGGAAGACGCAAACGAGATGGAGTGAAGTAATCCAGTCGCTTGCCACACACCCTTAGAAGCAGTCGATCTTCGCTCGTCCAGGCGGAAGGTGGACGGGAGGTCCACAGGTCTTCCGCCCATTTCTGGGTGCGATCATTCACGGCCGTAGTGCTTTAGGGATTCTGCGGCGTACGCCCACAGCAAGGCGGGATGATAGCATCGTTCAACAGGCTGTTGAGCTGTCGGGCGGCCCGAAGCAAGGCACCCATTCTTGCCGAAAAGGAGTGCATCGGCACTAGCTAGCGCGGTACGCTGAAGCCGATGGTCAAGCGCATCTACGAACAAGAGGGAAAGCAGTAGCTCCGCTATGACGTCAACCTCATTTGCGCCGATTGCCATGGTCATTAGGAGACGCAGTCGCTCGCGAAGGCTGGCAAACTGTGCCACACTGATGCGCGTACGCGCATCAACGGTCCCATAATCGGTGAGGTAAAAAACGATGTGCGCTACGGCGTACCAGTCCTGAAGGGTCATTTCGTGAGGGAGCATCCACAGGCAATAGCACGCGCTCAAAAGTGAGGTAAATGCATCTTTAGTTAGTGGCTCAATTCCACAAATTGCGAGTAGCCAACGTAATTCTAGTCGGCGATGAGGCGCAACATTTGCGGATTTCGTTCGCCCTAGGGCGACCTGCTCTGAGACAATCTCGATAAAGTTGTGGGCTTGCTCTCCAATCGATTGAAGAAACCAGATGTTAACCAACATAGGCGTTACGAAACGAACATCTTGAATGACTCGCGCTTGCCAATCATATGCACCTATCGAGCCATGAGCGATAGCCCGCAGACTGGAGGCTTCCGATGGCTCCAAACCTCGATTGATACTAGCGGCCAATATGATCATCAATTCGCCGCAAGCCTTAACTTGATAGGAACCTTGACCCGGGACAACCCGGGTCAAATCAAAAAAGCTTTTGTGCGCGTTTAGCCATTGCCAGCAAGCATCACGAAGTAAGCCCGCTTCATTCACTTCGTGAGGGCCGGATTGCCCAGTGATGCTTAGACGAACTATTAGTTCGGAAGCGGTGAAGTATGCCCGCCACAGTCGCCATACATGGTGCAGTCGACACCACACTTATAGCCGTCGGGATGGAAGACCGGATGGGCGAGTTCTAAGCGGCGCTCGAGCTCTTCGATGTCAAGCTCAAGAAGATTAAGAGGCCTGAGATGATCCTGATTCATTAGTAATCTCCATTCGAACAGGCAGCAATCCTAAAGCGCGATCGGACAATGATTCAACGGCTTCGGATCTCAGTCTAGTCTATAAGCCGGTCTTCCCACTAAATGAAACCTCAGGACAATGTGGTCAGCACACGCTCGACATTGAAACCGGCGTTGCGAAGACCAGCGGCGACTTTTCGGTCGCTCAGCAGTGCAACCAGCAAATCAGCGGGGTTTACTCTGTACCGCCCCTGCGATGCACATCGCCGGATAGCGGTGTCCAAAACGTTACGCAAGCGGACAGGCCGCATGGTGCGGTCTTGTTCGAGTGTACTGAGGAATTTGTCTATCTCGGCGCTGGTATTCGAGATACCCAGGTCGGTCACTAAAGCGCTGATGTGAGGGTCGCGCGACGACAGGATCTCTCGGAGCAATGCAACGGGATCCGGCTTCGCGAAGGCTTCGGGGGAGCGAGAGCCGGCGCCCTCAAGCAGCCTTTTCGTTTCGAGAGTGAACGGTGCCCACATGGACATAGGATCCCCTCCAGGCCGGGGTCCTTCGCTCAAGTAGGGGTGTTCACCTATTCTGGCTATTCGCGGGCGCCCAAAGGAGCGCCACAGAGGCTAATCCCTGGTAGGCTGCCATCGGGCCCTAAGCTCCTCTCTCACTGCGGCGCCTCTAACAGGGCGCCCATGAACATCCTACTGCATAGGAGGTCCCAAGCTTTCGAAGCTTTCGCGAATACAGACGGATCGGGTCGGTAGGTAGGACCGCCCAACGTGTCCGCAACAAAGCGTGCTAAGTGGCCATCGAAATCGATATGCGAGCCGGACGATACGAATTTCTCAATCACTTGGCCGGCTGTCTGCCTGGGGTCCATCTGTGGCCGCCATTCCTCCACTAGCCGCAGGAGATGACTTAACGACGGCACGTTAAGAACTAGAGCGAGGAAATAGCGAACCTCTGGGTCGTCGGTGTCGTGCACGATCTTGGCAAGTTCATCGATACGAACGTGTCGTTCGGCTATTGGTACCAAATTGTCGAAGATATCTCGCAGGTGGCCCTCAGCACACGAACGTGTACGATGAACAACATCTGGGCAATGCTTTAGACCAGCATACAAAACTTTAAAGGCTGCGTATTTGCTGAGCGTGGTGAGCATTCGTTCTAGGTTTCGCTCGTATGTCGCCTGGTTCAATCGTGACAAGGTTGCCATAAGCGTAACAAGCGTTTCCTCTGGCTCTTCAAGGTCCGCTAAGGCAAGGACGTTTGGAAATAGCAGAACATGTTGCGGCGTTTGTCGTCGGCCTCTCGTTCGCGCTACAATGCTGAGAGTCGGCGCCTCCACGTGATAAAGCGCATGAGTCAATGCCGCACCTAAGTGTATTTGCCTGGTCGAACCGGGCATCAATATTTCTGCGTTGGTTAGGCGAGCACTCCCGAAACAAAAATGTGCTGGTTGATTCGGCAGCGGTTCAAACTCATACGTCGTGTGGATACTTTTTCCGTGAACGACGCTAAACGCTCCCGGAAATGCGTGCTCGTGAATTGACGTTTCACCTTGAGGCCAAACCAGGCATTCAATGAAGAAACGGGATCCAACGTAAAGATTTAGCGGCGGTTCGCCAAATTTTCGAAAGTTCTGCATGGTGAGGTTTGGAGAACCGAGGACCCAATCCATGAATTGTTCAATTTGGAAGCCTTGAACGACTTGACTATGCGCGAGCTCGTCGGCCGCTATTAGCGGAAACGCTTGATCGCTGAACTGTTGGTCCTGCCAGCGCTTGGATATACGCGATGCCAACTCTTCAATAAGGCGGCCGAAAACATCATTCACTGCTATCGGAGCGTCAAGGATCATTCTGAGAACTCCTTGCGGTAGGTTGCCTCATAGCGTGGTATTGGACGATGGCTGCGAGCAGAAGCAGTCAACGTTACGGTCTTCGCGACGTCGCTTGTCGCGATTGTCCGATCTTCGACTGAGGCATCTTGAAGCATGATGCCGTGCTCGATAAGGCTACATTCCAAGGCGGAGTCTTCTTAGTGGTCCGCTGGCTTCTCGACCGGGCTGCCTCCTTACTGTCGGGCCCCGCGTACCGGCCCACGTTTGTGACGGCCTGCGGTGGAGTCGAGGTTCCCGCCGCGTCGAGACTTGGAGCCTTTTCTGCCGGTCGCCCATCGGCCGTGAGGAGCCCTCACGCAGGGAGGGTTCCACCCAAATATGAGTTGGTCCATTTGGGCTGGTCCACTTAGGTTGGTTGCTTGACTAACAATCAAGCGCTGGGAATGCCGACTTCAGTAGCAGGGGAAGGTTCTGCCCCATCAAATCTTCTGAGCCTATAAAAGCTCCTATGGCAGAGGAGAGTACGTTTTATGAGCACGACCGTGGCTGCGACCCCTGAGCGCGAACTAGGCCCGCTTCGCACCAGTAACTACACGGTGTATGTGGACCTGCCAAGCGACGGAACCAGAGTTCTCCTCACACATGGCTATAGCGGTGCGTATGACATCGTGTCGGCAAGTGTGGCGCGATTTATTCGATCCCTGGATTACCGAGCTCCCAAGCCACTTTATGGCGAGTGGGTCTACGACGCGACCCCTGACGAGCCGCTCGTTACGCCCAGCGACGACGTCATTGATCTATTAAAGCGCCGAGGTTATCTTACTCAACTGAGCCGCGAAGACGAACGTCACCGTTTTGAACGTTTTGTCGAGCGCAAACACAAATTGGCGCTTGCGCGTATGCCCTCATACCTATTTATGCCGACGTACGACTGCAATCTACGCTGCGCCTATTGCTTCCAAGATCACATGCGCACAAACGAGGCATTCCGGCCTTTGCTACGCAGCATGACACCAGCAATGGTTGACAGGATTGTAGACGCAATGCCTCAGTTAGAGGCGCGCCACGGTATCACAGATGCCACGAACTTGCATCGAAACATAACCTTTTTCGGTGGCGAGCCGTTGCTCGCCCGAAACCGAAAGATAGTGGAGTACATCCTATCCGCCGTATCAGCCCGGGGGCCGGCTCGCTTTTCTGCCATAAGCAACGCGACTGAACTCGAAGATTATGCAGACGTACTTGGTCCCGACAATATACAGATGATCCAGATCACTATAGACGGTCCAGCAGAAAAACACGACACACGTCGCATCTATGCTGATGGGTCGGGATCCTTCGATCGCATATGCAATAACGTCGACCTCGCGTTGTCGCGAGGCGTATACATCGATATTCGAATGAATATCGATAAAACTAACTACGAGATGCTGCCCGACGTTGCTCGGGTATTTCAAGCCCGTGGCTGGGTTGGCAATACAAACTTCTCTGCCTACGCGGCACCCGTGCATGCTACGAACGGCAAAACCGAGCGCTCAACAACGTTTAACTCTCTAGAACTAAAAGAAAAAATTCTGGAGCTACGACAGTCTCATCCAGAATTAAACCATATTAGCCTTCCAGATGACGGTCTTCGGTCACGCCTACGGAGTCTCTTTAAGGATGGCTCGGATCCATTAGCGATGATGCGGTCAAGTTTCTGCGGTGCTCACAGCGGGATGTACATATTCGATTCATTTGGCGATATTTATGCCTGCTGGGAACGCACTGGCGACAAGAATATTCGGATTGGCTGGCTCGATGAAGAAGGCCGCGTGGAACTCATAGCAGATCGCGCTAAAGATTGGCAGACGCGCACCGTCACAACAAACGAAGCATGCGTTCAATGCCGCTATTCGATGTATTGCGGCGGCGGGTGCGCTGTTCTTGCTGAGGGTCTACACGGGACGACCCGTGGCAACTACTGCGATGTTTTTGGTCGGCGTTTCCGACTTGCAGTTGCTGAGGCGTATGGCGAACATGTTGTAGATGCGCCAAAAGTGAACGCGACCGCGCTAGAGCTGCGGGCCTTGTAGAGTCTCGTCACGCCGATGGGCTGGGCGGCCTTAACTAACGCGCATGTCTCTAAGAAAAAGATAAGGGGGCGACCATGGCAGATGAACGCGAAATCAGCAGTGTAAATCTGCTCGACCTGGACATTCAGGAGCTCGAGGAACGGCTTGAAATGGTGCATCCCGTCTTTCATCCCGACGGATACAAGTGTGGCGTTGATTGCCAAACGTACCGGACGTGCGGCGGGTACGGACCGATTCCCGAAGAGCCAAACTAAGTTACGAATAGTGAAATAGTGACTGAGGAGAAAGCCTGTGTTAGACAAAGATGAAGACGCTCGCAGCCTCAATCTCTTGGATCTGAGCATCGAAGAACTTGAGGCGCGCTTGGAGTTGGCACATCCGGTATTTCATCCCGACGGCTATGAATGTGGCACCGACTGCCGCGGATATACGCATTGCGGTATCGACAACGCCCCGCTACCGCTCTAAAAGCACAAACGTTCCTGAATCATCCTTTTTGCGAGCTCGGTGGTTTGAAGAAAGCAGTCGCATTTCAGAAAGGTAAGTATGCGCGATAAAGACGAGTCTTCAGAAGCAGTTCAGAGTCTCAATCTAATGGACCTAAGCATCGAAGAGCTCGAGGCACGCCTCGAAATGGCACATCCCGTTTTCCATCCCGACGGATATGAATGCGGGACCGATTGTAAGGGATACACCCACTGCGGCGTTGACAAGTCTCCGGAGCCCCAACTTTAGAGCCTTCGCAGCGACCATCCCTTGGTGTTTGCTGGCAATCGTCGTACAAGGTGATGGTCAGGTGTGACGTCTCATCTTACCTAACACTGTCTGAAAATACACAAAGGCAAGTAAAAACTTGCGGAGGTACGTAATGTCGAGTTCGGACGATCACGCCCTACCAGTTCAAAGTGTTAATCTTTTTGATCTGAGCATTGAAGAACTGGAGACGCGCTTAGAATTGGCGCATCCGGTTTTCCATCCCGATGGCTACCAATGCGGGACCGATTGCCATTCATACAGCCAATGCGGTGTTCACACATCTCCTTTACCTAATTGAACATTTGTCCATAGAATGGCGGCGAGCCAGTTAAACTCAAACACTCCGCGTAAGCAGTGAGGTGCTTCGTTTACGCGATCAAGTGAACCCGATGAGCGCAAGCAGCAAGAGCGTTAGGAGCTGAGAGGTATGCGCAGTACCGATTCCCAAGCAATCCACAGCCTCAACTTGATCGACCTAAGCATCGACGAACTTGAGGAGCGCCTGGAACTGGCGCATCCGATCTTTCATCCTGATGGTTACCAATGCGGCACCGATTGCAAGGAATATAACCATTGCGGCGTGGATATTGCTCCCATCCCACTCTGAAGTATAGAGAGCCTTAAAGCCGACCAAGCGTCAGAATGAACCCAACTTTAACGACGGCATAAATCGTAGCATTTGACGGTGAACTCGAAAGGCGGTTCGGTATGGCAAGTCAAGATGATCCTCCCAAAGCGGTTAACAGTTTGAACATGATGGACCTCAGCATCGAAGAGCTTGAGGCGCGCCTGGAGCTGGCGCATCCGGTCTTTCATCCTGACGGTTACAAGTGCGGTACCGATTGCACGATGTACCAGGACTGCGGGGGCCACACGTCTCCGCTACCGTTATGACCAGGTTTTCGCTAGTCAGCTAGAAACGCTCGGTGAAGGTCTTGTGCGCAAGCTTGGCTACGCCAGGCTTGCTGTTCCCCGTGGTAGAGGTTGCAACGGAGCTTGCGCGCCGTGGTCATAACGTTGACTTTGCAACGGGCCTTGATTTCACTGGCTATCTTCATGAGCGCGGTTTTTATCGCGTTCCCAGAACCGCGAACGATGGACCCAGTTTTGGCATCGACGGCTGGGGTCGTCCCGAAAAAATCGTCATGCAAGTTAAGCATTTGCGATACGCGATCGAGAGATCAAGACCTGACGCTATTGTTTGTTCAAATCTAGCACTAGGTCCATTAATTGCAAAAGAACTCTATGACGTGCCGGTCGGCGTACTCGGTTCAGTTGTGTATTTGTGGCCGACGCAGAACCAATTCAATAGAGGCGCAAATGGCGATGCATTCGTAACACGCTTGATTTGGCGATTTAACGAAATGAAGGCGGCATTGGAAGAAGCTCGCGTCGCTTGCGGGCTGACGCCTAATGATTTCACTCCAGAGAATAGCCCGCTGCTCGGAGATGCGTTCTTTGTTCAAGGCGTCGAAGAACTTTGTCGAGAAAGCGGTGACTTACCAGACCGTGTGACGTTCGTTGGCTCCTGCCTACACAACCTGGACGACCCGAGTACCGGATCAGAGTTGGTCGATTGGATTACGTCGTGGCGCGCGCGGGGTGCTTCAATAGCGTATATTCAGGTTGGCCGTTCATTTACTCACACATCATTCTGGCCCTTTTTTCTGGAGTTTTCGCGGCAAAACCTTATCGCGTCAATCGTTTCAATTGAGCGCTACGACGCACCAGTGGGTGATGCGTCACCAAATGTTTTTATTCGTGACCGATTATCTCAGCATGCCGTGCTGCCGCACTGCGATTTTGTGCTTTGTAGTGGCCATCCTACCGCGGTGCTCGGCGCCGTCTCGTTCGGACTTCCAATGATAATCGCGTATACGGGAAGTGGAACCGATGACATAGGGGAAACGCTTTCTGCGTACGGCGCCGCAATTGCATTTAGCGAATCTGGGTCGTCCATAGAGTCACTCAGATCGGCGATTGACGCGATAGCGACGCAACCCTCGTTCAGGGAGCGTGCCCAAGATCTGCAGGGCCTATTTGCAAGAAAGACAGGGCCGGCGAAGGTCGCGGATGCCCTCGAGGCGCTGGTCCCCTCGCTGGGGCATCAAGCGGCGATTCCTTCGGTCCTTTGAATGATCGAACAAAGAACACCAGCGACGCTACAGTCGTCTCTCGAGACTGCACGTGAGGTTTGGCGTGGTGAACTCAAAGTCTTAGCAAGAGGCGCGTTCAGCGACGGTAGTTCCATCGCTCAGTTGACCGCGTTCGTCGCAGATTCATACCCGCCCATAAGCGAGAAGGCAATCGCGGCGATCTCATTTGCGACGTGCATTTTCAGCGACGCCATAGTCATGGCGGACGACATCATCGATTATGGATCTCGAAATCCGAGCTTCTTAAATGACCTACCTCAAAGCCTTGCACTTTTAACGGAGGCGTATCATACTTTTGCGTCTGTCCTTGCGGACAACGCTAACTTTTGGAACGCTCTACGTCTTTATTTCAGTGAGTACGTTAGAGGTCTTCGTAGCGAAGGGACGGTTGAAGATTGGTCCGCCCTGAGTGAGGACGACTGTATCAGCATAGCGGGAAGCAAGAACGGACTCATTCGCATCATCGATGCTGCGATTGCTGCTGCCAGCTCGTCAACACCGAATGGCATGGCGGAGGCGCTCCTGGACTATTTCGTTGCAAATCAAATGATCGATGACATCAAGGACTGGAAAGAAGACATCAAGTTCGGTCGCCCCTCTCTCCTGCTCCGAAAGGTCTGCAGCGCCCGGCCTCTTCCGGAAAATGAACGGGCGATTCGCAGAGCGATTTATACTTCCGGAGCGGCCGTGGCCGTTGCACGCCACGGCCTCGCACGTTTACAATCGGCTCTCTCAATCTCAAATGCTTGTCGCGCGCCTAACTTTTCGACCATGGTAAGCAAGCGCGCGCTCGAACTAGAGTCCTTTGTCCAGCAGCTGGAGAATGGAATCGAGATGCTTGCGTCTCCGCCAGCGACCGCGACTGAGATACGTCGTTCCGACAAAGGCGACAATATTGAACGGGCGATGAGACGTGCGGTGATGTATCTGATCGACATGCAAGATGACAGCGGAGCGTGGTGCGACTTTCGAGTCGACCCCGGCGTTGCAGATGCATGGACCACGGGATACGTCGGAGATGCAATTTCGACGGCCACCGATACAGCCGCCGACCTTGAGGCGATAGTTGCAGCGATCGATTTCTTAAAGGGTAAGGAGCTGGAGCGGGGCGCCTGGGGTTATAATGACACCATTCCCGTCGATGCCGATAGCACAGCGTGGTGCTTAACCTTCTTAGGTAAGGCCGGGATAGTCTTTAAAAGACCATTTCAAGTGCTAGCTCGTCATCAAGATCGAGATTCGCGAGGCTTCAAAAGCTATAACGATTTGGATGCACATAGCACTTGGCAGCAGCCACACGTAGATGTATCAGCAGCGGTTGCCAAGGCCCTAGTGTACGATCCTATCGGCGACAGCGACCTAAGCGGTCTGTTGAACTATCTCATACAATCCCGCGAAGAAACCTTGTGGCCCTCGTTTTGGTGGTCAACGCCTCTCTATGCTACCGCTCATGTACTGGATGCTCTTCGCATACACGGACGATTGCGCGAGATTGATAAAACTCTTCGCGTTGAAATGCTGCAGGCGGTAAAATCGCAGGTACGAACCAGTGACCCGTTTTTGCTTGCTCACGGCGCTGAAATTGCCTTCATGCTCGCAGACGAAACTTTAGCGCGGAACCTGGTTGAATCGCTGCTTCCTCTGCAGCATCGAGACGGCAGATGGATGGCCGGTTCGCCTGCCCTCCGTTACGCCGATCCATCCGTGTCGCACCCCTGGCGTTTCGCCGGCGACCGAGCCGGCCGACTGGTTTATGATCAGCAATCCCTGTTTTGCACGGCAACCGCCTTACGAGCTCTCGCGCGCGTTCATGGCGGCACAATACAGTTATGATGGCCCTGCAAACTGAGGCCGACTTCCGAACTGCCGCTCACGACATTGAAAGGATGCAAACAGAATGCAAGCGCGATTGGCCGGGTCACGTCTCGCTGAGCTTTGACAAGAGCAGTTCAGCCCTTTCAATTACGCCACTGCTGCTTGCGGACGCGTTTGCGCCAATGTCGTTGGAAGCTATAAAGAATGTAGCCCTCTGCGCCAAGCTGTTCCATGATTCCATGAGACATATCGAAGAAACCGTTGTTGGTGAAGTAGGCACGGCTTCATCGACAATGCAAGGGGTTGGCGCATTAACAGAGGCATTCTTACTTGCGCGCGAATTCCAATCTGGAACACAGATCGCTGCAACAATGAAGATGCTCGAGAGTGAGTTCTTTTGGAGTTTGACGAGACGAAGAGCGGGTTCGAGTTGCCGTGATCTGCGTATCGTCGACGACGCTGAGTGGATCTGCATACTATCTGCGGGCGCTGCACCGTCGAGATTCGGCGCCTATTTGATGGCGAGTGCAAGTGCTGATGATACGAATCTTCAGAGAATAGTGGATTCAATAAACTGCTACGTAGTCGCGACCTCGCTGGTGTACAGCGTGCAATATTGGAGAAAAGATCTAGAGCGCAGTAGACCGTCAATCCTTATGAGCGCTGCCGCGCGTCAGTCTTACACGCTGGTGAGAGAGTCTTTACGACTGCACGACGCGTCCTTGGTTCGAAGTGTGCTTTCACCTCTTGCCGTCACGTATTTACGGCTGGCTCAGTCATATTACGAGCGCGCCTTGCAGCATGATGACCTCCCAACGCCGTGGCGAGTAGTCGTCACTAGGTCGGCATCACAGTTGACGACGGTCTTAGCCGGTACGAGTTTCAATGGTGCGGATCATAGCTCATGATTCACAACCAAGAAGCAATCGAATGCCCTGTAGGAACAATTACAAAGCTCGATACGAGTGAGCGTTCCACCGTGTATTTGGTCGAGTGTTTCAACGGTGCTCAGATCAGGATCTCTGAAATTGCCCTGCGTCTCCTGCAATGGCGATGGTCGGGCATAGAGCAAAGCGACGTAGCCAGGCGCTTAAACGAACTAATCGATCCGCCGGTGTCCGACGAAGAAGCACTGAAATATGTTGCGGACCTCGAGAATAAGATAGCAGCGCTAGCCGAAAAAAAGCGAGCGGGCGAGCCAGAGTTCGGGTTTAAGTTGACGCTTTTTGACGCCTCCACTACCGCGCGCGTCTCAGGACTGCTCCTTTGGATGTTCTCTCCTCTGGCTGCGATCATTGGCGTTACCTTAATTGGTGCTGGAGCCGCAGCATGGATACTCGAGCCGCCGGGGCGGCAGGCGCTGACGCCTTCGACAGCCGCCATAGCGTATGCACTGTTTTTGGCTTCGTTGTTTTTCCATGAGTTTGGTCATTCGACGGCTTGCTTACGATTTGGGGGAAAATGTGGGAAGATCGGGTTTACCATTTACCTTATCTTTCCATCGTTTTTTAGTGATGTACGGTCCGCTTGGGCTTTTCAACGATGGCAGCGCGTAGTCGTTGATGTCGCGGGATCTTACTTCCAATGCGTAGTTGGCGGGATTCTTGCGATTCTGGGAGTTGTGACGCATTTTTACCCATTTTACTACGCGACGCTGTTGATCGCATTTACCACGCTGTTTAACCTAAACCCGATCTTTAAGTTCGATGGCTATTGGATGCTTGGAGACGCAATAGGCGTAACTAACTTAAGCAAGCAGCCGAAGCGAATTATAAATGCAGTTGTGTGCCGAATGCTTGGGAAGAAGCACGAGACACTTCCATTTTCGGCTGCGATTATTTCGGTACTGGTGCTATATTCGGTGATAACAAGTTCGACGTGGGCCGCATTCCTTGTCCATCTGGCACTTAGTATCTTTCGTGAGCCGCAGGAGTTGTATTCGACGTTCCTCGGGACGAAATATGCGCATTTCGGTTGGACACAAGCGGGGCAGTTCGCTGGAACGCTACTGGGCCTGTTCCTTACGGTGTACCTGGCGTTTCGCTGGGCCCGCGGCGTACGATCATGGGTTTTGACGCTCTGGCGCGGAAGGATAGATGTCCGATAAGGATGGCTTAACCAGAATTGTTCGGCTCGTTATCCTTGCCTTCCCGAGGCAGTTTCGAGATTCTTATGCGACTGAAATCGAAGCGTTCTTCGCCGGGCGTCGCTCCGGTGGTTCTTCAGACCGGATCTTTATTGATCTATTGAATCTATTGTGGGAGGCGATTGCAATGCGCTTTGAAGCTTTTGCTCGAGATGTCATGGCAGCTGTTCGCGTGTTACTACGAAATAGAATGGCGACCACAATTGGGGTTGCTACCATCGCTATTGCGTTAGGCTTGAACCTCCCGATTTACTCCGTCGTAAATGCTCTGATTCTGCAGCCTCTACCTTTTCCGGACGACTCGCGACTTGTGTTTATTCAGAACGCTTCTTCTACTGCGGATACGTTGCCGATCTCCTGGAGGGAGGCAACTAGCATTGCCTCATCTACCCAAGCGATCGATGGAGCCGCCTACAGTCGATACGTAAACGGAGTGCTTCTGGGTGCGCAAGCCAACGCGGTGACCGGATACGTCGTCAGCCCTGGGTATTTCCGGTTGTTAGGGATGCGGCCGCTGCTAGGCGCATTGCCTAAAGGCACCGCTGCTAATGAGGCCGTTATTTCAGAGGCGCTTTGGCGTTCGCGATTCAATGGCGATCCAGCAATCATTGGGCGGACGCTTCCGCTGGACGGAGGCGCTGTTCCAATTGTCGCGGTCCTTCCAGCAGGCGTTGTCGACCCAGTGCCGCATGGGATTTCCACGGATGCCGACTACTGGCTGGTCGAAAGCGCGCCTCCTTTAGGCGGCAGTCGGTACGTGATGATTGCCCATCTTGCCCCCGGAGCATCCGTTCAGGGACTCAACACGGATCTTCGCCGAATTGCAAGCAATTGGCCGGGTTCGAGAGCACAACGTGAACCGATATTTCCTTATTCAATCGGGCTACGCTCAAGCATTGTAGGTTCGGATGAATCGCTGATTCTGTTTTCACTCGTAGCAGTACTATTGGTATTTATTGTCGCGTGCGCCAATATTTCCACAATTCAGCTTGCGAGCAGCATAGCGCGCATGGAGGAGTGGCGATTGCGGGCGGTTCTCGGCGCCTCTGCGGCGCGCATAACGGTCGTGCTTATCCTGGAAAGCGTAATTGTGTCGCTGGCCGGGGGCGTGGTAGGGATCGCCATTTCGGCTCTCGTTCTGCGCACACTCATACTTTTGCCAGGCATGAATCCGTTCTTTGCGACGTCCCCATTCGATTTTCACGTTTTATTGTATTTTTTAGGCATGCTTGGAATAGGCGCGGTAATTATCGCGCTGCCTACAGTTGTCATGGTGACTGGGTCACTCGTTGGCACCAGTACGAATACCTCACGCTCAGGCATATCGCGATTGAGTACTCGACTACGCGAAGTGCTTGTAGTAGCAGAAATTGGCGTAGCAATTGTTCTCGCTGCGACTGCGGTGCTACTTGCTAACAATCTCCAGTCTGAGCTAAATCTAAATTTAGGGTTCTCGCCTCAAAACCTGTACGATGTGCGCGTAACGTTAGTCAGCGATCGATACTCTACCGCGCTCTTAAGAGATCGCTTTGTGCAGAATGGAATAAGCGGTCTGAAGGCAGCGTTTCACACGAACGCGGTTGCGTCGACATCAAATCTGCCGCTGGATCCCGCTTACTATACAAGTGACTTCAGAGTCTTGGGACAGGGAGTGAGGAATAACGCCCTCTTTGATGCGGTTTCACCAGGGTACTTTTCGACGATGCAGGTTCCGGTGCTCTCAGGTAGGGACTTCGCGGATACCGACCGGCCAGGTTCTCTCCGTGTAGCGATCGTAAATCAATCATTCGTTAACCACGTCCTCAGCAGGTTGCAACCTATCGGCACTCGGATTTTTGAGGCTCAGGCAGATGGGACCTGGACGGAACGCGTCGTAGTCGGGGTTGTCGGTGACATGCGATACAGTCTAGACGGAACCACCTCTCCTGTCATATACGTTCCGATGTCGCAAGAACCGAGACTTAGACAATTCGTGATTCGCACATCGGAACGCTCCGTAGCCCCAGTTGCTCTTAGAGTACTTACGCAACTGGATCCCAATCTACCATCACCGACCATTACGGCACTAGCTGAAATTCGGAATAATCGCCTGCTAGGAATTCAAACAAGTGTCGCTTTAGTAACCGTTTTGAGCGCAGTCGGTATATTACTCGCGTTGACCGGCATTTACGGCCTTACAGCTTTCAACGTAGAGCAGCGTACTCACGAAATAGGAATACGTGTGGCTCTTGGCGCAACGAGGTCCGCGATTGCGCGGCTGATTATTCGTCGCTCGGCCTTAGTGGCCTTGCTGGGCCTTGCTTTGGGGTTACTCTTGTGTCCGCTAGCGTTGTTTATATTGGAGGACACATTCGGCTCGCTCACAGGAGGTAGCGCTTTGTATGTGGTCGCGGTCGCGATCGCTGTACTTGCGATTACGATCGCCGCATGTATCGGTCCAATCCGAAAAGCAACCAGTATTCCGCCGGCAACGGCGCTTCGATATGAGTAGCTATGGTGTAAGGGACAAGAAGGAAAATGACGGCGCCGAAGTCTGCTCCGTTAGGACTTGTCAGGGCTTGCCAGGCGACCGTTGATCTGCACACCTTCCAGACCCCACAACGCATGCCTTGCAAGCTTCGCGATCGGGTCTTTACTGTGAAACCCGAACTCGAGGACTTTGCGCAATTCTTTGGCAAGCGCGCTTTGGGGATTGGCCATGAGATCATAAAGCTGGACGATTCCGAGTTCCGTTGGGTCGCTTCCGGGCGTATGCGAAAAGATCCAGCGCATCATATTATCTCGCCAAAGATTCTTGCGTTCTTCGGGCTCGAAAGCTGAATCGCGAACTACCAGCGCGGCGTATTTCAATAAACCTTCCAAGACTTTGGGCGAGCGGTGTTTCCTTTGCCATTCGATGTGTCCAAGTCTGAAGGCCGCATGCATTTCATCTGAGAAAGTCCACAGTTCGCGCGCCGCATGCCGTTGTTCCAGGCGCTTTACTTCCTGTTGAGTGAATCGAATAATAGCATCGTCGTCGACTAGCGGGCTGCAGTCGGTATCTACGGGCTCCACCTTTCCGACGTCGATAAAGACCTTTAACTGCGATGGCGAGGGCACAATCGTCGGCCGAATCTCGGGATCAAACGGCGAGATGTAGAGAGTATCGGCGAAGCAGTTGAGCATTCTGAGCAAGCGATCGCACGACAGGTTTGGCGTCGAAAGCCCGATGACGCCCGTGGCCTCCGCGTAGTGCCCCGAAGCTAGGAGCGCCAGCAGCCCGCTCGTCCACCCGGCGACCGTCGGGGCGGCCAGCCGTAGGGCTTCCGCCTCTTCCCAGGCAGCGTCCGGTTGCGCCGCAATTATGGTGACTTTATCAAGATCCCCTGGCGGCTGGGCCTGCTTCAAGCGCTTATAGACGCGCGCGCGGGTGGCGGTAGGCCTCAATCCGTGATTTTCCTGGATCTTTCGGATTGACTTGGTGAACTGCAACACGGAAATCTGTTCAGTGCTGTCTCCCACGTACGCAGCCAGCACGGCGCCCCAGCGCCACGCCTCCTGACCGGCCCGAACGGTTGAGGGAACCACGTTGTCTCTTTTCCACGTACGGAAAAGAGACAACTGTCTCTCTAGCCTTGTAGGACAAAATAAAATTATCTCTTGCAGTCTGCTAGAGTGGACTGATGGACGCTCTCGCTGTCGCAAGGGAGACACCCCAGCGAACGGCCTCAAGCTTGCGCCGCCGTCGCAGCCAAGGGCCTAGGTCCTCGAAACAGACTCCCAGCTCGTCAGCCGACGGACCGGGGTGAGAGTGCTCAATGCCGACGATCCCAGGCGAAGAACTGTGTAGAGCGTCGGCCGAGACCACAATAAAAAGCCCCAGCAATCGCTGGGGCCAGTTATCACTTCGTTCAGGCGTCCAAGGATCAACTTAAGCGCCTGGACTCGTCCCTTGACTGTAGCACCCTACTGGTGCCTTGTCGAGGGTAAGGACCTTGTTTCCCATGAGTAACCCTCAAGATCCATTCCTCGGGCGGCATCCCGAGAGTTCGGCGGCTGACGCCAGCGACGGGCTAGGCGAAAGCACCTTCCACGATTCGAGTGCACTGGCGGACACCAATCCTCGTCGGCGCGCCGGCTACAGACTGGCGTTGGGCGGCAAGTGCCAAGCCCGGGGCAAGGTCGTGCGCGTTCCCTCCCGAAGCCGGCCCGATTTTGCGCACCTGGTCAACATGAAGTACGAGAGGGATCCGCGCTGCGGTTGTAAGGATGCGATCGTCAATCGGCAGATTTGCGCCCACATTTGGGCCGCCCGGTTCGTCCTAGGCTGGGATGGCGAGGTCCACGATCCCGAGCCCAAGTACCGAAAGCAAAAGACCTACCCGCGTTGCTGGGCGACGTACAATGCAGCTGAAGTTGGGGCACCGGCGGCTGCAAGGGCGCTCATCGCCTACCTGGCGCAGACAATTTCCCAGTTGCCGGAGGCAGTATGAGTAGGCCAGCCATCGATCGCAGCCTATTGTTTTTCGCAGTCGCGATCAAAGTGTACGTGGGCGCCACGAACCGTAAGGCGATCGATAAGATTCGTCAGGCCCTAGGTACAGACGAGTGGGACGAGCGGGAGTTTCACTTCAATCGCCTCTCCGAGTACTTGAACCAGCGAGAAACGACCCGCGACCTATATCGCGCAATCGCCGAGATCTGTTCGCCGTTTGCCGCGTTTGCGGAGGACGTGATTCTAGACGGGACTGGCATCAGCTTGACCTCCCGGGGCACCTACCGATCCGAGCAGTATCCGCAAAGCCTAACAGCGGGTCGGCAATACGCCCGTCTCAACCTGGCGATGGACCGGGTCTTGAAGATCTTCCCGGGCGCGATCGTCACACCAATGCGGGGGAAGGGAACCGGTGAGTTGACGCAGGCGCCGGAGTTATTGCGACGCCTCGAGGCTAGTGGCTGGCAGGCCAAGCGCATCTTAGCGGATGGACTTTACGCCGTCGAACCGTTTTTTAGTGCGGTCGAGGAATACGGCGCTGAGCCGATCGTGCCCCTTAGGCGCATCTACAATGAAAAGCGCCTTCCCAAGTCGCCGCTCATGCTCAAAGTCTACCGACAGTTTAAAGCCGATCCGGACGCATTCTACGAAATCTATCGGCTGCGACCGTTGGTGGAATCTGGTATTTCGTCGCTCAAACGCAAATTTGCAGGCTCGGTGCGCTCGAAGACGATACGCGCGCAGATGAACGAGATCTTGCTCAAAGTGCTTTGTCACAATATCGACTGCGTGATCCACGCTACGCATCGATACGGCTTGAGCATCGAACAACTGATTAAAATGCTGTAATTAGCATTGTGACGGTAGGGCGCCGGTCATGGTATTGGCGTCCTGACCGAATTGTCGTTCGTTGACCGAGTTCAATGAAACTCGAGCTCAATTCGTGCAAAGTAGGATCGTACGATCGTACAGCGCACGTCGGTGCTCCCGCCGAGAAATCGCCGTTCCGCCGTCGCGCCCGCGTCGCCGGTGAACAACATACAAAACGTGCGGTAGCGCAAAACGAACGCAATCGAGTTTTCGTTGATGTCGTTTCGCGAACGCGCAATGAACGGTAAGGATGGCCCGAGAAAGTCGAGCGTGACGCCGTCGTCAAAACGCCACTGCGCTCCGGCGCGTGGATAAACGATCGGAACGTTCTGCGTTCGTGCGGCCGCAAGCCCGTCTTGATACGCGTGGCCGCCATAACGCTGGCCGCTGTCGGCAAGTTCGGAAACCTGTAAGCGTCGGACGACGGGCGCGACGCCGCCGGCGTGGTCGCCGTGCGGATGCGACACGATCAGTGCGTCGAGCCGATGGATGCCCGCGCGCAGCAAAAACGGCGCAACGATGCGTTCGCCGATCGCCTCGGCGACCGAGCCGTTACCTTGCGGCCCACGCTCCAAACGACCGCCGGCATCGACCAGCAACGCGTGACCGGCGGGTGTCCGCACCGCAATTGCATCGGCCTGACCGACGTCGAGCACCCAAATCTGCAAACGCCCGTCGGTAGCTCGGGGCGGTTCGAGAACGAATAGCGTCGCGATAAGAAGTCCCGCCGCCGCCACCGTCGCCGCAGCGCGCCGCACCAGCAGCGGCGCAGCCACCAACGCGGCGTCGTAGCCGAGGATGCACCACGCCGGTGCAGGCGTCATTGGAATGCGTGCGCCGGGCAACGTCGCAATCGCGTGCACCGTGCCGAGCATCAGTGCGAGCGGCCAAGAGTTGCAGTTGGCCGCCGCCTGCGCGAGCGGAGCAAACGCCGACGCGAACAATTGCAGTGCGCCAAGCGCCATCGTCACGCCCACGCATGGAACCACGATGAGGTTGGCAAGCACGGCGTACGGAGCGAACTGCAAGAAGATCGCCGCGGTCAGCGGCCACGTTCCGCACTGCGTCGCCAATGCGAGCACGAGCGCCTCACGGACCCGCGCCGGCAGCGCGAGGTGCGCCTCGACGTAATGCTCGATCGGACCGGCGCACGCGACGATTGCGCCCACGCATGAAAACGAGAGCGCGAACGATGCCGAGGCTACGCTTTGCGGCCGCGCCAGCGTCACGACGACGGCCGCGATAGCCAAGGCGTTCCACGAAAACGTCGCGCGCCCGCACGCGCGCGCACACAGCGCTGTCGTCGCCATCGTCGCGGCGCGTTCCGCCGGCAGCGCGCCGCCGCTCCACCATACGAACGTCCAAACAGCCGCAACGACGACCCCACAGGTTATCGCTCGCGGCAAGGCGAGCGGAGCGAGCACGGCGACGCAGAGCGCAATCACGGCACCGACGTGCAGTCCTGCCGTGACCAGGACGTGAACGGTGCCGGTCTCTTGAAACTCTTCGCGCAGTTCGGGTGGAAGTGAGGAGCGTTCACCCCACAGCTCACCGGCGACGACCGACGCTTCGGGTTCGCCGAGATGCGCGGCGAGCAACGCATGCGCCCGCTCGTGCGCAGTGCCTAACCACGCTCGGACATCGGGCGGCGTTGCGGTCCGCACCGAAAGCAGCGTTGCCGCGGCGATTTCGGCGTCGACTCCGCGTTGGCGTTGGAGCGCGCGTTCGCTGGGCTCGCCCGGATTGCGCGCGTCGTCAAAAGGTGTGAGACGCCCGCGGATGAGGATGCGCGCTCCAGGCGCCGGAGGCGTTTCCCGAGCGCTTACGACGACGCGCAGGCCGTCGTCGAGTGCTGCGACGACTCCGGTCGGGAAACGTTCGACGACGACGCCGGCATACGTTGCGGTGCGTTGCGGCGCAATCGGTGGCGGCGCCGAGCGCAGCCACGCGTTTGCGGCCGACAGTAGGAGGACGCCCAAGAGCGCCGCGCGGAACGGCGGCGTTCCCGACGGACCGCACAGTGCAAACGCGCAGAGAGCGATGAGTCCGCCGGCAACGAGCACGCGGCCATCGGACGGAAGATCCGCCGCCGTAACGGCGAGATTTCCGAGCACCGCAGCGGCGCTGCAGAGTATCAGCGCGAATGGGGGCATCGCGCTACCCCTGCGACGGAGTCGAAAATGAGAAAGGAACCATGCGCGTCATCGTGACCGGAGGCGCCGGATTCATCGGATCCCACGTGGCCGACGCGTACGTCGCGCGGGGACACGACGTGCTGGTTCTCGACTCGCTTTGGGAACACGGCGGCGGCCGCCGCGACAACGTGCCGCCGCAAGCGGAATTCGTACAGGCCGATATCCGCGACGAAAAGATCGAACGAATCTTCGCGGAGTTCAGGCCCGAGATCGTCAACCATCACGCCGCGCAGCACTCGGTCGCGATTTCGGTGCGCGATCCGAAGTATGACGCCCAAGTCAACGTCGCTGGGCTGCTCAACGTCCTCGAATGCAGCGTCGCCAACAACGTTCGTAAGGTGATCTTTGCGTCGAGCGGTGCGACGTTCGGCGATCCCGACCGGCTCCCGATTACCGACGATGCGCCGCAGCGCCCGACCTCGCCGTACGGCATAACGAAAATGGTCGGTGAATACTACTTGCGTTACTATCGCAAGGAAAAAGATTTGGATTTCACTGCCTTGCGCTATGGGAACGTGTTCGGGCCGCGACAGGATCCCAACGGCGAAGCCGGCGTCATCGCGATTTTTGCCGCCGCGTTTGTTCGCCGCGCGGGAGTGCGGATCGACTGGGATGGCGAACAAACGCGCGACTACGTCTATGCCGCTGACGTCGCCGATGCGAACGTTCGCGCGCTGGAACGCTGCGCGGACGGATGTTACGTCATCGGCACGGGCATCAAGACCAGTGTCAACGCCATCTATCGGGAACTAACCGAGATCAGCGGTTTTGAAGCGCCGGTTACCCGCGCCGCGCGGCGGCCGGGTGACGCGCGCGACGCGCAGTTCGATGCATCTCGCGCGCGGCGCGACCTCGGTTGGGCGCCCGCAACGGCGCTGCGCGACGGCTTGCGCGCGACCTACGAGTATTTCAAAGTCGTAGACGCTGAGCGGTAAAGGTCGGGCGTGCGGACGTGCTCGGGGCGCACGCCGACGCCGATCAGCCGCGCCGGAAGTCCGCGCAACCGTGGAAACTCATCGAGCAAGCGTAACGCCAGCGGGGGTCGGTCTACGTGTACGCCCTGCAGCACCGGATCGATCGCGTGATTTTGAATGAACACTTGCACTGCCTGCGTGACTTTGGTGGGAAACATCCGGCGCTCTTGAATGGCTGCCAGCGGCTTCTCGTCGAGCGTGCCGTTACGCAGCGGTGCGGCGAGGCGGTTTGCGGCGGCTACCGCATCTTGAATGGCGAGATTGATGCCGACGCCGCCAATCGGGGACATCGCGTGCGCCGCGTCGCCGATGCACAGCAGTCCCGGCCGGTGCCAGCGACTGAGGCGGTCGACGCGCACTTCGAGAAGTGAAACTTTCGACCAGTCGTCGATTTCGTCTACGCGGCCGCGCAGTGTCGGCACGAGTCGCACGATGTCGTTGCGCAGCACCTCGAGTCCGGCCGCTTTCAGGCGTTCAAAGGTGCCTTTTGGAATGATGTACGCGCACTGCCAGTAGTCGATGCGATCGATGAGCACGATGAACTGACCGTCGTTGAGCGTCCCGAGCGCTTGCGGCGGGTCGCCCTCGCGTTTTGCGATTTTCATCCAGAGCACGTCCATCGGTGCGCCCAGATTCTCGACCTCGAAACCGGCGCGCTCGCGGATGGTCGAGTGCCGTCCGTCGGCTCCGACGACCAGCGTCGCGTCGATCTCGATCTCGCCCGCGATCGTTTTTGCCCTAACGCCCGTAACGCGTCCATCGGCGTCCTCGGTGAGATCGGTGCCTTCGGTTTGCATCATAACGTGGAACGTGGGATAACGCCGGCCGCGTTCGGTGAGAAAGTTCAGAAAATCCCATTGGGGCATGAGCGCGATGAACTTGCAGTGAATCGGAAGATGGTTGAGGTCCGCGATCTGAAAGAACTGGCCGGCGATGTTGGCGCCGATCTCCCGGATTTCGGCATGACGGAGAGCGAGGAAGTCGTCGAGCCATCCGAGTTCGTAGAGCAACTGCAGCGTCGACGGATGAATCGTATCGCCGCGGAAATCGCGGAAGAAATCGGGATATTTTTCCAGTACGATCGCGTCGACGCCGGCGCGTGCGAGCAAGACGCCGAGCATCACCCCGCAGGGACCGCCCCCGACAATGCAGGCTTGCGTCGAAAGGTGCGTACGGTCTGTCATGACGGGTCGTATTCCGACCGCGACGCGCGTAAAGCCTACGAGACGACCAAATTGAGCAGGCGATCGGGAACGTAGATGCGCTTGCGCACGTTTTTCCCGTCGATCTGCGCACGCACGTTCTTGTCGGCCGCCGCCAGTACGTAGGCTTGCTCTTCGGCTAAGCCTGGACGGACGGTGAGGCGCGCTCGAATTTTACCGTTGACCTGGACGACGAGCGTGATCTCGTCGAGCACCAGCGCATCCTCGCTCGGCTCGGGGAAACGTTCGAGATGTACCGAGCGCTGGTGACCGAAGCGTTCCCACAGTTCGTCGGCGATGTGCGGAGCGAACGGTGCGAGCAGAAGCGGCAGCGCGTGAGCGGCGAAACGCGTCGCGGCCGAATCTGCGCCGCGCTGCACCGCAACCGTCAGTGCGTTGACGAGTTCGTCGAGCTTTGCGATGGTCGCGTTGTAGTGAAAGCGGCGCGACGCCGTTTCGTCGATCGCAGACTTGGCCGCGACGGCGACCGCCCGCAACAGCGATTTGTCGTCTGCGTTGCGCGCTTGGGGCCACGCATCGGTTTTGGTGTGATGCACGGTTGCAAAAAACGGTTCGCAGGCGCGCCAAACGCGGCCCAGAAACCGCACGCGGCCAGTGATGCCTTCCTCGCTCCACTCGCTGGTGTCCTCGGGTGGAGTGACGTACAGAAGAAAAAGGCGCATCGCATCGACGCCGTAGCGTGCGGCCGTTTCGTCGATGCCGATGACGTTGCCATGCGACTTCGACATTTTCTGGCTTTCGAACAGCACCATTCCCTGATGAAGAAGCCGTTCGAAGGGTTCGTCGCTTCCGGTCACCCAGCCGCGATCGTGAAAAAACTTGTAGAAAAACCGCGAATACAGCAGATGCAAAACGGCGTGCTCCGCACCGCCGATGTACTGGTCGACGTTCATCCAGTGCGCGGCGTCACTGGATTCCCACGGGGCGTGCTCGTCATGCGGGCTCAAGTAGCGCAAGTAATACCAGGACGATTCGAAAAACGTATCCATAGTATCGCTCTCGCGGCGCGCCGGTCCGCCACAGCGCGGGCACGTCGTTTCGATGAACGACGCGACGTGCGCAAGCGGTGAGCCTTCGCCGGTGACCTGCACGCCAAGCGGAAGCAGTACCGGCAGCTGTTCGTCGGGTACCGGAACCTCGCCGCAGGCGGCGCAGTAAACGATGGGAATCGGCGTGCCCCAATAGCGCTGACGTGAAACGAGCCAATCGCGCAGACGCGTCGTCACGGTGGATTCGCCCTGGCCGCGTGCCGTCAACCGTTCCGCGATCGCCGTGCGTGCTCGAGCCGAATCCATTCCGTTGAAATCGCCGCTGCTCACGAGCGTGCCGTCGTCGACGAAGGCCGTCTCGAGGGACTCCTGCGCGCCGGCCGTCCCCGCAATGACGCGCACGACCGGCAAACCGTGGCGACGCGCAAAATCGAAGTCGCGCTCGTCGTGTGCCGGAACGCCCATAACTGCGCCGGTGCCGTATTCTGCTAGAACGTAGTTGGTCACCCAAATCGGAACGCGCTCGCCCGAGAGCGGATTCATCGCGTACGCTCCCGTGAAGAGGCCTTGTTTTTCCATCAGGCTGGTGCGTTCGAGCTCCGATTTCGAACGCAGGCCATCGGCAAAGTCGGCGATCGCCGTCGCTCGCTCCGGGGAAACGATGGTCCCTATGCGTGAAACGATCGGATGTTCTGGTGCGATCGCCAGAAAGGTAGCGCCGAACAACGTATCCGCACGCGTCGTAAAAATCTGCACGCCTTCCTCGATGCCTTCGACGGCGAAGCTCGCGCGCACGCCCTCGCTGCGCCCAATCCAGTTGCGTTGCATCGCTATCGTTCGTTCGGGCCAGGCGTGCAGCCGATCGAGGTCGGCCAGCAGCCGATCGGCGTAGGCCGTAATTTTCAAGAACCATTGCGAGAGATTGCGGCGCTCGACGACGTGATGGCAGCGCCAGCAGCGTCCGTCGACGACTTGCTCGTTGGCCAGCACCGTTTTATCGTGCGGACACCAGTTAACCGGCGCTTCGCGTTTGTACGCCAACCCGCTTTCGTAGAGCCGCAGAAAGAGCCACTGATTCCAGCGGTAATACTCGGGATTACAGGTTGCGAATTCGCGCGTCCAGTCGTAGCTCGTTCCCATGAGGCGCAACTGGCGCTGCATGTTGGCAATGTTCGTTGCGGTCCACACGGCGGGATCGATGCCGCGCGCGATCGCTGCATTTTCGGCTGGAAGACCGAATGCGTCCCAGCCCATCGGATGGAGCACATCGTAGCCGAGCATCCGCATCATACGCGCGACCGCATCGCCCAGCGTGTAGTTCTTCGCGTGGCCGACGTGCAGATCGCCCGACGGATACGGCAACATCTCGCAGACGTAATATTTCGGCCGCGCGTCGTTGTTGTGTGCGCGATAAATCCCGTCGCGCTCCCAACGCTCCTGCCATTTACGCTCGGCGCTTGCGAAATCGTAGGCTTCGGCCATAGCCGCAATCCTACACGCCGGCCGCGCGGCGCGCTACCTTTCAGGTCGGGCAGCGTGCGTGATGGAAGCGCATGACCACACGCATCGGGCTCCTGGTTGCCGTGCTCGCTTTGGGGGCGGTGGCACTCTGGCACCCGCTTCCCCGTTCGCCGGCACCGGCTGCCGTCGTGACGGCAAGGCCGCTGCCGCCGAGCGGCCCGCACCGTTTTGGCGAACGCGTGGACGCCCAAACAGACGCGGTCGTGTACGTCGCCGGCGCCGTGCGCCGCCCTGGGCTGTATCACGTCGGAGCGCGCGACCGCGCTGCCGATGCGGTCGCTAAAGCGGGCGGACTCGACGGCGCCGCCGACGCGGGCGGGGTCAACCTTGCCGCGCACCTCGCCGACGGCGACGAGATTTACGTACCGGTTGCTGGCGAAGTGCAGGGTCGCCACGTACACGCGCGCTCGTCGCGCCGGGGCCGCTCGCATCGTCGCGGCAGTAATGCTCTGCAAGCGACGGCGGCGGAGAGCGTCGATCCCAACTCTGCGGGAGAAGACGAACTGGCGGCCGTTCCCGGGATCGGCGCGGCCATCGCTGCGCGCATTCTCGAAATGCGCGCATTAGACGGCGCGTTTACTTCGCTCGACCAATTACTCGACGTTGCAGGGATGACGCAAACGCGGCTCGAGCGTGCGCGCCCGTTTCTGCGGCCGCCGTAAAGCGGCCGGCTTTTCAGCGGAGTCCGAGGGACACCGTACATCCAAGCGAAGTCGCCAGGATGCAGAGCGATGCGGTCGCGGGCGGCGCGGAGCTTCCGAGCAAACAAACGCTTCCGCAACTCATTCGCCAGGCGCTCGAGCCGCCGCGCGACGACGTACTGATCGAGCGCGTCGGCGGCGCGTGGACGCCGACTTCGGCACGTCGCCTGCTCGAGCGTATCGAAAACGTCGCGTGTGCGATTCGGGATGCCGGGCTTGCACCGGGCGATCGCATTGCCTTGGCTTCGCATAACTGCGTCGATTGGCTGGTCGCCGATTTCGGCGCGCTGTTCGCCGGTTGCGTCATCGTACCAATCTATCCGACGCAAGCGCTCGACCACGTCGCCTACATTCTAGCGCACTCCGGCGCAAGGATGATATTCGCCGACTCAGCCGCGACGCTGGAGCGCGTGCGCTGCAGCGGTACGCAGCTGGATCGAGCAGTGCGCTTCGACTCAACCGGTGACGACGGCATGCTCGCGTTCGAGGCGCGTGGAGCGGCGAAGCGCGCGACGATACCCGATCTCCCCGCGGCGTACGAAGCGGCGCTGCATCCCGACGATTTGGCGGTGCTCATTTACACGTCGGGGACGACCGGCGATCCCAAGGGCGTCATGCTCTCGCACGACAACGTCGGCTTCGATGCACGCTCCGCGCTGCAGTGCGGGCTCGACGACCTTGTTGAAGGTCACAACACGCTTTCGGTGCTGCCATACTCGCACATTTTCGAGCACACGATCGCCTACATCTATTTACTCGCGCGCGTGCGCTACTATATCTGCCACGATGCAGGCGAATTATTGCAGGATATGCGCGACGTGCGCCCGACCGTCATGACGGCCGTCCCACGCATTTTCGATCGCGTGCTCGCGGGCGTGCAGGGCAAGGCGATGCAATCCGGCGGTGCGCAAGCGAAACTGGTACCGTGGGCGCTGCGTTCCGGTCGCAAGTACATGCAGGCGAAAACATTCGGCGGCCGCCCGTCTGCGATGCGCGGGCTAACGTACGCAGTTGCAAATCGTTTGGTACTGCGCAAAGTGCGCGCCGCTCTCGGCTTGGATCGGATGTGGTTCTTCGTGAGCGGAAGCGCCGCGCTGCACGTGGACACCGCGATGACCTTCCTCGGTCTCGGCGTTCCGATCATGCAAGGGTATGGCTTGACGGAGACTTCGCCCGTCATCACGGTGAGCCGCCGGACGGCCAACGAGTACGGGGCGTCGGGGCGCCCGATACCCGGCGTAGAGATTCGTATCGCCGGCGACGGCGAGATTCTCACCCGGGGACGCCACGTGATGCGCGGTTACTACCGCGACGCCGAAGCCACGGCGGCAGCTATCGACGATGGCTGGCTGCACACCGGCGACGTCGGCGAAATCGACGCAGCGGGCTTCCTTCGCATCACCGATCGCAAACGCGAAGTCTTTAAGACGGATACCGGCAAGTGGATTTCACCCGCCCGAATTGAAACGGCAATTAAACGCTCAGTCTTCATTGCGCAGGCGATGGTCGTCGGCAGCGGCCGACCGCATCCGGCGGCGCTCGTGTGCCCGAACTGGGACCTGTTGCGACACGAACTCGCGTTGCCGGCCGGCGCAGCGCCCGAGGAACTCGCCGCACGCGAAGACGTCCGGGCATTCATGACGGGCATCGTCGTCAAGCAAACCCGTGACCTGGCGACCTTCGAACAAGTGCGCCGCGTGATCGTTATCCCGCGCGAGTTTAGCGTCGAAGGCGGCGAACTCTCGCCGGCGATGAAAATCAAACGCCGCGTCGTAGAAAACCGCTACGCGCCTGAAATCGATCGCGCGTACGCCGTCGACTTGCACGCACGAGAGAACGCGGGCGAATTGACGAAACTTTGATGCGGGCGGCGCGTAGCGTTTGGAGGGAGCTGCGCCGTAAGCCCTAACCAGTACTCCATCCCGTTGGAGGTTTCGTTGAAGTTGCGACTTCGAGTGTCGTACGCGGCACTCGCCATTGCCCTAACGATTTTCGGCGCGGCCGGGACGCACGCGCGGGCTGCAGGTCCGCCGGCCATTCCTAAACTCACGCCCGATGCCGTCACGCATCATACGATCGCGCTCGGCGGCCGCACGCTCTCCTACACCGCGCGCGCCGGCACGATCACGCTGCGTAACGGTGACGATCAACCGGCGGCGCGCGTGTTCTACACGGCGTACACGCTCGACGGCGCCGCCCCGGCACACCGCGCGGTCACGTTCCTCTATAACGGCGGCCCCGGCAGTTCGACGATTTGGCTTCGCATGGGCTCGTTCGGACCGGTGCGTGTTGCCGTCGGCGACGCCACGATCACCCCCGGGCCGCCGTACCGGCTCGTCGACAACCGATACAGCCTGCTCGACACCACCGATCTCGTCTTCATCGACATGCCGGGCAGCGGATACGGACGCATCATCGGCGCTGGGAAAACCAAGGATTTTTGGGGAGTCGATCAAGACGCTAACGCGTTCGCCCAGTTTATCCAGCGATACCTCACGAACTTCAACCGCTGGGATTCACCCAAATTCCTCTTCGGAGAATCCTACGGCACGACGCGTTCGGCCGTACTGTCGAACGTTCTAGCGCAACGCGGCATCGCACTCAACGGAATCGTGCTGTTGTCGTCGTTTCTCAACCCGGCGGTCGATTACAACGACGGTGCGCCGATCGGCGGCGGCGATTGGGCGTACGTCTTGTACTTGCCGACCGAGGTGGCGACAGCGTGGTACCATCACGCCGCGGCCGGTTCGCCTGGGCTAACGGGATTGATCGACGAGAGCAAGCGCTTTGCGCTTGGCGAGTATCTCGACGGGCTCGCGGCCGGCGCGCAACTCACCCCCGATCGCTACAACGACATCGTCGCAAAGCTGCACCGTTTCACCGGTCTCTCCGAAACCTACATTCGCAACGCCAACCTGCGCATTCCGTACGATCGCTTTCAAAACGAGCTCGCGCGCGAGCGCGGGGTCACGTTCGGACGGCTGGACGCGCGCTTCCAAACGTACGTGCTCGACCGCCCCGAACTATCGCCCGAGTGGGATGCGACCGACGCTGCGATCGATGCGGCGTTCGTCTCGACGGGAAACTACTATCTGCAGCAAGTCCTTCACTACAATCCGCCGCTGCTCTATCGCAGCGAGATCTACGACCTCATCTACGCCGACGGCAACAGTTGGGACTTTAAACACGGCGACAATCCGCAGACGTTCAACGTCGCGCCCGATCTCGCCCAGACGATGACCTACAATCCGCGATTGAAGATCTTTTCGGCTAACGGCTACTTCGATTTCGCCACGCCATTTTTCGCGACGCAGTACGTGCTCGATCACCTCTACATCGCAACGGCGCTGCAGCGGAATATTACGTACGGCTTCTACGAATCGGGCCACATGGTGTACATTCATCCCGCCGCATTGGTGAAGTTCCACGCCGACTTGGAGCGCTGGTACGCGATGGTGCTGCGCTAATGCAGAGAAAAGAATACGTGAAGCAGATTTCGATCGCTCTAGCCGCATGCGCGGCGCTCGCCGCACTGGCCGGCACGAGCATTCCCGTTCGTTCGGCGACGGCAGGTGCGGCGCCGCCCCAGCTGCCCGCGGGCGCTCCCGCCGACGCCGTCTCGCAGCAAACGCTCGCGCTAAACGGCAAGTCGTATGCGTACACCGCGCGCGCCGGTACGATCGAGTTACAGAGCCAGCAAGGCCAGCCGAACTGCCGGATGTTCTTCACCGCGTTTACGCTCGACGGCGTCGACCCGCGTACGCGTCCGGTAACCTTCTTTTACAACGGTGGTCCCGGGAGTTCGACGGTGTGGTTGCGCATGGGTTCGTTCGGACCGGTGCGCGTGCTTACCGGCGATGCCGGCCCCTCGGCCAACGCGCCGTTTAACATCGTTCCCAATCAATACTCGTTGCTCGATGCGACGGATCTCGTCTTCATCGACGCGCCGGGCACCGGCTTCAGCCGCCTCGAGGGGCCGGGCAAACCCGACGACTTCTACGGCGTCGATCAGGACATGCGCGCGTTCACGCAGTTCGTGTCGCGCTACCTCAGCACGTACGGGCGATGGAACTCACCGAAGTTCCTCTTTGGCGAATCTTACGGTACGCCGCGGACGGCGGTGCTCGTCGATAATCTGCAGCAACAAGGCATCGGCATCAACGGCATCGTGCTGCTCTCCGCAATCCTCGATTTCAATCTCGATTGGGATATTAACTTTACGCCGGTCGCGATCGGTGGCGGCGACTGGGCGTTCCCGCTCTATCTTCCCACCGAAGCGGCGGCGTCGTGGTATCACAACGCGCTGCCGGGGCCGCAGCCGGCACTGCAAAGCCTGCTTCCGCAAGTCGAACAGTTTGCGATGGGCGAGTATCTCAACGCGCTCGCGCAAGGCTCGCGCTTATCGCCTTCCACCTACAACGACGTCGTCGGAAAACTTCACCAGTATACCGGCCTCTCGACGCAGTACATTCGCTTGTCGAACCTGCGCATACCGTACTGGCGTTATCTCACCGAGTTGCTGCGCAACAGCGGCGTGTCGATGGGTCGCCTCGACTCTCGCTTTACCTCGTATACGCTCGATCGTATCGCCGATCGGCCGCAGTTCGACGCGACCGACTCCGCAGTCGACGCCGCGTTCGTCGGCGCCGGAAACTTCTACCTGCGGCAGATGCTGCATTACAACACGACGATGGAATACTTGCCGCTGGTCTATTCCGTCAACCGTCAGTGGAACTGGAAGCACAACGGCAACGTCCCGACCAATACGGCGCAGGACCTGGCCGAAGCGATGACCTTCAATCCCGGTCTGAAAGTATTCGCCGCCGGTGGCTACTACGACATGGCGACGCCGTACTACGCGACGATCTACACGCTCAATCACTTGAACGTGGCGCCCCTCCTGCAGAAAAATATCACGTACGGCTTCTACGAATCCGGCCATATGGTGTATCTGCATCCGCAGGCGCTGGCACAGTTCCACGACGATCTCGAGCGCTGGTACGCGCAAACGCTTCGCCGCTAGGGATCGATCGAAAACCCGCTTGGCGAGCGTGACGATTCGCGCCCTGCGCGCCACGATGACGATCGCGCTGCTGGCTATCGCCGGGGGCGCCGCAGGCGATCAATATCACATCGATCTCACGAATTACTTCGCAAATCCGCAAACCGAGGCTCGGAGCCGCGCGCAACTGATCGATGCGGTGCGGGCCTTCGGTAGCGCGGCGATCCCGCAAACGGCGGCCGGACTTCGCGCGTGGCTGCGGCGGTACGACACCCTGCTCGCGTCGAGTGACCGCCACGACATTTACGTGTATCTCCGCGCCGAAGAAGACGATCGCGATATCACCGATGCGCGAGCCGACGATACGTTGGGCAATCTGGAGGACGGTCTGCACGCGCGGGTCGCGGTCGCGGCAAAGACGCTCGGATCTGCGAAGATTTATGCGCTGACCTCGCGGCCGCCGCTCTTAGCATACCGCTATCTGTTGCTTTCGAGTTTAGCGGTTGCGCGCCACGAACTGACTCCGGCCGCGGCGCAGGCGGTCGAGACCGCAGTCAATCCGATGTTCGACTCAGCGGCCGCTTCATACAAACGCTTGCGCGCCTCGAGCGACTCGTTCGTGAGCCATCAGGACGCCTACGCCGCCCTGCTGATTGCGATCGCAAACGGCCGTAACGGCGTCGCGCGCTTGCGCGGCTTCCCCGACGCGGTCGACGCCGCGTATTTCGACCGTTCGCTCACGCCCGCATCGGTCGATCGAACGCTCGCGGCGGTTGCGCGTTCCGATGCTTACGCTCGATACCGAACGGCACAACGCGCTGCGCCGTCACCGGTCGTCTCGCCGTCGCCGATGGCCGTCGGAGAGGTAATTCCGTCGATCCTCGCGGCTGAGAAGCGCATGGGCGATGAATACGCGACCGCCTATGCCGCGCTGCTCGACCAGGCGCAGGGCCGGCTGGAACTCTGCAATGTGCCGCATTGCGACGTTACCGGATTCTCGGTCGGCGCATCGGGCAGCGTATCGGCGGAATATTACGGCGGTTTCGACGGCAGCGTCAACTCCGCTCGCGCCTTGTCGCACGAAGCGGGGCACGCGGTGCACCGCCAATTCATGAATCTGCATCAGCCGATCGCCGCGTACAACGACGGCCCGCACTTCATGTTCGAATCGTTCGCGATTTTCAACGAGTTGTTGTTTCTCGATCATCTGTACGCCACCGCGACCGAACCCAAACTAAAGGCATACTATCTCAACGCCTTTCTCGACGATGCAACCTATCAAGTATTTCGCTCCGCCGCTGAGACCGAACTCGAGCAGGCGATCTATCGCGGCGTTGCCGCGGGTACGATCCACGACGCCGCCGATTTGAGCCGGCTGTCGGCCGCGACGTTGACGCGCTACGACCCCTCCGCCGCCTCGGATGCGAACGCGTCGCTGTATTGGGCGCGCAACCGGCTCTACTACACCGATCCACTCTACGACGTCAACTATCTCTACGCCGGATTGCTCGCACTGCGATACTTTGCCGACTTCGAGCGCTCGCCGGATGCGTTCGCGCGGCGTTACGTCGCGCTGCTGAAGAACGGGTTCGACCGGCCGCCGGCGGAATTGAGCAAGCAATTCTTAGGCATCGACCTCAGCGACGAACCGGCGCTCGTGGCCGGCGCAACCACATTGATCGACGCGCGGTCCGCGACGCTGGCAGCGCTTTACGCCGGTTTGCACTAGGCTACGGCGCGAGCTGTAGACCCTCCAGACGGGCGAACGTTTTTTCGTAAATCCCCCGTAACTTCCGCACGGCGCTGCGCATATCGGGCGTAGGAGCCGCGTCGGCGCTTTCGACGGCGCTCTCGAGATAGTCGAGCGCATTCTCTAGATACAGAAAACTCGTGAGATCGCGCGAGTACGCGCCGACAGAATCGTCGGGATTGGGCGCCGGGTTCTCGCCGACGATCTCTGCTCGCAGCATGCGCGCCTTTGCCGGCGGTAATGCGGTGCGCTGCAACGCCTGAGCGCGCGTGCGCGCTTCGGTGACGCGCGTCTTCAACGCTTCGATCTCTTGCGCGAGCGCGTATTGCGCACGCAGGTCGGCGTCGCTCGCCTCAATGCGCGGGTCGCGCGTAAGATGTAGTGGATGTGAGGAGGTTTTACCGTTTGCTTGTAATCGCACGGTATACGTTCCCGGCGGCGCCAGCGGACCGTCTTTGTCCTTCACGTGGAAATCCCACACGAAACGATGCGCACCCGGATCGGCTGACGGCGGCTGTTCGACCGGAACCCACGACGGCACGACCGTGATCTTCTTGGCGTCGACGGTCTCCGGTTTATCGTTGCTCGACCAGCGGCGCATCACCGCGCCGTTGGCATCGAGAATCTCGATCACGACCGCGGTTCGCGCTGCGCCGGCGAGATAATAGTCGAGAACCGCACCCGTCGGTGGATTCGGCGCCCATGCCTCGTCGCGCGGTAACGGCGTGCTCTCGTCATTGCCCGGACGCAAGCGATAGGCGGCAGCCGGTACGAAGAGATAGTCGCCGCCGGCGGCCGTTGCCACCGTCGCCTGGCGCAGCGGCGTTGCGTCGTCGAGCACCCAAAATGCGCGCCCGTGCGTGGCGATCGCAACATCGTTCCCGTGAACGACGATGTCGCGCACCGACGTAACCGGCAGGTTTAGTTGCAGCGACTGCCAGTGCGCGCCGTCGTCGAACGAAACGTAAATGCCTTTCTCGGTGCCGGCGTACAGTAAACCGCGCCGTTGCGGGTCTTCACGCACCACGTTGACAAACGAACCGTTAGGAATTCCGGTAACGATCGGCGTCCACGTTTTTCCGTCGTCGCCGGTTCGGTACACGTACGGCGCGTAATCGTCGAGGCGGTGCCGGTCGATAGCCGCGTATGCCGCGTGCGAATCGAAGTGCGAGGCTTCAATCGTGCCGACTTTACTCCAGGGCGTCAGCGACGGCGGGGTAACGTTGCGCCATTGCGCCGTTCCGTCACGCGTCAGCCAGACCGCGCCGTCGTCGGTCCCGGCCCATACGACTCCCGCGCGGAGCGGTGACGGTGCGATCGCATAGACGACGCCGTGACGCGTGATGCCGTTGTCGTCGGCCAGCGTCGGCGCATTGAGATTCGACGGCGTTCCCTCGTTCACGCGGCTCAGATCCGGGCTGACGACCTGCCACGATTTGCCGCCGTCACGCGAACGGAAAATCTTTTGATGGCTCGTGTAGAGCGCTTTCGGATCGGCTGGTGAGAAGACGATCGGTAGGGTCCAGGTGTTGCGCCACACGGTTCCCGGATAGTTGAGCGTCGGATCGACGTTGAGTTCCCAACCGGTGTCGATTCGTTCGGCTGTAACGCTGCCGCCGTAGGTCAATCCCGCGTGCTTGGGATCGGGTGCGATTTCGCCGCTTTCGCCGCCGGCATCGATGGGATGAAACACCCAGTTCGAGATGCCATCGTATTTCGTACGTGTCGGTTGCGTCGCGGCGCCTGAGTCCTGCTGCGCACCGTACAGCCAGTATGGAAACCGGTCGTCGGCGACGACGTGATAGAACTGCCCCGTCGGCTGGTTGTACCAGGAACTCCACGTCGCCGCACCGTCGACGCTCACCACGACGCCTTGGTCGCCGCCGAGAATCATCCGCGATGGATCGTTGGGTTCGATCCATAGCGCGTGATAGTCATCGCCGCCGGGGGCGCCTTTCACCGCATCGAAGCTCTTGCCGCCGTCGGTCGAGCGGTACATCGATGTGTTCATCGCGTAAACGACGTCGGGATTTTTCGGGTCGGCGGTGATGCCGCCGAAATACCAGCCGCGTTGCCAAATGCGCCGTTCACCGTCGGTGTGTGCCCATGTCGCGCCGGCATCGTCGGAACGGTAGACGCCGCCGTGCGCGAGGTCCGAATCGACCATCGCGTAGACGCGCTGCGGATTGGCGGGCGAAACGGCGATGCCAATGTGCCCGACCTTCGCCGGTAACCCGCGCATCAGTTGCGTCCACGTCGCGCCCGCATCGGTGGATTTGAAAACCCCGCTGCCGGGACCGTTCGAGGGCGGGTATACGTTCCAAGGTGGGCGGCGCGTGTTCCACAGCGCAGCGTACACGACGTTGGGGTTGGTCGGATCGAGCGCCAGCGAAATCGCGCCCGTGTCCGGATCTTTGTATAGAACCTTATTCCAGGTCTTGCCGCCATCGAGCGTCTTGAAGACGCCGCGTTCGGCATTAGGACCGTATTGATGACCCAGCGCGGCGACGTACGCAACGTCGGCGTTGCGGGGATCCACGACGATGCTGCCGATTTGCCGCGTGTCGTCGAGTCCGAGATGCGCCCACGTTTTGCCGCCGTCGTTCGATTTGTACATGCCGTTGCCGGATGCGATGTCCGAACGCATGTCGGCCTCGCCGGTGCCAACATACATGACGCGCGGGTTGCTAGGCGCAACGGCGATTGCGCCGATGGAAGCGATCGGCTGGCGATCGAATATCGGATCCCACGTGCGCCCGGCATTGCGGCTCTCCCAGACGCCGCCGTCGACGGCGCCGAAATAGAAATGCTCCGGCTCACCGGGGACGCCCGTCACGGCGAGCGCGCGACCGCCGCGAAACGGTCCGATCATTCGCCAGTGCAGGCCATCGGCCATGACGACCGCATTGGCGCCGTCGTCTGCCCGAGCGGCGTTGGTTAACGACGAAACGGCAACGACGAACGCTAGCGCAAAATGAAAGCAGCGAGACATGCTCGCTGCTTACGGG
>Ga0207416_1000350_pt1 | contig 81924 bp, 73 predicted proteins | sample PaiPotPPM11metaG_FD_184107 | JGI IMG/M metagenome (GOLD analysis project Ga0207416, IMG submission 184107) | Iron sulfur acid spring bacterial and archeal communities from Banff, Canada, to study Microbial Dark Matter (Phase II) - Paint Pots PPM... ... | reverse complement strand
GCCGAGCATGGGCTTCGAGGGAGATTGCTATGGGATTCGATCGCGATGACGGCGTCAGCCGCCGCAAAGTTCTGGAATGCATGACCTGGGCTGGAACCGGCGTGCTGTGGACGATATCTGGGGGCGTTCCTCACGCGCTTGGCATCATGGGCGAGGCGCAGGCGCAGGAATCCAAGAGCCTGACCTTCCTGCAGCTCAGCGACAGCCATGTCGGCTTCGACAAGCCGGCCAATCCGAACGCGCTCGGCACGCTCGAAGAGGCCATCGTCAAAGTCAACGCGCTGCCGAAAAAGCCGGCCTTCGCCATCCACACCGGCGACATCAGCCACCTCTCGATCGAGTCGCAGTTCGATGACGCCGACCGCATCATCTCGCAATCGCGTCTCGACGTGCATTACGTGCCGGGCGAGCACGATTTCCTCGATCCGGATCAGAAATTCTATCACAACCGTTACGGCCGCGGCACCAAGGGCGCCGGCTGGTACAGCTTCAACGCCAGCGGCGTGCACTTCATCGGCCTGGTCAATGTCATCAACCTGAAGGCCGGCGGCCTTGGCGATCTCGGCGCCGATCAGCTCGAATGGCTGGAAGACGACGTCAAACATCTGTCCGCGTCGACCCCGATCGTCGTGTTCGCGCACATCCCGCTCTGGACCATCTATCCGGATTGGGGCTGGGGCACGGACGACGCGGCGCAGGCGCTGTCCTATCTCAAGCGCTTCGGCTCGGTGACAGTGCTCAACGGCCACATCCACCAGGTAATGCAGAAGGTCGAAGGCAACATCACGTTCCACACCGCGCGCTCGACGGCCTTTCCACAACCGGCGCCGGGCCAGGGCCCCTCGCCCGGCCCGATGAAGGTCCCCGACGACCAGCTGCGCACCATGCTCGGCATCGCCAATGTGACGTTCAAACAGAACGAGCAGCGCCTGGCGATCGTCGATTCGCCGCTGAAAGCCTGAGCAAATAGTAAAACTAAGGAACTTGTAATGACCATCTCAAGCACTGTGCGCAGCGCGCTCGTCGCGGCCGCACTCGGAGCCGCGACCGCGACCATGTTGGCCGCGGTCGTCCTTCCCACCTGGGCGCAGAACACGGCGCCCGCGGGCGCCGTGTCGATCGATAATTTCACCTTCACGCCGGCGAACCTGACGGTGAAGGCCGGCACGACGGTGACCTGGACCAACAGAGACGACATCCCCCATGGGATCGGCTGGTCGAACAACGCCTTTAAGAGATCGAAGGCGCTCGACACCGACGACAGCTATTCGTTCACGTTTACGACGCCCGGCACTTACCAATACTTTTGCTACGTTCACCCGCACATGGTGGGCGCGATCGTGGTAGAAGCAGCGGCAGGAAGCAACGCCACGCAGTGAATCCCGATCGGCTGCAACGTCAAGCGCCGAGGGTAACTTGGACGGCCGGGCGCGACACGATGACAGGGGAAGCAAATGCCGAACAAGAACGCGCGCGGCGTTTTCGCGACGCCGCGCTGCCCTATCTCGATGATGTCTACACGCTTGCGCGCTACCTCATGCGCAATTCGGCGGACGCGGAGGATGTCGTGCAGGAGTGCTATCTGCGCGCGTTGCGTCATTTCGACAGCTACCGTGGTCCGGCCATGAAGCCGTGGCTGCTGGCGATCTTGAAAAACGTCTGCTACGCGGAATTCGCGCGGCGCGGCAAACACGAGACGCCAGCCGATTTCTCCGAGGGCGAGCCGACGGCGGAAGCGCCGATGTGGCAGGAACCGCAAGCCAATCCTGAAACCACGCTGCTGCGCCAGCAGGACGACGCGACGATCCGACGGCTGGTCGATGCGTTGCCGCGGCCGTTTCGCGAAGCCATCGTGCTGCGCGAGATCAACGACCTCTCCTATCAAGAGATTGCCGAAGTTGCCGGCGTGCCAGTGGGAACAGTGATGTCGCGGCTCGCGCGCGCCCGTTCGATGCTGCGCGCGGCGTGGAATTCCGCGGACGGAACTGCGCTGAGATCCGCGCAAGAACCGGTGAATGCCGCAGCGCCAGGAACATCGCCAGGTACAGCGCCAGGTACATCGCTAGGTACATCGCTAGGTACATGGCCATGAGCGTCACCACAGACTGCGCCGAATACGAAACGCTGCTCCACGCGCTCGTCGACGGCGAGCTCGACGCCGGCCATATCCGCGATGTCGAGACGCACGTGGCGGGCTGCGCCGGTTGCGCTGCGAAGCTTAAATCGATCCGCGCCATGCGCGACGTCATGCGTAACACTGAGGCCGGCGCCGGCCTGAGGGACGCGGCGCCCGCGCATCTGCGCAGCCGCATCGAGGCGATGTTCCCCGCGCCGGCTCCCGCGTTCGCGCCGGCCGCGGCCCGCGCGCCGAATGACGGGAGAATGTACCGGTGGTGGCGCACCTTCCTGGGCGGCTTCTCGATAGGCACCGCGCTGTCGGCCGCCGTCGCGGCAACTCTCGTCATCGGCGTTTTCCGCAACGATCAAAATCAACAAGTCGCCGATGAAGTCGTGTCGGCGCATATCCGCTCGCTGCAGGCCGGCCATCTGATGGACGTGGTGACGAGCGATCAGCATACGGTCAAACCGTGGTTCAACGGCAAACTCGACGTGTCGCCGCCGGTCGTCGACCTCACGGCGGAGGGCTTCACCCTCCTCGGCGGCCGCCTCGACTACATCGACGGCGAGCCCGTGGCCTCGGTGATCTATCAACGCCGCAAGCATGTGATCAATCTGTTCGTCGCCCAGCGCTTGGGCTCGGCACAGGCCGGCGCGATGTCCAAAACGGTCCAGGGCTACAATGTACGGCACTGGTCGGAACAAGGGCTCGATTTCTGGGCCGTGAGCGACCTCGCCGGCGACGAACTCGACGAGTTTGTCCAGAAAATCTCGGCAGACCTGCGCCCGGCGAGCCCTTCCTAGCGTCCCGGACTCTGGCCTGGGGCGGCATTACCCGCTAAAGACACACCAGGGGCGCATGGGCCCATTGCAGCTCGTGCAATCGGCAACCTATTGGCACGTAAAGACGTTTAAGCGTCGACCATGGATCAACGCGTCGACAACGAGCGCCGCTCCGATTCCGAGCGTCCTCCAGAAGCTCCGCTCGGCGGAGACGCCAAACCCGCCACCGGCGAGGCGGCGAACTCGTGGCGCGACACGTTCCGCAAGCGACGTAGCCTGTTCACAGCGCTTACGATCGGCGCTGTTGTTTTGCTCGTCGCGCTGGTCCTGTGGTGGCTCCACGCCAGGAAGTACGAAACCACCGACGACGCGTTCATCGATGCCCGAACCGTGCAGATCAGCAGCCAAGTCGCCGCCGCGATCGACAACGTCCCGGTGAACGACAATCAGCTTGTCGAGGCCGGCGCCGAATTGGTGCGTCTCGACGATCGCGACTACGTCGCCCAGCGCGATCAGGCGCAGGCAAGCGTCGACGATTACAGGGCGCAAATCGTCACCCAGAAGGCAAAGATCGATCAGGCCGACAAGCAAGCAGCCCAAGCGCAAGCCGCCTTGACCTTCGCGCAACAGCAAGCCGATCGCTATCAACTGCTCGCGAAACAGGGCACCGCGACCGTCGAAACGGCGCAGCAATATTCGTCGAACCTGCAGCAAAGTCAGGCGTCCTACGCGGCCGCGAAGGCGAACGCGATCGCGATCGCGAAACAGGAACCCGTGATCGAGGCGCAACTGCAGACGTCGCAAGCGCAACTGGCGCAGGCCGAGGCCAATCTCTCGCGCACCATCATCACCGCTCCTGTCGCCGGCCGCGTCACACATCTGTCCGCGGCCAAAGGCGGCTATGCCGGGGTCGGGCAGGCGCTGATGATGTTTGTGCCGCGGGACGTCTGGGTGACCGCGAATTTCAAGGAAACCCAGCTCGATCTAATGCGGCCGGGCCAGCCCGTCGACATCACGATCGACGCCTATCCGGACCGGACCTTCAAAGGCCACATCGACAGCGTGCAGTCCGGCAGCGGCACGGCGTTCAGTCTACTGCCGGCGGAAAACGCCACCGGCAATTACGTCAAGATCGTGCAGCGGGTGCCGGTCAAGATCGTGTTCGACCAGCCGCCCGATGTTCAGCTTGGGCCGGGCATGTCGGCCGTGCCGACAGTGAAAGTGCGATGAGCAACTTGGGACCAGCGCGCGCCTGGGACAACAGCCGCTCGGCTGCCGGCGACCGCAACCCTTGGCTCGTCGCCGTCGTGGTTTCGATCGCGACTTTCATGGTCGTGCTCGATACCGCAATTGCCAACGTGTCGCTGCGCTACATCGCCGGCAGCATGGCGGCGAGCGTCGACGAGAGCACGTGGGTGGTCACGACCTATCTCATCGCCAATGCCGTGATTCTGCCGGCGAGCGGCTGGCTGTCCAACGTCGTCGGCCGCAAGCGCTTTTACATGATCTGCGTGGCCATTTTCACGGTGAGCTCGCTGTTATGCGGGCTGGCCCCCAGCTTGAGCTCGCTGATTTTCTTCCGCATTCTCCAGGGGCTCGGCGGCGGTGGCATGCCGACCAGCGAGCAGGCCATCCTTGCCGATACCTTTCCGCCGCAAAGGCGCGGGCAGGCTTTCGCGCTCTATGGCGTCGCCGTCATCGTCGCGCCGACGGTCGGTCCGACGGTCGGCGGCTGGATCACCGACAATTTCTCCTGGCATTGGATCTTCTTCATCAACGTGCCGATCGGATTGGCTTCGCTTGCGCTCGTCCACTGGCTGGTGGACGAGCCTGAAGTGCTCGAACGCGAACGTCACGAGCGCTTGGCCGGCGGACTTAAAGTCGATTGGGTGGGCTTCCTGCTGATTGCGGTGACGCTTGGCTGTCTCGAAGTCGTGCTCGACCGCGGCCAGATCGACGACTGGTTCAGATCGAGCACGATTGTCATTTACTCGTGCATCGCCGGCGCCGCGTTTCTCGCCTTCATTCCCTGGGAGCTCAGCCGCGACGAGCCGATCGTCGAGCTTCGGTTGCTGTTTCATCGCCAATTCGGCATGGCCTCTTTCACGATGCTGATGGTCGGCGCGATCCTGTTCGGCTCGAACCAGATCATGCCGCAGCTCCTGCAGACGTCATTTCCCTATACCGCGATGCTGTCGGGCATGGCGATGATGCCGGGCGGCATCGCCATGCTGGTGCTGATGCCGATCGCCGGCCAAGTCACCGGCCGCTTTCAGCCGAAATATCTGATGGTGCTCGGCTTGAGCGGCATTGCGCTGTCGATGTGGTATTCGACGTCGCTCACGCCCGACGCGAGTTTCGATTATTTCGGCTGGGTGCGCGTCTATCAGATGATCGGGTTGCCGTTCCTGTTCATTCCAATCAATTCGGTGGCCTATGACGGCTTGCCGCCGGACAAGACCAATCAGGCTTCGGCGCTGATGAACATCGCCCGCAATCTCGGCGGCAGTATCGGAATATCCGCTGCCAATGTGGTGCTGGCCCAGCGCACCCAATTCCACCAGTCGCGCCTGGTCGAGAACACCATTCCGTCCTCGCCGGCCTTCCAGTCCACTTTGGCGCAGATCACAAAGTATTTCATGTCGCACGGCGCAACGGCCGGCGATGCCAACGGCCAGGCCATCGGGGTGATCGGGCAGATGGTGCGGACGCAGGCGACGATTCTGGCCTATATCGACGTTTTCCATGTCTGCGCTATTGTCGCAGCCCTCATGATCCCGCTGGTGCTGATCACGGTGCGGCGCGTGCAAATTCACGCGCATGCCGTAGCTGGGCATTGACGTGCCGGGCATTGATATAATGGATTTAGAAAATGCCGGCAGAATTTCCTGCCAAAAATGGTGTTTGTTCGAGGCGGCAAGCACGCGGTGCTTCCGCTGCGTAGCTTTGCCGCCAAGACTTAAGGGGACGCCAAGGCGATGAATCGAGAAGTCACTCGAAATGCCGTTCGCGACGCCGTCAGAAACGTCACGACGGTGGCCGGCCTCGTCCTTCTTCCAGTGCTTTTGGGCGCCGCCGCGCCGGAGCCGGTCACGGTCAACGTTGTCATGACCGACTACAGATTCCAGCCCGATCATCTGACGTTACAGCACGGCATGCCCTATCGGCTGCATCTGGAGAACCACGGCAAGGAAACGCATGAGTTCACGGCGCAGATTTTTTTCGCCGCGTCGAAGATCGACAATGCCGACGTGCTCAACCGCGAGCGCAGCGAGATCGTGATGCAGCCCGGCGACGCCAAGGATCTTTTTGTGACCCCCGGAGCGCCCGGTACCTACGACCTGCGCTGCGCCGACCACGACTGGAATGGCATGACAGGCGGCATCACCGTCCAGTAGCGGCGTCCTATCGTCTTGGCGCCGGCCTGCCGCCGACGACGCCCGCATCGCGGGCAAGTTGCTGAAAAATGAATCGGTTTTGACCTCGCTGACCAGGCGACGCCGCTGCTTGCGACGACGAAGAGTGCTGCAACCAGGTGCGGCGGACTGACTCTCCCAGTCGCGCGAATGTGCGATTCATGTCGCTTCGGCGGCATGCGGCTCCTTAGTTGCGCCGAAATGTCCGACCAGCATGGAACCTCGGCACTGTTCTTGCTTGAACTTGTTATCGAGGGGGTTGCGGGGCTGATTGGCGCAATGATCTGGGAAGAAAGGAGTCGCAAATGTGTGACTTTAGCCTTCAAAGCGTGCGTTCTAGGCCGGCGAAAGTCGGCGATAAGCTCGTAACACGTGACTTCGGGACGGGAACTCGCGGGTTCTCCGCCTCGGACGATCCAGGACTGGCAGTCTGCATTCTGCCCGGCACCGAGCTGGCCTTCGCCGGCGACGTTGCCTGCCTACCGGCCGGCCTGCTCGGCTGGAAGACAAAAACCATCAACTACCAAACGGCCATCTTCCGGCAAGTGAACAAGGATAAGATGGCCGCGCATCACGATTCGCTCGAATTTCCGGACGGGCGGAACGTGCTCCTGACATTGTTGTGCGAGGGCCAAGAGGCCACCGTTCTGCAATTGCCGGCACAGCCGGTGAATGCGGAAGAGGCGCGCGAGCAGGAACGCGTCAGCTACGTCGGCTGAGTAGACACAGACCGGCGAGCGCGGAGTCGCAAAAAGGCCGGCCGCCCTTTTGGGCGACCGGCGCCTTTTGCCGAGACAAGATATCGAAACTCACGCTTTCGTGAGAGAGATTTTTTGCGTCGCTTTAGCTCTGCGCTCTATTTAGGCTGCCGGACGCTACCGGAAGCGCTCAAGCCATTATCGCCGCGATCGGCTTTGTAACCGGCATTGCGCACCGGCCACCAATACCCCGCACGTCTTGCTCACCATCCATAAGATTCGGACACATAGATTCCGTGCCGGTTTCCGATGCGCAGATGGATGGAATAAACAACATGAGTTACACGAAATTTATTTGTTTATTTCCCGGACGGCACGCGGAGCCGCGCACCGACATGCACTTTTGATCTTGCGGCGACGGCTTGATGACGCCTCACTTGCGGCGTGATAGTCCCACCATCGTTACGGCGCGGACACCTTCCCCCATCCCCGCGTTTGACCACACTCTTCTCCGATCCGAGCGGATACCAGACCCGCCCGGATTTCGTCGTGACTCCAAGCCACAAGACGTGAGAAATTGCGCCAGACCCGGGAAATGGCGCTCCAGCTCCTTTTGGCGGGACCCTTATTGGCAGCCGCCGCGCAAAATTCGAGACGTCTCATTCGCCAAAAATAATGCGATGCAAAAACCGCACGATGCAAAACTACACGATGCAAAAACTACGTGATGAATGATTCCCTAAACCAACCGCAGGCTGCGGATCGCTCCAACGCCGAGACCGCGGCGGTTGTACAACCGGGCGACGCTACGCCGGCGGATACGGCGAGCGATTCGGCGCAGGAAGCGCCGCCGTCGCCGGGCGCGCAATTCCTCCTGGTCTTCCCGCCCATCATGCTGCCGATGTTCCTGGCCGTGGCGGACCAGACTATCGTCGCGACAGCGCTGCCCGCGATCGCGTCGAGCCTGGGCGAAATCGAGCGCGCCTCTTGGGTGGTGGTGTCTTACCTGATCGCCAACACGATCGCCGCGCCGGTCTATGGCCGCCTCGGCGACACGTTCGGCCGCCGCTGGATGATGTTCGTCGCGCTGACGATCTTCATGATCGGCTCGGTGCTGTGCGCGCTCGCGCCCAATATTACGCTCCTGACCCTGTTTCGCGTGATCCAGGGATTCGGCGGCGGCGGCCTGATGACGCTGTCGCAGGCGCTGGTCGGCGAAGCGGTGCCGCCGCGCGAGCGGGGCCGTTATCAGGGCTACCTCGCCGGCATAGCTGTCACCTCCAACTCGTTCGGTCCGGTCGCCGGCGGCTACCTGACCCAGACGTTCGGCTGGCAATCGATCTTCCTCGTCAATATTCCGCTCGGTCTCCTCGCGATGATGTTCGTCTTTCGCATTCCGCCGCGCCAAGGCGACCGCCGCCGCACCACGTTCGATTCTCCGGGCCTGGTTCTCTTTATCTTCTTCGTCGGCCCCGTCATTCTCGCGCTCGAACAAGTGCAGCGCATGGAATTGAGCTCGCTGCCGCTGGCGCTCGGGCTTCTTGCGTTCGGGCTGATCTCGCTCGTGCTTCTGATCTGGCAGGAAAGGCTGACAACGTCGCCGCTTATTCCGCCAAAATTGTTCCGGCAGCCCTCGATCTGGCGCAGCGATGCCATGGCGGCGTTCCATGGCGCGGCGCTGGTTTCGCTGATCACATTCTTGCCGATCTATCTCCGCGCCGTGCGCGGCATGTCGCCGGCCGAAACCGGCTTCATGCTGCTGCCGCTGACGGCCGGCATCGGGCTCGGCTCGATGTCGACCGGGCAGATGGTGACGCGAACCGGATACACCGCCGTGTTTCCGACTTACGGCTTGATCGGCGCGACCATCAGCCTGTTGTTGCTCGCGTTCTTCATCCCCTATCTGAGTGCCGCCCAGCTCGCTTGGGCGTTCTTTGGCGTCGCCCTGTTCATGGGCACTGTGATGGGCGTCGTTCAGGTAACCGTGCAGTCGGTCTCCGGGCCGCGCCTTCTCGGCACCGGCGCCGCCATGGTGCAGTTCTCGCGTTCGGTCGGCGCCGCCTTCGGCACGGCGACGGTCGCCGCGGTCTTGTTTTCCATTCTCACCGCGACCGACCGCGACACCGCGACCTTGTTCGGCATGATTATCGAGCGCGGTCCCGACGCGCTGGCGACGCTCGATCCGGTGCGGCGCGCCGTCGTGCAAGGCCAGATCGGCGAAGCCTTTCACGCGGCATTTCTCACGATCGCCGGCTTTACCGCGGTCGGGGCGTGGCTCGCTTGGTCGGTGCCGCTGCGCCGTATCTAGCTCCAGCTCAACGCCTTGCGGCGTCCGCCCGCACGCGGCAGACTTCAAAAACGAAAACCGGGAGGCAATGCAATGATCGTCGATGCACAAGCCCATCTCTGGCTGGCTGACACACCGGACCGGCCCTGGCTGCCGAACCGGGTGGCGCAACTGCCGGAACCGTTCACGATCGAAAGGCTTGTGCCGCTGATGGACGAGGCCGGTGTCGATCGCGCCGTCATCGTGCCGCCGTCATGGGAAGGCGACCGCAACGACTACGCGCTCGAAGCGGTGCGCCGCTATCCGGCGCGCTTCGCCGTGATGGGCCGCCTCCCCGTCGACGATCCGAACTCCGCGAAACTTTTGCCGGACTGGAAAAAGCAGCCCAATATGCTCGGCGTCCGGCTGACCTTTCATCCGCATCAATGGCACTGGCTGGCCGACGGCACCGTGGATTGGTTCTGGCCGCAGGCGGCGAAATATAATCTCCCAATCATGTTCTACGGCGCGCCGATGGCGCATTTCGGCCGCGTCGCCGAGCGCTATCCGGGATTGACAATGATCGCCGATCACTTCGGCACCACCGGCGAAGTCGCGAAATCGGGCAAGCTTGCCGAGGCGATCGGCGAAACCGCGGCGCTTGCCAAATATCCCAATGTGTCGGTGAAGCTCTCGACGTCGCCGTTCTATTCGGCGGAGCCCTATCCGTTTCGCGACATGAAGCCGCATATCCGCCGGCTGTTCGACGCGTTCGGCCCGCGCCGTTGCTACTGGGGCACCGACCTGACCAATTCGTTCGCCAAGGCGACCTACAAGCAGCGCATCACGCACTTTACCGAAACGCTCGACTTCCTCTCCGCAGAAGACAAGGAATGGATCATGGGCCGCGGCATCCTGGCCCGGCTCGGCTGGGCGTGAGACGCCGTGCGCGGCTTGGTTTCCTAATGGGGCACGATGCAGATCCGCGCCCACCATATTAAGTGGGGAGCATTCCTGGTCACGGCCGGGTCTACGATCGTCGGCCTCTATTTTCTCGTCGCCTACATCGTGCTGCCGATGTTCTGGCAGCATTACGAGCATCAGAAGGGCCTCGCCGGCCTGACCATGATCACGAGCACCTCGAACGGCATTCCCGGCGATCCGATCAATGTCGGATTGGTCGGATCGCGCGAAAATGTGCTCTGCGCCATGAACGCCGCCGGCTGGTATCCGGCCGATCCGATCACGCTGCGATCGAGCATCGAGATCGTCGGCAGTGTGTTGCTCGATCGCCCTTATCTGCAAGCGCCGGTCAGTCATTTGTATTACGACGGCAGGCGCCAGGACCTTGCCTTCGAGAAGCCGGTTGGAACAAGCGCGGACCGGCGCAACCACGTTCGCTTCTGGCGCGTTTTGGAGCGCGGCCAGGAGGGCCGCGCGGTCTGGCTTGGTTCGGCGACCTTCGATCGCGGCGTCGGCATCAGCCACGACGACGCGCAAGTCACCCATCACATCGCCCCCGATATCGATGCCGAGCGCGATCTGCTCGTCGCCGATCTAAAAGGCGCACACGTCGTGCAGACGATCTACGAAGCCGCCGGCATCGGGCCCACTGTCAACGGCCGCAATGGCGGAGGCGACCGCTACTATACCGACGGCGATATCAAGATTTCCGTCCTGGTCGGTAGCTGCAATCAACACGCGGCGACGGTGGCCGTGCTCGATAACCCGCCGCTCGTGGCGATGAAGAATTTGGCGTGGGACACGATTGCGAAGACCATCATCTCCGCCACCATGCCGGCGACGAGAAAATAGCCGCGCCGTAAATTCTTTTTCAAATATTGGAATTCGGCGGCGATGAAATGCGGGACCTCGGGCGCGCTAATTGCGTCACGCCGGCGGCTTATGCGCCAGCCAGCGGCCGGCCTCGGCGGCGGCGAACAGCTCCGCCAGCGCTGCGTTGACGGCGGCGGGCTCTTCGCTGGTGATGGTGTGCCCGGATCGCGGGATGACGTAGAGCGCGGCCGTCGGCGCCGTGCGCTTGAGAAAGACGCTGCCGTCGAGGCAGGTCTCGTCCTCGTCGCCGCAGATGACGAGAAGCGGCACCGAGAATTTCTTCAAGTCCGCTTCCAGGTCCCACAGCGTCGGACGCTTGCTCTGCAGCATCGCCATGGTCAGCGTATGGCCCTGCGCGGAATGTTCAGCGAGCATCCGCGCGAACTCGGCATAGCCGCGCGGATCCTTGAACTTCTGCGCCTGGCGTGTCGCGCCGTCGGCGTAGATCGCCGCAGCCTCAGGCATGCCTTTCGCGGTGAACATCTTCGCCGTTTCGGCGGCTTGCGCGCGCATCGCCGCGCGCGCTGCGGGGTCGGGGAGCGAACCCCAGCCGCAACCGGCCGCGGTCACCGAGATGCACCGCTCCGGGTGGCGCATGCCGACATGGAGCGACGTGTAGGCGCCCATGGAGTGGCCGACCACATGCGCCTTTTCGATGCCGAGCGTATCCATGACCGCGATGACGTCTCCGCGCGCAATATCCTGACCGTAGCTCGCCGGATCGTTCGGGACGTCGGACGGCGGATAGCCGCGCTGGCTATAGGTCACGCAACGATGCGAGCGCGCGAAGCGGCGCATTTGCGGCTCCCATGTCCGGTAGTCGCCGGCGAACTCGTGGACGAAGACGACAGGCGTCCCGGCGCCGGCCTCTTCGTAATGCAGCCTCACCCCGTCCGCGGTTTTTATTTTGGGCATTTCGCACGTCTCCCGTCCACGACCCATACGCTCACGATCCATAGGCATGGTACAAAAATCGCGTGACAGCGCGCAAACGGCCGCGGCCGCTCAACGCCCAAAAACCGATAGGCCGCCCGTGAGAGCGGCCTATCGGCATGCTAGTACATTGCCTGGTAAGCTTATCGCCGCTCAAACCATCCAGAACGGCTTGGTGGACTCGCGCGCCGTATCGCAGCGCGTCAGTCCGAGATCGCGCAAAGTCGCGTCGCTGAGGCCCTGCAATTCGTGACGCGCCCGTGCGCGACGCCGCCATTGCAGGAGGCGGTGCCTCATATAACCCCAACGCCAACCCATGTTCGGCGCATCGCGGGTGAAAATCCTGGTCATGGCTCGCTCCGTACTTCCCGTCCAACCTGCATCGTGAACTTAAAACGGGTTTGCGATGCGGGATGTGATCGGCAGCACAGTTCGGCGCATTTCACGCAATGCACTGCGAACATTGGAGAAAATCGCGACGGCACGCGCGTTATTGCAGCGCCCGAAATGGCTCCGGAAAGTTGTCGTAAAAACGCGCGATTTCAGTCGCGCTTCACGCTGCCTGCGGCCGGGCCGGTGAGATGACCTCGCACATGCGCGTCACCCGCTCCGCAGGCGATGCGGCCCCTGTCTTGTCGTAACCGACAACGCGCAGAACACCCGACGCCGGGCACATGGCGACCGCAAGCCGCGTATAAGGGTTGAGAACCGGCTCGCGAACCCAATCGAAGCTCGGCGCGGTCAATGGACCATCGAAAGCTTCGAGTGCCTCGCGGCGCGCACGGCTGAAACCCGCGGCCTCATCGAGCGAACTGGTGAGGAAACGGCGCGTACCGATCCGCCCCTCCCAGCCTCCGCGGCTGGGCAACCAATCGTTGGCGGCGCTCGTTTCTTCCTCGCGGGTGGTAAAGCCCGCCTCGGTGCGTTCGATGACGCACCGCTCGTTCGCCGCGCACCCGACCAGCGAATAAATCACCGGGCGCGCCACCGGCGTATTCTCCAACATGCGCCGCGCGGCTCCGTAGTCACCGCAGGTTTCGAAGGTCTGGCGCAGGAGCTGATCCGGCGGCATTAAATCGTCGGATTGCCAAATCGCCGCGGCATTCACCGCGAAGTCATAGGGGCGAAGCCAGCGATGCGCGGTGCGGCGGCGCATCGGCGCCTGATTGACGCAAGCGGCGAATCGAGACGGCGCCATCGCGGTCAGCGCGCCGACATAACCCGGCCACGTCACGCTGTAGAAGTCGCCGCAAGCGCCGCGCATATGCGCCACCTCGGCGTAGCGGCCGAGACCGGCGAACGGCCAATCGAGGGTGCGGAGCAACCACGGCACGCCATCTTGTTCGGAGGCGCGCGCCGTGCAGCCCCATTGATAGGACGCATTAAGGAGCCACACGCCGGAGAAGCCGAGCGCGTCGGCGACCTGCGCGATCTCGGGCATATAGGGTGATCGTGAGCGCGTGAGCCAGCGACGCGACGCTCGATCGAGCACCGGCACAAGCGGCATGGCCGCGCGCGGGAAGAAATCGAGGCAGGCGTCGCGCAAGGCACGCGCGCGCTCCGCGCTATACTGCACGTGACGTGGCGCGCCGCCGTTGCGGAGATCGATGACCGGAATATCTGTCAGGCCCGGCATTGGCAGACTCGCGGCAGGCTCGAGGCGGGTTTGCGTAACCCCAAGCAAGCGCCACGACACTACTTAAGCCAACGCATTTTTCAAAGCCGCCGAAAATCCGGCCTAGACTATGATCCGATTAAGTTGAATCGGGTCATAGTCTAGCTTTTTCGTTGGAGCATGATCTTTTCGGACCTTCCTTCGCCCGCCGAAGCGGGCTTCGCGAAGGCGGGAAACCGGTTTCCACCCTCGGATCAAGTCCGAGGGTAGGCTTTTTCCGGATCATGCTCTAAAACTCGGCGTCTTCCTGGATCGCGACCGCGAGCGCGCCTTGCATGCGGCCGACCGGCCCACCCCGCTTCGCCGCGGCCGGGCGCTTCGCCACTGGCGTCGCTTGCGATCGCGGCGCGCGCTTCGCGTCTTCTGCGCTAGTGGCAGGTGCCGCCGCGGCGTCGAGACGGAAGAAGGCCACCCGCTCGTCCATATTTTTCGCCTGATGTTCGAGCGTCTTGGCGGTGGCCGCGTTTTCCTCGACCAGCGCCGAGTTCTGCTGCGTCACCTCATCCATCTGGGTGAGCGTCTTGTTGACTTCCTCGACGCCGGTGGACTGCTCGATGCTGGCGCCAGCGATGTCGGACACGAGCGCCGCGACTTCCTTGATCGACTCGACGATCTCTCCGAGCGCCTCGCCGGCCTTGTTGACCAGATCGACGCCGGAGCGGACCTGGCCATTGCTGTTGGTGATCAGGTCCTTGATGTCTTTGGCGGCTTGCGAGGAGCGTTGCGCCAGCGTGCGCACTTCCGACGCCACCACAGCAAAGCCGCGGCCGGCGTCACCCGCGCGCGCCGCTTCGACGGCAGCATTGAGTGCCAGCAGATTGGTCTGCCGCGCGATTTCGTCGATCACGCCGATGATGTCGGAGATCTTTCCCGATGACGACTCGATCTGCGCCATGGCCGCGACCGCCTTGGCGACAACTTCGCCGCCGTGGTTCGCCACGTCCCGCGCCTTGGCGGTGGACTGGTTGGCTTGCTGCGCGTTCTCGGCGTTTTTTTTCACCGTCGCCGCGATCTCTTCCATCGAGGCGGAGGTCTCTTCAAGGCTTGCCGCCTGCTCCTCGGTGCGCTGCGACAGGTCGGTGGTGCTGCTCGAAATCTCGGCCGACGCATCGGAGACTTCGCGCGCCGACTGCTTGATCTGGCCGACGATCTGGCCGATGCGCTCCGCGGCGGTATTCGCGTTGTTCTTCAGCTCGGCGAAATCGCCTTGATACTCGGCGGTGATGCGCTGGCTGAGATTGCCTTCCGCAAGCGCGCCGAGCATCCCGATAAGATCGTTCAGCGCCTTTGCGACATTGTCGCACAGCGAATTGATCGAGGTACCGACATTGAGGACGAGGCCGGTCTTGCCTTCGAGTTCTACGCGCTTGGAGAAGTCGCCGGCGACGGCAGCCTGGACGATGCCGCCGACCGCCGCCTGGAACTCATCGGACATCTTGGCCATGGCGGTCTGGCGCTCGGCTTCCGCCTGCTTGTCCTGCTCGGCCTTCGCCTCGGCTTCGCGCTGGGCGTTTTCCGCGGCTTTGACTTTGAAGGCCTCCACGGCCCTAGCGATGTTGCCGACCTCATCCTTGCGCTTGAGACCCGGCAGCACGACGCCGAAATTGCCATCAGCCAGCTCCCTCATGCCCCCGGTCAGGGCTTTGATCGGATTGGAGACGGAGCGCGCCGTGAAGAACGCGATCAGGCCGGCGAACAACAGCACCAATCCACCAATAACCTTCTGGAAGAAAACGGTGGAACTGAGCGCCGCCTCAGCGGTGGCGCGGTTGTCGTTGAAATTATGCTGCAACTGATCGCGCACCGTTTCGATCGTTGCCTGCATCTTTTTGACTTGCGGCTGGATCTGATTGGCGAAGAGATCGTGGGCCAGATGCTGGCTGGCGACGACGCCCTCCACCGTCGTGTGGAAATCCTTTACCGCTGCTTTGAGCGGATCCGCGAGTAAGACAATATCGTCCGGGGCCGCCGTGTCGATGGCCGCGATAGTGGCCGTGATCTTGGCGACGGAGTCGGCGAGAGCCGGCATGCTGTCGACGTTGGTCAGAAGCTGGGCCCGCATACTGACGACACGCATCATCATCAATTGCGAGTCGAGCTTCATGGCCTGGGTCACCAGCGCCTGATCGGGCCCGGCCTGAACCTTGTCGATCAGCGCGGCGGCCGCCGCCGCCAACGCGGCGCCTGCCTTCGACAATTTGGCTTGCGTTCCCTCAATCTGCGACACGCTGTCGAACAGCTTTTGCGAAATCTGCTGTACGGCGGCAAGGGCGTCCTGAGCGCTATGGAACATCTTCTTGCGTTCTTCGGATGGGGTTTGCTGTTCCGCGGCCTGCAAAGCCGAAAGCGCGAGCGTCGCGACCTCGCCGTTTTCCTTCCGCGCGGCTTCGTCGTGATCGTAAGCGTAGCGAAGAACGCTGCGGCGCAATCTCTCCAAATAATCCTCGATCAGCAACGTTCGCGTCGTGTTTTCGGAAATCCCGTTCATCTTAGTCACTGAGAGCGAGATGGTGTTGAATTGCATCACGCCGAAGATGACAAGGCCAAGCGTCATCGCGACGAGGATGCCGAAACCGCCATAGAGCCGGTATCTGATAGACATGCCGAATTTCCTTGAAGCCGCGAGGCAAGGTGTGCCGTAACCGGGCGACGGTATTGTCAGATCACTGCGAGGGTTTCGCTTTCGGTCCGTTCAGAAAGAAGATTGTCGAGATTGATCAGCGCGATCATGGTGTTTTCGATCGTCACCAGTCCGGACAGGAAATTGGCCTGGAAGGTCCGCGACACCTGCGGCACGGGTTGGATCCGCGAGCCCTCGACGGAAATGATATCGAGCACCTGGTCGGCGAGGAGACCTATCGTCTTGCTGTCGACCTGGACCACGATGACGACATGCATCGGCGTCGCATCGGTCACTCCTTGCCCGAAGCGGCAACGCAGATCGATGATCGGAACCATGACGCCGCGCAGATTGAGCACCCCGCGCATATAATCGGGTTGACTTGGCAGCTGCGTGACGCCCGACCAGCCCTTGATCTCGCGCACCGCCATGATGTCGACGCCGTATTGTTCGTCGCCGATCGCGAAGCTGATGAATTCGGTGGAAGCTGCGCCGGCGTGGTGGCCGGAGCTTGACCCGGGCACGATGGACGGTGCCGCTGCGGAATCGATGGTGGAATTCATGCGAGGCGACTTCCGTGTATTGTTACGCTACGAGCTTGCGGCGTATCCGGCACTGGCCGCCTCACGAGAAGGCGTCACGTTCTGCGATATGTCCCTACCGTCTTCGATCCGGTAAATTCGCCTATCGGCAAAAATACATATTGAGCAAAAATACGCGGCAGAAGTTAACGATTGGTGCGGCGCTACCGGCGGATGGCGTGGTCCGTAATGCCGCAGGGTCGGTAAAAACTGATCAAATAATCGGAATGGTTGTGCAGCGCATGGCCTTCCAACCGAGCGTCTATATCTTGCGCGCGGTCGTTACGGCGGCGTCTTGCGGCTCGTCTGGTCGCGAAACGGCGACCTTGCCATGGGTCCGCCGAGGTGTCCCGCAATACGTCAGGCTTGTCTCCGATCCTTGCCTGTCAGTAAGAGTACGCACCGAAGAGTGAGCAACGGAAGGGGTTGAGGATGGAGCTTAGATCGACACGCCGGATCGTGACCGGACACGACGCCAAGGGCAAAGCGGTCGTCTTGTTCGACGCACCGGTACAAGCCAAGCAGCGCAGCGTCGGCGGCAACGGCATGACCTTGCTCTGGACGACACACGAATCTCCCGTCGACGTGTCGGGCTCGGCCGATCGCGGTCAGAGCCACCCCGGCGTGCCGCCGGGGCCCGACGGCACGGTGTTTCGCATCGTCGATTTCGCGCCGGCGCCGCCGCATGCCGCGCCGGTCGATCATCATCAAATCCTGGTCTCGATGGGCATCGATCCCGCGACCCAAGGCTACGGCCGGCACGCCAATACGCACCGGACCCGGACCATCGACTACGCACTCGTGCTCGATGGCGAAATCGATATGCTGCTCGACGATACCGAGATCCATGTCAAAGCGGGCGACATACTGGTGCAGCAGGCCACCAACCACGCCTGGGTCAACAACGGCATCAAACCGTGCCGCATCGCCTTCATCCTCATCGACAGCAAGACGCCGCCGGCCTGGAAGCAGGACTGGAAACCGTAAGGCGGCCCGGCACGCTTACGCCAAGCCGGCGGCCATGCGCCGCCGGCTTGGTCAGTCACCTTCAATGTTGCGAAAAATTATTCCGCTGCTTCCTGGTGCCGATGAAACAGCGGCACGATGCGGGCGCGCTCGCCGGCATGCGCGATCACGACATGGTTTTCCGGCACCGCCATCCAGTTCTTGTGATCGCGGTCGAGCGGTTCGGAGACGATGACAATGCCGCTCCCGGATTCCCGATAATAAAGTGTATTGGCGCGGTCGTTTACCGCGTAGCGGAAAGCATAAAGGTCCTTGCCGTTCGACAGCGCGGCGGTGAAGCGAAACCGGTCGCCCGGATCGGTCTGATTGGCAAGGTCGGTGAGCTTCAGCAAAATGCGTTCGGCCGCCGTCACCGGGTGCTCGATGCCGGCGCCGAGAATGGCGAGAAAGATAGCCTCGGAGTCCGTCGTCCCGATGCGCGCCGGATAAAGCGCATCCGGGATCAGCGCTTCGACGCTGCGCCGCAGCCGGTTCCAGCTACCGACGAAGCCGTTGTGCATGAACATCCAACTGCCGCAGGCGAACGGATGGCAATTCGGCCGGGTGATGGGCGTGCCGGTCGCGGCGCGCACATGGGCGAAAAACAAGTGGGACTGCAAATGCCGGCACAGGTAGCGAAGGTTTTCATCCGACCATGCCGGGCGGATCTCGCGATACAGCCCCGGCTCCGGATGCTGACCGTACCAGCCTAGGCCGAACCCGTCGCCATTGGTGCTCGCCGTCGATTCCAGCGCGTGGATGCTCTGTGAGATCAGGGAGTGCTCGGGCTCGGTCACATAGTGTTCGAGCGCCGTGGTTTCTCCACGATATGCAATCCAGCGGCACATAGACTTGCCCTAAGGTGCCTTTCCGGGCGCCTTTGCCCTCGTCTTACGGGTCACGCCACCAACGTGGCGTCCCGGACCCATCTAATCACCTTATGCAGAGCAATATCGGCGCCTTCATGTTCATTTTCGGTAAAGATTCGCAACTGGGCATCGGCTGACGTCCCCTCTACGATGATGGACCGGCAGTGCTCCAACTGCTCGGTGCAGTTTAGCGCCTCGCCGTCGGCCTCGATCAGGTCCAGGACCCGGTTCAGCATCTCGGCCACGGTCACGGCGCCCGACCGGGTCACGAACGTGCCCTGAGCGCCGTAACGCTGGGCCCGCCATTTGTTCTCGACCGCAATCGCCCGATCCACGCTGTCGACCCCGGCATTGTGCTCGGGGTGACCATACAAGTACCGTGCCAGCGAGCGATAAAGCGCCGCGATCGCGATGGTGTCGTCGATGCGGGTGCAGCTATCCGGGGCCCGCAGCTCTAAAGTCGGATATTTGAGCGACGGCCGGATCGACCACCACAAATGGCTCGCATCCTGCATCGCGCCGGAACGCACCATCGCGTCGACGTAAGACTCGTAGTCTTCATTGGTGCGAAACAGCTCCGGCAGGCCGGTGCGCGGCAGCTCGTCATAGGCGGCGAGGCGGTAGCCCTTCAGGCCGGTGGCGCGGCCCTGCCAGAACGGCGACGACGCTGAGAGCGCGATGAAGAGCGGCAGGTAAGGCAATATCCGCATCATCACGTCGATACGGCGCTGCGGATCGGGAAACTCGACATGCACGTGCATGCCGCACAGCATGTTGCGCTGGCCGATCATCTGCAGCACGTCCATCACATGCGAATAGCGCGCCTTGGGGCTCTGCACCGACTGCCGCCAGCGCGCGAGCGGATGCGTGCCGCAGGCTAGCACAACGAGCCCATGCTCGGCGGCGGCGGCCGCCGCGTTCTGGCGCAGCCGAAGCAGTTCGCGCCGCGCATCGCCGGCGCCGAAATGCGGTTCGGTCGCAACCTCGATCTGCGCCTGCAAGAACTCGCGTTCGATGCGGCCCGAGGTGCCGAAATCGGCGGTTTTGAACAATTCATCCGGCGTCTCCGCCGGCACCGCGAAGGTTTTTGCGTCGGACAGAAAGTATTCTTCCTCGACGCCGAACTTGAATTGATCGTCAGCAACGAGGCTCTGGGCGTGATGTCCCGCTGGAACCAGGGCGCGCATGCGAAGCCGGCGCGCCTGCGGGTCATATCGGAATTCCATGGTTGCAACTCCTCGGTTTTCCAATTCTTCGAGATTGTCTTCAATTGCTTTCTTGATCACGCTTTTACGACGCTCTTTGGATTACTCTCTTAAATCCCTTGTTCAGATTCCTTGGGTCTGCAGCCAGCATTCCAGAAGCGCGACCTGCCAAAGTTTCGAATGGCCCTTCGGCGTCAATTCGCCTTCCGGATTGGACAACAACCGGTCGATATAGGTTCGGTTGAACAGGCCGCGCTGCCGCGCTTGCGGCGCATCGAGCACGTTGCGGACGAAATCGAAGAACGCGCCGCGGATATATTTAAGCGCCGGTACCGGAAAGTAGCCCTTCGGCCGGTCGATCACCTCGTCGGGGACGAGCCCGCGGGAGGCCTCCTTGAGAATGTATTTGCCGCCGTCGCGCACCTTGAGCTCGGCTGGAATACGCGCCGCGAGCTCGACGACTTCGTGATCGAGGAACGGCACGCGCGTTTCGAGCCCCCAGGCCATCGCCATGTTATCGACGCGCTTGACCGGATCGTCGACCAGCATGATCTGGGTATCGAGCTGCAGTGTCTTGTCGATCGGGCTCGCGCTGCGGCAGGTGCGGAAGAACTCGTCGACGAATTCGCGGCTGTAATCGCCGTTCATCAATGAGGGTGCGAGCGCCTCTGCCATTTCGTCATGATCGCGATCGAAATAGACGCGGGCATAATCTTCGATCGCGTCGTTCGATCGCATCAGTGCCTGATACCAATGATAACCGCCGAAGATTTCGTCGGCGCCCTGTCCGCTCTGCGCCACCTTCACGTATTTGGAGACTTCCTTCGAGAGCATGTAGAAGCCGATGGCATCGTGGCTCATCATCGGCTCCGACATCGCCGCCACCATGCCCGGCAGCGCGTCGATGGCGCGCGAGGAGTCGACATTGATGCGATGATGGTCGGTGCCGAATCGCTCCGCGATCAAATCGGAATAGCGGAACTCATCGCCCTCGACGTCGCCAACTTTCTCGAAGCCGACGGAAAATGTTTTCAGATCGTTTTGCCCAAGCTCCGCTAGCATGGCGACCAGGATCGAGCTATCAAGGCCACCTGACAGCAGGACGCCGACCGGCACATCGGCGACGCGGCGGCGCTCGACCGCCTTGCCGAGCGTAAGACGGGTCGCCTCGCGCCAGTCGGCTTCCTTGAAATTGCGATCGTCGGCGCGAGCCCCAACCGCAATGCTCCAATAGACTTCCTCGCGGCGGCGGCCGTCGGGCTCGATGACGCAGATCGTCGCGGGTGCGAGCTTGCGCACACCTTTGATGATGGTGCGCGGCGCCGGCACGACGGCGTGCCAGCTCATGTAATGATGCAGCGCCGCGGGATCGATGCTGGTGTCGACGCCGCCCCCCGCCAGCAAGGCCGGCAGCGTCGAAGCGAAACGCAAGCGTCCCGGCAGTTCGGCGTAATAAAGCGGCTTAATGCCAAGCCGGTCACGCGCTAGCACGACACGGCCGGAATTACGCTCCCAGACCGCGAAGGCGAACATGCCGTAGAAGCGCTCGACGCAGCGTGGTCCCCATTCCGCGTAGGCTTTAAGGATCACCTCAGTGTCGCCTTGCGAGAAGAAGCGATGGCCTTTGGCCGCAAGCTCGCCGCGCAACTCGCGATAATTATAAATGCAGCCGTTGAATACAATCGCGAGGCCAAGCACCGGATCAATCATCGGCTGTTGCGATGCAGCGGCGAGATCAATGATGCTGAGGCGGCGATGACCAAACGCAACGCGGCTTTGCGAAAACGTGCCGCCCGCGTCAGGTCCGCGTGCCCACATTTTCGCATTCATCGCTGCAAGCGAATCGCCTGCAACGGCACCGTAGAACGTCACCTCACCGCAAATGCCACACATTTCATCATGTCCGGAACTACAAGGCCCCACGACCGCCCCCAATAACGTTTGGGGACGAGTCAAGTTCCTACGGAGTTCCCGCGCTGGTTTGCACTGCAGCGCAGCGGCCAGTGGCAATTTCACTCGGCAACGAAATGAAAATTCACGTCAGCAATCGGCGCACAGCCGACGTCCATCCGGCAAGTTTACGTTCGCGCGTCACACTATCCATCTGCGGAGAAAACCTGCGCTCCAATTGCCAGTGATCCAGAAAACGGTCCGGCTCGGGAAAGAACCCGGCATGCAGGCCCGCGAGATAAGCCGCACCGAGCGCGGTGGTTTCCTTGATCCGCGGGCGATCGACATTGCTGCCGATAATGTCGGCAAGGCGCTGCATCGTCCAATCGGAATTCGCCATGCCACCGTCGACGCGCAGTGTTTTCAACGCGCTGTCCGCCGCGGGCCAATCAGCTCGCATCGCGGCAATAAGATCGGCGGTCTGAAAGCAAACACTTTCAAGCGCGGCCTGCGCCAATTCGCGTGGTCCGGTCGCGCGGGTGAGACCGAACAATGCGCCGCGCACATCTGGCCGCCAATAAGGAGCGCCCAGCCCGACGAAAGCCGGAACGAGGATGACCTCTTGCGTGGGATCGGCGGCCTGCGCGAGCGGCCCCGTCTCTTCGGCGCTCTGCACGATACGCAAGTTGTCGCGCAGCCATTGCACCGCGGCTCCGGCGATGAAGATCGAGCCTTCAAGCGCGTAGCTGCGCACGCCGCCGAGCTGATAAGCAATGGTCGTGAGAAGCTTGTTGGCCGATGCCACCGGCGTGTGCCCGGTATTGAGCAGCGCGAAACAGCCGGTGCCGTAAGTCGCCTTCAACATTCCCGGCGCAAAACAGGCATGGCCGATCATTGCGGCCTGCTGATCGCCGGCAATGCCGTAAATCGGTATAGCTGTGCCGAACAATTCCGGCGTGGTCATGCCGAAGGCCACGGATGAATCCAGAACCGCTGGCAGGACTGCCTTGGGCACGCCGAGCAGTTTCAACAACTCATCGTCCCAACGGCCATTGTGAATGTCGAACATTAATGTGCGTGACGCATTCGTCGCGTCGGTGGCATGAACCTTTCCGCCAGTGAGTCGCCAGAGCAGATAAGTGTCGACCGTGCCGAACGCGAGTTCGCCGCGCGCGGCTTTATCGGCGGCGCCCGGAACGTTGCTCAAAAGCCAGGCGAGCTTTGTGCCGGAGAAATAGGGATCAAGCAGAAGTCCGGTCTTCGCCGCGACGAGCGGTTCGTGACCGCTGTCTTTCAACCGCGCGCACAGATCGGCGGTACGCCGGTCCTGCCAGACGATGGCGCGATGCACCGCCCGCCCGGTCATGCGATCCCACAATAATGTAGTCTCGCGCTGATTGGTGATGCCGATGGCAACGACGTCGCTTGCCGCAGCGTTTACATTGCGTAGTGCAGTCCGGCACGTCGCGACGGTGGTCGTCCACAGATCTTCAGGATCGTGCTCGACCTCGCCGTCGGCCGGAAAATGCTGCGGGAATTCCTGTTGTGCGACCGCCGCGATCGACGTGTCGGCGCGGAACAGCATGGCGCGCGTCGATGTCGTGCCCTGGTCGATCGCAAGCACGTAAGATGTCAAATGATCCTCCGGCGCTGAGATTATAACCTATCGCCGAAGCGATGCCCGTCCCGCTTGCAGGGCACTGCTCCGAAGGATTGACAACGCTGCTCGTTCGGTGAATTCCGGCATGTAACTAGATAGATAGTTATGGATCGTGATCACTGGGACGACACGCCTTTTTGCCATTATCGGCGACCCCATCGGCCATGTGCGCACGCCGATGGCGGCGCCGATATCGATGCCGTTTGCCTGCCGATCCATATCGGGCGCGACGATCTGCGGCGCGGCCTGTCATGTCGGCTCCTTTGCGGCCCCGCCCGCGCGGTTCGAACGCCGTTCCACTTCCTGCAAGATCCCGGCGACATCCAAGCCATTGCCGAAATGACCGATCATGTCGCCGAACATGCCGACCAGGTAATTGAGCAAGGTGAAGTGTAATCCGGATTCGGCAGCGAACGCCTGCGCGGTGCGCAAATCCTTCAACTCATATTCGGCCGGCCCGCCCGGCACGAAATTCCGCGCGATCATCCGCTCGCCGTGAATATTGAGAATTTTTGAATCGGCGAAGCCGCCCATCAACGCGCGCCGCACCGCGGCGGGATCGGCGCCGCCGCAGGCCGCAAAGTGCAACGCCTCGGCAACCGCGGTCATGGTCGCGCCGACAATGATCTGATTGGCGAGCTTCGACAATTGGCCGGCGCCGACCAGACCGACATGAGTGACGCGGCCGAGAGCCGAGAATATGTCGGCAAGCGACTCGATCGTCTTGCCGTCGCCGCCAGCCATGATCGCCAGCGTCCCGTCACGCGCGCCGGGCTCGCCACCCGATACCGGCGCGTCGATATAATGGACGTCGCGGGACGTGAGGCGCGCGGCCTGGTCGCGGCAGGTTTCTACGGGAATGGAGCTCATCACGATCAGGACCGATCCCGGCCGAAGGGATTCCACGGGCTTTCGACCCGCGCCATCGGGAGAGAAGAGAACCTCCTCCACGACCGGCCCATTGCTGAGCATCACGATGATAATGTCAGCTTCGGCACAGGCGGCCGACGGCGCGTCAGCTACGCGCACGCCGAATTGCGCAAGCGGCCCGGCTTTATCGCGGGTGCGGTTCCAGGCAACGACGGAGAAGCCGGCTTGCGCCAGCCGGCGGGCCATGTGCCGGCCCATGATGCCGGTGCCGAGGAAAGCGACGTGCCGGGGGGACGGCATCGCTCACGCCGTCTGCGCGGGTTTCTTGACCGCCGCGAGCCGCTTGAACTCCGCCGATTTTTTGTAGAACGCGTCGAGCGGATAGCAGCCGGAGACGATGCCGTTACGCGGCGCTGTCGTGCAGTCGCTGAAGGTTCGGCAGCAACGTTTCTTCTGCAGCGGCTTGTTCTGCAGAATATCGAGCGGCAGCTCCGGATAGGCGAGCACCATGCGGCCGAGGCCGACCATGTCGACCCAGCCCATGCGCACGGCGGCCTGCGCGACATTCGGGAAGTATTCCTGCAAATAGCTATAGCCGCTGCCCATGAAGCAGAAATCGGGGAACGCCGCTTTGAGATCGCGCACGACTTCGAGCTGGCGCATGACGCCGACGAATGGATCCTCCGGCGGATGATAGCCGTCGGACGGCGGATAGAGCGCCGGGCGGATGATGTGCGGATTGTAGTACGGGCTGCCCGCCGTCACATTGACGAAGCGAATGCCGAGCCCGCGCAGAATTTCCAGGAACGCCTTGGTCTCCGTCAGATCGTATTGCAGCGGATCGTCCGGATTGGCGCCGAAGGCGTAAGGATACGGCAGCTTGAAGTCGTCCGGTATGCCGGGGCCGAGCGCGCCGGGCAGCGAACGCGCCGGGTCCGGCTTGAACGGCACCGAATCGATCGCGCTCAAGCGCACGCCGATGCGCAATCGCGGCGCCTCGGCGCGAATGCCTTCGACGATCTCGCGCAGAAAGCGCGTGCGGTTTTCCATGCTGCCGCCATACGGCCCGGGCCGGTCGACGGCGCTCAGGAACTCGTGGCCGAGATAGCCGTGACAATGTTTGACGTCGACGAAATCGTAGCCGCATTGTTCGGCGCGCTTCGCCGCGATCACGTAATCTTCGATCAGGCGCTTGATCTCATCGTCGCCGATCACCGGGCGGCTCGCCGGATAGCCGAACTTGCGGTCGAGCAGCGGATGGTTATAGGCGATGATCGATTCGAATTTCGTGTTGTCGTTTGGCTTGCAGAAACGGCCCGAATGGGTGAGCTGCAAACCGATGATGAGATCGTCCTCGCCGCCGGTCGCTTCCTTGTGCGCTTCAATCAAGATGTCGCGAAGCTCGGCGATATCTTTTTGGCTGTGCTCGGCCATATAGAGCTGTTTCGGATTGGCGCGCCCGTCGGGCCGCACCGCGCAAGCCTCGCCGCCCCAAATGAGCTTGGCACCGCTCTGGCCAAATCGTTTCCAGCGCCGCTTCGTGTTCTCCGAAGGCCGGCCGTCGGTCTGGCAGTCCCAGCCTTCCATCGGCTGTATCGCCAAGCGATGTCCGATGGTCATGCCGTCGAATTCGAGCGGCGAACCGAGCGGCGAGTGCGGTCCGCCCGACACGATGTCGTCGCACGGCATGTCGAGACCCAGCGACCGCACATAGCTGCGAAAGCCGGACACGCCGTCGAATGAGCCTGCCTTGGGATAATCGCCGAATTTCATGTTTCCTCCGTACAACGCGGGGTATTTTGCCCGGCGCGCTTACTGCGCTTTCACATACGACGTAATGACCTCGACGGCGTGCGCGCGCCGCTCCTTGTGCTCGGCTGCGCTCGCAAGCTGCCGCCCGAACGCCGTCGACAGCGTCGCCGAATTGGAGAAGTAGAAATAGCTCAGCGCCGACATCGAGACGTAAAGCTGAAATGGATCAATGCCGGGCCTGATGACGCCCTTGCGCTCGCCGGCTTCAAGAACCGTACAGATCATATCGACAAGCGACATATGCATGTCGCGCAGCCGCCGCGACCGCTTGAGGTATTTGCCGCCCTGCAAATTCTCCGCGGCCAGGAGCGGAATGATGCGGGGATTCTCTTCGTAATAATCGAACTTGAATTCGACAAGCTTTTTGATCGCTTCGAGCGGCTCAAGATGCATAAGGTTGAGGTCCTTCTCGCGCTCGCGCATCGCGCCATAGGCGCGATCGAGGACCGCCACATAAAGATCGTCCTTCGAGCCGAAATAATAATAAAGCATCCGCTTGTTGGCGGAAGATTCCGCGGCGATGACATCGACGCGCGCGCCGGCCAGTCCCTTGGCGGCAAATTCGACCTCGGCGGCATCAAGCAGCGCACGCCGCGTGCGCTCGGCGTCGCGTACCGGTTCGAGTTTCGCCTTTTGGAGATTGGCCTTTCCGAGACCAGCTTTGGCTTTCGCCGATGCGGCCGGCCTTTTCATCTTCGGTGCCGCTGCGACCGGCATTATTGGATGTCCCCCTTCAAGAACTGCTCGAGCCGTGCCGATCGAATCGGGCGCGGGTTGTTGGCAATTGTAGCCGCAAGCCCCATCGGCTCGAGCCGAAAAATACGCGGATCCATCTCTTTCAGGTCCGGCGCGACATCCGGCCGGAAATCCATCTGAGCGAATATATCGCGTTCAAGATCGATGCCCGGTGCGATCTCGATCAGCTCCAGATGTCCGCGCTCGTTCCGCCGAAACACGGCCCGCTCGGTGACGTAGAGCGCACGTTGGCCATTCTGGGCGGCGAGCGGCCCGGAATAGGTCACCTGCTGCACCTCGCGAACGAACTTCTTTTCGGCGCCTTCGCGGGCGATGCGCCGGCGCCGGAACCGCCGATCAGAAGCGTGTTGCCGTTGGCGACGACCTTGGCGGCCTGCTTCGCTGTGACAACGCGGGGCGCCATGCTCGCTCCTACGCCGCGCCGTGAACGCGCAAGACGGTGTTCAGGCGCGCCGCTGCCATATCCGGATCGCGGATAAGGCCGGCAGCGTCGGCGAGCTTGAACGCCTCGACGAGATGCAAAACCGACCGCGCGCTCTGCTGGCCGCCCACCATCACGAAGTGCGATTGGTGACCGTTGAGGTAAGCCAGGAAGACGATCCCGGTCTTGTAAAACCGCGTCGGCGCTTTGAAGAGATGCCGTGACAGCGGAACCGTCGGCTCGAGAATCTTCCAGTACTCGTCCTTATCGCCGCGGCCATGCGCGTCCAGCGCCGCGGACGCGGCCGGTGCGATGGCGTCGAATATCCCGAGCAGCGCGTGGGAAAAGCCTTGCGCATCGCCGGCGATCAATTCCGGAAAATTGAAATCGTCTCCGGTATAGGTGAGCACGCCCTGCGGCAGACGCCGCCGCAGCCGGATTTCCTTATCCTTATCGAGCAGGGAGAGCTTGATGCCGTCGACCTTGTCGGCGTGATCGCCGATGATGTCGATGCACACATCCATCGCCGCGGTGTGATTGGCGCTGCCCCAATATCCGGCGAGCGCCGGATCGAATATCTCGCCGAGCCAATGGATGATCAGCGGCTCGCGCACCTGTTCGAGAATGCGGCCATACACTTTCGCATAATCGTCGGGCGACTTGGCGGCGGCGGCGAGCGCCCGGCTCGCCATCAGGACAATGCGGCCGCCGCAGGCTTCGACAGCTTCGATCTGCTCTTCGTAGGCATGGATCACGTCGTCGAGCATGACCGCGGGCGATGGCGCAAGCTGATCGGTGCCGACGCCTGAGAAGACGACGGCGCCCGGCACGTCGCGGGCCACTGCAACCGAGCGCCGGATCAGTTCGAGCGCGTTCTTCCAGTCGAGCCCCATGCCGCGCTGGGCGGTATCCATGGCTTCGGCGACGCCGAGCCCGAGCGACCACAGATGGCGGCGAAAATCGATCGTCGCGTCCCAATCGATCGCCGGCGTCAGCCACGGGTCGACATCGGCCAGCGGATCGGCCACAACGTGCGCCGCCGCAAGCGCGATGCGATCGAAACCATGACCGCCTTCGTTATGGCCGCCGTTGCCGTTCCACGCGCGCGGCCCCAGCATGCGATAGCGCTCGATCCGGCCGGCCGCGGTGGGCAACGCAATGAGCGGTGTCATCAGGCAGACACTTGATTTTGATAATTATCTAGTTAGTTATATCGCCGATGCGCCTGGGCTGTCAACGCAACTGATGGAATTACCTAGCAATATGAGCACGATCCACAGCGAAGAAGTCACCTCGGTTCGGCATTGGACGGAGAGCCTTTTCAGCTTCACCACCACGCGGAACTCCGGGTTCCGCTTCCAGAACGGCCAGTTCGCCATGATCGGCCTCGAGGTCGGCGGCCGGCCGCTGCTGCGCGCCTATAGCCTTGCCAGCGCCAACTACGAAGAGAACCTGGAGTTCTTCTCGATCAAGGTACCTGACGGCCCGCTGACCTCGCGGCTTCAGCACCTGCAAACCGGCGACCGCATTCTCGTCAACGGCAAGCCGACGGGCACCTTGATCCTCGACAACCTGATGCCCGGACGCAATCTGTATTTGATGGCGACCGGGACCGGACTCGCGCCGTTCCTGAGCATCATCAAAGACCCGGAAACCTACGAGCGCTACGAGAAGGTCGTGCTCGTGCACGGCTGCCGCCAGGTCGCCGAGCTCGCCTATGGCGATTTCATCATGCACGAACTGCCGAAGCACGAATTCATCGGCGAGCTGATTGCGGAAAAGCTGATCTACTATCCGACCGTGACCCGCGAGCCGTTCCGCAATCGCGGACGGCTGACGGACCTGATTACGTCCAACATGCTGTTCGACGAGATTGGTCTGCCCCTGCTCTGTCCAGACGAGGACCGCGTGATGATGTGCGGCAGTCCCAGCATGCTGCGCGATCTCGTCGCCATCGTGCGCGAACTGGGCTTCGAGGAAGGCAATCACAGCCAGCCCGGCCAATACGTGATCGAGAAGGCGTTCGTCGAGAAATAATCTTAGCTTTTTCGTCGGAGCATGATCTTTTCGGACCTTCCTTCGCCCGCCGAAGCGGGCTTCGCGAAGGCGGGAAACCGGTTTCCACTTTTCCGGATCATGCTCTAAAAACGCACACATAGCTCAAACTAAAACGGCGGCCACGTTCGGCCGCCGTTTTCTTTTCACATTCGAGCGCGTTCCGCAGGATCACCCGCGTTGACGAGATCAGCCTGGGCCCGCGCGCCAAGGCAGGCACTCGGAGTTCTCGGCAAAGACCCAGCCGCCGATGCCGAGAGCGGATGGAAAGCGCGCCATCGCAAATCCATCACGTTGAACAAACGGCACGCCGCCGCGCTGCAAGCATTGGCAAAGCGCCTGCATCGACCGCACCGCGACGGCGTAGAGACCGATAAAGGGCAATGACGGAATCGCAATGTCTGGCGCCAGCCGCGAAAACGCGTCGGCGGTGACCAGTTGAACGCCACCGCGATCGAGTCGAATTGTCTTTCCCGCCGCATTGCTCGTCGCCGGCCTGCCGAGAAAGCGCGAAAAGCGCCCGATCGCTTCTTCGATATTTGCAGTCGCGATCACAACATCGATCAGTCCCACAGCGCCGTTCGGGTGAGACAGCCAGCGCGGCTGCCAGACCGCCGCCTCCGTGTGATGCGTCAGAATCTGAATCCGTCCTTCCGTCATCTGGCCGGGCTCGACGCGCGTCACGGTGAATTTGGCAATGTCAGGGCCAGCTTCCGTCTCGACCGGCCGCTCCATATGCGCGAGCGGCCGCACGCGAAAGCCGGATGACTCAAGCCGGCGATGCGCCATGCTTGCGTCGCTGACGGAGAATGCCGCGAGATGAAGGCCGGCATATTGAGACATCGCGCTGTCAAGCTCCCGGCCGAGCGCGGTGTCCGCTGTCTTGTAAAGAACCTCGATATAGCCGTGACGAAACATGCTCGTCACATTGCCGGTCCCGGTCAAAACCACGCCGCCCTTGCCGTCGGGATTGACCTGCACCGAGCGCGGCGTCGGGTCAAAGCCCGCGCTTGAGAGCGCCGCGCTCGCGGCATCGGGATCGGCCGCGAAATGACCGATATGGTCGAGGAAAATCTCCTCTCCCACCGGAAGCTGGCGATCCATTTCATCGCCGTGCGCGGGCATTCTCTCGGCGTTGACGCGCTCTTCGGCCAATTGATGCAAAGCGGCGCGATCGATCTTGTTGGTCGAGGCGAGCGGCAGCCTGTCGAGGAACCAGACAAAGCGCGGGTGCTGATACGCCGGCGCATTGGCGAGCGCGTATTGCTTAATCTCTTCCACCGTCAGGTAGCGGCCGGCTTTCGGAATAATGAAGGCGACCGGCTTCTGCCCCTTGATGTCATCGTCGATCGGCACGACGGCGGCCTGACTGACGTCGGCATGCGTTTCCAGCATGCGCTCGACGTCGCCCGGATAAATGTTCTCGCCGCCGGAATTGAACATATCGTCGATGCGGCCGATGAAATAGTGGAAGCCGTTGGCGTCGCGGCGGAACACATCGCCGGTGTAGTAGAAGCCGTCCGCGCCGATCGGTGAGGTTACATCCGGACGATCGTGATAGCCGACCATGACGGCGGGGCACTTCATCTCCAGCACACCCTGCTCGGCGTTCTTGTTGCCGCCGTCAACAAGCCGCACTTGCACTTTCGGATGCGGATAGCCGACCGACATATCCGGCACCGGCAATCCCTTTGGATGCGGCCCGAACACGACCGGCCCCGCCTCGGTCGTGCCATAGGCATTGGTGACGGCCGCCCGCGGCAGCGCGCGCTTCAATGACGACATCAAGCTTTGACTGACCGGCGCCGAGCCCATGCGGACGAATTGAACGCTCGACAGATCGGTCTTTGCCAAGAACTCGGTTTCGCGCAGCATCATGGCGATCATCGGCGGCACCGCGGTAAGCCACGTGCAGCGATATTTTTCAACGGCCTCGATATAGGCCCGTGCCGTGAAATTGGGGAGGAGAACGATCGTGCTGTGGGCGGCGACGGCAAGCTGCGCCAGCGCCAGCGCATTCATGTGGTAGAGCGGCGCCGCGATCAAATAGCGCTGCCGCGACAGGTCTTGGCCGGCAAGCCGCGTCTCCACGACCCACAGATGGCTTTGATGGGACAGGACGACGCCCTTGGGAATGCCGGTCGAGCCGGACGTATAAAGAAACATCGCCGGCTCGTTGGCCGCGGGCATCACATCGCTGAACGAACCGGCATCGAGGAATTTATCGAACCCGTCCGCGCCCGCAGCGCCGAAGCAAACCGTGGGAAGACTCGAAGGGCAGTCCGCGCGCCGCGCGCCGTCGCAGAACACGAGCTTCGCGCCGGCGTCGCCGATGACGAAATCGATCGTTTTCTTCGGAAACTTGAAATTGACCGGAACGGCCACCAGCCCCGCGCGCATGATGCCGAAGCACGCCGCGATAAATTCGGTGCGGTTGGCCGAGAGGATGGCGATGCGATCGCCGCGTTTGAAACCGTCGCGAAGAAGCGAACGCGCGACACCGTTGGCCATGGCGTCGATGGCGGCGTAGCTGAATTCGCGGGGCCGGCCGCCCTCGCCGCCGAGGTCGATCACCGCGATCTTCGACAGATCGCGGTCACGGCCAACCAATTGCCCGAGATTTTTGAAAGGAAACATCTGCCTTTCACTTTGCCGCGGCCAATTCAGATCTTCGGCGGCGCATTGAAATATGTGCCGCGCCCGCTCGCGAGCAGCTTGCCCTTCGCGTCGTATACGAACGCTTCCGACGACGAGAACTGGCTGCCGAGCCGCACGATCTTGCCGCGGCAGGTCAGATCGCCCGGCATTGCCGCGCTGTGATAATCAACCCGCAGGTCGATGGTGGGCACAGGACGGCCAACTTTCTTGAGCATCGCCCAATCCGCGGCGAGGTCGACCAAAGCAGCCAGCACGCCGCCATGGGTGTAGCGCCGCTCCGGATTGACCACCCATTCCTCACGCCAAGTCGCGGTGAGTTCGATGCCGTCATCGTGGAGCGCGGTCACCTTGAGCCCGAGCCACTGGTGGTAAGGCGCGCGCGTGATCATCGCCTGCGCCTGTTCGAGTGTAATGTCTTCGCTCATGCTCTGATCCCCGGCGTTCACGGCGCGACAACGACTTTGCCGATGACCTCGCGATCCTGGATCAGACGCAATCCTTCGATCGCCTGGTCGAGCGGCAAGACCTTGTCGATCACGGGCTTCATCTTGCCGTCGTTGATCAGGGCCATCAGCCCTTTCAAGTCTTCATCGTAGAAGCTGTTCGAGCCCTGGATGTTGATCTCGAAGCTCCAGACGTAGCGCAGATCTTCCTTCGGATCGTGGCCGGCGGACGCGCCGCACACCAAGAGCTTGCCGCCGCGCTTGATGCAACGCAGCGACGGCACCCAGGTGTCGCCGCCGGTGAAATTGATGACGACGTCGACGCCGCCTTCATAGGACCGGCGCTGCGGCTTGCCGTATTTCTCGACCGCCCATTTCGACCAATCGACCTTGGTGTAATCGACCACCTCGTCGGCGCCCATCTCCTTCAAGCGCTGCAGCTTGTGCTCGCTCGACGCGCAGGCGATGACCTCGGCGCCGAGAAGCTTGGCGATCATGACGCAGCCGGTGCCGACGCCGCCCGAGGCGCCGAGCACCAGAACCTTGTCGCCCTTTTTGACCGTGTTGTGCGTAATGAGCATGCGGTGCGCGGTGCCATAGGCGACCGGCAGCGATGCTGCTTGCGCGAAATCGACGCCGTCCGGGATCGCCACAAGCTGATCGGCGGCGACCAGACAATATTCGGCCATGCCGCCGTCGAGCATCTCGCCCATCAGGCCCTTCTTCTTGTTAACCGGATTTACCAGCACGCGGTCGCCGGCTTTCCAACCGGCGACGCCTTCGCCGACTTCGGCAATCTCGCCCGCCATGTCGAGGCCGATAATGACCGGCAGCGGCACCTTGATGCCCGGCATGCCCTTGACGGTGAACATGTCATGAAAATTGAAGGAGGATGCCCGCACCCGTATGACGACGTGACCGGCCGTCACCTGCGGCAGCGGATAATCGTCCACGAGCTTGAGCTCATCGAGCCCGCCGTGCGCCTTCAACACCAGAGCTTTCATCGTCTTTGCCACCAGGAAACCTCTCCACTCTCACGCGCTTCGCAAAACCCGCTCGCATTAAGTAGGGCCGTAAGCAGCATGCCGCCATTCCGGGTGCAAGAAGAAAGGTTGTGCCGTCAGTGCCGCGCAGACCGGAGTTGCGATCAAGTGGTTGTTTCCGCAGCTCAGACCCTTATACCTAGAGCGCAATCGCTTCATATTGAATCGATTGACGCTCTAGCTTCTTGATGGAGCATGATCTTTTCGGAAGACCGGTTTCCACTTTTCCGGATCATGCTCTGGGCCGCAGGCTGCGCGCGAAGGAACACGCATGAACGAAGATTTCCGCCAATTTCTCGATCGTCTGCGACAAGCCGGAGAGCTCGTCGACCTGCACCAGCCGGTCGACATCCGCCACATCGCGACGCTGGTGGACCAGGCCAAGACGGCGTTGTTTTTTCATAAAGTCATCGGCTACGACATGCCGGTCGTCTCCGGCATCATCCGCACCCAGGAACGGGCGACGATGTCCATGCACTGCGAGAATTATCGGGAAATCGAAGACAAGCTACAGCAGGCCATCAACAAGCCGATCGCCTCGAAGACAGTCAAGAAATCGCCGGCCGACGAAGTTTTCCTCACCGGCGACGACGTCGATCTCTACAAGCTGCCGATCCCGATGTCGTCGATCTACGACGGCGGGCCGATGATTACGGCCGGCATCGTGATCGCGCGCGATCCCGAATTCGGCCTTAACAGCGGCATCTACCGCTTCATCGTCAAAGAGAAAAATCTGACCGGCATCGACATCGTCACGCCGAACAATATGCGGATGTTCGCGCGGCGCGCGCTCGAGCGCAACGAGCCATTGCCGATTTCAATTTCCATCGGCACCCATCCGATCGAGATCGCCGGCGCCGGCTATCGCGCGCCGCTCGGCGTTGACGAGATGGCGATCTCGGGCGGCCTGCGCGGCGCGCCGGTCGAGCTCGCGCCATGCCGGACCATCGATCTGCCCTGCATCGCCAATGCCGAGATCGTGCTCGAGGCGGAAATCCTGCCGACCGGCTGGACGTTCCCCGAAGGCCGGTTCGGCGAATTCACCCGCCTCATGGGCGGGCTGCACTGGAATCCGCTGGTGCGCGTCAAAGCCATCGCGATGAAAAAGGACGCGATCTACTACAACCTGCACATGCCGTGGGAGAACACCTGGCTCGCCGCGCCGACCAGATATGCGGCGATCCGCCAGGCGTTGAAAACCGCGGGCGTCGTCGTCAAGGACATCAACGTGACGCTCGGCGGCTGCGCCTTCTGGCACGCCGTGATTTCGATCAGAAAGCAACCGGGCGAAGGCAAGAACGCGTTGCTTGCGGCGTTATCGGTCATGGATCTGAAACACGTCGTCGTGGTCGACGACGACATCGACGTGTTCGACCCGACCGACGTGGAATGGGCGATTGCAACGCGCGTCCAAGGCGATCGCGACATTATGATTGTCGGCAACGCGCGGGCGAAGCCGCTCGATCCGAGCTTGCCGCAAGGATTCGGCACGGCGCCGACCGGCGCCAAGGTCGGCATCGACGCAACGATCCCGGAGGGCATTCCGCTCGAGCACTACGAGCGCATTACGTACGCCTACGCCGACAGCGCGCATATCGGTGACTACGTGAAAGGCAAGGCCGACGAAGCCGGCAATGGCGGCGACAACATCATGGTGAGAAACCTGGCCGTGGAGATCCTCGCCGCCATCGAGAAGGAGCCGCTCTATTACACCGACATCGCGGAGCGCTTCGCGTCGTATAATTTCGTGATGGTTGCGCGCGCGCTCGGTTATCTCCACTCAACCGAGCGCCTGTGGCAAGACTCGCGCGGCCGCATGTGCGTGCGGGGCTCGAAATTCGCCGCGGTGCCGCCGAAGAGATAAGACGGCGGCGAACGCGGCTCACTTCAGCTTGAGGCCCGCTGCGCTGATCACCTTGGCCCAGGTCTAGCTTTCGGCCGCAAGCTGCTTGGCGAATGCGTCCGGCGTCGAGCCCACGGACGAGAAGCCGAGCGCGTCGATGCGCTGCGCGACGTCGGGCAACGCCAGCACTTTGCGGATTTGATCGCTGAGCGAGGAAATAATATCCTGCGGCGTGCCGTGGAGCGCCACCAAGAAATTTTCGTTCCTGCGGCACGGCGCTGCGATTGACGCTCCGTGCGGCCCACAGATCAGGCTACCTGCGCTGTTGGGGGTCGTGACCGGATATAGCGAGCAAAACTTACGCCGCCGCCTCGTGAGCGGTATCCGCCTCATGTTGGGCGCGGTCGTCTAAGCTGAACGCGGCAAGCCGCTCATCCATCGACCTGACTTGCTGCTCCAGCGTCTTGGCAGTGGCCGCGTTTTCCTCGACCAGCGCCGAGTTCTGCTGCGTCACCTCATCCATCTGGTTCAGCGCCTTATTGACCTGCTCGAGACCGGTCGCCTGTTCGGTTGAGGCAGCGGCAATATCGGAAACGATCTGGACGACTTGCTTGATGGAATCGACGATCTCGTGCAGCGCCGTGCCCGCCTTGTTGACGAGATCGACGCCATCCTTCACCTGACCGCTGCTGCTGGTAATAAGGTCTTTGATGTCCTTGGCGGCCTGCGAGGAGCGCTGCGCCAGGCTGCGGACTTCCGAGGCGACCACGGCGAAGCCGCGACCCGCTTCGCCGGCGCGCGCGGCCTCGACCGCGGCGTTGAGCGCGAGCAGATTGGTCTGCCGGGCAATCTCGTCGATCACGCCGATGATGTCGGAGATTTTCCGCGAGGAGTCCTCGATGCGTGCCATGGCGTCGACCGCTTTGGCAACCACTTGGCCGCCGCGATCGGCAACATCGCGCGCCCCACTCGCGGACTGGCTCGCCCGCTGCGCATTCTCGGCATTCAGCCGCACCGTCGAAGAGATCTCCTCCATCGACGCAGAGGTCTGCTCGAGGCTCGCGGCCTGCTCCTCGGTGCGCTGGGAGAGATCCGTGGTGCTCGCCGACAGCTCTTCCGACGCGTTGGAAATTTCCCGCGTTGCGCCAGCAATCGCACCGATCGTCTCGTGCAGGCGCATGCCCATCGCGTTGAAGTCGTCCTTGATCTGCCGGTAGCTCTCGGTGAAGCCTTCGCCGAGGCGGTGGCCGAGCTCGCCCTCCGACATTTTGACCAAGCCTTCGGCAAGGAGACGAACGATCTTCGCCTGCTCCTGGGCCGCCAGAGTCTGCGCCTCCGCGGCTTTGCGTTGCTCGGCCGCGGCCTTGGCCTGGACCTCGGCTTCGGCCTGCTGACGGCGGACGACTTCTTCGGTCTCGCTGTGCGCTTTCTCGGCCGAGACCACTTTGAATTCTTCGACCGCGTTCGCCATCGCGCCGATTTCGTCCTTGCGATCGAGCCCGGGAAGAACAACGTCGAAATCGCCGCCCGCGAGCTTGCGCATCGCACCGCTGAGCTGATGCAGCGGATTGCTGACGCGGAACGAAACCACCCACATCATGCCGGCAACGACGGCGATCGCGCATACCATCAGACCGAGCTGGACGATCAGGCTCCACATGGCGCGCGAATGCAGGTCGGCGGCATGATCTCTCGCGACTTCAAGCGCGATCGTTGCGGTGTCCTGGATCGGCGCCTGCTTCGCTATCGACATGGTCGACCACTGGTCCGAGGTGACACCCGGGGGCTGGCCGGCAACCAGCGCCGTCAACGTCTTCATTTGCAGCGCCGCGTAGTCCGGATCGAAAAATACGCGGTCAACCTTCCCCATCGTCTCGGTGAGACGTGGCGGCAAGGACAGACCGCTGGCCATATCTTTGAGCGTCGCCCAAGTGACGGTGTATTTGCTGACATGGGCAATGTAGTCGTTCATCGCGGTAGGCGAGAGCGGCTTGCCGCCGAGCGGAAAGAGAATGACAAGCGTCGCGTCGCCGGTCGAATTGCGCATCGTCCAGGCGAGCTGCTTGATCTCCATCAATTGATCGATGAAAGCGTCTTGCAATTTGATCGCCGTCGCAACGCGCGTCGACATTTTGTCGATGAGGCTAAAAAGCTCATTGGTCTCCTTGAATGCCTGTTCGGCGAGACCCGGCTGGCGCGATGCCTTCGGCTGCGACAACGCCGCGGCTGTTGCATCGTGCAGCGCCGCGACACGCTTCATACGGTCAGCAAGCTCTGCGGTCAGCGCCTGTTGGTCGGGAAAATCGACCTGCGGCAGGTACTCCAAAGCGGATTGCAGCGCCGCCATTTCCGAGTTGCGGGCGTTGCCGAGCAATGGCGACACGCCCGACGGCGGCTTATCGGCATGCAGATCGATGGACGTCGTTGCCCGGTCGATACGCATGTTATAGAGCGCCGTGAACAGGTAGCTCTCGGCATTGGCGGCCGCTTCCGCTTGGCTTGCCGCAGTCAGCCGGCTCCAGGATTCCCATGCGGTCAGCGACAGCATGACAACGACCGCCAAGCCGAGCGTCATGATGACAGTTTTCAGAAGTGTACTGATCGTCACGCGATTAAACATAGAAAATCCTCAAGCCGAGAGCGGGGCGTCGCCGCTGATGGGGACTGTCGTCTGCCTTCACTTAATCTGATTAGGTTTTAAGATCAGTTAACTAAAATGAGCTTCGGACGGCGCTCGGCGAGCCCAAGGAGTGCCCAAATTTCCGGCACCGGCCGCTCGACTAGGCCTTCGGAATATAATGTCGCCAGTTATCCGGTCGGGGCGGCATTTCGGCGAAGCTTTTGCGGCTGTCGGCCATGCGGCCGGCAAGATCGATGACATTGATCTGTTTATCGGTCAGATATTTTCGAACTCGGCGAGTGCATCGGACAATATCCTGTACCCGCGCAGCATGACGGTGGACGCCATCTGAAGGGCGCTCGCGCCGGCAAGCATCATTCCCGCGATGTCGATTTTTTTCGACCTTCCTTCGCCCGCCGCAGCGGGCTTCGCGAAGGCGGGACACCGGTTTCCACCATCGGATCAAGTCCGAGGGCAGGCTTTTGCGGGATCGTGCTCCAAGATCCGCTCAATGGGCGTCGCGCTCGTCCGTGTACCAAGACGGCTTCTGCGGGTAATGCGGGCCGTCATACATTTCCATGACGATTGTCTCTTCGTGCGCAACGGCCGGCCCGTGCACGTTCCCTTTCGGATTGCAGTAGAAACACCCGGCCGTCAGCACCACACCGGTCAAGGTGTATTCGTATTTGCCCTTCAGGCAGAACATGAACTGGTTGGCGGCATGAAGATGCGGTTGCGGGATGCCGGAGCCTTTGTCGAATTTGATCAGGGCGATGGAGGCACCGGTCTCCTCGTTGCGCCAGAGCATCTTTTCGTGGATGCCCTTGAGGGACTTTTCCCGCCACGGGACGCTCTCGGACTGAATCAGAATTTCGGCGAGACTCGGCGCGCCCTCCAGAAGTTTCGTCATTTAACACCTCACCATTAGGGTTTGATCTGTCCGTTGCGGAGCCCGCCGCGTTACGGTGTGGAATCCCTTGCGTTCCAGGTGACCGACTTGAGTTCGATCAGCCGCGAGAAATAGGCCACATCCGATTTGTTCGTGAGCCGGTGCACTTCGCGCATTTCATTGATGAAGACGAAGGAGCCGAGCGGCTCCTGGGTCGAGATTTTCTTGCCGAAAATCGTCTCGATCTCATTTTCGCCGCCGCCGAGCGAAACGACGAGATAAGGGTGATAGTGAATGTGGAAGTCGATGGCCTGGCCCGGCCCGAGCCGGATTTCCCAAACCCGGACAAGCTCATTCTCGAAGAGGATCTTCTGGCCGATCTCGCCGAGCGTGATGCCGCAATCCGCCGCGGTTTTCAGTCCGAATTTGTCGTCCACCGGTGCAGTCCTACTTTGCGGCAATGACGGCAATGGCGCTGATCTCGATCAGATAATCGGGCGAGGTCATCTTGGTGACCTCCACCATCGTCGAGGCCGGCAGCGGCGGCTTGAAATATTGCGCGCGCACTTTGTGAATGGCGTCGAAGTGCTCCATGTTGCGGACATAGACATCGACCCGGCAGACATCGTCGAGCGCGCCGCCGGCCGCCTCGACCGCCGACTTCACGTTCTCGCAGACCTGACGGGTCTGCTCGGTGATGTCGCCTATGCCGGCGATGCTGCCGTCCGGCCGGCGCGCGGTCATCCCGGAGATGAAAACAAACCGGCCGGTCGCCTCGATCGCGGTGGCATGAGAGAAGATGCCGTTCGGCTGCCGCAGCTTCGGACTCGAAATCTGGATCTTAGGCATGGTGCTTTTCCTGTACGCGGTTCTGAAACGGCGTCGACGTCACGCCAAGCTCGTCGGCATAGCGCGTCAACATCGCAACGACAGACGACTCGATCAGCACACGGCCGCCAGAGCGCTCGCGCTGGCGCCATTCCGGTTCTCCGGGCGTGAAGAGCCGTGCCACGCCCGGTGCGCGTTGACCGCCGCGGATGTGCTCCGCGGCGGCGGCGGCCTGCCGGCGAAACCAATCGAGGTCGCAAAAATGCGCCACGTCGATTGCGATGAAGAGATGCGAGCAATCGTACGGCACGCTGAAATCGCCGTAGAGCGGGCGCACTTGCGCGCCGGTCGCTCCCTGTGACGGCAGCCCGCACAACAGATCGATCAGAAACGAAAGCCCAAAGCCTTTAGGTCCGCCCGACGGCAACAGCATGCCGGCGATGGCCTCGGACGGATTCGTCGTCGGCAGTCCCTGCGCGGTGACGGCCCAGGTCGGCGGAATGGCTTCCCTGGCCTTTTCCGCCATGCGGATCTTGCCCATCGCCGCTTCGCTCGTCGCCATGTCGAGCACGATCGGAATCTCGCCGCCGGTCGGCAGTGCGATCGCAATCGGATTGTTGCCGACGGCGCGCTCGGCGCCGCCGGGAGCCGGCATCAAGGGGCGCGTATTGCACATCGCGACACCGACGCAGCCAGCCTGCGCGGCTTGCAGCGCATAGCGCCCCGCCGCGCCGAAATGAAAGCCGTGACGGACCGACACGATGCCGGCGGCGAACTGCCGCGCCTTATCGATCGCAAGACTCATCGCCTGCCTCCCGGTCGATTGACCGAGCGCATGGCCGGCGTCGAGAACGATTGCGCCTTGCCGCTCCGAGACGACGGCAGCGCTTGTGGCGCGGGAGACCGATCCTTTTCGCAGGCGCTCGATATACATGTCGGTCAGCATCACGCCGTGCGACGACAGGCCTTCCAAATCAGCCTCGACCAGGCCGTCAGCGACGGTGGCGGCGACAGTTTCCGGCACGCCTGCGGCCACGAACAGCCGCGCGACGAATTCGGCCAGTGCGCGGGCCGCGACCGGCACGGGCTCGTCCTCTCCCTGCACGTTCATTTGAATGACTTTCTGCCGACCGCGACAGCACCGGCTACGCTCCAACCTGCCGCGCTTTTGCCGGCCGCGAGCGACGCCGCCACTTTGTCCAGCGTGCGGCAGATGTGAAGGCGGTTCAGCTCGACGGTCTTGTCGGTTTCGCGGTTCAGCGCCGCCCGCATCAATTGCTTGTGCTCTGTCACGTCGTCGCGCAGCGGTGCATTCGCCATGATCGACAGCGAGACATAGCGCTCCGCCTGTTCGAACAGCCGCGACCGGATCGCCATCAGCGTCTGCGATCGGCAAGCCGACACAAGCGCGGCATGAAAATCTGCATGCTCCTTGCTCCAGGCTTCGTTAATCGCCTCGGGATTTTCCGGATCGATCTTTGTTTGCCGAGACAGCCGGTGAAACGCACCGAGCAGATTGGCTTCCCATTCGACGCCGCCTTTTTCCAGCGACCAGCGCAGCGCGATGGATTCGATCTCGATACGGGTGCGCATCAGATCGAGCAGATTCTCGTGCGACACTTCCGAAACGCGAAATCCTTTGTTCTGCTCGAGCTCGACGAGACCCTCGGCTTCGAGCCGCATCAACGCTTCGCGAAGGGGGCTAATGCCCATGCCGTAGCGTTCGCGCAGCGCTTCGACGCGCAGCCGCTCGTTCGGCATGAGACGGCAGGCGATGATGTCGGCGCGCAGCAGGCTCAAAGCGGACGCATTCAAAGTCTGGATAGCGGCGGATTTGGCGAGCGGCGACGGCATTGAACCTCCCGGAAATATCGCCCCAATCGGCGCGACCGCAATCGAATACATGACGTTTTTTATAGGATCAATGGATTTTCGAAAATATATTGACGAACCGAAACTTTTGATGGCACGATGACGGTGAGGCCGGCCGGTCACTCGCGCCGCCATGGAGATTTTGCGATGCGTTCGTGGTTTCGGTTGATCGCGGTCATACTGAGCGTCCCGTCGCTCGCGGCTTCATTGTCGGATACGGCCTCCGCGCAAAGCGCGCCGGCAACACCGACGAAAGTGGTGTTCTCGCTCGACTTCATTCCGTTGGGGCGGCATGCGCCGTGGTATGCGGCGCTGGCCGAGGGCTACTACAAGGACGAGGGCCTCGACGTCTCGATCATCCCCGCGCAAGGCACGGCCCAGGTGATTCAGGCCGTGGAATCCGGCATCGCGAATATCGGTTTTGTCGATGTTCCGAGCGTCGTGATCGCTCACGGCAATGGCTCCAAACTCAAGATCGTGGCGGTGAATTACGAGAAGGCGCCTTACGCGGTCTTCAGCCTCGCCAACGGCGCGAACGTCACCGAGCCGAAACAATTGGAAGGCTTGAATCTCGGCAGCGGCGCCGGCAGTTTCACCCCGAAAATCATCCAGGGCTTCATGGGTCAGAAGGGACTCGATCCCAGCAAGCTCACCATCAGCAATGTCGCGCCGCCCGCCCGCGCATCGGCATTGCTCTCCGGGCAAATTCCGGCGATCGAATTTTTCGTCATGTCGAAGCCCGCTCTCGAGGCCGGCGCCAAGGCATCGAACACCGAACTGCGCACGCTGCTTCTTGCCGATCACGGCCTTGAGCTTTATGGCAACGGTGTCGCGACGACCGAAGACTATATCGCGAAGAATCCTGATGTCCTGAAGAGGTTCGTACGCGCCTCGCTGAAAGGGTGGAAATTTGCTTTGGCTAATCCGCCAAAGGCCGCAGCCGACGAAATCCAATATGTCCCGACGCTGAAACCGGAGGGTATCGTCGGCGAAATCGCCGTGGTTGGCGACCTTGCCGTCACCGCTGACACCAAGAAAAACGGTCTCGGCTGGTTCGATCCGGCGAAGATGAAAGCCAATGTCGATTTCGTGACCAAATATATCGGCATCAACGGCACGCCGCCCGCGCCGACGGACATTTACGCCACCGGATTCCTGCCGCCCTCGCCTGTGACGCCTTGATAGCTTCGCCGACAATTGCCGATACCGACGTCAGAACCGCCGCGCGGTCCAGCCCCGTTCCATTCGGCCATTTCAAGGACGTCCACCAGTCTTTTACGCAGTCCGGACGGACTCCACTCGTCGCCATTGAAAATATTACGTTCGATCTCAAGGCCGCCCATCTGGTGACGCTTCTCGGCCCGAGCGGCTGCGGCAAGACGACCTTCTTGAAGATCGTCGGCGGGCTGATGACCACCTCGAGCGGCACGATTCAAATCAACGGCCGCGACGTCGATGAGCCTCAGCCGGATTTCGGCGTCGTCTTCCAACAGGCTAATCTGATGCCGTGGCGATCCGTGCTCGCCAATGTTTTGTTTCCGATGGAAATTCTGGGCCGCTCCGACGCCGCGGCGGCTCGTGCCGCAAGGGAATTACTCTCCCTCGTCGGCCTGGACGGATTTGAACAGTCCTACCCGTCGCAGCTTTCCGGCGGCATGCAGCAACGCGTCGCTCTGTGTCGCGCCCTCATTCACAAGCCGAAGCTCTTGCTGATGGACGAGCCGTTCGGCGCGCTCGACGAACTCACGCGCATGGAAATGCAGGATCTGCTGCTCGACATTCGCTCAAAGACCGGCGCCACAGTGATGTTCGTCACTCACAGTATCAGCGAAGCCGTTTATATTTCCGACTTCATCGCCGTGTTCAGCAAGCGGCCTTCGGTCATTGCCGACTATATCGAGGTCGGCCTGCCCTACCCGCGCTCTTCGGAAATGCGATATCTGGCCGAATTCACCGAACTCGAGCATAGGGCCGGCCGCGCGCTCGGAATCACGCGATGATCGGGCGAAACATCAAGAACGCCATCTATCCGCTGATCGGCGTCGCCATCATTCTTCTGGCGTGGCAATTCTACACGCACGCTTTTGCGATCAATCGCATTGTACTGCCCAGTCCGCTCGACATTCTCTATGCGTCCATCGCCCATTGGCAGGTCCTGTTGCTTGAAAGCTGGCCGACTTTTTTGGAGAGCGTTCTTGGGTTTTTATTGGCTATTGCCGTCGGTATTCCGTTTGCGGTCTGTGTCGCAAGCTCGCGCGTGCTCAACCTCACGCTCTATCCGATCCTGATCGCCACGCAGTCCATTCCCAAAGTCGCCGTGGCCCCCATCATCCTGGTTTGGTTCGGCCTCGGCATGCAATCGAAGCTCGTAATCGCGTTCCTGGTCGCGTTCTTTCCGATCGTGGTCGATACGGCGGCAGGAATACGGGCGACGCCTCCCGGGCTCTTGGAGCTTGCGCGTTCGTTGCGGGCTTCGCCGCTTCAGATCTTTCTCAAGATCCAGTTTCCCGCGGCGCTACCGTTCATTTTTGCCGGCGCGAAAGTCGCGGTGACGCTGGCGGTGATCGGCGCCGTCATCGGCGAATTTGTCGGCTCGATGAGCGGCTTGGGCAATCTCCTGCTAACCGCGAATTCGCAACTCGACAGTCCGCTCGCCTGGGCGGCGCTGATCTGGCTGAGCGTCCTCGGCATATTGCTGTTCGCAGCCGTCGTCGTTGCCGAGCGGATTGTCATGCCCTGGTCGGAGACCACAGGCCACTGAGGATCACGCGGTCCGAGAGTAAAAGACACCCACAGTTGCTGAAGAAGTAGCTATTCGCTCCGGCTGCGATAGCTGCTAATCTTGACCTCCTGCGGTGAGCTAGAAAGTCAATCAAGCCGCCGCCCGGGAGGAGACATGAAAAAACATCTGGCTTTGGCGTTTTGCCTGATTGCGGCGAGCCTCGCAAATGCCGGCGCGGCGGCAGTCGCTGCGGAGACTTGGCCGGTGCGGCCGGTAAAGCTCATCGTCGGATTCGCACCTGGCGGCCCGACCGATTTGTTCGCGCGCCTGATCGCGCAAAAACTCACCGAGCAAACCGGCAAGAATTTCTTTATCGAGAATGTCGGCGGCGCGGGCGGCAATATCGGCGCCGGCCGGGCGGCGCAGTCGCCGCCGGACGGCTACACGCTTCTGGTGACGGGCGGCAATCTCACCAACAATCCGTATCTCTACAGCTCCGTGCCATACGATCCGCTGAAGGATTTCGACCCGGTTACGGTTGGCGCCGCGACACCGGTGGTGCTGGCGATCAATCCGTCGGTCCCGGCGCAGACGGTCAAGGAGCTGGTCGCGGTGATCCGGGCTAATCCCGGCAAATACAGCTACGCGTCGCCGGGAACGGGCACGCCGCCGCAACTCGTCGGCGCGCTGTTCCAGCATTCGCTGAATCTCGACATGGTGCATGTGCCGTTTGGCGGCGGCGGGCCGGCCGTCGAAGCAACCGTCGCGGGCCACACCCCGATCTCGTTCGGCGCGATGGCGCCGGCAGTGCCGCTGATCAAGCACGGCGACCTGCGCGCGCTGGCCGTGACCGGGAAGACGCGCTCGCCGACTTTGCCTGACATCCCCACCATGGCGGAAGCCGGCTTCCCTGACGTGGACGGCGCAACCTGGACCGCGGTAGTGGCGCCGGCCGGCACGCCCAGGGACATCATCGCACAGCTCAATCGCCTGATCGTCGCGGACCTCGCGCAACCCGACGTCAGGGACAAACTCGCGGCGATGGCCTATGTCCCGATCGGCAATTCGCCCGAGCAATGCACGGCTTTCTTCAAGGAAGAAATGGCGAAGTGGTCCAAGGTCATAAAGGACGCCGGGCTTAAGGCGGAATGAGAATAATCAGTTTGAAAGCGAGTTGTGATTGCGAATGTCTGGCGATGTTCGGCAACTATCGCTGACCAACGCCAGGAGCCGGATCGAGTCAGGCAGAATGGAAGGGCTCTTGGCTATTCTTCAACAAAGCGCTGAGATAAGCGGTCGCCGCGTTTCCTTTTAAGGCGCGCCGCCACACCTCTTCGACCAGGTTCTGGTGCAACGACAGCGCTTCGGGAGCAGACGTAATCATCGCCACACCCACGTGGATGTTAGGCTGCTCGCCAAGACGGAACGGACTTAAAACCAGAACCGAGCGATCCGGCTGCCGATAGATGTGGAAGCCCGAGTGCGGCAGCGTGTCGGTTACGATTCCTATCTGAGTTCCGATTGGCTGCTCTTCGATGATCTTTGCAAAATACTCGACTTCAGTCCGAGCCAGTAACCGCCTTTCGCGCGCGACCTGTTCGGAGATTTTTGCAGTCCCCACGAAACCGTCGCGAAGAAAGCGCCCAATCTCGTTGGCTGAAATCAGATTGACGATGCCGGGCCGCCGGCGCCGGAACGTCTCCTTCCTCTCGTGAAGTATCCCAATGATTTTGGGGATGTCCGATAGAGCACGATCATTGTTCCGGCCGCCGCCAAGCAAACTTTCCTTGAGGACTTGCTCCAAAACTGCTTCGAACTTGTCAGACGCAAGGAGCGACGAAATTGGACCGGCGAGGACGGATATGTGGTCCGCGGTCTCTTCAATTTGCCGCATGCGCTCGAAATAAACGACGGCCGATGGAACGTACTCTATTCCGACGCCTAATAGAGTGGGGATCGAAACGTTGAGCATTTCCGCAAGCCGCTCGAGCGTCTCAATCTTCGCCAACTCGCCTTTCTCAAAGCGGTAAAGCGCTGTACGAGAAATTCCGAGACGGCGCGCGATCTCATCCGCGCTCAATCCAGACCCGAGCCGAAAGGCCCGAAGCCGATCGCCGATCTCGTCATATCGAAAAGGAGGAGTCGCAGATGCCATCAGGGCTCTCGGTACTCCGCCTCGGAGCTTCCGTCGAATACGCGGAGCTGCCGGAGAAGAGCTAATTCACGGATGGTATTCGTCAGGACAACTCCGAATCACTCGCATATTGTCAAAAAAAATACAATTTCCGAAACGTGCCTCGTTTATCGGGCACTTCGATCAGATTTAGCGCGGATTCAAGTCTGCCAAGGACTGATATTACCGCGAAACATCGGCAGGCTTATTGGGCGGCAAAGCTTGCGGATTGCCGCAATGCCGGCCTGCTTTGTTATTCCGAGCTGATGTGGGCGTCTTCGATGACCTTCTTCCACTTCTCGTATTCGGATTTGGTGAAGGCGGCGCCGTCTTGCGTGCTGGTTCCCCGCGGCAACAGCCCGAATTTCGCAAAAGACTGCTTGAGCTCATCGTCCTGCAGGGCGACGGCAATTGCCTTGTTGAGCTTGCCGAGCACTTCCGGCGGCGTGCCTGCGGCACCGTAGAGCCCAAGCCACAGATCGACTTCGTATCCCGGCAGACCGGCTTCGGCCACGGTCGGCAGGTTCGGATAGACCGGCGAACGAACCCTGCCCGTCGTTGCGAGCGGAATAATGCGGCCATCGCTCGTGAACGGCAGAGCGCCGGCGATGCTGGAAAAGGCCAACTGAACCTTGTTGTCCATCATGTCGGTGAACGAGGCGCCAATACCTTTGTACGGCACGTGCACGGCATCGATACCGGTGCCGAGCTTCCACATCTCCGCACCGAGATGTGGCGTCGTGCCGACGCCGGCCGAGGCGTAATTGAGCTTGCCCGGATTGGCTTTGCCATAGGCGACAAGCTCCGCGTAACTCTTCACCCCGAGTTGCGGCGCGACAACCAAGACTTCCGGTGATGAGCTTACGATCGATATCGTCGTCAGATCCTTGAAGAGGTCGTAAGGCAGCGACTTCTGCAAAGTCGGATTGATGACGATCGCGGGGTCCATGATGACGATGTTGTAGCCGTCCGGTTGCGCGTGGGCGACGTAGTCGACACCGACGATACCGCCGGCCCCCGGGCGATTGTCGGGAACGACGGTTTGGTTCAACGCATTGCCGACTTTTTGTGCGAGCACGCGTCCGGCGAAATCGACGATGCCGCCCGGACCGTAAGGGATGATCAGATGAACAGGCCGATCCGGGAAACCCTGTGCACCGGCTGGTGTGGCCAGCGCAGCCGAGACAAAAAACGCCGACAGCAGGACGAGGAAGAATGCAGAACGCTTCATGTTAAAACTCCAGTCATCAGTAGCCCGGCAACACGCTCACTTTTCAAAATCGGTCGGGTTTATTTGTTCTGAACTGGTCCGGGGCGGTCACTGCGAATCTGACCGCCGCCCGAATAAAGTTGCGATTTGTTGGAAGATGACGCGCAGCATCAAAGAGAAGCCGGAGATCGGTTTGGCGGCCGGAGGTTTCTCCGGCGGCGCGCCGGCTTGTACCGGGCTCGTCTGAGCAGATCCTGCGGCAGCGGAAGCCGCCGGTTGCTGGGTAAGCTGCGCGCGAAGATTGCCGGCAAATTGCCCGATGATTTGGGCCGCGGTCGCCTGGATCATTCCAACGCCGCGGCCGTATTGCGCCACCGCGCCGGACAGCGTGAGATCGGTATGGATCAGCACAATCGATCCGGCATCCTTCGGCTCTACCCTGAAAGTGGCCGTAGCATTGGCCGCACCGCGGCCTTTTGAATCACTGCCCTGCGCTTTCACGCGAGCGCTGTGTTTGGCGTTGTCGATTTCGTCGAGTTGAATCCGGCCGGCAAAGACCAGAGCCACCGGACCGAGCCGCACCGCGATTTTTCCCTTATAATTCTGCGCGTCGGTGATTTCGGTGAGCTCGGCGCCGGGCATGCACGGCGCTATTCGGGCGACGTCCATCAAAACGGGCCAAGCCTGATCGGGCGACAGCGGGATGTCGAACGAATTATCAAATTCCATTTCAGCACCCTCGCCGAACTGACGGCGGGCCGGAGCGGACCGCCCAAAGGCGCCGACAAGCCTTGACGCTAGCCAGCATATGTACAAAAATCAACTCAATCGTTCTTTTTTATTACGTTTGGTTTTAATTGGGATTGCGGCGCTCGCTGTTTTGTAATTTATTCAATGATACCATATACTTGCACGCGGGCTGCTCGGGATTCGATCTCGTGCAAATATTGGAACCAGTGCGGGATGCTGCCAATACGGGGCGGAAAGTCGACCGTGGGCTTAGAGCAATGACATCTGTGCCGGATCGCGCAGGAACGCCCCCCGAACGGACCAAGGCCAACTTGGACAGTTTGGTCGCCGCCGCGGCTGCCCACTATCAAGCCGGCCGGCTTGGAGAAGCCGACGCGGCATATCAATCCGCTTTGGCCCTTGCGCCCGGCGACACAGCGATCACGCACAATCTCGGAGTCATCACCGCCGCCCAAGGCCAACATCAAAATGCAATTGCGTTGTTCGAAGACGTGATTGGGCGCCAGCCTCGCTACATTTCGGCGCATTACAATCGCGCGCTCGCACATCTTGCTCTTGGCCGATCGCGGGCAGCCATCGCGGGCTTGAGCCGCACCTGCGCGCTCGAGCCGGGGCACTACGGAGCGCACCGCGCATTGGGCTTTTTATGGCTGTCGGAAGGCGAAAGAGGCCGTGCGCTGGATCATTTCGCCCGTACATATGAGCTGCGGCGCGGCGAGGATCGCTCGGATCTGACGACGCGATCGTTGACGCACGCCACACGCGGCAAGCTTCTGCATGACGCCGAGCAATTTCGCTTCTTGGCCAAACGCGCGCGTGACGGCCAACGCTTCAATGCCTCGGCGCGGGCTTACGAAGAGGTAGCTCAAGAAATCTCGGAGCAGATGGAAAAACTATCCGTTCGGCAGGTCGACAAGCTTGGCGAGGATTACAACGGCCCCATCAATATTCGCGGAGCGCCGCAGTGTACCGGGCGCGCGGTCAGCGAGCGGTCCGATCTTGGCGTTCTCATGCGAGGTTTTCGCGGGAGCCGGACCGGAGCGATTTATTTCGACGATCTGCTCACCCCCGAAGCCCTGCAAAGACTGAAATCCTATTTGCTCGAAAGTACGATCTGGCATGACTTCAGCCATATCGGCGGCTTCGTCGCCTCCTATATCGAGGACGGTCTGGCGTGCCCATTGATCCTGCAGATCGCCGACGAAATTCGAACCACGTTTCCGGAGCTGCTGGGTGAGCACCCCTTATCGCAAGCCTGGGCGTTCAAGGGGTTTCAGGCCGCCTCCGCAATTGATGTGCATGCCGACGATGCGGCGATCAGCGTGAATTTTTGGGTCACCCCGACCGAAGCCAATCTCAAGCCCGGTCAGGGGGGCCTGGTCGTCGGCCTGGTCCCGCCGCCGGACGATTGGCACATGAACGGCTACAATTCCGATCAGGAAAAGATTGTCGCATTTTTGGAACAAAACGCCCACGACATCCTTAGAGTGCCCTATCGCGAGAACCGCGCCGCCGTCTTTGAATCGCGCTTGTTTCATCGTTCGGACGAACCGGAATTTGCCGTTGGATATGAGAATCACCGCATAAATATGACGTTTCTGTATGGTCGGCACGGTGCGCAGCGCTGCTTCAACCACAACGATGACTGCCTTGCTGAATAGTGGAAACGTACTATACCAAAATTGACACAGTATCGTTGCGGCTTTATGTAGTGGCCCGAGAGAGCGATGCCGTTCACAGATCAAAGGGCAACCCGAGGCACCATGTCGACCGAGCCAAAAGGGAAATACACGAATACCGCCCTTCGGGTTGGCGACAAGGATAGCTACCCGCAACGTGTTGTCGGTGAGTTCATCGGGACGGTCGTTTCCAACGACTTCGTCAACGACGAATACAAGCACCTCGTTATGAACATCCATGAGCACGCGCTCAAAGCCTATGCGGGGCAGATGTTTCACCTGTTGTGCCCCTCCCCTGACGGCGCCGAAGTGTGGATGCGGCGTCCGATGAGTGTCTATCGGGTCAACAAAAAGGTGGGGCAGGTCGAGTTTCTCTACAAGATCGAAGGCCGCGGCACCCAAGGCATGGGCACTCTCCGCCCGGGCGACGACTTCAATATCGCGGGTCCCCTCGGCGTCGGTTTCAAGCTGCAACCGAATTGGAAAAACATCGTGGTGCTCGGCCGCGGCGTCGGCCTTGCGACGCTGGCGCCTCTCTCTCAACTTGCTGCCGAGCACGCGATTGGCGTCACTGCCATCCTGAGCGCCCGCAATCCGAAAGTTGTGATGTCGAAGGATCTGTTTGACGGCCTTGGCGCGCGTACCGTGACCGTTGTCGATACCGATAACAGCAGCTCCGTCGAAAATGTCGAGAAGATCATCGAAGGACTGGTCGCGGACAAGAAAGCCGACGCCTTCTTTACCTGCGGGTCCAATCGCCTGTTGAAGCTCATGCAGCGGCTTGGAAAAGAGCATAACATTCCCGGCCAGGTCGCCGTGGAACAGATCATGGTTTGCGGTTTCGGCGCTTGTTACGTTTGCATGCGCACGTTCGAGGTTGACGGCGTGCGCGTTCTTAAGCGCGTCTGCCGGGATGGCCCGGTGTTCAATATGCAGGAGGCCGTGGGATGGTAGATCTTTCGGTAAAGATCGGCGACATAACCCTGCAAAATCCAGTGACGCCCGCCTCCGGCGCGTTTTCGTGGGAATATAACGACGTCATCGATCTCAACCGCCTTGGCGGCTTGGTGGCGAAGACCATTTGCCGCGAGCCGCGGCTGGGAAATTCCACCCCCCGAATGGCCGAGACAGAAGGCGGCATCATTCAGTCGATCGGGCTGCCCGGCAAAGGCATCGAGTATTTCATCGAGCATATCGTTCCGGAATACGCGCGATTTAAGCCGCCGCTCATCGTCAGCGTGTCTTCGGAAAACATCGAGGACTTCGCCGCGCTGGCGGAGGAATTGAGCGTCCCCGATGTCGACGTCATCGAAGCCAATATCTCGTGCCCGACCCGCAACGCGACCGGCGGAAATTTTGCGATGCACGAGGGCTATACCAGGGACTGTATTCAGGCGATCCGGGCAAAGACCAATAAGCCGCTTTGGGTGAAACTGTCGCCCAATGCCGGCGACATCGTTTCGATTGCCGAAGCCGCCGAGGCGGCAGGCGCCGATGCGCTTGTCATCGCCAACACTTTCCTGTCGTTGAAGATCAGAACCGACAACTTTCGTCCGGCTCTCGGCAACAAGTTTGGCGGCCTGGTCTCGCCGGCCTTGAAGCCCATCGTGCTGCGCATGGTTTATCAGGTTGCCAAGGCTGTCAAAATTCCGATCATCGGGATCGGCGGCGTGACCAAAGCCGAGGACGTCGTCGAGTATATGCTCGCGGGCGCGAGCGCCGTCGGTATCGGTTACGCGGGATTCCGCAACCCGACGGCGCTGATCACGATCATTGAAGACCTCGAAGCCTGGTGCGATGAGCGCGGCATCAAGAAAGTCTCCGAACTGATCGGCGCGGTACGCGATGACGACATGGAGGCGGACCCGCTTGTTGCGGCATCGTCCGGTGTCTGACGACGTTTGTTTGATCAAGCAGAAGCCGGAACGGGGGCATACGCATCAATCGCCGCTTTCAGCCATTGCGGCTTGATCGGCAGCGACGTTATGGTCGCGATATCGCCGAGCGCGTCATCGACCGCCGACGCAATCGCGGCGCCGACGCCCGCGATGCCGCCCTCGCCCGCGCCTTTGATGCCGAGCGGATTCGTCGTACTCGGCGCATCCTCGGTGATCAGAACGTCGACCTTGGGAATCTCGCGCGCCGTCGGCATGAGGTAGTCGGCGAACGTCACCGACAATGGTTGGCCGCGCTCGTCGTACTGGAACTCCTCGAACATCGCGCCGCCGAGCCCTTGGGCGAAACCGCCGACGATCTGGCCGCGAACCAGAACAGGGTTGATGGCACGGCCGATATCGAACGCAATCAGCATCTTTTCGATAGTCACGGCGCCGGTGCCGCGATCGATCGTCACCATGGCGATCTGCACGCCGTAGGGGTAAGTCATATGCGCGGCGTTGAACCAGCCTTCCGCCGCGAGGCCCGGATCGCGTTCTCCGCGCGTCTTCGACATCGGGCGGAGGTGGTTGGCGATATCGCCAAGCGCAATCAACGGCGCGTCCGGTGCCTCCAATCGCACAACATGGCCATCGATGATGGAAAGACGGCTCGGTTCGGTCTGAAGGAGTTGCGACGCCATATCCAATGCCATGCCGCGGACTTTTTCCGCGGCAATCGCGGTGGCGTTGCCTGTCATCACCGTGGCGCGGGTGGCATGCGCCCCGATGCCATATTCAATGCGATCGGTTTGACCGTGAATCACGCGTACGCGGCGATAGTTGACACCGAGCTTCTCCGCGCAAATTTGCGCGATCACCGTCTCGAAACCCTGTCCGACCGAAGCGCCGCCGGTGATGACTTCAACGTCACCGCTGTCGTGGACGTGAATGCGCGCTCCGTCGGTCGGACCGAGACCGCTCTTCTCCACATACATGGCCAGGCCGAGGCCGATCAGCTCGCCCTTCTTGCGGCGCTCTTTGACCTCGAGCTCCAATTTGTTCCACTCGCAGCGTATCAGCGCCTTGTCGAGCAATCCGGGATAGTCGCCCGAGTCGAGCACGACCTCGTCACCGAGCGCGGTGAGAGGGCGCTCATGCGGCATGTCGGCCGGTTGCAGCAGATTACGCCGCCGCACCTCGATGCGGGACAGGCCGAGCTTCTCTGCAATTGCATCCATTAAGCGCTCGCGCACAAAATTCGTCTCGTAGCGGCCTGGTGCGCGATAGGTTGCAGCGGGTGTCTTGTTGGTAAGCCGGAAATGGCATTGGACGCGGAAATTCGGCAGCCGATAAGGACCCGGAAGGATGCCGCACGCCGTCTCGGCGACACGCGTGCCGTGGGTCCGGATATACGCGCCCTGATCGTGGAAAAAGCGATCGTCGATGCCGGTGAGGCGTCCCTCTCCGTCAACCGCCGCGCGAATCATATGGCGCTGCTGACGGGAATGATTAGCTGCAATCATGTGCTCGCGGCGATCTTCCAGCCATTTCACCGGACGGCCGAGGCGCATCGCCGCGACCAGCACCAATATGTCTTCCGGATAGATTTCGCCGCGAACTCCAAAGCCGCCGCCGACATGGCCTTCATAGCAATGGACGGCAGCCGTGCTGCGGCCGAACATCCGCGCCAGGGATTCCCGGTTTTTATGAGGCACCTTTGCCGCGCCATGGAGTTCGAGAATATCGCGCGCTGCGTCGTAACGGCCGATAGCGCCACGCGTTTCCAGCGGCACGCCGGAATGGCGGCCGATCTCGACATCGATTTCGACGATGTGCGCGGCGTTACTGAAGATCGCGTCGACATCGCCATAGCCTTGCCGGCATATCGTCGGTTCAGTCGTAAGACCATCGGCGAAATCGGCAGCGGGCGCTGCGGCATCGATAACTGCCGGTAATTCGTCAACCTCGACCGTGACAAGATCGGCGGCATCTTCGGCAATGTAAGGATCGGTCGCGAATATTGCGGCCACCGGCTCGCCGACATAGCGCACGTAGTCCCGCGCCAGCACCGGCTGACGAAACGGCGCGAGCTTTTCGATCGGTCCTTCGCGGAAATCGATCGGCGGCAGATCTTCGATGTCGCGCGCGGTCCAGACTGCGACAACGCCGCGAACGGCCCTCGCGTCTGCAACATCGACATTTTTCAACACGCCGTGCGCATTGGCCGAGCGCACGACGCGCATATGAAGCTGGCGCGGGAAGCAAATGTCGGCGGCAAATTGCCCACGACCGGTGACCAGCGGCATGTCCTCCAGACGCGCCACCGAAACCCCGATGCCGGTGTTTTTGTTGCCTTTCGCCTGTTCTTTTCCTCGCTCAGTCATTTGCGCACGCTCATCCGCATGGCGGCTGCCTTAACGGCTTTGACGATGTTCTCGTATCCGGTGCAGCGGCAGAGATTAGAGGACAAGACGTCGAGCAATTCCTCGTCATCGACATTCGGCTTTTGCTCCAGGAGACCAACCGCAAGCATCAGAAATCCGGGTGTGCAAAATCCGCATTGCAGCGCGTGATGCTCGATGAAGGCCTCCTGCAACACGTGCAATGTCGCGCCGCGCTGCAAGCCTTCTACCGTCCTGATCTTCTTCTTGTTTGCCTGCACGGCGAACATCAGGCACGACCGGACCGGCGCACCGTCGACAAGGACCGTACAAGCGCCGCAGACACCGTGCTCGCAGCCGAGATGCGTACCGGTTAGCCCGCAGTCATCGCGTATGACGTCGGCCAATGTACGGCGCGGTTCGACAGCCATGTCGTGCAGCGTACCGTTGATGTCGAGAACGATATCGACCTTGTCCATTACGATGCGCTCGCGAGGGCTCGAAAAACAAGCGTTCGGACAAGCGCGCGACGATACTCAGTTGAATTGTTGTTATCGTCGAGGGGGTCGATTACAGCGGCCGCGGCATCCGCCGCCGCCTCGAAGGTCGCCGGCTTAGGCTCTTGTCCATTTAATATAGTCTCAGCCTCGGCGATTCGGCGCGGCGTCGCCTCCGCGCCTCCGAGCCCAACGCGAGCATCGGTTATACGGCCGGCATCGAGCCGATACGTCGCGAGCGCCATGGTGATCGCGAAGTCACCGGCGCGGCGGCTGAATTCACAGAAACCGGTCCGTGTATCCTGCGGTAAGAGCGGCAATTCGACCGCGGTGATCAGCTCATCTTCTCTGATATCCGTGGTCATTACGGCTCTATAGAAGTCCTTGGCCGCGATCCGCCGCGACCCGTGTTCGCTTTCTGCAACGATGATTCCATCGAGCGCCGCCGTCACGCAGCACCACTCGGACGACGGATCGGAATTGGCAACGCTGCCGCAGAATGTGCCGCGTTGCCGTATCGGGTAGTGCGCGATGAAATGAACGACCTTGCGGAGCAGCTCGCCCAGCCGTCCCGGAATCTCGTCCGACTCAAAATAAGCGTGGCGCGTGCAGGCGCCGATGCGCAGATAGTTGTCATTGACCGCAACGCCCTCAAGCTCGCGGATACCGTTGATGTCGATCAGATGCGCCGGCCGCGCCATCCGAAATGCCATCGTCGGCACCAGCGATTGGCCGCCCGCCAAAATGCGTCCGTCTTGGGGAGCTAAAGCTGAGAGAAGCTTCAACGCGTCCCGCAATTCGGTAGGCGCGTGATAGGAAAACGGTGCTGGCTTCATATTTCCGATCTAGCAGTCAAATACCGTTTTGTACACTTAATGTTACACTTGCGTGTTTTTCCCCACTCGCGGATTCTGACAAGAAAACCCACACCGAATAATGACCGGCCTTCGAACCTTGGAATCGACGATCGGCGCGGAGCGTCGCTCCTGTAATAAAAACGGTATGACGCTTAAAGCGCGCCAAAATTCGACCTGGTCACAGGTCGCGTTCTAGACTGGCGCCGGGCCGGTCGTGCTGTCCTTATTCAAGAGCATTGAACTATGGATGCCGCGCGGCCATTACTGGACTCGACACTGGACTCGACCGGTTCGGATCGACCGGGTCGATTCAGAAAGCCGATCATTTCAAGTGCGCGAGGGAAATAGAATTGAAATCGACTCAGAGCCAAGTTCGCCCAAGAAAGCGCGCGCCGGGCAGACGAGCGCCGTCGGGTCCGGCGGCAACGAGTTCGAGCTTTTTGACCACCCTCGATCGCAGCTCCCTGCGCACCGGGTCGAGAGCGGATTTTGTCTATCAGAGCTTGCGTAACGCGATCTGGGATGGGCGCTTTGCCTACGGCGAGCGTATCCGCGAAGAGGATATCGCCCAGAGTCTCGGCGTGAGCCGAACTCCCGTTCGCGAAGCGCTGCAGCGGCTCCAACGCCGGGGCTTGCTTGTGATTCGTCCCGGGCGCGGGTTCGCGGTTGCGCAACTGTCCAACAAGCAAATTTTTGACTTATACGCCATGCGCGAGATTCTTGAGGGCTCTGCCGCGCGGTTTGCCGCCCAACATGCGACCGACAGCGAGATTCAAGTGCTCTATCAGCTGCAGAAGCAGATCAGCAAGGAAGGTCACGACACTTTGGCCTTAGTGACTCTGAACCGCCGCTTCCATCAGCATATCTACGAAGCCACGCATAACCAATATTTGTTGGAGACGCTGGAGGTTCTCAACGACTCGATGGCGCTTTTGCAGAATCTCACCTTCCAAATGCCGTCGCGTCACGGCCAATCCGACATCGAACACCTGCGCATCGTCCGCGCCATCGAAAAACGCGATCAGGACGGCGCGGAAAAAGCCGCGCGCCATCACATTCAACAGGCGCATAAATGCCGCCTTCAATATTTTACCGCGCACGAGACGAAATTTTAGTTTCGCCGGTAATTTCGTAAGGCCCCGCACCACTTGAGCCAACCAACCGGCCCGGCGCGAGCGCCGGTAACGGGGCCACTTGTCATGCCGTCGTGATTGTATACAATGGCATACAGATCGGGAATGACAGTGCCGAAGGGTTTTTTACATGCCGCTTTCTGGCCGACTCTCGCATGAATTCCGCCTCACGGGCCGCGTCTCCACTCAAAATCGAAGATATTCCACATCACCCGCGGCCGACAGCGGCTTGCCGCGCCGCCCGGTTCTCTGGCTGTTTCTGTCGATGATCGTGGCGGTCCTCATACTTTATCCAATAGCCGCTTCGGCTGAGGATTTCTACCAGGGCAAGGTGGTCAGTCTCGACATCGGCTATAGCCCCGGTGGCGGATATGATCTTTATGCGCGCGTGCTCGCCAAATACCTCGGCAAACATTTGCCCGGCAATCCGACGATTGTTCCGTCGAATATGGCCGGCGCGGGAAGCCTAAGGGCGGCCAATTACATTTACGGCGCCGCCGCGAAGGACGGCACCGTTATCGGGACTTTCTCGCGGAGCATCGCGATCACTCCGCTCATTTCCTCAGTCGCCTTCGATGCGCAAAAGTTCACGTGGCTGGGTAGCATGAACACCGACGTCAGCGTTTGCGTGAGCTGGAACACGTCTCCGGTCAGGTCGTGGGACGACTGGATGTCGAAACAATTCGTGGCCGGCGGTGAAGGCGCGGGATCGGATCCCGATATTTTTGCATTGATGTACCGAAACGTATTCGGTTCGAAAATAAAACTGGTAACGGGCTATCCGGGCACAAGTGATATCACGCTTGCCATGCAAAGGGGCGAGGTCGACGGTTTGTGCGGAATATCCTGGAGTACAATCAAAAGCCAGCACCCCGATTGGATCGCTGAAAAGAAAATCAACGTTCTCGTACAGGCCGCACTCAAGAAAGACCCGGACCTGCCCGACGTACCGCTTGCGCTCGATCTGGCCAAAAGCGACGAACAGAAGCAAATCCTGAAATTGCTGGTCTCGACGCAGGCGCTTGCCCGGCCATTTGCCGCACCCCCAGAGGTGCCCCAAGACCGCAAAGATGCGCTCCGAAAGGCCTTTGACAGCTCTTTGAGCGATCCCGAGCTGCGCGCGGACGCGCAGAAGCAACATCTCGATATCAATCCGATCTCAGGATCTTCGATCGATGCCTTGCTTGCGGAAATCTACGCAATCCCGAAGGATGTGGCCGCAAAAGCCGCAAAGGCAATCACGGAATAGTAAGGGTGAACAAACTCCCTCAACGCCGGAGGGCGGACATTTGATTGGACAGAGTGTTCCTCGCATCGAGGACGAGCCTCTCTTGCAGGGACGTGCCCGCTTTGTCGACGACATCCAATTCCCCGGTTTGCTTCATGCGAGCTTCGTCCGCAGCCCGCATGCTCATGCTGCAATTCGCGCGATTGACACCAGCCTTGCGGCAGCGGCCCCCGGCATTCACGCCACTCTGACGCTCGATGACATCGGCGCGGCAATGCGTCAAAGGCGCATGAAGCGTTATTCGAATTCAGGCACGGCTCTCGATCTGGTGTGGCCTTATGCCCTGGCCGACAAGGAAGTCTCGTATGTCGGCGAGGCCGTCGCCATCGTCATTGGCGATAGCCGGTATATCACTGAAGACGCGGCCGCACTGGTCGCGGTCACCTACGATGTTTTAGAACCGGTTGTGGACTGTCGCTTGAGCGAGCGCGCCGCGAGCCCGCGCGTGCGATCGGAATTAAAGTCAAACGTCGTTGCAAGCTACAAAGTCGGCTACGGAGATATCGACCTGGCCTTCAAAAGCGCCGCGCATGTCTTTGAGGAAGAGATCACACAATGCCGCGGCGGCGCCCACTCGATTGAAGGCCGGGGAATCGTCGTCGAATACAGGAGCACGGATGACTCGTTGTTCGTCTCCGCTTCGACGCAGAAGGCGCATGATCTAAAAAATTCTATTGCTGTCCTTCTGGGCCTGCCGGACAGCAAAATAAGGGTCGTGACGCCCGAGGTCGGCGGCGGCTTTGGCGCGAAACTATGCGTCTATTCCGAAGACATTGCCGTTGCCGCCGCCGCTAAACTTCTGAAACGCTCGATAAAATGGATCGAGGACCGGCGCGAGCACTTCACCAACGCGGTCCAGGAACGCGATCAGATATGGTCGCTCGCGATCGCCACGGACAATGACGGCAGGATAGCCGGAATCCGCGGGACGCTCATTCACGATCAGGGCGCCTACGCGCTGCAAGACGTCAACCTGCCGTACAATTCGGCATCGGCCGTCACCGGCCCCTATGTGGTGCCGACATTCGCCATGGACGTTCGCGCGGTGCTGACGAACAAGACGCCCGTGTCCTCGGTGCGTGGCGCGGGATATCCGCAATCCGCGTTCGCGATGGAACGCCTGATGGACCTTGTTGCGAAGAAGCTGAAGCTTGACCGGGCCGAGGTGCGGCAGCGCAATCTGATTGCCGCGAAAGACATGCCCTATGAAAAACCGATAAAGGCTCGCTCGGGCGTGTCGATCAAATACGACACCGGAGATTACCCGGCGACGCAAATCGCCGCGCTCAAAGTTGCCAAATGGGAAGACTTTCCCCGCCGCAAAGCGGCAGCGCGGGCAACGGGCCGATATATCGGCGTCGGGATCGCCAATGCGGTGAAGGGAACCGGGCGCGGCCCATTTGAAACCGGCATCGTGCGAATAGATTTGACGGGTCAGGTTTCCGTTTACACCGGTGCGGCGCAAATGGGCCAAGGTCTTCGGACTGCGCTTGCGCAAATCTGCGCCAGCGAATTCGGGCTTAAGGCTTCGGATATCAACGTGGTCACCGGCGATACCGGTCCGGTCCCGCTCGGACAAGGTGGTTTTGCGAGCCGGCAGCTCATTACCGCAGGATCTTCCGTGCTCCTCGCGTCACGCGCAGTCGCCGCCAAAGCGAAGGCGCTTGCCGGACGCATCATCGAAGCCGACGAAGGTGACCTTGAGCTAAGTGACGGCACGGTCCATGTCGCCGGCGCAAAGGGTGCAAGTGTCAGTCTCGCGGAGCTTGCGCGCATTCTCCAAGGCGCTCCGGGATATAGTTTTCCGCCGGGCATGGAGCCCGGTTTGGATGCCGTCTCGAACTTCCGGACCGACGCACTGGCTTACGCCAATGCGAGCCACATCGCCGAAGTCGAAATCGACTTTGAAACCGGCGGAATCACGATCGTGAAATACGTCGCCGTCCAAGATGCGGGCCGTCTGATTAATCCAATGATTGTCGACGGACAAATCAAAGGCGGCATTGTCCACGGCATTGGCAACGCGATTTTCGAGCGCATCGTCCATGACAATGAAGGGCAGCCGTTAGCGACCAATTTTGCCGACTATCTGCTGCCGACGGCGACGGAGCTGCCGCGGATCGAGACGATTTATACGGAAAGCCCGACCCAGTTGAACCCGCTCGGCGCCAAGGGCGTCGGTGAAGTGGGAACGGTTCCCGCTGCGGCTGCGATTATTTCAGCGATCGAGGACGCGCTCAGCGAATTCTCCATAAGGATTTCCGAGGTCCCGATATCTCCGCAATATATCAGGAGCTGCATCGAACAGGCGATGCGCTAGCACATCACGGGGCTTCTAACAGGACTTGTCACAGGATTTGGCCGACTGACTTTACTCAAACGTCGAGGACACATTCATGGCTTTCGTCGACACGGAAATGAAACCGCAGCTTTACTACCGCGACGGCTTGCGGGGCTGGCTCAACGAGGTTCAACGCATCGGCGAATTGCTTCACGTCAACGGTGCGCATTGGGACGTTGAAATGGGCAGCATCACGCAAATGCTGACCGAGAACAGCAACAACACCGCGCCCGCGATTCTGTTCGACGAAGTGCCCGGCTATCCGAAGGGGTTTCGCACCCTTTACGGACATTTCTCGACGGCCAAACGCGTCGCGCTGACGCTCGGCCTTCCGCTTGAACAGGAGCGCAAGGTCGATATCGTCCGGCGCTTCCATGCGCGCATGCAGAACATGAAGGCTATTCCACCACGTTTCGTGAAGGATGGTCCGATCCTTCAGAACGTGATGGAGGGCGACGCCTGCGACGTCCTCAAGTTTCCGGTGCCGCGTCATCATGAGCAGGATAAAGCCCGCTTCATCGGCACCGCCGACTGTGTCGTCACGCAGGATCCGGACAAGGGCTGGTTCAACCTCGGCGCCTACCGCTCACAAGTCTATGACGGCAAGACGATTGGCTGTCAGATCACGGAGGGCAAGCACGGCCGCATTCACCGCGACATTTATTTTGAGCGCGGACAGCCCATGAAAGTCGTGATCCTGTGCGGCCAGGACCCGCTATTGTTTTTGCTTTCCGGCGCGCCCATGCCGGACGTCAGCGAGTACGACCTCGCCGGCGGCCTTCGCGGCGAACCGATCGACGTGATCCGCGGCCCATATACCGGATTTCCGATACCTGCCGACTGCGAGATCGCCATTGAAGGCGAGACGGTGCCGGGACAAGTCAGACCCGAAGGACCTTTTGGCGAATGGATGGGCTATTACTCCGACGACACGCAGCCGCGCCCTTACATCAACGTCAAGTCAATCCTGTATCGGAACGATCCGATCATTTGCTGCGCCCCGCAGCACAAGCCTGTCGATGAGACAGGTCTACTGAAGGGCATCGCGGGCGCGGCGCAGATCTGGCGGGCGCTCGAAGCGGCGGGCGTACCGGAGGTTCTCGGCGTCTGGAATCACGAGGCCGGCCCGGCAACACGGTTCACTGTCGTGCAAATCCGGCAACGCTATCCCGGCCACGCGCGCCAGGCGCTGCATATCGCGGCGGCTTGCCAAGGCGGAGCCTATGCCGGCAAGTGGAACGTCGTGGTCGACGACGACATCGACGCCGGCGAACTCGATCAGGTGTTGTGGGCGATGTGCACGCGCTTCGACCCGAACGTCGACATCGATCTGATCCAAAAGGCCTGGGCTTCGAAACGCGATCCGCTTTATCTGCCGGGCAACTTCAACAACCGGATATTGATCGACGCCTGTATCCCCTACGACATGAAGCTCAAGAACACCTTCCCGACCGTCGTGGATGTCAGCGCCGATCTGCGGACAAAGTTACGGGCCAAATTTCCGCACATCTTTCCACCGGCCTGAACAGGAAACAGCGCGTGATGCGACAAATCGCGAGGCTTGGCGGAGACGATGTGAGAAAACCTACGGGTGCCCCTTCCTCAACTATGCCAATTTTTGTAAAAATACCAAATTCTTGACGATATTGCCAATAACTGTACAAAGTGGATCGCCGGATTGAAAGAGGAAGAGATGGGCACGCTCAAGTTCTCCGCGCGACATCCGCTCATAATATGTCTGATTGCCGGCCTGGCGCTGACATTATTCCGGCCGCAAGCGCGTGCCGATGCGTGGCCGTCTCATCCGGTCAGGATCATTGTTCCGTTCGGGGCCGGAGGCGCGGGCGATACGCTCGCGCGCGTTGTCGCGCAGCACTTATCGGAAAGCCTGGACCAGCCATTCATTGTCGAGGACCGTCCGGGCGCAGGCGGCATCGTCGGTACCCAGCAAGTCGTCACCGCTCCGCCGGACGGATACACGATCGGAATCACCAACCTATCGACGTTATCACTGATCCCCGTCATCAATCCCGAAGCGACGTATCAGCCCCTCGGGGACTTCAAACATATCGCCTATATCGGCGGCTCGCCGGTCGTTCTCGCCGCCAATCAGGCGACGCACGCAAAAACGCTCCAGGACTTCATCGCCTACGCCAATGCGCCCGGGCACGCCTTCACCTTCTCATCGTCGGGCATGGGATCGGATGGCCACTTGATGGGCGTGGCGATCGCCACTGCGCTGAACGTGAAGCCGGAGCACGTGCCCTACAAATCGACCGCCGAAGCTCTCACCGATGTCGTCGCCGGCCAAGTTCCGTTCTCGACATCGACCCTGTCTTCCACTTCGGGTTTCCTGCATGCCAATACGCTGGTCGGCATCGCGGTCACCTCGCCCAAGCGCGTGCCGGATTTTCCCGATCTACCGACCTTTAAGGAGCTCGGCCATCCGGAGCTTCTCGACAACACGTGGTTCGCGTTCTCCGGACCGGCCAAGCTGCCTGATGAGATCGTGACAAAATTGAACAAAGCCGTCATCGCCGCTGTCGCGCTGCCCGATGTGCAGGAGCGTTTCCGGCGCGACGGCTTCCTGGCTCAGCCGATGAGTGCGGAAGAATTCACGAATTTCGTTGCCGCCGAAAATGCAAAGTGGAAAACCATCATCGAACGCGCCGGATTGGCCGGAAGGCCGCAGTGACCGGCGAATGCAAATGACGTGACGTGCGTATGGCAAAGCGACCGAGAGTTGGACTGATATTGACCGGCGGCACGATCGATTCCGTCGGAACCGATCGGCTGGATTTGGCGTGGTACTTCGAAGCGGCCAAGCGCCTCGGCCGCGGTGAGCTTCTCGACCGGCTGCCTGAATTGGCGGGCATCGCCGCGGTCGAGGAGATTTCTTTCCGGGCCTTGCCGAGCCAGGCTTTGGTCAATACGGACTGGCTCGATCTCATCCGCAAGATCCACGACATCTTCGATCAAGATCGTGCCGACGGCATTGTCATCACTCACGGCACCAATACGCTTGAGGAAACGGCGTATTTGCTCAATCTCACTCTCAAGACCGACCGCCCTGTCGTCGTCGTGGGCGCCATGCGCCCCTCTTCCGCGATCAGCGCCGACGGCTGTCTCAATCTTCTCAACGCTGTGAAAGTTGCCGCTGATCCCCGCTCGCACGGCCTTGGCTGTCTCGTCGTGATGAATGACGCGATCTATGGCGCGCGCGATGTCACGAAAAATTCGACGTTTCGCGTCGACGCATTCACGTCGCGCGACCTCGGCCCGCTGGGCTTCGCCGATGCCGACGGCCAGGTGATTTACTATCATGCGCCCACGCGCAAACACACGACCGCGACCGAGTTCGATGTCCGCGCGATGCAATCGCTGCCCCGCGTCGACATCACTGTGTCCTACGCCAACGCCGACGGCGCCATGATCGAAGCCGCCGTCAAGGCAGGGGCCAAAGGCATTGTCAGCGCCGCGACAGGCGGCGGCCGGCCGACGCCTGCCGAAGATGACGCCTTCGACAAAGCGCACCGCGAGAACGGCCTCCTGATGTGCCTGTCGAGTCGAGTCGTTTCCGGCCGCGTTGTTCGAAGCCCGAGCCTCACCAAGCGCGGCTTTGTCGCCGCCGACAATCTGCAGCCCTGGAAGGCACGAATTCTGCTGTCGCTGGCGCTGACAAAAACGTCCGACGCCGCCGACATCCAAAGAATGTTCGACACTTACTGAACGGCAAACACCAAAGCGGCGGATTGCCGCCAGCCCACTGTTATCGAGGACATGAGTATGAAGGCGGATTTGGTCATCAAAATGCAGACGCCGGTGACGGCCTGAGCTATGTTTGAGGCGCCGGCCGATAACTGTCTCACCTACGAACAGGACGGCTAATTTGATCCGGTCTTGCACATGAGTGGCGATCACGTTCGATCACGTCTACGATCTGATCGAAAACCCCATGCCCTGTTGCTGACTGGCGGACCGCATGAAGCCCCCTAATTTTTCTTACCACGACCCGCGGACAACGGCCGATGCTGTCGGCCTTCTGTCCAGCCTGGAGAACGCCAAACTTCTCGCTGGCGGGCAATCGCTGATGCCGATGCTCAATATGCGCTTCGTGCTGCCCGATCATGTCATCGATCTCAATCGCGTCGACGGCCTCAGCTATATCAACGAGCGCGGCGATGCGCTCGAAATCGGAGCGATGACGCGCCAGCGCGATATCGAGTTCTCCGATGTCGTGAAGAGGAAGTGCCCGCTGATGCATGAAGCGATCACTCACGTCGGCCATCGCCAAACACGCAATCGCGGCACGATCGGCGGCTCGCTGTGTCATCTCGATCCGTCAGCCGAGCTTGTGTCGGTTGCGGCGGCGCTCGACGCTAAAGTGTCGGTCGCCGGCAAGAACGGGGCGCGCAGCGTCGATTTCGCGGATTTTCCGGTGGCCTATATGACGCCGGCGATCGAGCTCGACGAAATGCTCACCGCGGTCTCCTTTCCTTGCTGGCCGGCGCGCCATGGCTACGCCTTCGTCGAATTCGCCAGGCGCCACGGCGATTTTGCCATTGTCTCGGCGGCGGTACTCGTCGAGGAGGACGCAAACGGCAAGATCACGCGCGCCTCTATCACACTCGGCGGCATCGGCCCGGCCCCGGTACGAGCACACGAGGTTGAGCGCGCACTGATCGGTGAGAAGGTTGAGGAAAAGCGGCTCGCTGAAATCTGCGAGACGCTACGCACTCTGGACGCAATCGACGACATTCATGCGTCCAAATCTTATCGCCAGCAATTAGCAACAGTCCTGCCGCGCCGCGCACTTCTTAAGGCGCACAAGCGCCTGGTTGAAGAGACTCTATCATGAGCGAAACGCGAAAGATTTTAGTCACGATCAATAATAAGAAATATGACGAAATCGTTCCGGTGCGGGTGACGCTTGCCGACTTTCTACGGCACCAGCTCGGACTCACCGGCACCCATCTCGGCTGTGAGCACGGCGTGTGCGGCGCGTGCACGATTCTGTTCGACGGCCAGTCTGCCCGTTCCTGTCTCATGCTTGCGGTCCAGGCCGACGGCCATGACGTCATGACGATCGAAGGCATTGCGCCGGACGACAAGACTTTGCACCCGCTGCAGGAGTCTTTCCGTGACAATCACGGCCTGCAATGCGGCTTCTGCACGCCGGGGATTTTGACCACGCTGATCGAGTTGCTGCGCGACAACCCAACTCCGACCGAACAAGACGTGCGGATCGGGATCTCCGGCAATCTGTGCCGCTGCACCGGCTATCAGAATATCGTCGCCGCGGCGCTCGATGCTGCGGGCCGTTTGCGAGCCCAAAGCGGAGATTAAGGAGACAGCGGACACGTCTGGTGCGATGATCCGGTGGAAACGTAAAGCGACCGAGGCAGAACATGAATACGATGGTGAAGCCGTCCCACGCGACCGGCAACATCTCCAAGCAGGATCTGCGGTCCTGGCTAAGCAAGATGGATGCGGCGGGCGAAATCCGGCACATCCATGGGGCCAACCGCGAGCGCGAGATCGGCGGCATCGTCGACCTCCATCAGCGCAAGATCGGCAATCCCGCGGTTCTGTTCGACGACATCCCCGGCTATCCCAAAGGGCATCGCGTCCTCGCCAATTTACTCACCTCCATCCGCCGCATCAATCTCACTTTAGGAAATCCCGGCAACGGCACCGAGATCGAGCTCGTCCAGTATTGGCGCCGCTACATGAAGCAGGCGAAGACTATTCCGCCGGTCGAAGTGAAATCGGGCGCGCTCCTGGAGAACGTGTTCGCGGGCGACGACATCGACCTCTTCAAAGTGCCGGTGCCGAAATGGCATGAGCACGACGGCGGCTATTACATCGGCACCGGCGACATGGTGGTCATGCGCGACCCCGATACCGGCTGGATCAATTACGGCGCTTACCGCGTGCAGGCGCACGACAAGCGCCTCGCCACCGTGATGTGCTCCAAAGGCAAGCACGGCGACATGATCCAGCGGAAATATCATGAGCGCGGCCTGCCCTGCCCGGTGGCCGTCGTGTGCGGCATGCATCCGGCGCTCTTTATGATCGCCGGACTCGAGATTCCTCACGGCAAGAATGAATATGACGCCGCGGGCGGCCTCATCGGCGAACCCGTGGAGGTCATCACCGGTCCGAAGACCGGCCTGCCGATCCCGGCGCACGCGGAGATCGCATTCGAGGGTTTCATTCATCCCAACGACAAAATCGATGAGGGTCCGCTCGGCGAGTGGACCGGTTATTACGCTGGCGGCTTGAAGAAGGAGCCGGCCATCCGCGTCGAAACCATGATGATGCGCAACGACCCGATCCTGCTCGGGGCAATTCCGGGCATTCCGCCCGATGACGATTCCTTCTACCGCGGCTCTTACCGCTCTGGCGCGGTGTGGAATCAGCTTGAGGCCGCCGGTGTTCCCGAGGTGAAAGGCGTCTGGTCGCATGCCGCCGGCGGCAGCCGTTTGTGGCTCACGGTCGCGATCAAGCAACAATATGCCGGTCACGCCAAGCAAGCCGGACTGATCGCGTCGCAGTGTCATGCCGGCGCTTACGTCAATCGCTTCGTCGTCGTGGTCGACGACGACATCGATCCAGCCGACATGGACAAAGTCATCTGGGCAATGTGCACGCGCTGCGATCCGCGCGAGGGCATGGAGATCCTGCGCGGCTGCTGGAGCTCGGCGCTCGATCCCATGGCCTATTCCGAAACCGATCCGCGCAATGCGCGCGTCGTGATCGACGCCTGCAAGCCGTTCGGCAGGCGCGCCACATTTCCCATCGTTGTCCGTGCGAGCGAGGAACTGGAACGGGACATCCGCGCCAAGTTCGGAAACCTGCTGCCGCTCTGAGGGAGCTTCGAGACGTCCACATGAAGCTCCCGCCGTTTGAATACCGGGCTCCGGCGACCATCGGAGAAGCGGTTCAGATTCTGTCCGACCTGGAAGGCGCGGCGAAAGCGATCGCCGGCGGCCAGAGCCTTATTCCGATCCTAGCTTTTCGTCTTGCGAACCCGAGTGTCCTGGTCGATTTGGGCGGCATCGGCGGTCTCAACGGCATCACGATCGGGGAAGCCGGCGTTGCGATCGGGGCCATGGTGCGATGGCGGGACTTGGAAGAGCATGCAGGTCTGCGAACTGCATGTCCCTTGATCAGCGCCGCCGTCGGTCACATCGCCCATTACCAGATCCGAAATCGCGGCACCATCGGCGGCAGTCTCGCCCATGCCGATCCGGCCGCGGAGATGCCGGGAATTGTCGTCACTTGCGATGCGCGGATCGAGATCGTGGGCAAGAAAGGCACGCGGCTTGTCGACACTTCCGGCTTTTTTGTCGGGCCGCTGACGACATGCCTGGCGCATGATGAGCTCATCAAGGCGATCCATTTTCCGCCTTGGCCCTCGGCCCGGCGCTGGGCCTTCGACGAATTTTCACAACGGCGCGGCGACTTCGCCTTTGCCGGCATCGCGCTGTACTACGACGAGCGGCCGGACGGGACGGTCGAAAACGCGCATGTCGGGGTGATCGGAGCGACGCATATTCCGCGCCGCCTTGCGGCGGTCGAAGCGGCCCTTAACGGCAGGAAGCTCGACGATAGCGTCATTGCGCTTGCCGCAAAGACCGCATCGGCGTCTGTCGAACCGGACGACGATATTCATGCCAGCTCGGCTTATCGGCGTGCGCTCGTCGGCACGCTTGTCGAGCGTTCGCTGATTGCCGCGGCAAAGCGGGTTGGCGCATCATGAAATTGCGATTTGAGGTCAACGGCCAATCCGTTGAAGCCGATGTCGCGCCGCGAACGACGCTGTGCGATTGTTTGCGGCATCACCTCAATCTCACCGGAACGCATGCCGGATGCGAACATGGCATTTGCGGCGCCTGTACGGTGATTGTTGACGGGCGGGCGGTGCGGTCCTGCCTTCTGCTCGCGGTGCAAGCCTCAGGCGCATCCATTGTTACGGTCGAGGGCCTGGCCGATGGCGATGAATTGTCGCCGTTGCAGCAGGCGTTCCGAAAGCACCATGCGCTGCAGTGCGGATTTTGCACGTCGGGGATGCTCACCACGCTTCATGCGCTCCTGAGCGACGAGCCGGCGGCGGACGAGGAGCGGATCCGCGATGTCCTCTCGGGAAATCTGTGCCGCTGCACGGGATACATTCCGATCGTCGAAGCGGCGATCGAGGCGCGCGAGCATTACGCGAAGAAGCAAGGACCGAAGGCCGGATGAGATCCGTCAACACCTATATCGGCCGGCCGATCGAGCGCGTTGAAGACCTGCGCTTTCTTCGCGGACGGGGCCAATATATCGACGACATCAAGCGTGACGGACAGTGGCACGCGTCGATCGTGCGCAGCACCACGGCCTTTGGGCGCATTGTCAAAATCGATACGGCGGCGGCGCTGGCAATGCCCGGCGTCCACGCGGTGATTACCGCTGCCGATATTGCCCAGCCCATCCCGACGATCCCGTTTCGCCGCCGCAATCCGACGATCGCGCCCTATGCCCAGCCGGTGATCGCGAGCGAATACGTCCGTTATGTCGGTGAGCCGATTGCGATCGTGCTCGCGGACAGCGCCGAGCTCGCCGAAGACGCCGTTCAGGAAGTGGTCGTCGACATAGATTCGCTTCCGCCGTGCGTGGATTCGCAGACGTCCGCGGCCGGCGCGAATCTGCTGTTTCCGAGAACCGGCACCAACATTGCGTCGACCTTCACCGCGCAATGCGGCGACGCCAGCGCCGCATTCGCCGCTGCGCCCTATGTCCGCCGCGAGCGCTTTCGCGTGCAGCGTCACACTGCCCTTCCGATGGAAACGCGGGGACTGCTGGCGGAGTGGTACGCTGGCGAAAACCGCCTGGCAGTCTCGGGCGCCGCCAAGCTTCCGTTCTTCAATCGCCGGGCCATGGCTGGGATGATGGGTCTGCCGGAAACATCGGTCGACTATATCGAGCTCGATGTTGGCGGTGGATTTGGCGCGCGCGGCGAGTTCTATCCGGAGGATTTTCTCGTCGCCTTCGCGGCGCGGAAATTCGGGCATCCCATCAAATGGATCGAAGATCGGCGCGAGCACTTCACGGCCATCGGCCACGCGCGCGAAATGGACGCCGACATCGAGATCGCCTGCCAAAGAGATGGCACCGTGCTGGCGATGCGCGGCACCGTGCATGTTGACATCGGCGCCTATGTTCGTCCCAACGGCATGACGCCGGTCCGCAACGTCATTCAATTCACCGCCGCGCCCTACCGGATCGTGAACCTGGACTTTACCGGCCACGGCGTCGTTACCAACAAAACTCCGGCCGGGACCTATCGGGGTCCGGGACGTTTCGAGGGCTGTTTCTTTTGCGAGCGCATGTTCGACATAGCAGCGCGCGAGCTCGGCATCGATCATTTGGATATGCGGCGGCGCAACCTGCTTACCGACCGGGACATGCCCTATCCGCTGGTCGGCATAGCGCCGGACGACGGCTTCGGCGATACCGAGTGCGACAGCGGCGATTACCGCGTGACTCTCGATCGCTGCCTTGAGGAATTCGGCTGGGAAGACAAGAAGGCACTTGCGGGAACGCTTCGCGACGGCCGCTATCACGGGCTCGGGATCGGGTGCTTTATCGAGGGCGGCGCATCCGGCCCCCGGGAAGGCGCGCGGCTCGAAGTTCACGCGAGCGGAAAAGTCGACGTGTATGTCGGATCGTCGGCGATCGGCCAAGGCATTGAGACCATCATGGCGCAGATTGCGGCCGACGCGCTTGAAATCCCGATGGACGAAGTCCGTATCCTGCACGGATCGACGAATTATCTGAAAGAGGGATTTGGCTCATACGGCTCGCGCGCAACCGTGATGGGCGGCTCCGCGATCATTTTGGCGGTTGAGGACATGCTGAAAGCCTTCCGCAGTGCCGCCGCTCTGCATTTCTCCATCGCGCCTGAAGATCTTTCCGTTTCCGGGGGCGTCGCACGCGCGCGTGACGGCCGCGCGATGACTCTGGCGGAAGCCGCGGCGGCCCGGAAATTGACCGGCGAAGGAAGTTACAGCAGCGACAAGCGAACTTACACTTACGGAACCGCAGCCGCGCATGTGGCTGTCGACCCAAAAACGGGATCGGTCAAGGTGCTCGACTATGTCGTGGTCGACGATGTCGGGCGCGTGATCAACCCTCTCACGCTGCACGGACAGGTCGTCGGAGCGGCCGTACAAGGCTTCGGCAGCGTGTTCAGCGAAAACCTCGTCTATGACGCGAACGGGCAGTTGCTCGTCGGGTCGCTTGCCGATTACCAAATTCCTCTTGCGACCGACTATCCGAACATACGCGCCATTACGCTTGAGCAGTTTCCCGCACCGCACAATCCTCTCGGCGCGAAGGGAGCCGGCGAAGGCGGGATCATTCCGGTCGGCGGCGCCGTTACCAACGCAATCGCATCCGCGCTGAGCTCCCTCAATGTCCAGCCCACGGACTTGCCGCTGACGTCGCCGCGGCTGTGGGACTTGATCGAAAGGTCCCGCGCGTCGGCGCGGTAACGGCGCAAGCCCGAGATTAGAGTATGATCCGGAAAAGCTTGCCCTCGGACTTGATCCGAGAGTGGAAACCGGTTTCCCGCCTTCGCGAAGCCCGCTTCGGCGGGCGAAGGAAGGTCCGAAAAGATCATGCTCCAACGAAAAAGCTAGACCATGATCCGATTCAACTTAATCGGATCATGGTCTAGGCGCGCCGGCCAAGCTGCGCGAAGAGCGAACCGGGCTTGATCGGAATCTGCTGAATGCGCACGTTGAAGGGCGAAAGCGCATCCTCGACCGCCGACGCGATGGCGGCGGGAAGCGGGATCACCCCGGATTCTCCCACGCCTTTGACGCCGAGTGGATTGAGCGGCGTCGGCGATTCCCGGTGCGCGATTTCCATCGGCGGCATTTCGGTGGACGTGACGAGAAGATAATCGGCGAGATTCGTGGTCAGCGGTTGGCCGTCGCTGCCGAACCTCATCCACTCATAAAGACCGTTGCCGACACCGTGGGCCAAGGCGCCCATAAGCTGGCCGTCAACCATGCTCGGATTAACGATCTTGCCGGCATCATGGACGAAGACGATACGCTGGATCTTGATTTCCGCCGTCTCGAGATCGACCTCGACTTCGACGACCGTGCATCCGTTGGCGTAGGTCATCGCATTGATAACCACGGCCTCGCTCGCTTCGACGCCGGGCTGCATGTTTCCAGGAAGCAGAAAGCCGGGCGATCCGACCATTTCCTTCGCGATCCGCGCCATCGACACTTTCATGTCCGCGCCTTTCACGTGGACGTGGTCGCCCGTTATGTCGAGATCGGACTCATTGGCATCGAGAAGATGACTGGCGATCTTGAGCACCTTTTCGCGCACCTTGACGGCAGCGACATGCGCCGACGATCCGGCCATCACTGTCTGGCGGCTGTTGAAGCCGCCGAATCCCATCGCGACCTTCGCCGAATCGCCGGTTGAAACGACAACGCTTTCCACCGATCCGCCGAGCTGCTCGGCGACGACTTGCGCCAGCATGGTCTTGATCCCCTGCCCCATGGCGGATGCGCCGGTGGCGACATGAATCAGACCCGTCGTTTCAATACGAACATTGACCTGCTCGAACGGTCCACGGCCGGTTCCTTCGACGTAATTTGCTATGCCGATACCGATATAGCGGCCTTGTGCGCGCGCCGCTTTCTGCCGTTGCGGAAACGACTGCCACGCGGATCGCTCCAAGGCGTCCGACTGACACGCCGGGTAATCGCCGGAGTCGAGCTCAATCGGAATCCCGCCGCGCGTCACAAATCCCTTCTTGAACGGCATGGCGGAGGCGGGCACGAGGTTCCGCCGGCGGATTTCGGCGCGATCAAGACGCATCTCTCTCGCGGCAATATCCAACAGGCGCTCCATGACGAAAACGCCTTGCGGCTGCCCCGCGCCGCGGATCGGCGTGACCGGGACTTTGTTGGTGAGAACGACCTTTACGTCCAGTCTATAGGCAGGGACAACATAAGCGAGCGTGAGAGAGGCTGCCGATCCTTGGGGCACCGTCAGCCCGCGCGCGGTATAGGCGCCGTGATCGTGCAAGAGTGAGCCGCGAACACCGAGGATTTTGCCGCTCGCATCGAGCGCAATCTCGGCGTTCCAGAATTGATCGCGCTCCTGCGTCGTCGCGACAAAGTGCTCGCGGCGGTCTTCGATCCATTTGACGGGCTTGTTAAGCGCAATCGTGGCAACCGCCACGGCAGCCTCTTCGGGATAGAACACGAGCTTCGGCCCAAAGCCGCCGCCCACTTCCGGCGCCGCGACGCGAACCGACGCCGGATCGCGTCCGAGAATTTCCGCCAACAGCCGCGCGCCGACCAACGGTGTCTGTGTCGAGCTCCACAGCGTCAGCCGGCCTTCCGTGTCGGTATAGGCGACCGCGCCGCGGCACTCTATCGAATGCGCGCAGCCGCGATGTTGCTGGAACGAGCCTTTGAAAATGTGAGCGGCCGCGGCGAAGGCGGCGTCCACGTCGCCATAAGCGCTGGAGAATTCCGCGAGCAGATTGTCGCCTGCATCGACATGCGCGCACGCCGCATTCGGCTCCAGCGCCGCATGACAGTCGGTGACCGCCGGAAGCGGCTCGTAATCGATCTCGACGAGAGCTGCCGCGTCCTCGGCCAGATATGGCGCGTCCGCGATGACGACCGCGATAGGCTCGCCGGCGTAAACAGTTTCGTGTTTCGCCAAAATCGGCCGGTCGCGCTGCTGTTTGTAGGTGCGGTCCGGAAGCGCGACGGCGAGCCTGTCGGTCGTCACGTGGCTCGCAAGATCGTCCGCGATGAGCACCGCGCGGACGCCCGGCGCCGCCAGCGCGCCGTCTTTACTTATGGAGCCGATCTTGGCATGGGCATGCGGGCTGCGGACGAACACCGCGTGCAGCATGCCTTCGATATGGATGTCGTCGACGAACCGGGCTTTCCCGCGGATGAGATCGGCATCTTCGATACGCCGAATACGCTTGCCGATTGTCTTTGTGGTCACGCCGAGAGCTCCGTCGATCCTCTAGCCTGCCGCTGCCGGAGATTGTCTCAAAATTGGCACTTGTACTGATTATGGTATTTTAACCTATTATGGTACACATGCAATCGTCTCTATCTGTCTTGGTTGGTGGACCATAACGCAAGTTCGATGCCTTGCTGGCATTCCGCTACACAATCACTCCTGTTCGTTTTCCAAGATGCGAGTCTCCCAAAGAGTGTGAGTCTCCCAAGAGATAGAAACGCATGAGCTGCCCCGTGGGAAATTGGGCGGCAAAGATCGACCTTTCGGCGCCTCCGCAGATGAAGCAACCCGCCATGGATACTGAAAAGAAATTCGACACCATCGTGATCGGTGGCGGCAACGCCGCGCTATGCGCTGCGATCAGCGCGCGGCGCGAGGGAGCGTCGGTTTTAGTGGTCGAAGCGGCGCCGAAATTCTATCGCGGTGGGAATACGCGGCACACGCGCAATATGCGATGTGCGCACGACGCCGCCACTGAAACTTTGACCGGGCCGTATTACGAAGAAGAATTTTTCGACGACCTGTTTCGCATCACCGGGGGCAATACGGACGAAGTGCTGGCCAAGCACATGATCCATGAATCCAAGGAGATGCTGACCTGGATCGCCGAACAAGGCGTTCACTTCCAGCCCTCACTTGGCGGCACGCTCACGCTCGGGCGCACGAATTCGTTTTTCCTCGGCGGCGGGCGCGCCATGCTCAATTCGCTCTACCGGACGGCGGAGAGACTGGGCATTGAGATCTATTATGATGCGCCGGTGACGAAGCTTGAAATTCAGAACGGCATATTCCTGTCCGCGACGGTGGACTATGCCGGACAAAGCCGAACCATTCGCGCCTCGACGCTTGTCGCCGCCGCCGGCGGCTTCGAGTCGAACTTCGAGTGGCTGAAGCAATATTGGGGCGACGCCGCCGATAATTTTCTTATTCGTGGCACGCGCTACAATCGCGGCACTATCCTCAAAATGCTCCTTGACAGCGGCGTTCAAGAGGTCGGCGATCCCACGCAGTGCCATGCCGTCGCCATCGACGCCCGCGCGCCGAAATACGACGGCGGCATTATCACCCGGCTGGATTGCGTGGTGTTCGGCATCGTCGTGAACAAGGAGGCCAAGCGCTTCTACGACGAGGGCGAGGACGTGTGGCCGAAGCGCTATGCGATCTGGGGGCGGCTGGTTGCGGCGCAGCCGGACCAAATCGGCTACATCATCTTCGACGCTTCGTCGTTGCGTCTGTTCATGCCGTCGCTTTATCCGCCCCTGCAGGCCGACACGATCGGCGAACTCGCGCAAAAATTCGAGCTTGATCCGAGGGTGCTTGAGAAAACCGTTCAAGACTTCAACGCGGCGGTCCGGCCCGGCACCTTCAATCACACCGACCTGGATGATTGCCGCACCGAAGGACTGACGCCGCCAAAAACGCACTGGGCGCGGCGCATCGAGAAGCCGCCGTTCTACGGCTATCCGGTGCGGCCCGGCATTACCTTCACCTATCTCGGAACGCGCGTGAACAAAGAAGCGCGCATGCTCATGAAAGACGGCACGCTCTCCGCCAATATGTTCGCGGCCGGCGAGATCATGGCCGGAAATGTACTGGGCAAGGGCTATGCCGCAGGCATCGGCATGACGATCGGAAGCGTGTTTGGACGAATTGCGGGACGGGAGGCCGCGAAAAATGCCCGCAACTAACATGCATACGACGATGCAACATACCTCGCCGGTTCTGGCTGAAGCAGACCGGCTGATGGTCGTTTGCAATTCGTGCCGCTACTGTGAAGGGTTGTGCGCCGTGTTCCCGGCCATGGAAATGCGCCGCATCTTCACCGATGGCGACCTGAACTATCTGGCGAACCTCTGTCACGGTTGCGGCGCCTGCTATTTCGACTGCCAATTCTCGCCGCCGCACGAGTTCGAGGTCAACGTGCCGCGCGCCTTGGCCAAGGTGCGCATCGAGTCTTATCGGTCTTACGCGTGGCCGCGCCTCCTGTCGGGGCTGTTTGCGCGCAACGGGCTTGCGGTCGGCATCATTGCGGCACTCGGCGCAATCCTCTTCGTCGGCGGATTCTTCGCCTATTACGATCCGGGCGTGCTGCGGAAGATATATTCCGGGCCCGGCGCCTTCTACGTCTTCATGCCGCACGCCATCATGGTTGTTATTTTCGGCGCGGCGTTTCTGTATGCCGCGATCTCCATCGGGATCGGCGCCATCATGTTTTGGCGCGATATCGGCGAGCCGGTAGCGGCGCTAGCCGAGCCGCGGCCGCTGTGGCAGGCCACCAAAGACGCCACGCAATTGAAATATCTCGACGGCGGCGCGGGCGGATGCGCAAGCACCGACGACCAGCCGGCCGATCGCCGCAAGATATTCCATCACATGACCTTCTACGGATTTGCGCTGTGCTTCGCCTCGACGGTGACTGCGACGGCGTATCATTATTTGCTCGGCCGGGAGGCGCCCTACGCCTGGTATGACCTTCCCGTGATTTTGGGCACTCTCGGCGGATTGGGATTGGTGATCGGGCCGATCGGCTTGTTTACTGCAAAGAGCAATCGCGATCCGGTTTTGCTGGACCCCGGCAGCTACGGCATGGACATCGCCTTCATATTCGTTCTGTTCGCGACCGGCGTAACGGGGCTCGCTTTACTGTTTTTCCGCCAGACGCCGTTCATGGGCACGCTGCTCGCGCTCCATTTGGGCGTGGTGTTCGCGCTGTTTTTAACGCTGCCCTACAGCAAGTTCGTGCACGGGATATACCGGTTCCTCGCTCTCGCGCGCTACGCGAAGGAGAGCAAGCTGCATCAGGACACAAGCGGGACGTAGAATTTCGGGTTTGAAGCCGCGCAAGGCGCCAGTGCCGATCTCGGCGGCGGCATAAAATGAAGAGTTTGTGGTGGGCCCGGGAGGACTCGAACCTCCAACCAAGCGGTTATGAGCCGCTAGCTCTAACCATTGAGCTACGGGCCCGTCGCCGATCCTGCCAAGCCCGAAATTAGAGCTTGGCCGACGCGCCGGCGATTTCTCATACATTTATAAATGCCGTTCAGCTAGCTCCGCGATGCGGAAAGCTTGCGGGCGAAGCGTGATTTAGTCCGGCCGGCTCAGCAGAAACACCGCCTGCTCGCCGAACAGATTCCAGAACCACCACGGCATTTTCAGCCGCATCCGGCTGCCCCAGGCATTGAGCGCGACGGCCTGCTCGATCCTGGCGCCGGTGGCTTGGCACAATTCGCGAAAATCCTTGATGCTGCAAAAGTGGATATTCGGCGTTTCCCACCACGCATAAGGCAGATTGTCGGTATGCGGCATGTGACCGCCGAAGAAGATTTGCAGCCGGATTTTCCAGTGGCCGAAATTCGGAAACGACACGACGCCATGACGCCCGATGCGCAGCATGTGCTCGAGCACTTCGCGCGGCCGCCGCGTCGCCTGCAAGGTCTGCGACAACACGACGAAGTCGAAGGCGTCGTCGGGATAGTCTTCAAGATCGGTATCGGCGTCGCCCTGCACCACGGCGAGGCCCTTGGCGACGCATTCGTTCACGCCCTCGCGCGACAGTTCGATGCCGCGGCCGTCGACGCCGCGGGTTTCCAGAAGCCGCAGCAATTCGCCGTCGCCGCAGCCGACATCGAGCACGCGCGCGCCGGGCTCCACCATGTCGGCGACCACCAGCAAGTCGACGCGCGAGCCGCCCGGCGTGCGCGCCGCTTCCGCCATGGTGAGATCGTATTTGAGGCGGGACAGCATCTTCACTTCGCCGGCAGGCCGCGCGCCTTGGCGGCGCCTTCGAGGAAGCCGCGCACGATGGCGAACAATTCCGGCTCGTTGAGCAGGAACGCGTCGTGGCCCTTGTCGGTCGTGATCTCGGCGAACGAAACGCGGGCGCCGGCGGCATTGAGCGCGTGAACGACGGCGCGGGATTCCGAGGTCGGAAACAGCCAGTCGCTGGTGAACGAGATCACGCAGAACCGCGTCGGCGTGCCGCGGAAGGCGTTGGCCACCACGCCGTCATAGTCGGCGGCGAGATCGAAATAGTCCATCGCCCGGGTCAGATAGAGATAGGAGTTGGCGTCGAAACGCTCGACGAATGTAATGCCCTGATGCCGCAGATAGGATTCGACCTGAAAGTCGGCGTCGAACGAGAAAGTCGGGTTGTCGCGATCCTGAAAGCGGCGGCCGAATTTGCGATGCAGCGCGGCGTCGGACAGATATGTAATGTGCGCGCCCATGCGCGCGACCGCGAGCCCGCGCCGCGGACTGGTGTGGTCGGCAAAATAGCGCCCGCCGCGCCATTCCGGATCGGCCATGATCGACTGGCGGCCGACTTCGTGGAAGGCGATGTTTTGCGCCGAATGCCGCGCCGCCGCCGCGATCGGCAGCGCCGCGAAGACGCGATGCGGATAGCTCGCCGCCCATTGCAGCACCTGCATGCCGCCCATGGAGCCGCCGACCGCCGCGAACAATGACTCGATGCCGAGATGATCGAGCAGCATCGCCTGCGCGCGGATCATGTCGCGCACGGTGATGACCGGAAAATCGAGGCCCCACGGCATGCCGGTCGCCGGATTGGTCGAGGCCGGGCCGGAACTGCCCATGCAGCCGCCGACCACGTTCGGACAAATCACGAAAAACCGTTCGGTATCGATCGGCAGGCCCGGTCCCACCATGGTCTCCCACCAGCCCGGTTTGCCGGTGACCGGATGATCGTTGAGGACGTGCTGGTCGCCGGTCAGCGCATGGCAGACCAGCACCGCATTGCTGCGATCGGCGTTGAGCGCGCCGTAGGTTTGGTAAGCGATCTGCCACGGGGCGAAATCGACGCCGGCATCGAGCCGCAACGGGTTATTGGCGGAAAACCGCACCACAGGCGAATGCGGCGCATCCGCTTCGCGCGTGCGGTCTGCAAGATCGAGCATGGCGCTGACGTCGGCCATTACCACTTCCTACGATGCCACTTTCCTTAGAATGCCATGCCTTAGAATGCCATGCTCGGCGGCGCGGTCCAGCCACTGCTCTGGTCGGGCAGACCCGGCGATCAGAGGGGCGTAAATAGGCCCCTTCGTCCCGGAGTCAACGTTTTCTTTGATTTCGGGCTTAACGGCACCTATCAATCGGGCCGATTGCCGGGAATCCACCGATGTCAAAGCCACCGCCGAAACCGCCGCGCCAGACCGACCCTTCCCTCGCCAATTTGCGGGTCGAGATTGATCGCATCGACGCCAAGATGCATGAATTGTTGATCGAGCGCGGCGAGATCATCGACCGGCTGATCTCGGTCAAAAAGACCGAAGAAACCGGCTCCGCTTTCCGCCCCGCCCGCGAGGCCGACATGATGCGCCGGCTCGTCAAGCGCCATCACGGCAACCTGCCGTTCGACACGGTCGAGAGCATCTGGCGGGTCATCATATCGACTTTCACCTATGTGCAGGCGCCCTTCGCCGTGCACGCCGATCTCTCCGCCGGCGATGCGCTGATGCGCGATTCCGCGCGCTTCCATTTCGGCTTCACGGTTCCGTTCGTGCCGCATATGGGGGCTTCAAGCGTGGTCGAAGCCGTCACTGAATCGCGCGGCGATCTCGGTCTCATTCCGGCTTTTGCGACGGCGGGCGCCGGCCCGTGGTGGGCGGCGCTCGAATTCGACAGCGCGCCAAAAATCATCGCGCGGCTACCGTTCGTCGAGCGCGCCAACCACCCGGCCGCCATGCCGGTCTTCGTTGTCTCCCGTGTCGCCGCCGACGCCATGGTGACCGAGACAGAGGTGTGGAGCCTGCGGGTGTCGGGCTGGAGCGGTGCAGCGGTCAACGCGGTCGCCTCCTTAGCCGACGTCATTGCGGTGCCAGACCGCGCCTTCGATGGAGCGGGCTTGCTGGTGTCGGCGGAGCGGGGCGACATCGATGCGGTGGCGGAAGCTTTGGTTAAGACCGGGGCCTCGATCCGTTCCAAAGCCCTCGTCGGCAGTCACGCGACCCGCTATACGGTGGCCGACAAATAAGGTCCCTCCCTCTCAAGGGAAGGAATTGTCCGGAGTACGAAGATAATGTCCGCGATGCGTCCACAACCACGCCCCGGCGTGCTCGATATCAAGGCCTATGTGCCTGGCAAGAGCACCGCGCCGAACGTGGCCAAAGTGTACAAACTGTCCTCGAACGAGTCCCCGCTCGGGCCGAGCCCGCGCGCGGTCGCGGCCTATCGAGCGTGGGCCGATCATCTCGAGGACTATCCGGACGGCGCAGCAACCGATCTGCGCGAAGCGATCGGCCGCGCGTTCGGGCTCGATCCCGAGCGCATCGTTTGCGGCGCGGGCTCCGACGATTTGTTGCATCTGCTTGCCACGGCCTATCTGACCGACGGCGACGAGGCTATCTACACGACACACGGCTTTCTGATTTATCCGATCGCGATCCTCGCCACCGGCGCGACGCCGGTCGTGGCGCCGGAGACGAATTACACCGCCGATGTCGACGCGATCCTTGCCGCGGTGACCAAGAAGACCAAAATGGTCTTCATCGCCAATCCGAACAATCCGACCGGCACGGCGCTGTCGTTCGACGAGGTGAAGCGTCTGCACCGCGGCCTGCCCGGCAACGTGATGTTGGTGCTCGACGCCGCTTACGCCGAATACGTCACCCGCAACGATTACGAGGCCGGCATCGAATTGGTCGCGACATCGGAAAATGTCGTGATGTGCCGCACGTTCTCGAAAATTCACGGGCTCGCGGCCTTGCGGCTGGGCTGGATGTTCGCCCCCGCCCCGATCGTCGACGCCATCAACCGCATCCGCGGCCCGTTCAACTCGAGCGGGCCGGCGATCGTCGCCGGCATCGCCGCGATCGAGGATATCGCGCATCAGCAACGCTCGCGCGAGCACAATACGCGCTGGCTCAACTGGCTGACCGAGGAGATCGGCAAGCTCGGTCTCACCGTGACGCCGAGCGTCGCCAATTTCGTGCTGATCCATTTCCCCGAAACCAAGGGCCGCACCGCCAAGGACGCCGACGCCTTCCTTACGGCGCGCGGGCTGATCCTGCGCCAGACGACAGCTTATAAATTGCCGAATGCGCTGCGCATGAGCGTCGGCACCGAAGAAGCGAACCGTCTCGCGGTCGCGGCGCTCAAGGATTTTTTGGCACAATCGTAATGCGTGCGCGCGAAATGCCTGCCCGGCAGACGCGCGAACGGAGATTTATGTGACGAAGCCCGCACCCATCTTCAATCGCCTCGCGCTGATCGGCACCGGCCTCATCGGCTCCTCGATCGCGCGCGCGGCGCGCGCGCAAGGCGCGGTGCGCAACATCGTGGCGACTGCGCGCTCCGCCGCCACGCGCCGCCGCGTCGCCGAGCTTGGCTTTGCCGACCAGGTCGTCGAGACCAACGCGGCCGCGGCCGAGGGCGCCGACCTCGTGATCGTCTGCGTCCCGGTCGGCGCCTGCGGCGAAGTCGCCAAGGAAATCGGCCCGCATCTGAAACCCGGCGCGGTCGTCTCCGATGTCGGCTCGGTCAAAGGCGCCATCCTGCGCGACATGGGCCCTCACCTTCCGCAAGGCGTGCATTTTATCCCCGCGCATCCGGTCGCCGGCACCGAGCATTCCGGCCCTGATGCCGGCTTTGCAGAATTGTTTGTCGGACGCTGGTGCATTCTGACGCCGCCGGAAAACGCCGACCCCGCCGCCGTCGAAAAGCTCGCGACGTTCTGGCGCGCGCTCGGCGCCAATGTCGAGGTGATGCCGGCCGCGCATCATGACTTGGTGCTGGCCATCACCAGCCACCTGCCGCATCTCATTGCCTATACGATTGTCGGCACCGCCGACGAACTGGCCGAGGTGACGCGCTCGGAAGTGCTGAAATTTTCCGCCGGCGGCTTTCGCGATTTCACCCGGATCGCTGCGTCCGACCCGACCATGTGGCGCGACGTCTTCCTCACCAACAAGGATGCCGTTCTGGAAATGCTCGGCACCTTCAACGAGGACCTTGCGCGATTGACGCGCGCCATCCGCCGCGGCGACGGCCAAGCGCTGTTCGATCATTTCGCGCGGACGCGCGCGATCCGGCGCGGCATTGTCGAGATCGGACAGGATTCATCGGCGCCCGATTTCGGCCGCGCCCATCCGGACTTGCCCGCGGAGTCGCTGCCGCGGCCTTACGCCGTTTCGGACGATAATTGATCCGTAGATGGGGTAACGGGCCCTGCGGTCTGCCCTGCAAGCAAGGCGCGCTAGCTATGGCGCTGTTGAGTTTGCGCGTGTCGCGCGGCTTGCTTGGAAGGCGGGCGGTCGTCCCTCACACTGATGGTGT
>Ga0207416_1000349_pt1 | contig 81951 bp, 73 predicted proteins | sample PaiPotPPM11metaG_FD_184107 | JGI IMG/M metagenome (GOLD analysis project Ga0207416, IMG submission 184107) | Iron sulfur acid spring bacterial and archeal communities from Banff, Canada, to study Microbial Dark Matter (Phase II) - Paint Pots PPM... ... | reverse complement strand
CTATTCGACCTTGGGCATCTCCGCCGAGATCATCAAACCGCTGCGCACCTGGTACCATCCATAGTGACGGAAAAACCAAAAACCCTAGCAATATCGCGGATCTGTTCTGAAAAATGCGGAAGTTAGGTTAGCCTCCTTTGCGGCAAATCTGGTGTCAGACCCGCTGGTCAAGCGGCGGCGTGTTGCTTCGGCCGGGCCTGGTTTTGGCGGTGGTTGCCGTCTGCTCGCTGATGAGCTGGACCGGTAGCCGCGCGCAGGATGAATCGACTTCGCCCGAGCAAGTAATGTCTCACGGGTTCGACTGCTTCTCCTGCCATGCCATCAACAAAGCAGTCGTCGGGCCGGCTTGGATTACTATTGCTGATCACTATCATCACGACCACGCCAAAGTGCCATATCTGGCAGCGAAGATTCGCAACGGCAGCGTGGGAGATTTCGGCAAAGTTCCGATGCCCGCGCATCAGGATATGAATAATAAGCTCGCCACTTATCTTGCCAACTACATTTTGTCGCTTAATGGCTCACTAGAGGGTCCTCCGCGGAAGTACAAATTCAAGAACTCGGACGGCGAAGAGATAACGGTGGATTTCCCCGTGTTCGAAAATTATCAGGGCCGCCAGGTCGTCACTAACGACATTTTCGCTGGATTCGAGAAATACGACTCTTACTGCTTTCGCTGCCATGGCTTCGATGCGGTTGGTGGCGAGTATGCCCCCGATCTTCGTAAATCCCTGGTTAACGGTATGAGCAAGCATGAATTCTTCGTAGCATCGATGGAGGGCCGTTCCAGCAAGGGAATGCCGGGGTGGGCAGGGTTCTTTGATGCCGATGAACTCAACCAGGTCTATGAATACGTTGAGGCGCGCGCCCTGGACCTGCTGCCACCAGGCCGTCCCCCGTCACGAGGCGATTAGGTTGGAATCCTGGAGCCTGCGGCCTCGCTCAAAGCAACAACTAGAACACTGATCCCTGCTTGGCTCAACGAATCGACGTCGCTGAGATTACGATCCAGCCGCGTTCGTGAGCGATACCGAGAAATTCGAGAACGTCTGAACTCAAGTCATTTCCAGGAAAGGCGCGCTCTAGATCGTGGATGATCGCAGAAACCGAGGCGGCTCCGTCAACACGCTTCAGGATGTGGGCGGCGCTGTCTGATAGCTTCACCATTCCTTCAGGGTACAGCAAGACATGGGCATTCTGCGCCGGCTCCCATTGCAGGCGAAATCGCGGCGGAATGACTGGTATATCTTCCTGAGCCAGCTTTATGCTTTCGACCATGATCGGGATTGTAGCGTAATCATCTACAGTACTTCTCCAAACGCGCTACTCAACAGTCCGGAGCGGCGCAAGCGCTGCCGACGTGCTAAGTAATCGTACCCGCGGCCTGCTGGATTCGATCCATCCATGCGGTCAACGTGGGCGCGTAGACCTGCGGAACGCAGTCTGCGCAAATATCGTTGGCGAGTGCTGACACAGTCTGCAGTCCCGTCTTCAGAGCCGGCGAGCTGTGAAGACTGTCGGGCAAGCACGTAAGAACTTCCCCCAGCGTATTCAACGCAGACGAAAGGTTGGCGAGAATTGCACCCAGGACCGATTCGTCGGGCGCCCGCTGCGGGTTGTAGAGCAGTTCGTGAATCGCGTGCAACTCGCTGGCGAAGACCAGCGTGGTGGTTTCAAGCCGCGGGCCGAGTCGCTCGACCCGGGCCGCTCCGTCGTCGCAGAGCGCCGCAATTGCGAGCAGTTCGGAAACAACCAGGTGCAGGTTGGTCTGCACGCGGTCAAGCCGCTCTTCGAAAGTGACGCTGTGGATCTCGCGCACCAGCATGTCCTGGCGGTATGAAACGAATTTTGCGATCAACAGGCCGAATATCAGCAGTCCGCCAACGGCTTCGGCCACTGCCAGCACTCGGGTTGCCCCAACCGGCAAAATGTCGCCATAGCCAACCGAGGTTGCGGTAATGAAACTAAAGTAAATCGCTGTCAGCAGGCCGCTAACATTCGCACCAACTCGTGCCCCGGCTTCCACCAGCCCTGCGCCACTACTCAAATCAATCAGCCAGTACGCAGCACCACACGCAACAATCACTGCGAGCCAAATAGCGAACAGCCGCGCGATTGATATGCGGTCGACCAGTTCGAGAATGGCCGTCCCCAACTGCTCCCGCAGCGGCCTGAGGGTCGCGGCGAAGCGCGTCCGCGGCAATGGTGCGCTGTTACTCCCTTGCGCCACTAAAGCGGGTCTGACGGACTCGACTGCCAGGCCCGCCTCCTTCCAGTCAGCAATTCCGCCGTGATAGTGGCGAACGTTGGAATAACCAAGTTGCCGCAGCAGGCCGACGGCCTGCTCACCCGCAGTTCAGGTGAATGAGGCGCAGTAGACAGCGATCTCGATAGTACGGTTGGGAAGCACTTTTGGCGCGCGCACTGCAAGCTCGGCCAGCGGCAAGTTAATCGCACCTGGGATGTGACCGCTGTTATACGCCTCCTCAGGCAGGACATCGACTACTACCGGCAACGGGTCGCCGAGACGCCGATGGAGTTCTTCGCGCGAAATCTCGTCGGGCAGTTCAGGTCTTAACGATGTCCTCGGCGTCGATGCCATAGTCCTAGCTGAAAAAGCTCCACGCTATTTGCGCGGCTTGGATCTGTTATTTGATTGCTATCGGATTTACCGCAGAGCCGCATCCATAAACCAGCTTAAGCGGGGCGCCTGCGAACAGGAAAGTATACTGGCCATCAGCGGCGCAGCTCTCAGCGAGGTCCTTTAACCAGACTATTTCGTTGAAAACGACACCCAGATTGCACAGCAAGGCGGCATGAAGCAAGCCAAGACCACCGATTTGTTTGTTGATGCCCTGCTCGCAGCCGATCGTATCGGCGCTGATCGACGGGATCTCCATATCATGGAACCATTGAACCAGTTCCGGACTATACTCGAGGCCCGGTTCATCGTAATCGGCGCCGGGCGGGAAGAGAGCTTGCGCGCCCTCTTCATAGTAGCGGTTGAGCCATCCAGTGTGGATCACCAGGATATCGTGCTTCTCAATCGTGATTCCCTGCTTCTTCGCGGTATTCTGCAAATCAGTCAGGGTGACGCCTTCGCCGCGGTCGAGATACTTCTTGCCTTTGTAACGGGCAGCGTCAAGCAGGATACCGCGCCCGACTACGCCATGCTCGGCGATCGGTTGAATCGAGCATTTTTGCAGTCCGCCGATCGTAGTCTTCGGATCATAGCCGTTGTAAAGATGGTTGCCGTACCAGGCGTGACCGAGCGCATCGTACTGAGTAGTGCTTTGCGGGAACATTGTCACTACATCGTCAGAGTACTTCAGTCCTCCGGGGAAAGGTTTGGCCCGTCCGCTGATATAGAAACCCTCATCCATGGTGAGAGTATGTATTGGCTGCGAGCGGATCGGATGGGTAGGGTCGCCCTGCGGCCGCGCCACCGGCACCCCCAGCATAAAGACGCGCCCTTGTTTGACCGCCTGGATGCCGCGTAAGACCTCCTCATTAGTGAGAAAGTTAAGGCCGCCGATTTCATCGTTCGCACCCCATCTTCCCCAATTTCTGGGCGCATCTTTCAGAACTTCGGTGATTTCTTCTGTTTTGCCGGCCATGACTGGTCCTCGTTTCGGCGTGATCTCGATGACAAACCGCAGCGTTATAATCGCAAGTTGATTTTCTTCAGAGCGCCGGATCAATCGACACGCTGACCGCATTTTCGCCCGGCATGCGTCCGGCCAGGGTCAGCAGCGCGTGCTCGAGACTGCCCAGACCAAAACTGTGAGTGTGCATTTTTTCCAGTGGATATTTACCCGACTCAATCAACTTGACGGCTATTTCAAACGAGCGGTAGTCAGCGTTCTTGACCCCTTTGATAGTCAATTCTTTGGTGAAAATTCGATCATGTTCAACCTGCTGCAGATGAACTCCCGGTCCTTTGACTCCGGCCAATACGATGGTGCCGCCGGCCTTCGCAATCTCTATCGCCGCTGGAATCGGAGCCATGGTTTCGGCGGTAACGTCGACGACGACATCAGCACCGTCTCCGCGCGTCAGTTCACGCACGCGTTTGACCACGTCCTCATCGGCAAAGATCGTCTCGTCAGCACCGAACTCCCGAGCAAGCGCGAGGCGATGAGCGCTTTGGCGGCGAGCGACAACAAACACCCCGGCAGCTCCAGCCTCGCGCGCGGCAATAACCGAGGTTAAGCCGCGCTGGCCCGCGCCGAAAATCACAATCGTATCACCTACCCGGGTGTTGGGTTCCCGGTGTGCCCAGCTAATGCCAGCGGCGACCGGCTGGAACAGAGCGGCAAGCTCCGCTGGAATTTCCCGCGAAACCTTATGCACCGCGGCGTTCGGATCGAGGTACATGCATTCGGCCAAGCCTCCCCAAAGCGCGGGTTTTATGGATGTAGGGATAAAGCCACAAGCCGCGAGTTTCACGCCCGGCCGGCCAACACGGCAGCGCCGGTAATTTCCGGTCATACAGGCGCGGCATCGGCCACATCCTAGGGTCGGCTCAACGGCGACGCGATCACCTTTCTTCAGGCCCCAGCGGCGGGCGGCCTCCAAGCCAATCTCTTCGATGACGCCAACTGGCTCATGGCCGGGAATGACGGGAAATTTCAGTCCCATCGCGTCGAGCTTACCGTCGTATTGGTCAACGTCGCTGCCGCACAGGCCGCAGGCTTCAACTCGCATGACAGCATCGTCAGCGCCTACAGGGGGAATTTCGAAATCTTGCACCTCGTATTTTCGAGGGCCGACCTGAACAGCCGCTCGCGCTCTGGCCATTGTGCTCTCCTTGCAGTAGTCGACCCGCACTCTTAACCAAGCTGGCTGCCGCTGCAAAAATTTAGACCTTTCAGGCTGCAAGCGATAGTGCGGGAAGTCATCCCGGCGGAATGATCGCAGGCGAGCAATCGTACTTCCGCATTCACGGACGGCGGGTAAACTTATCGGGGATACGCCTGGTTCAGTGAGTACGGATGCGGTTGCGACGTATACGGCGCTTCCGGGCGATCACCTGAACAGGTTCTGAACGCCTTTTGTGCGCAAGCCGCCGGAGTCGCCGGTTTCGCAGCCGCGACGCAGGACTCATCGAGTTCCCTCGGCGGGATTCGTCGCCATTGGAACGTGTCCCGTCATTGCGTCAGTGGATCCGAATGGAAGGTGCAAGGCGGGATTGTCGGGGAGGACCGCCGATGAAACCGGCCGAATCTGCTCGCCCGTCCTGGCGAGTGGACAAATTGCGTCGACCGTCGTCATCACGTCGCCGCCGTCCAGCACGATCACGTGTCCGATTGTGTCACCATACGCCACTGGCCCGCTGATCGAGGGCGGGATGTCGAACTTCAGCCTTACCTCAGGAATCCGTCCTTTGGGCAGCACGACTGCGATGTCATTCTCCGACACTGGTTGTATTGTACCACCGGATTGAACTTGAACTTGTACGGGCAATGGCTCGCCGCGCCGGAGCAATTCAATACGATCAAAATTGTTAAAGCCCCAGCTCAGCAGATGCGCACTCTGCACGAAACGTTCACGATTCGACGGCGCGCCCAGCACTACCGACACAAGGCGCATGTCGCCGCGCTTGACTGTCGCGGTCAGATTGAACCCTGCGTTAAGCGTAAACCCGGTCTTGATTCCGTCGCATCCTTCAAGGTGACCGATCAGCCGGTTGGTATTGTGAAGCATGGCTACCCCGCCATCGAACGGCGCTTCCTCCATCGATGACCATTGCAGCAGCCCGGTCGAGCGGATGATTGTGCGCGCCAGAGTTGCGAGGTCGAGCGGAGTCGTGTAGTCGACGTCATGGCCTGGGGTCGGCGGCAGGCCGTCCACTGTACCGTAATAGGTATTATCCATACCGAGCGCGCGCGCCTTGTCATTCATCATCCGCACGCAAGCTTCGACAGAGCCCGTGATCTTCTCGGCGATGGCGACTGCGGCGTCGTTGGCAGAGCGAATCAGCGCGGCTTTCATCAGTTCGCCAAGCGGATATATCTGGCCTTCATGCAAACCGAGGCGAGATCCCTGGGTTGCTGCCGCGCGCTCGGAAATTCGCACTGGATCGTTTAGGGACACGCGGCCGGTCTTGATCTGATCCAAGGCCACCAGCAGCAGCATCATTTTGGCCATCGACGCCGGCGGCCATTGGAGACTTGGGTTGTACGAGTACAGGATGTTGCCGCTGTCAGCATCCTCGACCAATGCTGCATGGTACAGGGGAATCGGCCTAGTGCTGCGATGCACTAGGCGATGATGGTAAAGATGATGGTAAAAATGATGACTTCGATGGCCTCGCGAGGCCATCGCGGAACTCGCCAGCAGAAAGATGATCGTTCCGGCAAATGCCCAACCTGCGCATAACACCCATACTCCACGCAACTGTGCCATCCGCCCCCCTGCCTCCTCATAACGACCACCGCTTGCGGCTGCCTGTTGAAACAAAATTCCCCCCATATTCTGAATATGAGCGCCTAGTGCACTTCTGCGAAACCGCTGCTGAGCCGGGCTGCGCCGGCGATTTCGCCGCGCTCGATGCGGTTTAGAATCGCCATGTTGGCGCGTGCCGGAGCATAGTCAGGATGGGATTTGATCAGGTCAGCCCATTCCTCATGTGCCCGCTCATAATTGCCCTGTTCGGCGTAAATCACGCCCAAGGTATTGCGGGCGTCGTCCTGGTTGGGGTCGATTTTCAGAGATAACAGCATCTCCTGTTGGGCCTTTTGGTACATTCCCAGGCGCTCGTCGAGCAGCCCCAGGTTGAAGTGTGTTTCTGGACGGTAGGGACCCAGTAACGTAGCAAGCTGGAGTACCTGGCTGGCGGAGTCTAAGCGTCCGCTTTCCATATAAAGCAGGCCCATGTTCAGGAACAGGTCCCAGTCGCTAAGGCCGAGCACCACGGCTTTCTGATAATCAACTAGTTCGCGCCGATGGTCGCCGACCATCCCATAGGCGAACCCCAGATGATAATATGCCAGCGCGTTCTCAGGATGTTCTTGAACGATCATGAGATGGTGCTGAATTGCCTGAGGGTAATTCTCCATGCCGAGATAAAAATCAGCTACCGGATCGCAGACTTGAACATCGAGACGGCTGGGCCTCGAAGCTGCGAACGCGTCCAACGGCAGTAGCAAGACCGCCACGCCAATCAACAATAAGAAAGTCGTCGAGTAACAGCGTCTCAGCAAGATATTGCGGCCCGCAAGCTCAGCCTGCGCCTGACAAGCCTAACACGGATATTAGCAGGAATTTGCTGCGCGAGTAAAAAGCCAGCGCTGAGTTATTTATTGCGCCAGTGCCGGTTTTCAGCTCCGACAACGCCCGTCCGGCAGCTTTAATCGCCCCACTTGGGAGACCCAGCGGCCAGACGGGCGCCCTTGCTCTAAACGGACTTGCAGACGGGGTTTACTGACCGCTCGGAGCGGCTGAGGGTGATGCCTCGCCCCCGCTGGGGGACATCTCACTGGACGGGCTAGCCTCAGTCGCGGCGTGATGCCTGTGATGACGCATCCGATGATGCCGCCGATGATGAGTCATCGGCGATGCTTCTGCGCTAGGCGATCCCTCACCCATCGGTGCGGCAGGGGAGGCTGCGGGTGAGGCCTCCATCGCCGGGCTCTGCGCGAGGACCGGCGCCGCCAGCGCTCCGGCGAACAGCGCCGCAGTCAACAGGGAAACAGTACGCTTCATATCCTTCTCCTTCTCGGTTCCTAGACGGCGATTTTGCGAGCCGTCAGACCTTCGCTTAAGCCATTGCCATGCCATCTCGTCAAATGCTTGATAATATCAACAAACGCATGGTCTTTTGTGCTATTTGCCGAATCGTTTAGTGCCCCAAATCGTGAGGCTGAGACCTCCTTTCCGATGTCAGCCGCTTTTGGCCCCGCTTGGTCGAGCAGCGCGCAAGTTCCAGTACAAGCTGAATAGCTCCTTAAAGGCGCGCACTATCACGCCCACGCTATTGCCACTCTGCTTCCCAGCCAATCTCGGCAGATGGCGCACGCCGACCTCAGTGATTCGCACGCCCCGCCCCGCCAACTTGGCCATAAGCTCGGTCGTGATCATCGCGCCCTTGGCCTCCAGCTCAAGATTCGCCAGTGTCTCGCGCCGGAACAATTTGAAGCCACAATCCACATCTGTTATCCGCAATCCGAACAACAGTCGCATCAGGATTGACCAAGCCCTGCCGTTGAGCCTCCTAATCATCGGGTCCGCGCGACGGACTCGGCAGCCGACCACTACGTCGTAGTCTCCTACCTTCGCTGCCAGCAGGGCGGAATCAGCCGGATCGAACTGCCCATCACCGTCGCTCAACAGCACGAATCCTTTGCTGGCCGCGTTTATACCTGAAATAACTGCCGCTCCATAGCCCCGGTTAAATGCGTGGTGCACAACTCGAACATGGTTATCAGTCGCGGCGATACGCTCGGCGATTTGTCCGGTATGATCAGAGCTGCCATCATTGACCACGATTATTTCATAATCGTCCGTTAGCTTCGGCAGCTCAGCCTTGAAACCCTCAACCACTCGCTCGATGTTCTCTTCTTCGTTATGCGCCAGCAGGAAGACTGATATCCCAGACAACCGCTGAACCGGGCTCAGATTTTGTTTCAGCAAAATTGCCGGTCTGCGCTCCGCGCTCGTAGGTTGACTACCTTCGCTGAACACAGCCGGCTAAGTCTCGAATGATTCGCCTGCTGGTCTCAACTGCAAGACGCACCGTTATTCGCTGAATGCACGGTAGCCCCCGCGGTAAAACAGCAGCGGTCTGCCCTCGCGTGTTTCAGCCTCGAGTATCTCGCCCAAATACAAGGTATGATCGCCGCCGTCATGAGCAGCATAAAGGCGGCACTCGACATGCGCCAGCGTGTCGTCCAGGATGGGCACATCGTTGGCGCCGCGATGATACGCTACACCTTCAAACTTATTGCCGCCGCTGACGGCAAATCTGCGGGATAATCCTTCCTGATCATCACGAAGAATATTGATCGTGAATACCCTGGTCTGCTCGAAATAGGGGTAACTCTCGGCCTTTTTGTCAACCGAGATCAGCAACAGCGGCGGTTCGAGCGAAACAGACATAAATGCATTTGCGGTCAGGCCGTACGGAGTGCCGTCCTGGGAAATGGTCGTAATGACGGTGACCCCGGTCGCGAAATGGCCCATGATGCGGCGCAATTCGTTTTTGTCGATCGGCATTGGTGCCTCCATACCCCGCGCGGATGCTATCAAACGATTTCGGCAGCCGTCAATTTAGCTTCTTGCAGAAAAGTTGATTGGTCGCCCATGCGATGCCGCGTTTTTGGGCGCCACTCACGTTTACCGAACCTGCGATAAACGCTTGGCCGCACCGCTCAACTTAGGTTGCGTTTATCGCGCCTATTGCCATCGGTCCTTTGCTTCTAAACACCTCCCAGGCCTTCATGGTGGTTTCTTTGCCGGCATAATTTCATCGTCAGAATCGGCGATACAGACGCAAATTGGGACGTAGTTATCGTCCCCAGATGTGCCAATCCGGCACTCGGCGCTTACTGCGGATCTTCTCAATCAGCGAGCCAATTGGTCATGGGTGAACGGCCTGAGAGCAATCTTATGGCAGGGAGTCACTGAGGCATTCTCTGGCGGGCGGCCCGAACGTGTCGCGACTGACTTGAGCAACGTTGAGCTGAACCAGTTGAGAAAGGTCAGATTGGCACCGCTTTCGCTTAACTTGCCGTCGAGGACTGCATTTTGCCCGAAGCGTTGATACGCCAACCATTGATTTTGAGGTCGAACGCCAAATTTGGCCGCATCGGATTTTACCCGCATGATCAACCTTCCGTTGGTCCGACACCCGAATTACTTCTCTCACCCGAATCGACTGCGGCCGAGATATTTAGGTCGCACCCTGTTGATGGTGCAATACGGTCGCCGATCTCCGATCTGGTCGTCTGGCCTGCACGGCTGATCCAGGCCTCCGCGCTGGTAATCGTCCTGTTCGAATTGGCGTGCGCATTGGGCGAAGCTGCCGATCAGTCGGCGCGGCCCTCGCATCTGGCTTTTCGCGGCGCGTGCCTGCTGCTGGGCGGTCTGCTATTCGCGACCGGCTTTCAGCCCCGCCTGGGGCGATGGTGGCAGCCTCTGGCGTTTGTCATCACGTCAGGGGTTGTTGCACTTACAACGATTCTCGGCATCGCCGGCGAGACGGCGGATCAGTTCTTCGTGGACTTACTGGTACTTTCACTCGGCGCCACTTCGTTGTTGCCCTGGAGTCTTGGCTGGCAGGCCGCAGCTAATGTACTGATGCTGATTGGGCTGGCGGCGTTCGCCGCTCTTTCCCCGGCCCACGACCCACTCCTGTATACCCATTGGGTCGGCCTGGTGGCTGGGGCGGGAATAAGGCAGCTCTGCGCGAATTATGGTGGCAACTCTCGACAGGAGATAGCGCGCGACATTGTTGCGCTGAAGCGCTCAGAAATGGAACTGATTGCGGCGCGGGAAGCAGCCCTGGCCGCCTCACACGCGAAATCAGAATTCCTTTCGAGCATGTCTCATGAGATCAGGACGCCGATGAATGCAGTCCTTGGCATGGCGGACGTCCTCGCCGAGACCGGTTTGGACAGCGAGCAACGCCGTTATCTGAACACGATCATCAGCAATGGCACCGGCCTACTTGAATTGATCAATAGCATCCTGGACCTAGCCAAAGTCGAAAGCGGCCGGGTAAGCCTGGAGAGCGTTCCATTTTCCCCGCGCGAAGTCGTCGAGCGCGTGCTCGAGACCCTGGCGATTCGTGCCCACGAGAAGCGGTTGGAGTTAGTCGCCCAGGTGGACTCTACAGTCCCTGAGCTGGCGCTCGGCGACCCTTTTAGACTCAGGCAGATACTCATCAACCTGGTTGGCAACGCGGTCAAGTTCACCCAAAGCGGACACGTTCTGGTTGTGCTGCAAACTGACCCTGCGGCCGAGGGCCTGCTGCAATTCGAGGTGCATGATACCGGGATCGGAATACCTGCGAACAAACTCGACTCTTTGTTCCAGCCGTTCAACCAGGCGGATTCCTCAACTTCACGCCGCTTTGGCGGCAGCGGACTCGGTCTTGCGATCGTTGCACGCCTTGTAGCACTCATGGGTGGCGCGACTGCTGTTGAGAGCAGGCCGGGTGTGGGCAGCGTGTTCCGCTTCAGCACGCGCTTCGCGCTGCCAGTCAATCCGATTCCGCATGAGAGCGCGTTACCGGATCTCTCGAACAAGAGAATCCTGGTTGCCGATGATAACGAGGCCAACCGCGAGGCAGTTCGGTTGCTGCTTTCTGAACGGGGAGCAGCGATTTCGCTCGCTAATTCGGGAACAGCTGCGCTTGAGTTGATTCGTACGCTTGCGCGACAGTCGACGCCATTCGATGCCATAGTAACCGACAGCTTCATGCCTGATCTCGACGGCTATCAAGTGGCGCAGCGGGCCAGCCATGCTCATGCTCGATTCGTAATGATGCTGGCGGGGGGCAATCTCAAAGCAGAGACACTACGGTTGAAGCCGCTGGGCATCGGCAACTACGTCGTGAAGCCGGTCAAGCGCCACGAATTGCTAGCTGCAGTCGCGGTGGCAGTAGGCCAGCGCCCGGCAACGGTCCCGGTGTCAGCCCAATCTGAGGATCACAAACACGCGGGCGCGTTGCCCGGCGCAAACCGGTTGCGCATTCTGTTCGCCGACGATTCATCCGACAACCGCGCACTCATCACAGCGTATACGAAAGCTACCCCTCACCTGATTGAGTTCGCCGAAAACGGCGCAGAAGCTGTCAGCAAGTTCGTGGCGGGTCGGTATGACTTGGTTTTTATGGACATCCAAATGCCGATCGTCGACGGCTACACAGCAGTTGAGGAAATTCGCCGCTGGGAAAGCTACATGTGCCGTTGGCCCACACCGATCGTGGCCCTAACTGCCTCCGCAGATACCGAGACGGTGCGCCAGACAAAAGAAGCCGGATGTAATCTTCATCTCAGCAAACCTTTGAAAAAAGCGACCTTGTTGGAAACGATCAGCCGTTGCGTTTCGCAACCGCAGGCTGGCGTGCCAGCCGCGCCACGCACTCAGCAGTTAGCGTGAAGTGCGGCCTATCATCTTTTGCCCTGACCTTGCAGATCGATCAGGTTGATTGAGCGCGATTGAAATTTCCATTCGTCGCCAACCTTCACATACTCGTCGTTGTAATAGCCCGTGCCCAGCAGGTTCATATTGTCCGCCGCGTTGCGTACTTCGACGTAGCAACGTCCACTGGCTCGCCCGTTACCCTTCAACTCAATTACGTGATTGTGAATATAGGGCCGCGGCTTTATTGATGATAAGTCGGACCCATAGGTTTTTAGCAGTTCACCCCGGCCACGCGCACTTCGGTCGCGCCCGCCCCCCGACACGGTAAAGCTGCCGTCCTCCGCAAACAAACCAACCACACCCGCCGCGTCGCCTCTCCATACGCAATCGCAATAGCGTTGGGGCAATGCGCGAATCGCCTCGCGGTCTGCCAGTTCGCTTACGATTGATTCCAGGCTGTTTGATGCCATATCAGTCCGCCTCCGATCCTGCATTTTCGCTAAATACGTGGTTTACTCTGGCAACTCTCTGCGCAATGCCGGCAGAACCTCCTTACCCATTAATTCGATGCTATGCATCGTCAGGTCGTGCGGCAGTCCGCCGTATTGTCCTTCAAATAGCATATGGCCAACGCCGAGACGTTTAATTATTTCTTTAAGCCGTTGTACCACCGATTTCGGAGTGCCTACCACGAACCCGCCGGCCTCACGCAGATCGTCGATCGACATCTGGAACACCGGTTTGCGCTTCTTCGTTCCGGACCCTTGCGAAAGGATCGAAGTAGTCCCCCGTGTAGTCATGCCGACAGGCATGTAATAGCCAATCGGACCCTTGAGCGAGACCTGCGTGCGCCATAGGAAATGTTCGTACGATTTTTGGGCCTCAGCCTCAGTATCCGCTATGAAACAGCCAGTCATATAGCCGAGATTGTCTGGCGTCGCCGCATAACCACTCTGCTGAGCGGTTTCCCGGTAGAGATCAAACCACCGTTCCGCCAGATCCATTGGCGCCAGGAAGGAGACGTACGGATAACCATGCTGTGCGGCCCATTGGATCGACTCCGTACTGCCAATGCCGGGGATCCATACCGGCGGATGGGGCTTCTGGATCGGCGAGGTCCATGGGTTCACATAGCGGAAGTGAAAATGCTTGCCCTCCCATCGAAATGGTCCCGGCTCGGTCCAGGTCTTGATAATCAGGTCGTGCGATTCCTGAAAGCGTTCGCGATTCTCGGCGGGAGCGACATTTATCGAGAATTGCTCAATTCCGATGCCGCGCACGAAACCCGAGATCAAACGTCCGCCAGACATCAGATCGAGCATCGCGACCTCTTCGGCCAACCGCACGGGATTGTCCCATAACGCGATGACATTGCCGAGCAATAGGATCTTGCAGTGGCGGGTCCGTTGGATCAGTGCCGCCGCACTGAGATTCGCCGACAAATGCATACAGGTAGGCGTGTTATGGTGCTCATTGACCATCAAGCCATCAAATCCGGCGGTTTCAGCATATGCGTATTCATCGAGGTAGCGTCTATAAAGCTGGGCGCCTAATTCTGGGTTAAAGTACTTATTCGGATAGGTCAGGCGAATCGACGGATACTGGTCCAATTCCGGAGTATCCGGATAGGGCATTTCGCTGAAATAGTAGTAATCAACCATGGTTACCTCTATATGTACTCCCTTCCCTGGTTCCCTCCGCCCTCGGCTGGGAGGTGAGGGTAAGGGGCACCCATTACATCTCGGTCCTGTAAGCTTCGCACTGCTCCAATACTATCGTCACGCGGCTGATGCGCCGAGAAAATCCTTCAAGATTTCGGCCAGTTCCGCCGGCCGCTCCAGTTGCGGCGCATGACCACAACGCTCGATCACTTTCAGCCGGGCGGCGTTTATGGCTTTACGGTAAGCTTCGCCGTGCGCCAACGGTACCAACCGATCGTGCCTGCCCCAAACAATCAAAGTCGGGGCCTTTACACGGCGCAAGCGATAGACCAGCTTGGGGTTGTGCATGTACGGTTTCCAGCATAGCAACTGAGCCATAATCTGGCTGTTCTCGCTGACTTCAACTTGCTCGGGTGTCGGATTGGCGGGAAATAGTCTTTCCCCTTCCTCAATCTGAGTAATATCATAAAAGGCCAGCTCCCGCAGTTCGGCAGGAGTGAGCAGAAAGATGTCACCGACGGGGGCGTTTTCGACCCGTAGGCCCACCGCATCGACCAGCACGAGCCGTGATATTCGGTCTGGGCATGTCGCGGCAAGTTCTGCCGCAAGCCAACCACCCATCGAAAAACCGGCAATCCGCAGTTGGCTAAACTCAAAGCGGTCGAGGAAGTCCAGGTAAAAATCGACCATATCGCCCATCGTGTCCAACCACTGCGGCCTCGTCGAACGGCCGAATCCCGGATGCGTGGGCAGTAGGAGCTGGAACTGACCCGCTAGCAGCTCGTGAAATTTAAGCCAACCGGGATTGCCCCCCGCACCATGTAAGAGCAACAGGGGTGGACCTTTACCGCCGCGAATCAGATGCAACTTCGCACCGCCTAGCTCGACGAACTCCTCACGAAAATCTGCCATACGCCTCGCTCCCAATTTGAAGCTGCGCGCCAGAAAATTACCGGGGACAAGATTGACTAAAGAGCAGGAAGTGAGTGGCCTTTGTTCAATTCGCCTCGCTCCGCTTCGGGGTCCAGCTATGCTTACATGCCAGTGATTAATTCGAGCACGGTTCCATCCGGATCTTTGAAGCAAACCACACCCATTTCCGCTCCACCGGGCCCGGTCAATTTTTTAAGCGGTGCGACGAAATCTACTTTCTTCGCCTTGAGTTCTTCATAGGTTCGGTCGATATCGTCCACCATGAACGCAATCCGGCAGATACCCACGTTATTGAGCGTCGGATATGGCTGGCCCTGGGTCGGCGGCTCGATAAACTGAACCAGATCGAGCACCGGCGCATCCGGGTCGGCGCCGAGACGCATGAAGACACCGCGCAATTTTTTTGCTCTCACGCCCAGCGCATCGCCGACCGACGGATCGTCCAGCGTGAAATCATTGACCTTGATGAAACCAAGGTCCTGGTAGAAACGGATCGAGCGTTCCATATCTCTCACGCAGATGTTGACGTGAAACAGCCGCTGTAGCATGGTTTGACCTCCGGTGAGTAAAGCGTCCACCGCTCGAAAAATTTACGACTGACGCTTTCTTACGCCCATTCGGGCAAGAGATCAAAGATCACTAATGAGGCCGAAAGCAGGACGCCGCCTGGAACAGAATTCACGGCCGCTCAGCAGACTGCTTAATGGTTAAACGCCTCCAAGAACGGCATTGCTCCCGTGGATCGCCTGGTTAGTGAGGTTATGAGCCAAGCGCCTTATAACACAGCGCGCCGAGTCTTCTGGATCATGGACAATTGTTCCGTTCATCGCGGGCAGAAAGCGGTCGACCGTTTCCGCTCCAAGTGGCCCAACGCCATTCTTGTCCACACACCAATTCACGCCAGCTGGCTCAACCAGATCGAGATCTACTTCTCGATCGTTCAGAGAAAAGTTCTCACGCCCAACGACTTCTGTTCCCTGGCCCAACTCCAAGAGCGTCTCCTTGCTTTCCAGAACCATTACGAGCGCACGGCCTCGCCCTTCCGGTGGACTTTCACGCGCAACAATCTGCAGGGTTTGCTGGCCAAAATCGCAACCAAATCTCTCCCGATTGCAGCCTAACCAAGGACCTCAGAATACGTCACCGTAATTCCGAACTAGAGGACTTAGCTTAGCTAGCTATCGTAAAAGGGCGGCATGCTGCAGTCTGGACGCGTGCGATAGCGGCGATGTGTCCACAGGAACTGCTCTGGGTACTGGGTGACCATCTCTTCAATTGCACGCACGAAGCGGGCGGTGGTCTGTTCGATATCGACCTGGCCGTCAGCGCCGCGCACTAGCGGAATCTCGTCCTGAATCACGATCCGATGCGAGCGGCAGTCGGGCTGGCGCACGATAAACACAGGAACAACGGGTGCGCCGGAGATTTCCGCGAGTCGCGCAAGGCCGGTCGTGGTTGCGGCGGGCTCGCCAAAAAATGGCACCCAAACTGCGTTGCTTCGCTTCGCGTTCTGATCGAAGGGTATCCCGACCAGCTGATCGCGCCGTAACGCCGTCAACACCCCGCGCGCCGCCGAATTCTTCCTCAGGATATTAACCCCCACCCGCTCTCGGACAAAGGTCATCAAAGCGTCGCCAGCCAAGAATCGCTGCGTGTGATGTACCAGGCTTACCTGGAAACTATGAATGGCATGTGCCGGCGCTAGCAGCTCGAAATTGCCAAAATGTGCCGACAGCACTAGGATGCCGCGGCCAGGGTGGCGTGCGGCTATCTTCTGCCAATACTCGAAGCGCTCATAGCTGATACGGCGTTTGAGCCGACTGCGAAAAAATCCGCCGAGCCGGATGTACTCGGCGGCGTCACGCCCGAGATTGACATACGAAGCGCGCAGGATTTGGCGCTGTTCCTTCTCTGATCGGCGAGCGAGCGCGAGCTTGATGTTCTTGAGCCCGATCCGGACGTGTCGGCGGTCAAACATGTAGGCAATGAGCCCGCTCAGCGCGCCGAGTGGATAGAGCACGAAGTCAGGCAAAAGGCTCAGCAGATGCAGGGTCGCGACCATCAGGTAGAATAAGGAACGGTCATAAGGGCCAAGCTTAGGTTCGCGCGCGTTGGGCGTGGCCGGTGCCCCTGGAGACGCCTCCGATACTTCATTAATTCCTCGCTGAGACGCACGACTCATTATCTCTAATGCCTCAAAATGCGTTGTGGTAAGGGTAGCGGCTAGCTCCGAATCCCTAAGAAAGTGCTGGCTAGGAGAAGGGGTGTCCGTGAAAGATGTGAAGCAGCATCGTGACAGTCCGCTAAGCTTTACGCCGCAGGGTGCAGAAAAGTTGTTTAATCGCGTGGCCAAGTCGTCGCAAAGAATTACGCTTGCCGCCTCTGACAGACGAAAGGGGGCAGCCGTAAGCTGTTCAACAGAGGGATTGTTGTGCCATCTAAGTCCGGCCGACTCGATGCGTGGCCTCAAGTATGTGGTAACGCGAGGCAAAACGCGAGTACTCTCAGGTGTGCAGCTACTGGGCTCCATCGATACGAGCAAATTCATCGCCGACGATCGTGCCGTGATCGAGCTGAGGGCCTATAGCTCCGCCCCCATTGGTGCGGGTCGTTAGCAGCAGGGCCGGGCTCGTGGCTATGGATTCACGAAAAAAGGCGGCAAACGACATGGGGTGCCCTGTCATCATGAACCCGCCAGTTCGTGGGAGCTGCCCTAATTCCGGCCCCCCAACGTCCTAATCCGGACAATACCGGTTCGCAGAGGCTTGCATGTGACGCCGCTTTGGACAACTTTGATAGATGCTCTCCGGCGAATTGGCGGCGGAAGTTCCAGGCGGCTCGAGATCAGAAAACATTCAGAACGAGAACTGTATTCCGAGCAAAGGAAATGTGAAGCGTGCCTGCAACCATTCGAGAGAGGATGTACCGTACCTACCTTGATTTTTTTGAAGCAGGCGAGCGAAAACGGCGCTGGAGTGTTTTCGATGATATCCCGTGGGACAAACTTGATCCTTCTCGCAACAGCGAGCGAAAAGCGCTCTGCATCGAGACTTTCTGCGCAGAAGAATGTTACCTTCCCGACTACAGCGCGAATGGATTGCAGTTGGTACGTTCCACTTTCGGCGCGGCGTGGTTCCAGGCCTGCTGGAGCTACGAGGAATCCAAACACGGGCTCGTCCTTCGTGAATATCTGACACGTTCAGGAATGCGCTCACAGGCAGACTTCGCCGCCTTTGAAGATCGGCTGTTTGCCGAGCGCTGGCGACTGCCATTCGATACAGCTCGAAGAATGACCATGTACGGCGCCTTGCAGGAAGCGGTTACATTGCTGGCTTACCGGGCGCAGAGGGATCGCGCCGAGTTGGAAGGCGACGAGGTGCTCGATGCGATCTTCGCGTACCTAAGCCGCGACGAAGCCGCTCATGCTGATTTCTATCGCGCCGTCATTGAAATGGAGCTGAGCCAAAACCGCGCGAATACCCTTGCCGATTTCGCTTTTGTGCTGTCCCGCTTCAAAATGCCGGGCGACGGACTGATTCCGGATTATCATGAACGGCTCAGAAGCTCAGGGGCGGGAATCAGTAGGCGTCTATTTCTCGAACGGGTCGTGATGCCACTCTTTAGCCTGCTCGGCACCAGCCGCGCCGAATTAAAAATCCTTGCATAAGAACTTCGCATCGCGCGCGACGGAGCGCGAGAGCTGGAAGGTTGAGTCCCCTCAAGAATCAAGTGGCAAGACGTCTGGGCGAAGAATGTCAGCCTGCGCTGGGACGGGGCGCAACTATGATGTCGTGAGGAGACCGACACCGCGGGTCCGAACGCTTCGAGCTGCCGGTCGGCGCCTCGGTTAGCGCTAACAATCTATTGATCATCGCCGCCCGTTTGCAAGCCAAACGCGCCCGCCGCCTGGCGGCGTAATCCAATCCGCACTGGCTGACGCCGGTTTCAACAAAGCCTGGGCCCAAGCTTGCTCCCAAGCCGGTGCCGGTGTCATAAACGCATTCGCTTCAGCTGCGCTCGGCGGCAAGGTTGTAGAATCGCGTCTCGTAACGCACGATAAAATCCACACGAACACCCGAAAACGCTGATTTTGATTTTAGTGACAGAAACTGGCTCAGCATTATGCGATTTTGAACGAGCGGGTCTCCTGAATTAGCTGGTCGAGCCATTGCATGTAAGGCGTGCCGCCCGTACCGCGCGGGTCAGTGGTCCACCGATTGATATACTCCTGGGCCCAGCCGTAATGTGTCAAGCGAAATTCTGCGATTGCTTCAAGGATAGCGTTGAACGGTTCCTTGCTTGCCAGGCCCCGGATGGCCGGCATCGCCTGCACCCGATCGATAAGCGTTCGATGTTCGAACGGCATATAGGTTCTCATATCGGCCAGGTGATCCGTCAGCATAGAGGGCTTATGTGGAATCTTCATAAATGCCACCAGCGTCGGCATGATGCTGCTCTGAGCGCCGGTTTCGCCTCGGAAATTCATCGACAAGGTGCCGGCCCCCGGCTGGACTCCTTCATAAGAAACGTTTTCGAAGAAGCGAATGTAGGGCCGAAAGGTCCTATAGTAGAGCGCTGGATCCATATGCTCCGGGATCCGTCGTAGCACGCGAACCTGGTCTCGAATTGCCGCAGCGATGTCCCACAAGGCCGGATCGATTGAGTTCTCATCACCTTTCGCCAGCGCAAGCTCGATACGAGCTACAGCATCGAGAATCGTCACAGCAATCGCTTCGATCTCGACGTGCACCAGGATAAACCAGTGCTCATCATATAGGTGCACAAAATTTTGAATGGTATCGATATTACCGAGCGCAATCGGCCCGTTCTTCCGAAAACGTTTCCAGTTATACAGCGCATAACCGTCGTAGCTCAGTATCGGAGGCCGGCGGAGCAATTGGCATGCACGGTATAGCGGAACGGCAAGGTTCGCCGGCAATGTCCTGGCGGGAGGCTCACGAACCTGATTGACGTAGGCCGAAGCCAGGAAACCGACGCGAACATAATAAAGCTTCAGTGCTGCCAGATCCTCTGGACGCGCGCCATTATTCGGCCATAGTGGAATGTTCAGCGTGCGCGCATACTGCCTGAAATTGCGGTCGTGCAACAGACTTGGCAAGTCGCGACCGATCTCATCGAGGGCGGTAAATTCAGAATTAGGCGAAAATGCAGTCAGCGGGTCAGCTTCGGGCAAAAAGCCCCTCGAGCAGAAGCGCTGGCTTATCGCCGCCGCCGGCATCGGCATTGACCCTGAAGTAGCGCCCGCGCTGGATAAAAAGTCGCTGCTCATGAATCACTGCTCCTGTGAGCTAAGTCAGATGTTGGATGCATGCCCTTTCTCAACAGTAGCGCGCGATGGTCTGATACGCACTAGAGCCATACGGGCGATGGTAAGATTTGCTTAACATTGAATAGCGAGAGCCGTGTATGCCGATCACCGTGGGAAGTTTCGGCCGCTTGCAGAAGGTCAGCCAGCGTGGAGCAGACCTGGTTTTTTCATTCGAGAGTTCTGATCTTGTCATAACGCCGCTGCTGCCGAACGTGATTCGCCACACCTGGGTGCCGACTCATTGGCGTCTGTACACTGAGCCGGTGAGAGAGGCACACGCAGTCGCCCGCCGCTACTGGCCCGCCGGACCTTCGCCGATTGTGAGAGAAGCGTCCGACAAGGTTTTCCTCGAGGTAGGAGATTTTCTGATCGAAGCCACCCGCGAGCCGTTTCATCTGCGCTATTGCAGCGCCGATGGCCATCCGGTGCTCGAAGAGGTCGACCAGGGCGGACTGTCATGGTCCTACTGGGATTATTCTCTTCGCTATGTGCTCGCGCCGCAGGACCATTTCTACGGGATGGGGCAGGCAGATCAGCTTTGCGGCACAGTCGAGTTGGACCATCGCGGACACAGGCGCGAAGTGTGGAACCAGCACTCTCCCCCCGCAGTCACGATTTTTCCGGCGTTGCTGAGCCTGCGCGGCTATGGCTTGCTGGTCGACAATCCCTGTCGCGCTGTATGGGACTTGGGCCATACTAATCGGCAAAGCTTTTCTTATCAGGCGCGCGGCGGCGGCCTGCAGTATTATGTCGTCCTCGGTCCCGGCATGCCGCGCCTCTTGCAAACGATGCTAGAGCTGACGGGCTATCCGCCGCTGCCGCCCCGGTGGGTGTTGGGCTTGCTACAGTCGCGCTACGGATACCGCAGCCGGCAGGAGTTGGAAAGCATCGCGCACTCGTTCCGCGCCCGGCGGTTGCCCTGTGACGCGCTGATTCTAGACGTATTCTGGTTCCGTGAAATGGGGGACTTGGCGTTCGATCCGCAAAAATGGCCGGACGCCCGCGCAATGATCGCGCGGTTGAAGCGACAAGGCTTCCGCACCATTGTCATAGAGGAGCCTTATCTGACTCGGCAAAGCCGCAACTACCCAGAAGCTCTCTCACGCGGATATCTCGCTCGCCACTACGACGGGTCGCCGTATACCTTCGATTTTTGGCCGGGGGAATGCGGGCTGTTCGATTTTTCGAACCCGGCTGGACGGGAATGGTGGAGCGAAAGACATCGGCCGCTGCTTGAAATGGGAATCGACGGCTGGTGGACCGACCTCAATGAACCAGCCAAGCACTTTCAGGATATGGCGCAGCATGCCGGACCGGCCGCGGCCGTACACAACTTGACCGGTCTTTGGATGCAGCAATCCGTGTACGATGCGCATCAGCACTACGCTCCGGATCAACGGGTCTTCACTTTGAGCCGCGCGGCTTTTCCCGGCTCTCAGCGTTATGGAGCGGCGCTGTGGTCCGGTGATGTGGATAAGACTTTCGCTTCGCTGCGGAAGCAGGTAGCTGTCGGCCTGAGCGTGGGCTTGACGGGGATACCGCTATGGGGCAGCGATATCGGCGGTTTTGGTTTCGGCGGCGAATGCACCGGGGAGCTGTATGCCCGCTGGTTCGAGTTCAGTGCTTTCTGTCCGCTTTGCCGGCCGCACGGCGACCAGAAGGAGCTGCGTGAACCCTGGCAGTTTGGCGCGGAAATCGAAGCAATATGCCGCAAATACCTACAAATGCGATACCGCTTGCTGCCATATATCTATAATGCGCTTCACGACGCCTGCACTAGCGGGATTCCGATTATGCGCCCGCTGGTGCTCGAATATCCGGCAGATCCACAGGTCTTAAATCTGGCCGATGAATACCTATTTGGTCCGGAGATTCTGGTCGCGCCGATTTTGGACGAAGGTGCCATCGAGCGTAGTGTTTATCTTCCGCAGGGCAAATGGATTGACTACTGGTCTGAAGAAGTCTATTCGGGGCCGCGGTTCATTACCAGTCAAGCTCGGCTGGATATACTTCCACTATTTGTCCGGCAAGGCGCGATCATCCCGACGGGTCCGGACATGCAGTATTCGTCGCAATATGCTCTGGACCCCCTGACGCTCGAAATTTACCGGGGCGCTGATCGCTCGTTGACGCTGTACGAAGATGATGGCGAAAGCACTGCCTATCATAATGGAGACTACGCTCAGACCAGGTTCGAGATTACTCACGGCGAACAGGGGTTCATCTGTCAGCTGGGAGAAGCAAAGGGGAAATTCAGCGGTGACGCGACCGAGCGCACCATAGTCCTGAGGATCCATCAACAACCACAGGTGGTCGCCGTTACCTGCGACACCCGCCCTGTTCCGGCGCTGAAGACGGCTGAGTCGTGGGCGCAGGCGTCGAATGGCTGGCATTGGGATCAGCACAACCGGGTACTCTCGATCAAGCTCTCATCGGCAAATGCCGCTCGAACTGTTCGAGTTGCGTGAGGCTCGACTGCCGGAGGTTTACCCATGAAGGAAATTGGAAGGCGCGAATTCATCAGAACTGGAACGTTGGCGGGTCTCGGCTTTGGACTGGGCGCATTTGGTAGTGCCGCCTCGTCTGTCCCGAATCAACCCCGGGTTCGCCGCTATTCGAGGCTTGGGCTCACCGGCATGCAGATCTCAGATATCTCGTTCGGTGCCGACCGTCTCTCCAGTGGCCGCGAGGACCTCATTCAGCACGCCTGCGATCTGGGAATCAACTATTTCGATACTGCCGAAACCTACCGGGACGGCGATTCTGAAACCGCGCTCGGTCGTGCGCTGCGTGGCAAACGCCACCGCATTTTCCTGGCGTCCAAGACGCTCGCGTGGCCCGACACCAGCAAGCAAGCGATGATGCAAGCGCTCGAAGGAAGCCTGCGCCGTCTTCAAACTGATTATCTTGATGTCTATTTCAATCACGCCGTCAACGACCTTGATCGGCTTAAGAATCCCGAATGGTACGCATTTGTGGAAGCCGCGAAGCGGCAGGGTAAGATTCGTTTCAGCGGGGTCTCGGGCCACGCGGGACATCTGTGCGAATGCCTCGAATACGCGATTGACTCTGGCAAATTCGATGTAATTCTGTGCGCCTACAACTTCGGCCAGGATCCGCTCTTTTACCAGCGGTTTCTGGGCGGGTTTGACATGATCGCTCGTCAGCCCGGCCTGCCGCGCATACTCAAAAAAGCAAAGTATCGCGAAGTCGGCGTGATAGTGATGAAAACCTTGATGGGCGCAAGACTTAATGACATGCGTCCCTACGAACGTGGGGGCGCTACTTACGCTCAGGCGGCCTTCCGCTGGGTGCTCTCGAACCCTGATGTAGACGGCCTGATCGTATCGATGACCACTCGCGAGGCGATCGATGAGTTCGTGGGCGCGTCTGGTGTCCGCAGCGTCCATGCCGAAGACCTGCCTCTGCTTCACCGGTACGCGCGTAAAAATGGGGCTTCTTACTGCAGGCACGCTTGCAACGCCTGCGAAGATTCTTGTCCGGCCGGAGTTGAAATCTCCGATGTGATGCGGACCCGGATGTATGCAATTGACTATCGAGACCCACGGATGGCGCGTGCCGAGTACGCGATGATTAAGCACAACGCTGCGGCCTGTTTGAGCTGCAGCGCCAAGCCATGCGCCGGAGCTTGCCCCAATGGGCTGAAGATTGCTGAGTTAACCGCGCCTACTCACCGGATGCTGGTTTCACAGTGGTAACGCCGCGCAACCCACGCGCTGTACGATAAGACAGCAAGCGCTCGCACATGGCAGCCAGATAGAACAACCCGAGCATCGGCGCGACGGCGCGCAGCAGCGTCCCCGGCAACCGCGGTGGCGGAGCCCAGGCAACTATTATCACGATTATATAGTTGGAAACGCCCGCCCAATGGCCGAGCCGGCTCCTAACCGGCACCACGGAACCGCGAATCAACACCGAATCGACAACATATTGTGCAAACGAGGCAGCAACCAAGGCCGGCAGATATACCGGAATGACTCCGGCGTACGCCTCGCACGAAAGCGCAGTCAGAATAAAAACGATATCCGCCCCGCTATCCAGCCATCGCCCGAATCGCCCGGCGGAATGCGTCCAGCGCGCGATACGGCCGTCGAGGAAATCCGACGCCGCCCCGCCTAATGCAATTGTGCCCAACATCCCGGATTGAGCGCGGTCGCCGAAAAAGACCGCGACCCAAATGCACGCCAAGATGAACCGCAAGGCACTGACTAGGTTTGCGCTCTGGCTTAGCAGGCTATCCAGGCTGGGAAAGTGGTTTCGCGGTCCGTTTCGGGGCCCAGCCATTTTCAACGAAATCAACCGAGGTTAGCGGGCATGCCTGCAAAGTTCGGGGCGGGTGCTCCGGGCTGCGAGCTGAAACCCTGCGGCAGGGCCTCAATGGGCGTGATCTTTATCGCTAGCCTCTCGCCTCGTTCAAAACTCGATTTGGTGGGTCGATGTAAGCCGAGCCGGGCCATCAGGTACTTCTTCGGATAGTCTTTGATGATTTGCTCGACAACCATGGGATCGCGGGTGAGTTCCGCCCTGCCGATAAGCGCGAGGCCCCGCCGCCTGCCGATCCAGACGATCACCGGACTACCGCGCTGGATACGCTTTGTCTGCCAACTATCAGGGCCACGCTGAATCAGGATTCTGTGGTCTGCCGTGATTGTAAACCAGATCGGCGCCGCACTGCTCTGGGTACCGTCTTTGCGCACCGTAGCAACGTAAATTACCCGAGCCCGTGCCAGGGCTTCGAGTTCGTGCTGCGAAAATCGGGACGGTTTATTGTCCTCCATCGCCATTGCTAAAATCGTTGCGAAAGCTTCTCTGCCGGTGGCTGCTGCACGACCGTCTGGCCACGCGCCGCGGTTTCGAGAGTGGTCAGTTCGCGGCTCGCATATCGCAGGAAGAGCAGCCCGAGTAATCCATTGCAGAGCATGAAAGTGAAATGCGCGGCCAGGCTGTATGCGAGAATTTTAGCGTCCGGGGCATTAGCTGAGAAAAACAGTAACCATGCGGCTTGACTCGTACCCAGATGCGCGACGGCGATCGGCAGCGCAGCCGCCAAAAACACCAACGGCAGAAATAGAACCAGCTTCACGAATGGAATCGCGATTCCATACAATGCCAGCGCGAAATGCTGCACCAGCAGCGCCAGGACAAACGACGGCGCTTTGATGGCCAATACGATCGCGTAGTCGAGTGGCCGCGCCGCGACGAAAGTGCGGCTGATAGAGCCTGCCCGGCTATCGTTGATCCATGCACGAACCGTGCTGTACCGGCGTGCTTGCGCAAAAAAGATTATCATCACGGCGAGCACCCCCCAGGCAACGGCGTAGACGATTCGCAGTACGTGCACGAGTTCTGCCTGTTCAACCGAAACAGGACGGTAGAGCACAACGCCAGCGGTAGAAAAAAGAAAAAGTTGATAGATTTCCATCAGCGCGATAAACAGGATCGAGCTGAGTATTTCCAGGAACGGTACCTGGATTTTCCGGTGTAGATACCAAGCGACTCCACCCTGCCCAAGATTGGTATTGATCAGGGACAACAGATACATGCTGGCGCGGATCGGAAGAATCTCTCGGAACCGCAGTGGCTTATTGAAGCGTCTGACGACCCAGGTTAGGCAAGCAGAATCGATTATCCAGTAGATCGCCGAATAGGGGAGAAACACGCCAAAGAATTTCAGCGCCGGCGCCTGTTCCAGCGCCGCAGCAACCTTGCCGACCGGGATGCGCCAGAAGATCAGCGCAAAGATGAGCAGGGTCCCGAAATACGGTAACGCCTTTCTCCAAGACTGCACGCCGCGAATCGCGATGGCGCGGGCGGCTGAAACTTCCCTTTCCTGCGACGGCACTGCCTCAATAGTGCCTGCTTCTGGCGCGGCTGAGAAGATCCGGCTCCGTTTGATCGGGTTTGGTAGCTATCCGGAAGAGTCAACAGGTAATTTCGCCCTCATTTCGAGGGTCGGATCCGCACGCAGCTGCGCGTTCGATTTGTTCGAGCCCGAACCGCCCGATGGTCGGCGGGGGCGGGGACGCGAGTGTAGCGAAGGACGGCGCTTGAGATGATCAGTCACAAATCGACTATTGCGCGGAACTTCGAACGCAAGAGAGTGAATAGAGGGATAGTGTGCTCGAATACCAAATCGCCGAACTTACCTTCGCAAACCTAAAAGCCAACGCTCAATTTGCTACCTGCCGCTGAGGTAATTAGATAGTCGATCACGTCGCTGTATTTGACGAATCAAACAGGTACACAGGCAAAGCCGAGTGGCCGCTAGAGAAATAGCGTTCCGTATCATCCTGCCTTCGGTGCTTGTGGGCTAATCTCGATTCGACGCTCGTGGCTGAAGTCCTCGAATCCATGCTTATACCACGCGGTGGAGCCCAGCCAGTTGCGGTGGAGCACGGTTAGCGTCACCACCTTGATTCCCTTGCTGCGGAACCATTCGTATGCAGGAGCCAGCATGCGCTTCATCAGGCCCTTGCCGCGCCACGCCTCGCCGAGGAAGGCATGATTGACGTAACCCTTAACTCGTGGAAGATAGCCTTGACGATCGCGCTTGAGATGGACCCATAGATAGCCGGCCAGGCGGCCGTCGCCATGATCAGCCACCCAAATCGCGTGATGATCACGGCTCAATACCAGCTTGAGCCAATTGTGCGCGTCGCGAATTTCGTCCCAATCAAAACGTGCGCGTGGATCGATGGACTCGTGATAGGCGGCAATGCCCGCGACCAGCCGGGCCAATTCCGGAATATCGCTCGAGCGCGCCGGCCGAATCTCAATCTCCATAGATAACTCCTATTGCGTCGACAGAAGCAGCGGAGCAGAGAACAATTGAGACAATCTTCTGTGACGCTCCTCTTCTGACTCCGCTTCTCGTCTTATGCCGCGGTGGGCATTTTCAGGGAGATTATCCGAGAGATACCAGGCCGGTCCATGGTGACTCCGTGAAGGTGGTCCGCCGCCTGCATCGTGCGCTGGTTGTGAGTGATGATAATGAATTGCGAATTCAGCTTGAGTTCCTGCACCAGTCCGGTAAACGCCGTCAGGCTGAACTCATCAAGTGGCGCGTCGACTTCATCCATCACGCAAAAGGGGCTCGGGTTCAGCAGAAAGAGCGCGAAAATCAGCGCCATCGCCGAGAGTGCCTTTTCACCACCCGACAGCAAACCGATTTCCTTGACCTTCTTGCCGGCCGGCTGCACCAGGATTTCGACGCCAGCTTCGAGCACGTCCCCGGCTGACCCGAGTTCGAGCCGCCCCTTACCTCCGCGCAACAGTTTCGGGAACAGTTCCGCGAAGTTCTTCGAGGCTCCTTCAAAGGTGTCGAGGAAGCGCTTGCGCGCCTCGCGATTGAGCTTCTGAATAGTGTGAGTCAGATCGTTCACCGCGGCCTGAAGGTCAGTCCGCTCGGCTTCGAGCTTGCCGGCCCGCTCTTCCAGTTCCTTGACTTCACTGTCCGCGGCGAGATTGACCTCGCCGATCTTCTCGGCTCGGACACGCAGTTCCTGCAGCCGCTCATTGTCTTTGACGGAATCGCGCCCGCGCAGCGCATCGTCAAGGTCGATGCTCACTTCGGCAAATTCGGCGTGAAACTTCTCGCGGAATCTCCGTGTGAGTTCCTCGATTAAGGTACGAGCGCGTTCGCGCCTGAGTTCGCACTGCATCAGATCCGCTTCGACCGTCTCGAGGGCCGTTCGGGCGTTGTGGAGTTCCGCGGTGGCGGATTCGACCTGATGGGCTCGGTCAGCGCATAGCTGCGTGATTGTTTCGATTTTACCCTCAAGCGTGCATTGGTCTTCTAATGCGGCCCTGTCCTGCGCCATCAGCGCCGCCCTTTCGCGTTCGAATTCGGCGCGCTCGGAAGCTGCTCGTTCCAAATCGCTGCAGGATTGGGCAATCTGGCCTTCGAGTTCATCGACGAGCTGTCGCTGATGGCTCAGCTCCTGTTCGAGCGCACGCAAGGCCGCCCTGCGGGCTTCGAGTCGCGCCCCCACTGCGAGCATCGCGTCGCTCAACTCCCGAGTCTCATTGCGGCGTGTGGTAAGCGCCGCGAGCGCCGCACCCAGCGTTGCGCGTGCTTGCTGCTCGATTCGCGCAAGCTCTTCGAGGCGTGAGTTGGCCGAGGCCGCGGCGGCTCCGACTTCAGCCGCACGCCGGTGCGCATTGGCGCAATTCGCTTCAGCCAACGCGAGATTCTGCTCGGCTTTGGCCATGTCTCTACGGCCTTGATTGAGGGCGGCCTCGGCTTCGCTGGTGCGCCGGCGCGTTGAATCAAGGACGTCGAGCGCATCCCGGCAGGCAAGCCGCGCCCATTCGTCCAGCCGCACCAGCTCCTCGTGCCGCATTTCCGCCACCGCCGCCGTGCGCTCTGCGGTTTCCAGCGCAAGTGCCCGCTTGCGGATGTCGATCTCGTCGCCGGACTCGAGATGGCGACCACTGCCGCCGCTGATAACTCTGTGTGGCCACAACAGATCGCCTTCGGGCGTAACAAAAGCGCTGCCAGTGCCATTGGCGCTGGATGCGGCGAATGCCGCGCGCAGGTCTTCGGCGACGATCACGTGACCCAGCAAAGCTTCGGCGATAGACATGTACTGCGGCTCGATCTCGACCATCTCGAGCAAACGCCCCGCAATACCCGCCGCTTCGATTGGCTGATGGGGCGGCCTGGCCGGAAGGGAATCCGGGATGAAACTCAGGCGGCCGCTCTCGTGCTGTTTGAGAATCTCGATCGCGCGAACGGCGAAATGAGGTGAATCGACGATAACCGCATCGAGCTGCTCGCCGAGCACCGCGCGCAATGCCGGCTCCAGCGCCGGCGGCGCCTTGAGGACGTCGAGCAGCATCGCGGGTGCATTCGACGGGCCGTCCCCGTTAAGCGAATTAAGCACGACACGCAGTTTTTCGCTGGCGCCGTTTGGAACAATGCGTTGTGCGCGCGCCTTGAGCGTCCGCAGGGCGTCTCGCGCCGCCGACAACGTCGCTGAGTCATTTGCTAATGCAGTTCGCAGATCGAGTTCGCGTTCAGCGGTTTCGCGCTGAAGCGCTTCCGCGCGCGCTGCTGCCAAGCGCTCCTGCTCCAGGCGCGCTTCACTATCGGCCGCCATCTGCCGGCAACGGTTCAACTCCGCGCCGTAATCAGGCACCGCCTGCTCGAGTGTGCGAAGACGGTCGTCGAGATCAGCACGTTCACCCGCGAGCGCGCCGAGCCGCCCGCGCATCACCGCCGCTTCGCGCATGATTTCGGCAAGCTGGTCCTTTAACTCCTCGGTTTGTTTTTCCTCCTCGCGCAATGCCCGTTCCGCGGCGCGATGCTGGTCCCGGAGAGCAGCCAAACGAGCCTCATTTGCGCCATCATCGTTATTTTGCTGGCGCGCCAGCCGCGCCCCCGTGCATGCGCGCGCCGCCCGTGCCGCAGTAGCCTTGCGATCCAGTTCACTCAGCCGCAATTCAACTTCCGGTGCCAGCTCATCCAGCGCTTTGAGCCGCCGTTCAAGGAAAGAGCGCGTTCGGGCTCGCTCCTCGAGCGCAGCACGCAAATTGTCCAGCTCACGCCCGGTTACTCCGAGTTCGTCCCGTCCCGCGGCAAGTGCCGCCACCGATTCGTCCGCTTGCCTCTGCAGTGAGGCCGTGTGAGTGCGGAGGTGCCTAGCTTGTTCGCCTAAGGCTTGTTCACGTTCGGATTGTTGCGCAAGCGCGTCACGCTGTTCGACGATGCGACGAGTAGCTGCGTATTGCTCCAGGGCGGACAGCTCATCGCGGATGAGTTTGTAAGTCTCGGCTTTGCGCGCCTGGCGCCGAGCGTAATTGAGTTGACGTTCGAGTTCGGCGATAACATCTTCGACCCGCGCCAGATTTTCACGCACACGCTCGAGTTTGCGCTCGCTGATCTCGCGCCGGCCCTTGAACAACGCGAGTCCTGCGGCCTCTTCAACCATACTGCGAATCTCGGCGGGTTTGGCCTGGATAATCTCCTCGATTCTGCCCTGCTCGACCAGCGCGTAACCGCGGCTGTGAATCTGCGCGGCCATGAAGAATTCCGTGATATCCTTCAGACGGCAGGGAATCTTGTTGATGAGATATTCGGATTCGCCCGAACGGTAGACCCGCCGAGTGATCGCGATTTCGCTCAATGCTGAATACGGTTCGGGCAAGCCGCTGCCGCCTTCGGCTTCGAGCAGCAGCGTCACCTCAGCCATTCCTGCGGGCGGATTAGAGTCGTTGCCGGCGTAAATCAGGTCTTCGGCCAATTTGCCGCGCAAACGCGACGTTGCCTGCTCGCCTAATACCCACCGGATAGCATCGACGACATTCGACTTGCCGCAGCCGTTGGGCCCGACGATGGCAGTAATCCCGGGGCTGAAGCTTATTCCGGTAGACTCGCAAAAAGACTTGAAGCCTAACAAGTCAAGGCTCTTGAGCCGCATACTTCATGCCTCCACCGCTCCTCCGCACCGTCCTGTCACATCCTACACCATGACGCCGTTATCAGACGTCACTCCGCCGGCACCGGGTCTCTTGAATTTGCTTCGCAAGATTATCGCTTGCGATGCTGAGTGCGGGCAAGCGCTTCAAACGCATCGCTACTCTGTTTTCAGAGACGACCGCTGCACACCGGTATGCACGGCATAGCGAGAATCCTTAGCGTGCCGTGAGTATTTTTAAACGGTTCGTGCGGTCCGACAGCTTAGCTGCAAACGATCCGCGCCGTATCAATCCTGAATGAGTTCAGTGTTCCAATAGGCGCTATCGACGGTCGTTAGGAATGGCATCCATTCGTGATAGCGCCTCAGGCTGAAAATCTCCGTGCTGAACGGCGTCCATTGAGGCCGCTTGGGCCTGCTGATGAGCAGCATGCCAGCTTCCTCCGGGGTTTTGCCGCCCTTACGCCGATTACAGCTATGACAAGAACAGACCACGTTCTCCCAGGTCGAGGTGCCGCCACGCGAACGAGGGACTACATGGTCGAGATTAAGTTCGGTGCGCGGCAGTCGCCGTCCGCAATATTGACAGGTGTTGTTGTCACGCGCGTAGATATTAAATCGCGAGAAGCGCACATGCCGCTTCGGCACACGTTCATAAGCAATAAGCAGCAATACGCGTGGAACGCGCACAAATCCTCCGACTACCCCAACCTTTTCGTGATTAACTTCTACGGCGAGGTCGCGCCAACTGGCGAAGTCGAAGGTGCGATATTGCTCGTCTACTGCGCGCGCCACTCCTTGATACAACAATGCGAAAGCGCGCTTAACGGAGGTTACGTGTACGGGTAGGTAAGAACGATTCAGTACCAGCACCTTGCTGTTGAGCAAGGCAGTCCCGACGGGATAGCCAACTAGCGCATCTGCGGTTGCAGACATCCGATAAACTCGTACCCGCCAGAGTGATTGCAAGTCAAGCGATTCGCCCTTGCGTCTGGCTTCAACGGCAAAATGATCACCCGGCGATCATCTGCTGGTTACCAAATAATTTGGTCTTGCACACTTATCAGAACGATGTTTGTGAATCAAGGCGTCGGCCTCCTCCCCGAGCAGACGGACTCCTGTTCCTTCGTAGAGTCGCGGCTTGAGCCAGTACCGCTGGACCCATAGAGCAATGGCCGCCTTGCGGAAACTCGGGGTGCCTCGTATCATCTTGACGGATAGGCCGTTTGCTAAGGCTCTTGTGGACGCGGCCGCCGTCGCTCGGAGCTGGCGCCGCAGTCAACAGCCGGGTCGCCCGACGTGATTGGGCGCCATGAACGCCGATTCCGCCGGATAAGGTGAAGCGCGAAATCATCATCAATGCGTCCCCGGTTGAGGTACGCGTCGCCTTGCTCGAGGATGGAGCGCTTTCGGAATTTTATCTGGAGCGCAATCAGCGGGGCGGCTTGGCGGGCAATATCTATAAAGGCAAAGTGACGCGGGTGCTGCCTGGGATGCAGGCGGCCTTCGTCGATATCGGGCTTGACAAGGCAGGCTTTCTTCACGTTTCCGACTTCCAGACCGATGCCGAGAGTCTTGGCTCGGTTGCCGAGGTTATTGGTGAGGGCGACGTCGAGACTGAGCCGGTCACGCCAGAGAGCGAAGCGCTGCTGGACGAGAGCGTCGTACCAGTGCTCGAAGTGCGCAACGGGGTCGAGGCGGCACCGGTGATGATCGAAGGTCAAGCGGCAACCGATTCGAGGCAAAGCCGGAGGCGCCACAATGGCCGCCATCGGCCGCGCCTTCCCATCGAGCAGCAACTCAAGCGCGGACAGGAAATTATCGTTCAGGTCGCCAAGGAGCCGATTGGCAGCAAAGGTGCGCGGCTTACCTCCTTTATCTCGTTGCCCGGGCGTCACCTGGTCTACACGCCGAGCAGCAAGCATATCGGGATTTCACGCCGGATCGAGAGCGCCGACGAGCGCGCGCGGCTGCGCGCGGCGGTTAAGGAATTGGGAGCGTCCCACGGTGGGTTCATCGTTCGCACCGTCTGCGAAGGCGTCAGCAAACGCGAGATTCAGCGCGACGTTTCATTCCTGACCAAGTTGTGGTCATCCATTGCAAAAACAAGCGAGGATACTCCACCAGCGTCGCTGCTATACAGCGATCTGGATGTGGCGCTGCGCATCGTACGCGATTTATTTTCGAGCGACATTGACCGGCTCTGGTGTGACGATGCGCCGACGTTCGCCCGAATCGTGGAGTTCGTGCAGAACTATATGCCGCGGCTACGAGCGCGTGCGGCACTATATGAAGCCATCGAACCGATTTTTGACCACTTTTCCATCGAGCCCCAAATCGAGCGCGCACTGGAGCGTAAGGTCTGGCTCAAATCCGGCGGTTACCTGGTATTTGATCAGGCAGAGGCACTGACCGCGATCGACGTGAACACAGGCCGGTTTGTCGGCAAGCGCAACCAGGATGAAACCGTATTGCGCACCAATCTCGAAGCAGTCGAAGAAGTTGTCAAGCAACTGCGGCTGCGCAACATCGGCGGAATTATCATCGTCGATTTCATAGATATGACGCGCGAGGCCGATCGTAAACGGGTCAGCGACGCATTGTCACAGGCGCTCAAACGCGATAAAGCGCGCACCTCGATGCTCAAGATCTCCGAGTTGGGATTGGTGCAGATGACGCGCAAGCGCACGCGTGAAAGTCTCGAAGCGATGCTGACCGAGACCTGCCCACGTTGTCATGGATGCCGCGTGGTCAAATCCGTGGCGACGCTGGCAGCGGACGTGATGCGCGGGATTCAACGAGCGGCCGGCCGCAATCCTCAAACTGATTTGTTGGTCGCCAAAGTTAATCCCGAAGTCGCGCGCTATCTTTATGATCTTGACAGCAAAACCCTGCAGGCAGCCGAGGAACGGCTTGGTGTGAAGATCGTCCTGCGGTCATCGGAGGCGGTCCAACCCGGCGCGTTTGAACTTGTGCAAGCTACCGCCGCCGCATAGGTTCCATCTTCCGTGTGCCATTCCCGCGTCTGTCTTGCGTGCAAGTAAGCCCCGACAGCGTTCTTCAGCCGTTACGCTCCGGGAGCGGAGGCGGCTGCGCGGTGCGGACTTCGCCGAAGTGAATTTTCGACAGGTCGAAGTGCTCGAGCGCCCGGCACATGCTGTCGAGTGCGGCCTTGCATGACGGCATGTTCTTGCGGACGCGGGTCAGCGGATTACATCGTGCGACAATGTAGGTCTTTAAATATGGATGAGTGAGACCGCGCGTCTTCGCGCGTGCGACCAACTCATTGAGCAGTTGGTCGGCCAGCTCAATCTGTGCGGCGCGTTGTTCGCGCTGCTCGAAGGCGTTCTGCAAGGGCTCGCTCAAAAACTTGTCAACCCGGCTCAACAGCGGAGCATAAACAGCGCCCGAGAACCGCGCCTTCTTCTCGTAGACTAGCCCTAACGTGGCAAAATGTGAGCATTCGAACTCGAAGGCGAAGGTCTTCTCGGCCGCGCGAGGATTGTCCGCCAGCTTGCACCGGTACATGCGGATGACTTCGAGCGACTTGTCCCGCAGGTTGTGCACTTTCTCCGTATTCAGAGCAAGAATCTGGTAGGCGACCGCCGGGTCTGGGATTACGATTGCAGGAATCGTCTCTGCGCCCAATTTTATCGCCGCCGCACGGCGATGATTGCCGTTAGGTGTCCAGTATTCGCCTGATTCCGAGCGAACCGCGACAATCGGCTCTGTGTATCTGCCGAGTTTCTTCATGACTTCCGCCATTCGTTTCAGGTGAGTCGGCGAAAGATCACGCTGAAACGGAGTCGGCTTCACCAACCCCGCCGGCAGTAGGGCAAATAAATGCCACTTGTGATCGATCGGTTCCTGGAATGCGCAGAGTGCGGCGCCGCCGTCGAAGTTGATCTGACGGCCAAGTTCAGCAACCGCGGCCGGGGGCGATGCGCTGGCGGGAAATATGTGCAGGTCGCTCATGCTTTCGGGCCGCTTGCACCTGGCTCGCTTCTCCCTAATGGCCGCACCGCCGGCATTACTTTCGCTGCGAAGTGTTCCATTGCTGCCATCACAGCCTTATGTGGTACGCGGCCGCCCGGATTGAACCAGCATACGAGTTGATCGATGTGCGCGCCGTCATGGATTTGATTGATGCGCCGAACACATTCGTCCCCCGGCCCGAACACGCCCATCGTCCGCTCGACTTCGTCCCAGCCGATGTTGGCGGCGCGTTCGCGCACTTGTTGCAAGTACTGATATGTCCCTTCGTATTGGCCGCGCCCGCCAACCCTCGCCTGTTCGCCGATAGTGCGAAAATAATGCATCATCGAAGGTTCGAACTGGGCTCGCACTTGCTCCAGGTTGTTGCCCGGGCTCACGAAGAATAGCGCGGCGACATCGCGCGCTTGCTGCACATGACCGGCCCCGCTCAGCGCGTTGCGGTATTTGCGTACGTGTTCGAAGAAACCTGGCATCGGGTTAATCGGCGACGCTACCATCACGTCATAATTGTGTAGTCCGGCGAATTCGGCGGTTTCCGGACTGTTGGCGGCAATCCGTAGAGGAGGATGTGGCTTTTGCACCGGCTTCGGCGCCAACGCGGTATCCGGGAATTCAAAGTAGCGGCCGTTGTGCTCCAAGTGATCGCTCGTCCACGCCTTCACGATTACCTCGAGACCTTCTTCGAAGCGCGCACGGCTTTCCTCGCGAGAGACGCCGAAACCCTGGAAATGGAGAGCAATCGTGCCGCGCCCAACACCCACATCCAGCCGCCCACCCGTCAGAATGTCCGCAACCGCGGTTTCCTCGGCGATTCGCAGCGGATGATGGAAGGGCACGAGAATCACGCCCGTGCCAAAACGGATTTGCCGAGTGCGCTGCGCTGCGGCCACTGCAACGTAGAGCGGCGCCGGCATGACCGAAAACGGACGAAAGAAATGCAATTCCGCCAGCCACGCGATGTCGAAGCCGAGCTGGTCGGCAAGCACAAGTTGTTCGATCGTCTCATTATAACGAATTGGCTCCGATTGGTCGGGAGCGCAGGGAAGCTGATAGAATAGACCAAAATGCACCGTTCTCTCCTTGTCGTAAGCATCTGCTCCGGACAGGATTACTAAATCAAACCGCGCTCTGACAAATCGCGCAGTAGGCGCGTTGTCAGGTCCTTCGTGGCGTTGCAGTCGACAGCCCGATGACTTGTTTGGGATTACCGCCTGCCGCGGGACCGCGGCCCTCGAAAGCCATTGTACTATGCCAAGGCCGCGCAGAAGCTTGTCCAAAGCTTGGGCCGCACTTCGGGTTTTCGCAGCCTGACCGGTTTTGAGACACGGCCGAGACCCCGGATGGTGATTGCTCGCAGATCGGCACAGCGCCTAGCCTTGTGCTGCCGAGCAATGGCGGCGCAAGTGTTATGACCAATGTTTCGTTCCACCGTTGCCAATCTCAAGCGGCCAACGCCGCTAAATCAGGGCTCTTGTTGATATTGCTGCGTGCGCTGGCTTTCGGTCAAACCTTTGATGCCAATGTTCTCTGGGAACCCAATGATTCACTTACACCCGTTCTGCATTTGAGAACGGACTGTTTCCCCAAGGGCTTCTCGACATTTCCAAAGGGCTCTCCCATGTAGCCGGTCGATCCATTGCATCTGGGCGTTAATCAGCCAAGCTATTCGCCGACTATTGTCAGCCCTACTCGTATAGGCGGCACGGCTTATGCGCCAACGCCTCTGTAAAGCCGCACACTCGCCGTTCGGCTGGGGGAGGTTCTGAAAGTGAGACCTTACAGCTTGAAAAGGGCCGCGCTTACGCTCGTTGTAATCCTGACTAGCGGTAAGGCGTTAGCCGCTCAACCCACCTCGGCGCCACCAGCACTGCTGGCCGACCCGTGTCAGTCAGCGACCGTTGCAAAGCAGAGCGTGGCAATTCCCTACCTGGTTGGCTCAACAGCAAACATCGAATTAATACCTCCGTCGCGTCAGGGGGTTCACATTTGTGGATTTCTGATCGATGGGGGCAAGTTCGTGCTGTTTTACGGCGGCGGCTTCAACTGTTCGTGGAACCCGATCGCGCTGTTTGGACCAAGCATAACTACTGGTAAGAACACCTACTCAGGACCCGGAACGATATTCTCCGTGCCGGTAAATAATGCGCTCTGTTTGAACACCCCATTTGGGGCCGCTGTCAGCGGAATCCTAACGTATACACAACCGTAACGGCATTGCCTTCGATGGTTGAGCGGCAGCGGGAGATGTGCCAAGTGTCCGGTCTACCGGTTAACCGCTGCTTGCGCCGGTGTGTGGTTCTCAGGCCGCTCAACAACTCCTCTACTCGCGTTCGCACGGGATGGTTCGCGATGCGTCCTCGCCTGCTTGTAGGGTGGTCAGACATTCGGATAAGCCTCACTGCCCATTTCCAGTGAATCGAGGCCGCTCCATTCGACTTCTGCGGGAACCCGATTACCGATGGTCCGTTCGACGATGACAAAGAAAGCCAGCGCCAAGCCGAAGATCACAATCGCGTTGATTGAGACGCCGATGAGCTGTGCGATAAACTGGCCTAAATCACCCTCGATCAATCCCCGTACCGGACCAGCGATACCGTTCCACCCGTCCCGTAAGTGCCGTCGGCGAAGATCCCCACGGCTAGCGCTCCCCACAAGCCGCATACGCCGTGAACCGGAATCGCGCCGGCTGGGTCATCGATTCGAAAGCGCCGCTCCAGCGCGAGCACGCTGCCAACAACGAGAAAGCCGGCAATTATTCCGATCAGCACCGCGGCCGCCGGAGAGACAAACGCGCATGATGCGGTAATCGCGACCAAACCCCCCAGCAAGCCATGGCAGCCCATCGCAACATCCGGCCGGTTGTATCGCTGGCGCAGATAAAAAATCGTCGTGAGCGAGCCGGCCGCCGAGGCAAGCATCGTGTTGACCGCAATCAAGCCAATCCGGGGGTCGGACGCTGCGAGCGTCGAGCCTGCATTCAACCCGAACCACCCAAATGCCAGAATTAACGTACCGCTCATTGCCAACGGCAGATTATGTCCGGCGATCAAACCGATCGCGCCGTCTCGGCGAAACTTGCCGATCCGTGGCCCGAGTACCATCGCGCCGGCCAACGCCGTGAGGCCGCCGGTCATGTTGACAACCGACGAGCCGCCAAAATCCACGTGGCCGTGCCCCAAACCAAAATTAACTCCCAGTTGTGACAGCCAGCCGCCGCCCCATACCCAATTGCCATACAGCGGGTAAAGGAACATCGACATAAAAAAGCCATAGAGCAGGAAGGCCGAGAACTTCCACCGCTCAGCCATCGCCCCGGTGGGGATAGTCGCCGCGACCCCCATGAAAACGGTCCCAAACAAGAACATCGCAAGGCTGGCAGGATCGTTATTCACTGCCAGCAACCCGAATTTGCCGAAACCTATTAGTCCCAACATGTGATGGCCGAACTGGACGCTGAGTTCGCGATGAGGTAGGCCAAATGCTCCGAGCGATGGCCATTGATGAATTCCACCCATCATGAAGCCATAGCCCGTCAACCAAAATCCAATTAGCCCCACAGGGTATACAGTGAGGTTCATCGCCATCGTGTTCACGGCATTTTTGGCCCGTGTGAAGCCTGTCTCCAGCAGCGCAAATCCGAGCTGCATGAACATCACGAGAAAGCCAGCGAGTAGAACCCAGGCCAGGTTAACAGTGTAGGTTAGTGCCTCCACCGCCGGTACGTGGTCCAACTTCTGGGCACCTGCGGGCATGCTGGGCATCAGCAACAGGACGAGAGCAAAGGCCAGCGCTGAAACGATGAGGCGAGTGCCGGGCGTACAGGAACGGAGTAGCAGACGCTGCCCCATTATCTAACCTCCCCGCGGTATGGATGGTGGGGCTCAGGATGTGGGGCCGGATAGCGATTCGCCAGCCAAATCAGGAATGCGAACACTACAGCGAGCGAGACGAAAAAAAACACGGCCCATAACGACCGCTTGATCCGTTGTCTTCGGAGGCTGCTCGGATGCAGCCTGGCTGCCCGCCCCGTGACAATGACTTGCGCCGGCTCGCAGAGATCTTTTTGCATTGCGGCGGCGGTGCTGTAGCGTTCGCGTGGCTGATGCGCGATCGCGTGCAGAATTATCTCCTCCAGGTGAGGGTCGAGATCCGGCCGGTAGCGCGTAGGCGGCTGCGGGTCGTCATTGGCCTTCGCGCGCAGCACCGCATACACGTTCTCGCCCTCAAACGGCAGGTTTCCGGTCAGCATCTCGTACAACATGGTGCCGAGCGCATAAATGTCCGTGCGGACGTCACCGCGCCGCCCGCTTACCTGCTCCGGCGCCATATAATCGGGGGTGCCGATCGTTGAGGACAGACCGGACCAGGTGAGTCGGCGCGCAGACTCGTCGAGGGCAATCCCAAAATCCATGATTTTTACCTGGCCGCCTTCGGTTATCAGGATATTTTCAGGCTTAAGATCGCGATGGATGACGCCTTGGCTATGCATATAGACCAGCGCGCTGCAGATCTGACGCGCGATGTCGAGCGCCCTGGCAAGGTCGAGCGGTCGTTTGTCCCGCATCATCGCCCTCAGCGAGACGCCATCGACATACTCCATCGCAATATACATCCGGCTTTTGGGCTTGGGCGTAAGTACGCGGATGATATGGGGATGGTTGAGGCGGCGGCCGATTTCCTCTTCGCGTTGAAACCGGCTGTAAAAGACTACATCACTTTCAAACTGCAGATAGGGAACCTTGATCGCAACCGTGGCGCCGTTCGTCAGGTCGCGGCCCTTGAAGATCGAGGCCATGCCGCTCAGCGCGATCAACTCGGTCAACTCGTACTGATCGAGCCTTTCGCCAACATTGACCTCGCGCATTCTAGTGCCGGGAGCGGCCTCCGCGGCAAATTACCATCGAGCTTTGACGAGATTCAATGCGTAGCCGGAGCGCTGGCTTGATGATGCGCTCTCGCGGCCCGAGGTGCGGGACGCCTTCGCTCGCCTCGTCGCTCGGGGCTGGACCGATGCGGTGCACGAGTTGCATCCGGGCGAGAGCAACTACACCTTTGGGACTCCTTCCGAAATGCCTGGGGGCGCGATGCCGTGCTGCGGATTGATCAGTCTCAGCGCCTCGTTGGCGCGCGCGTCGATCTCGAAATCCGCGGCTGGCAGAAGGCGAGCGATCAAGCGCCGACTTGGATGGAAATCGCGGATAGTACGACGAACGCATCTGTTCGCCCGTGATGGGCCGCTTCAAAAGATTCGAAATCAGTGAGCCTAATACACCCGGCCAGTAATTATTCTGGATGCTAAAGGATTATCCAGTATAAATGGCGAGCAGAAGAGGCAGGGCTGGCTTGGTTATGTAACTGGCCCGGTTTCAGCTGGGGAACTGAAATGGGGTTGAAGACTTCGTCTACGTCGGTCCATACAGGCAGGTCCAGCGAAATCGCCGAAGATCCTTTCGCCGGAACACCCGGCAGCCAGCGCTAACGCGAGCGTCGCAGCTGAGCGCGAATTGCGGGGAAAATCGCTTCCCAGGTGCCGCCCTATCAATCCTTCATTTGCCGAAGGCATGAAGAGTTGCCAATTCCTTCTGCTGCGGGAAATACGGTCCGCAGCGCAGAAACGGCAACAACCCCGCATCGGCTGCGCATTGTGAAAAACAATATGTAGCGCGGCCCTTGCCCCGGCGAGGGACCACATCGACTGAGACACTGGAGCTGGTACAAGGCCGCGCGGTGAACTCAAGACCAACGACAACTTGTTCAATCCCGACTGTCGCTTGAGAGATTTGCCAAGGCCTTCGAACACGTATCGTCAGTGTTCAGTTGTCTCCAGTTCGACAAGGATTGGGCATTCGGGCCGCTGATCACCGTGGCAACGCTCAGCCAGTTCGGCGATAATGCTACGAATTGCCTCCATCTCCGCGATCTTATGATCGAGTTCGGCGACATGGCGTAAGGCCAGCTTCTTCACCTCGCGACTCGCACGTCGCCTGTCGCGATAAAGTGCCAGCAGGTCCGCGACTTCTTTGAGCGAAAAGCCTAGGCCTCGCGCCCGATGGATGAATCGGAGCGTCTGAACATCGGCGTCGTTGTAGGTGCGATAGCGGTTCTCATCCCGGGCTGCTCGAGCGATGATCCCGGCCTCTTCGTAGAAGCGGATCGTCTTGGCCGGTACGCCCGTGCGCGCCGCTGCTTGGCCGATCGTCATCATGCCATCCGCCTTTATCGTGGGCCTTGTCTTGTGGCCGGTCGCCAACGCCGCAAGAGCAAAGCATTCGACACCACGCTCACCGAGGACAGCGCCATGGCGGCACCGGCGATCACCGGGCTCAATAGCCCGAGCGCGGCGGCTGGCATGCCGACGACGTTGTAGAAGAATGCCCAGAATAAGCCCTGCCGGATCTTATTGTAGGTGGCGCGACTCACGGCGATGGCGTCGACGATGAGCAGCGGGTCGCCTCGCATCAAGGTAATGCCCGCAGTCTGCATCGCCACATCAGCGCCGCTGCCCATCGCAATGCCGATGTCTGCAGCCGCCAGGGCCGGCGCGTCATTGACGCCGTCACCGACCATGGCGACATGGCGCCCCTCGGCCTGGAGCCGCCGCACTTCCGCCACCTTGTCGCCCGGCAAAACGCCGGCCATGACGCGGCGGATGCCGACCTCGGCGGCAACGGCCGCGGCCGTTCGCTCGTTGTCGCCGGTCACCAGAACGGTCTCGATCCCGATATCCTGGAGATGCCGTACGGCCGCGCTCGCCGTGGGTCTCACCTGGTCGGCAACGGCGATGATGCCGAGGAGCGCCGGCTCGGGCTCTATGGTTCCGATCCACATCACCGTCCGCCCGTGCTCCTCCAGCCGTGTCGCCCGCTCATCCAAGAGACCGACCGACACGCGCTTATCCGCCATCAGGCGTCGATTGCCGATCGCAACGGAGCGACCTCCGATATACGCCGTCAGACCCTTGCCGAAATGGCTCTGAAAGCCGTCGAGCCTCGGGAGTTCAAGCCCTTCCGCCTTCGCCAGCACGGCACGGGCCAGCGGATGCTCGCTCCCTCTTTGCGCCGCGGCGGTCAGCGTCAGCAGTTCTCGTTCGGCAATGTCATTCACGATTACCTCCGTCACAGCAGGCTTGCCTTCGGTGATCGTGCCTGTCTTGTCGAGCACCACTGTGTCGAGCCGGTGCGCACGCTCCAACGCCTCGGCGTCGCGAATGAGGATGCCCGCGCGAGCAGCGGCGCCGCTGCCTACCATCAGCGCCGTCGGAGTCGCTAGGCCGAGCGAACACGGGCAGGCGATGACCATCACCGAAACAGCGGCGATGATGCCGCCGGTGAGATTGCCGGCGACGAGCCACCAGCCGAGAAACGCAGCCAGGGCCACGAGTAGCACGATCGGCACAAAGATTGCCGAAATGCGGTCGACGAGCCGCTGAACGGGTGCCTTCTTCGTCTGCGCATTCTCGACGAGTGCGATGATGCGCGACAGCGTCGACCGTTCGCCGACTGCGGTCGTCTCGACCCTCAGCAGACCACTGCCATTGATTGAGCCCCCCGTGACCTTGTTGTCTGGGTTCTTCGCCACCGGCAGGCTTTCACCCGTGAGCAGGCTTTCATCGACCTCGCTGCGCCCGCTTGCAACGACACCGTCGATCGCCACCCGCTCGCCCGGACGGACCACGACGATGTCGCCGACAGAAACGGCCGCCACTGGCACTTCGATCTCGCCGCCCTCGCGCTCGACCCGCGCCCGATCCGGGCGCAGCGACATGAGCGCCCGGATCGCGGCGGTGGTGTTGTGCTTGGCGCGCGCTTCCAGCCATTTGCCGACCGCGACGAGCGCGATCACCACGGCGGCGGCCTCGAAGTAAAGATGTGCGCCGGCCGGCCCGGCAAGCAGCAAATAGAGGCTGTACCAGTACGCAGCGGATGTGCCGAGCGAGACCAGCAGGTCCATATTGCCGGTCCAGGCCCGGAGCGCCTTCCAGGCAGAGATATAGAAGCGCGCGCCGATGATGAACTGCACTGGCGTCGCGAGAGCAAGCTGCAGCCAGCCCGGCAGCATGACGCCGACCATTGGAAGCAGTAGCGGCGCACTCAGTACGACCGCCGCCGCAACACGCCAGGTCTCGTTTTTGAGCCGCCGCTCCACGGCAGCGACGATCTGGCGATCACGCTCCACCTCCCCGGTGAGCAGCTCAGCGTCGTATCCGGCTCGGCGTGCGGCGGCGACGAGATCGGCGGGGCGGAGCAGACCTGCGAGCCCTTCGACAGAGGCCCGCTCGCTCGCGAGATTGACCGCCGCGCGGACGACCCCCGGGACCCCCGTGAGCGCCTTCTCGACCCTCCCGGCACAGGTCGCGCAGGTCATGCCGGAAATGGCCAGCTCGCGTGTCTCGTGCGGCACGGTGTAGCCTGCACGCTCCACGGTTTCGAAGAGTAGGCCAGCATCGATGCGAGCGGGATCATAACGAACCTCGGCTAGCTCGCTCGCCAAGTTAACAGAGGCTTCCACACCGGGCAGGGCGCGCAGGGCTTTCTCGACCCGCCCAGCGCAGGTCGCGCAGGTCATGCCTTCGATCGGCAGCGTGACCCGCTTGAGCTCAACAGCAATCGCTTCGACGACGCTCATTTCTTTCGCCCTTGCCCGGTGTTCACGTCGGCGATCTCCGCCCCATAGCCGGCCGCTTCGACAGCCGCCACGAGAGCTTCCGGACCGGCGGAGCCCTCGACAACTGCGCGAGCACCGGCAAAGTCGACCTCTGCCCGGACGATACCGGGCACTCGCGATAGCACCCTCGTCACAGAGCTGGCGCATCCCGAGCAGGTCATGCCGGTGATGGTCAATACCCTTCGCTTCGCGACAAATGGTTCATGCGTGTTCATGGTGCCTCACACCTTCCAGTGAACTGGAGGGAATGTAAGGCTTCCATTTACTGGAAGGTCAAGAGGGTAAGAGTTGGACGAAGCGAGTCCGAACAAAGCGCTTGCCAGCACTCGCGAGGAGGGCCGATATGTTTTGTCCCTGCCGAAGCTTGTCTTCTGGATTGGGCGCGAACTGAGCGCCGCTCATTAGAAGGGGTTCGTTGCCCTGGCAGCAACTTACGGGATATACGAACTTCAGCTGCCCGATCTCGGGTTCTCGGACGCGCTCGCCCGCGCTGGTGTTTAACGAGAGTAGCGCGGTCTCCGGTGAGGTCCCATCTTGCAGGGCGGGGCAGGTCGGGATCATATGTTTGGCTTGCTCAAGGAGATGTAGAGTCGTAGCACGATCTCCAGTGACCAGCGCCCTCTTGGCATTTTTCAAGAGAGAATTGTAACGGTCTACGCAGTTTCCCGCTCTAACTGGTTCGACCCCCGAATTTGAAGAAGCTGAGGAAGCTCGTGCTGGTACAAGCCTCACGAGGATTATTGCTAATCCAGCTAGGGAAATGAATGCGAGAATAACGAGAGCCCGCTTCATGCTGGTCGTTTCACGCAATCGGGATGCCATGGTCAGAGCTGAAAAGCGAGCTATATTGCAACCTTTTCGTGGCCCTCATGCTCAGATTACGAGCAAGTGCCCTAGACTCGCGCTTTCCTCCAAAACCCGGCGGATGTGTTCGCACTCATATCCTTAAGTCTCAGAGCCTCTGATGGCCTTCGACCTGCGCGGGAGCAGCCCGAGGCAGCATCCTCACCGGCCGGGGCGGTCGGCAGCGGAGAACATCCTGACCGAATAAATATGCGGTTCTCAGCAGACGCAGCAGTTCTGGCATTTCCCGTCCTGGCCAGTGTATCAATGCGCGGTACTCGCTTTCGGCTAAATCGTGGCGAGCATGCTCCGCTGCCAGATCCTAATGACTGGCGAGCCGCCGCATGCGGCTCCAAACTGAACTCCAACGGGACGCAGGCAGCCCCCCCGTGGGCCTGCTCCGCAAAAGCAGGAGAGACGACACTCCGGCCCGACGAGGAACTCCGTGACGTTGAAGCCATAAGAAACTCCAGGACACGCCCTTGCCGCTCCACGGCGGCAAGGGCAGGTGGCTTTTTGCAGTTACCGCGAGCGCTGCGTACCGTGTTTACAGGGCACAGAGATCGATCGCGAATTGGAAAGCCTTTATTCTGGACAAAGAGCCCAAAAAACTGACCAGTGGCGGAAGCGCGTTAGGCTCGCGCCATCTCAGGTTCTGCGTTGACGATTTCGTCCTCAGCATACGCTGGCAAGCCGAACTCTGGCACATCTAGGCCTTCAAGCTCGACCTCCCTCGAGACACGTATCGGCGAAATCGCGTTGACCAACGAGAAGACTATGTAGGTGAAGCCGAATATAAAGACTGCCATGAACGTGGCTCCGCCAACTTGCGTGAAGAATTGAGTGTGGTCTCCGTAGAGCAAGCCCGTCACACCCTGGCCGGCCTTGCCCAAGTATGATGTCGCGCCGACACCATTCCATCCGGCGCCGTAGGTTCCGTCGGCAAATATGCCGACACACACCGCTCCGAGCCAGCCGCAGTATCCATGAACTGAGATCGCGCCACACGGATCGTCAACCTTGATAACGCGTTCGTTGAATAGAACGCCGGCGTCGACGAGTATACCGGCCAAAATTCCGATCATGACGGCCGAGCTTGGCGATACAAAGGCGCAAGGTGCGGTAATCGCAACGAGCCCGGCAAGCATTCCGTTACATGCCATCGTGATGTCAGGTTTGCCGAACAGGTAGTACCAAAGGAACATTGCCGATGCGGAGCCGGCCACAGCGGCGAGATTGGTGTTTACGGCAATTACCGAGATCCGAAGGTCAGTCGAGCCGAGGGTGGAACCAGGATTAAACCCCATCCAGCCGAACACCAGAATGAATGTGCCGGTTACGACATACACGAGGTTGTGCGCAGGAAAAGCCCGCGGCTTCCCATCTGGGCCATACTTGCCGAGGCGAGGACCGAGGATAACGGCAAGCGCCATAGCGCAGAAGCCACCCACACCGTGGACGACAGTCGAACCGGCGAAATCGACGTAACCGTGGGCAAAGTTCATGGTCTGTCCCAACTGGGAGAGCCATCCACCACCCCAAACCCAACAACCAAAAGTTGGGTACAGAAGGCCGCCCATGAAGAGTTCAGCGAGTATAAACGCCCAGAAGCTGATGCGCTCGCAGATGGCACCCACGATGATGTAGGCGGCCGTCTCCATGAATACGACTTCAAAGAGTGTCAAGCAGAGACTGCCGGCATCGTAGCCGGGACCGCTCAGGAAAAAGCCCTTGCCTCCGAGGAAGCCCCAAAGACCACCCCCGAAGAGGAAGTGATCCATGGTGGGAGTGCCGCCCAGATTGGTGGGCGCAGCATTGATTGCGACACCGCCATACTGGAAGGCGAATCCGCATAACCAATAGGCGAGAAAGGAGAATACGTAGGCCGCCAGGTTCAGCATCATAAGGTGACCGGCGTTCTTCTTACGCACCAAACCGCAGGTAAGGAGCGCAAACCCGGCTTGCATGAAAAGCACCAGGTATCCCGTTAGCAGGGTCCAGGTAAAGTTCGTCGCGATTCGGAGGTGGCCTACATTGTCGGCGAGCTTCATCGCGACCGGCTCTTTGGCTGCTAGAGCCTGGAAATCGTCGAAAGCCTTCTTGTTCTTGGCGTAGTCCGGAGCGGTCTTATCCGTCGGCTCCGTCACGACAAACGCGTTGCCACCCGCGTCGGAGGTTGAGGTCTTATCTCCGGTCGCAATGCCGGCAGGATCGGGTTGCGGTTCGTCCGCGCGGGCGATGATCACCGGGCCGACAAGCCACTGTGTCAGCATCATCGCGAGGACTGCCTTTAGAAACCATTGTCTTGGACGCCTTGCAGAGACGCGAACCATCTAGAATCTCCTCCTACACTTGTTTGTGGCAGCGCCGGGTGCGCTGGAATCTGCTCGGAATGTGAAATCAGATCGCGTCGCGACCTCGTTCTCCGGTTCGGATGCGCATCACGTCGTCAAGCGAACTCACGAAAATCTTTCCGTCGCCGATTTTTCCCGTGCGTGCATTGTCGGCGATCGCTTTGACGACCGACTCTACTAGGTCATCCACGACAACGACGGTGATGAATAGCTTTGGAAGGAAGTCCACCGTGTACTCGGTACCACGGTACATCTCCGTGTGGCCCTTCTGACGGCCGAAACCTTTGGCCTCTGACACCGTAAGGCCGGTAACTCCCGCGGCATGCAGAGCATCCTTCACCTCGTCGAGCTTCGCTGGTTTAATTATCGCCTCAACCCTCTTCATGCTTCGGTGCTCTCCTTTTTTGAAATAATCGGCCTGCTCTAGAACCAGTCCCTTTGGTCGAGTTTAAAATTACTTTAGATGGAAGTCGCAAGGCCACGAGCAATTATCGTGCTAGAATCCGCACGCCTAACCGTTCATTCTGCAATGGAGCCGAAATCTCCCGGCCACCTCAAGAAAACATTTGTGCGCTCATTTTTTCATCATCTGCTCACTATTCAGGCCGGTGGATTGGCAAAGTTCGACGAATCGCGTATTCGCTCTTGGAGAAACCGAGGGTTAGAATATTCCCTCGGACAATCGCGAGCCTCCTCGCGAGCTGGCGCTTTAAAGGCAGGGTTGTAAGGGCCCTTGCTCTCAAGCCTCGCGGGGGAGGACCTTCCTCCGGAGCGACGTGCTGAGTTGTTCGTCGAGCAAGCGCTGAACGACAGAATGTCGCGATTCTAAGGCTTTTCAAATACTTCCCGAGATGGACACGATCGAAATTCGGGTTTTGGAGCCAAATTCGGAGCATCGATTATTGCTCGAAGCGTCAAATCGCGCTGAGGCGTTCTCGAGCTCGAGTCCATCACAGCATGAAGCTGAAAACCCTCGGACTGGAGTATCACCTGAATGGCTGGCGCTTTGAACCGCTCAGCTGATGTCACCAGTCGATCTTGAAGACCTCACGAGCGCCGGTTGCCTTCTCGCGTGCTTGTAGCGGTCCAACGCGACAGTTAAAGACATCTCGAACGGTTGCTTCCTTTAAGTCCGTCGGCGTATTTGATTGACCTGCGCATCGGAGGGTAATGGATAAGATCACATTTTTTGGCTTGTTCGCGGTGACTGCAATGCTCGTGTGCTATGCCCTGGAGAATAGCAGCCCGTGGTTCGTTCTAGGGTTCGCGGGAGCTTGTGCATTGGGATCAGCCTACGGATTCCTTCAAGGGGCATGGCCGTTCGGACTGGTTGAGGCTGTGTGGTCGGTCGTCGCAGCGCAGCGCTGGCGCGAAGTGAATCGGAAAGCTTGTTCGACTCGTGGCATATTAGTCGAGAAGCGCTGACTTGCTTGGTCGCTCGCTCAGGAGGTCCGGCGGTTTACCGGCGCTGCGATCCTTTAAGCGCCGCCTGAAGAGCGGCCAGGCAGTGTCCTTGATACAGCCATATCGCGGGCGCGCATAATTTTGCCCTCGCGAAACTTTCCGCAGTGCTCAAAAAGCCTGAGTGACTTCACGCAAACCGGCTGAGTCAGAACACAGGGGCCGTCATCACGGCACAACTACAACCAGGGCATTCGCAAATGGTTTGGCTGCATCCGTGGCGTGAGCTGGCGCGGCTGGTCGGGATTGCCGCGGCAAGGTCTCATCGAGCTTTGGTTTCAATGCGTAATGTGCTCGCCGGCACGGCAACTATCAAGCAAGGATCAAGGACGACGTCGAAACAAGGCCGCCATGCGCTCGCGCCAGCCCGGGCGGGCCGGAGGCGGATCGGCCTTCGAGATGAGAATTGCCACGGTCAGGTTATCAGCGGTGCCCCGCTGGTTGGCAAGATCGACGAGCCGCCGGCAGGCTGCGGCAGCCTCGACGCCACGGATTATTTTCCCGAGTTCGTGGTCTTCGATCACGCTATAGAGGCCATCGCTGCACACCAGAAGCTGGTCGTCCTGTTCCAACGGCAGCGTGATTCGATCGACTGCCACTATTAGTTCGTGCCCCAGACATCGGCTTAGAGCGGAGCGCTCGGGATGATGGCGCGCTCTTGCCGCACTAATCAGGCCCATCCGCACGCGCTCCTGTACAACAGTATGATCCTTGGTGATCTGCCGCACTCTGCCGCGCCGAACGTGATAGATCCGGCAATCGCCAACGTGCGCGGCATACAAAACGCCGTCGCTGACGACCGCCGCGGTAAGTGTAGTGGCCATCCGGCGCAGTTCCGGCACAGTCAGCGCACGGTTATGAATTTCGATATTGGCCCGCTGGACGGCGCGATGAAGCCGTTTGGCCGGACCCCATCCGGCGGGACTTTCGCGGAAGGCACTCAAACTAACTTCGACCGCCTGCGCACTCGCAATCTCGCCCCCTTCATAGCCGCCGACACCGTCGGCGACCGCGAAAATCACACAGTTATCGCTCTCTGTGTGACTGCCGCAGGCGTCTTCATTGTTCTCGCGATTGGCGCCCACATCGCTCAGCAGGGCCAGGTCGAACGCCCGCGCAGCGCTGGCCGGAGCAGGGGAATCCATTAACGTGCCAGCGCCGCTAAACATCGCCGACTCACCCCGTTGATTGCGTCAGAGGATTTCATTTCACATTCGATAATCGTCCAGTCGAGCCGCTTAAAGAGAATGGCGGATCCGTTTCGCGACAGGATCCGCCTCTGGTTCAGATGCTTCGAAACCGGCGTTGCCGAACTCACTCCACCGACGCGATTATGCCGGCCTCTCCATCAGAACTGTCTCGCGGCCCTTACGGCGCGAGTTGTGGGTGAAATAGATCGCGCCATAGACTGCCCAAATCACCGAAAACGCCACTGCCAGGAGCGGCTCCTCGGCGCTACCGAGGCCTTCCAGCGGGCCAATAATGTAGAAGGCGAGACAGGCGAAATTCGCTACGGCACCGAAGATCGGCACGACCATGTGCTTGAAGCTGCTGAACTCGTGATGCTCGCAGAAGGCGACTATGCAGACGATATTGGTTAGTCCATAGAGCACAAACGTGCCGAAATTCGACAATAGCGTCACCAGCAACAATCCGTTAGGTAAAGACGACAAAGTTGCGTTTGAGCCGATTCCGAGCGCATACCCTATGTTGTGCGGCAGGGTCGCAATGGTTTTGTCGTCAGGTGCGGAGCCGCCACCAAAGAAGAGCAACGCGGCGAACGCACCCAGAACTGCCGAAATCGTCGCCAGCGTCCAAATTGCGCGATGCGGCGTCAAATTCGCACCGTCCAGCAGGCCGAAGTGTTCCGGAACTTCCTCGTCGCGACCCATCGCATATGTGACGCGTGCACCGGTGTTGATGCAGGCCAGTGTGGTGCCGATCAGCGCCAGAAAGACCGTGAAGGCTTCCACGAGCATGAAGGACTGGCCATGGCCGCCCAACATGGTATTGCCGACAATCGTCATCATGTCGCCGATTGGCGCGGCGGAGCCCTTCGCGTCATTAAGGCTGTAAGCGCTGTTCAGGAAATAGTTTGCCGCGAAATACTCAATTAAGTACATGAACAAGCACTGGATCGTGATCGACAGCAGAACGCCGCGCGGAATGTCTCTTTCGGATTTTTCGCCTCTCCGCCCAACGAAGTGACGGACTCGAACCCGACCAGCAGCAGGATGGCGACTGTTGCCTGCAGCACAGTCCAGCTTACTCCGTGCGGCACGACGACCGAGAGCGCGCTCGGGTGTGTAGGCGAATTCCCGGTCAGAGTGTAATGCAGAATTTTGTGAGTGCCGTCGAGAGCGAGGCCGGGTGACCCCTCTGGATGACCTAACCGATACGAGATAGCAAGCGCAGAGAAGAACAGCAGCGCAATAATCTGAATGATGTTAACCGCGAGATTGACGTTGGTCGAGCCTGTCACACCTTTAAACTCAATCCAGGCAACGAGATACGCGAAAACAACCGCAACCAGCGCCATGAACACGGGCCCTGGAATGCCTGGGTTCAAGGTGTTCGGTGCCAGATTGCCAATGATATAGCCAATCATCACGCCCATCGTCGCTACCATCACTCCCGGGTAGACCCAGTAATAAAGATGGGACGACCATCCGATGACGAATTTGGCGATACGAGAAACCCCAGTAGGCGTGAGTAGTGTTGAGAGATGCCTGCTCCGCGAACAACTAGGAACTGCCTGCGCCCGGGAAGAGTTTGGATAACTCGGCATACGATATCGCCATGGCGTAGGCGAGCAGCAGGGCAAAAACAATCCCGGCCCACATTGCCAGGGCCGACGGGAACACGTACCCAGCCTGGATGACGAACGTGATCCAGAGGAACGCGCCTGGGGCGATCAGCGCCATCGCGTTGACAATGACGCCGGTCAGACCAAGCGTCGGTTTCATCTTGGGTGCTTCAGAGGCGGCAGCCATTGGTTCTCCTTCAGCCCTGCGGAGCAGAGCCGTGACTCTCCCCGAATTTGGAGGCGCAATCCGGTCCGTTGCGGCAAGCAGGATGCCATTTTCAGAACGCTGCAAATATTGCGTGATGCAGCAATCGCATGCTCATCCATTAGGCATCCGCACATAGGTTGGTCATGCTTTGGTTTGGTTTTTGGTCATCATTTTGATGGGCTTTTGGTCATAGTTCCGCTTGATATGGCCAATAGAGACTTTGCGCCGAGGGTACAGTAGCGGAATCGCGCCGGGTGCCATCAGTCAGCCATGCCTGTCAAGGATGCGGGTGTGGATTTCGAGAAGATCGGGCACGACGCCCCCATCGCTCAGACCGGGAACTAAAGAAGGGTCCCTCTGAGCAAAGTCGTTAATTACTCGGGACAAAACAGCCCTCCGCCGGCTGTTCCCGAAGGTAGTACTAAGCTAAGGTACTACTGAGGTGATCGCGGCTCCTGTGTCGAGGGCATCGCAGTAATTAAGCTCGATCGGCACAGTAGAGCGGCAGCACCTGTGCTTTCCGCCGTTGCGCTGGTTTCGTGACTTGTAAATAAATGACGAACCGCAAGCGGAACTAGGCAGCGCCAACCCTACTGAGCAGCCGCCGTGCGCGAGCAGTGTGGCTATATCCGCTGCTTAGTCTTGTCCCAGTCGGACAGGAAGTTTTCGAGTCCGACATCGGTCAGCGGATGTTTGAGAATTTGCTTGATTACGTTAAATGGCAGCGTCGCGACATGAGCGCCGGCTTCGGCTGCGCGCAGCAGATGATTGGGTGAGCGGACTGAAGCCACCAGCACCTCAGTCGAGAAGGTGTAATTTCTGAACACCTTGAGGATTTGCTCTACGACTGTGAACCCGTCTTGCCCAATATCGTCAAGCCGTCCCACGAAAGGAGAAACATAGGCCGCCCCGCATTTGGCAGCCGCCAACGCCTGGAGCGGAGAAAAAATCAGCGTGACGTTGACTCGGATCGCGCGTGTGCAGAGCGCCCTGGCAGCCTTCAGACCTTCGATCGTCAGCGGGCACTTGACCACGATATTAGGGTGTAGGCGCGCGAGCTTCTGCCCCTCCTCAACCATCACCGCCGCATCGCGCGCTACTACTTCGGCGCTAACCGGACCGTCTACAATCTGACATAGTTCCCGCAGGACGTCGGCATACGGACGGCCGGTCTTCGCGATTAGACTGGGATTGGTAGTAACCCCATCCACCAAACCCCAATCGGATGCCTCGCGGACTTCGTTAACGTCAGCTGAATCGATGAAGAACTTCATCGGGTGAGTACCTCTCGCGTGGACGCGGGACGCAGCAGATCAGCTCGCGCCAGGGTTACCCTTTGGGGCGATTTGAGTCCGGCCAACAGCTCGGAAATGCTAACATTGAGTTCAGGGTGAATCAGAGCGGGCGCCAGCTCTGCCATCGGCGCCAGTACAAACCGCCGCTCATGGAGTCGCGGATGTGGCACCGTCAGCGGAGGCGTGTGGACAATTTCCTTATCATAGAAGAGCAAATCCAGATCAATTATCCGCGCCCGGTACTTACGAGGCGCCGCGGAGCGCTTGCGCTTAGTGCTCCGTTTGCGGCCCATCGCGCGTTCAATCGCGAGCAGCCGCCGCATCAGCACCTCCACCGGTATCTCGGTTTCGAGCTCGACGACACCATTCAGGAATACGCCTTCAATGTCGCCCACCGGCTCGGTTTCGTAAATCGAAGAATGACGGACAATACGCGTCTCCGGCAGTTGCCCGATGCGTTGAATCGCCTGCCGATAATTGGCGGGCCTGTCGCCTAGATTAGTTCCTAATCCAATGAAAGCCCGATGGGGCATCCTCGATGCTACATCCGAAGCGCTTTAATTCGTTCCACCGCCTCTTGCAATCGTTCGCTCGGCACCGTCAGCGAAAAGCGAACGTAGCCCTCACCGCTTTTTCCAAATCCCGAGCCGGGCGTGATTACGACACCGGTTTCCTTCAGAACGCGTTCGGTAAACGAGGCCGAGGTATAGCCCTTGGGCACGCTGGCCCAGATGTAGAAAGTCGCGCGCGGCACTTCGCAGACCAAGCCGATCGCGCGCAGTGCTTCGACCATTAGGTCGCGCCGTTGTTGATAAATGGCACAATACCGGTGTAAATAGCCGTCGCCACCGGTTAGCCCGGTGATGGCAGCTTCCTGAACTGCCTGGAACACGCCCGAATCGACGTTGGTTTTTACCGTGCCTAGTGCGCCGATCAATTGCGCATTGCCGACCGCGAATCCCACCCGCCATCCGGTCATCGAGTAGGTTTTCGATAGCGAGTGAAACTCGACCGCGCACTCACGCGCGCCATCGATTTCGAGCACGCTGGGTGCACGATAACCATCGAACGCAATTTCCGAGTACGCAATATCGTGGGCGAGAACAATGTTGTTATCGAGGCAGAATTTTACCGCGCGACGGAAAAACGCGGAATCTGCCGTCGCCGCGGTCGGATTATTTGGGTAGTTGAGCCACATCAGCTTCGCGCGCCGCGCGATTTCGGCAGGAATTGCGCCAAAATCCGGAAGGAACGCATTTTCTTTGCGAAGTGGCATGAAGTAGGGCTCACCGCCGTTGAACACGCACCCTGAGAAGTATACGGGATAGCCCGGGTCAGGGATAAGTACGATGTCGCCGGGATCGACCATGGCGACCGGGAAATTCGCGATTCCCTCCTTGGAGCCGATAAGCGCGCAAGCTTCCTTTTGAGGGTCGAGCACTACGTCGAATCGCGACTTGTACCAGCCACAGGCGGCCTCGCGAAAGCGGTCGAGGCCCTGATAATCGGGATAGCGGTGATTGAGCGGTAACTGGGCTGCCTTTTTACATGCCTCCACTATATGTGCCGGCGTGGGTAAATCGGGATCGCCGATTCCCAAGCTAATGACGTCCACACCCTTTTGCTGAACCTCACGTTTAAGCCGGTCCAATTCGGCAAAAAGGTAAGGCGGCAGGAGACTTAATCGCGATGCGACCCTAATCTGCACCTGATACGAGTTCTCCACAGCTCGAAGATGTTGAAGTAATTAACATACTTTGGATCGCTCCGAAACGGCCCCGGCGAGTCAAGGTGGGCATCCCGGGAAGCAGGTTATCAACCTGTCGATTGTCACAATTTTCCAGCTTCAGCGCCGGGCGCCGCCGAACTTGGGCAGATTCAAATCTCGCCCTTCACTGCTTCGCCAGACTGTGCTGAGTGCCGAAGCCCCTTTTGGGGCAGGGGTTGACGGTGCGCGCCGCGGACACACAATCGATCATTATCTCTCCTTGCGGAACGACCATTCGGATGTTAGTAATTCTTCCGTTTGTTTACCGGCAGGGAGAGTCGCGGCGGAGCTGACGGCACGGGCGAAGTCGCAGGGGAAGTAGAAGGATGAGGAGGCTCCAGCGTTGGCATCGCGAACCGCGACGGGAGCAATTCACGGAGCTTGGCGCTGACTGCCTGTGATTCGTCCGCCGGCGGGGCTTGAATCTGTTTTGACCGGTGCTGCACGTGGCTGTTACTTCTGCCCGGGTTTGACGCTGGAGGCGCGCACGCTGCGAAGCCTGCGTTGGGAGACGATGGGCCCGACCAACCAGAGGCATGACCTGAAGAAGCGATGAACCGCTTACTCATCCCTATCGCGTTGCTCTTGTTTGCGAGCGGCGTCATCACCGTCGCCTTTTCGCAGCGGCCGTGGGCCCCGCGTTCCGATATCGCCCAGCCGATCCCTTTCAGCCATCGTGTGCATGCCGGCATCAACAAAATCCCTTGCCAGTACTGCCATGAGTATGCGCGGGTGTCGGCGATGTCGGGAGTCCCTCCGGTTGAGCGATGTGTCGGCTGCCACGGCAGCGCTTTGCTCGGCGGGATTCAGCCTATTACTCGGGCTTGGACCGACAGCCATCAGCCGCCGTTTGAGATTCGTTGGAATCGGGTCTACGCGTTGCCTGACTTCGTGAAATTCGTGCACAAGCCTCATATCTGGGCGGGTGTTGCTTGCCAGGAATGCCATGGCCCGGTCGAAACCATGGACCGCGTCGTGCCAGTCTACGAAATCAACATGGGTTTCTGCATTGATTGCCACGTCAAGCGCGGCGCCACCCAGGAATGTTTTGTCTGCCATCACTGAGTGAGGGATCCAATGTCAGAGGGGCTATCCAGGCGGTCATTCCTGAAGCTCGCTGCTACAGCCGGAGCGGCAGCCGCGATTCCGGGCTGCGAACCCGCTGCTCGAAAAATAATTCCTTATGTGGTGCCGGACGAAAACGTCATCCCGGGCGTTCCAACCTTCTATGCGACCACTTGTAACGAATGTCCGGCCGGATGCGGCATTATCGCCAAAGTGCGTGAAGGCCGCGTAATCAAACTCGAAGGCAATCCGGCCGACCCGATAAGTCAGGGCTCGATTTGCGCTCGCGGCCAAGCCGCCTTGCAGGGTTTGTACAATCCTGACCGACTTGCCAAACCAATGATTCGCGCGGCCGACGGTTCATTGCGAGAAGTTTCCTGGGACGAAGCCACCACGCAACTTGACCATCGCTTGCAGCGCGCGGCCAAATCCGGCAAAAACCGGGTCGCCTTTATCGGCTCGTCCAACGGACCATCGCTCGACAATATCACCGCGCGCTGGATGAAAGCGTGGGGCTCCAGCCGGGTCATATTCTGGGAGCGTATCGGTGAGGAGCCTGCTCGTGCCGCGGCCCAGGCATGTTTTGGACGACGGGATCTTCCCGTTTATCGGCTCGAGCGGGCCGAGGCAATCATTTCCTTCGGAGCCGATTTCCTTGAAACCTGGGGTTCGCCGGTCGAATATTCTCGACAATACGCGGAATTCCGTATGCCGAAAATGCGCAATGGCGCCCTCTCGTTCGGCAAATTCGCATATATCAGCCCCCGTCTGGGTACCACTGGAGCGAAAGCAGACCATTGGGTACATGCCCATCCAGGCACCGAGGGCGTGGTGGCGATGGGTGTGCTTAACGCAGTCGTTAACCAGGGATGGGTTGCTCAGGGGGCTGGCGTCGACACAGGTGCGCTGAAGGATTTCGTTGCTGCATACGACCCCCATACCGTGAGCGAGGCAACTGGCGCTTCGGTCGAAATGATTACCAGGCTGGCCTCTTGGCTGGGCCAGACCGACGGTGCGGTGGCGCTGGCGGGAGGCGAGGATCCCCAAACCTACATCGCCGCCTACGTGCTGAACGCGATTACCGGCAATCTCGGCCGTACGATGGGTTTCCTTAAAGACTCGCCGGCTGAAACGCTGACCACGCCACAAAATGCCGCTTCAGTGATCCAGGCGATCCACAATGGGGATGTGGATGTTGTCGTGGTGGCAGGCGGCGCCAATCCTGTCTACTCGATGCCAATGTCATGGAACGCCGGGGCCGCGCTCAAGCGAGCGCCGTTTGTTGCATGGCTGGGGGAAGTTCCGGATGAGAGCGCTGAAGCCGCCCATCTTTTGCTGCCGACTCATCATCCCCTGGAGACTTGGCGTGATAGTCAGCCGCGGGCGGGTGCGTATGGACTCGGCCAACCGGTGATGCAGCCGGTTTTTGCCAGCCGTCCCCTCCATGACATCCTGATCGAATCGGCCCACCTGGCGGCTGGTGCCGCAGGGCAAAGTATCCCATGGGAGAATGCAGCGGATGCGGTAAATTCAGCCTGGCAGCAACTGCAGAGCAAAATCGCGGCCGACACCAATGCCACCGAGTTCTGGAGTCAGGCGCTCCGCACAGGCGGTGCCTTTTTGGAGGCAAAACCGGCTGACGTCAAGCTCGACCGGGCGGTGCTGCGGCATAAGATCCCGTTCAAAACCACTGGACCAGGAAGCCTCACTCTTACCGCTTTTCCGCATATTTTCCTCTATGACGGGCGCGGTGCTGACAAACCATGGCTGCAGGAGATGCCGGAACCGGTATCGCAGATTGTCTGGGATAGTTGGGTTGAGATGCATCCCCGGACCGCGGCCAAGCTGGGCTTGAAGCAAGACTACAAGAGCACATACCTGTTCGCTGGCATAGATGTAATCGAGGTCTCGACTCCTAACGGCACTTTCGAGGCGGCCGTCCATATTACCCCGATGGTGATGCCGGGTGTTCTGGCGACGCCGATCGGACAAGGCCATTCGGCGTACGGCCGCTATGCCAAAAATCGCGGGGTGAATCTCTGGTCGTTTCTGCCTGAGGACGCCCGCATGGTCGCGGTCCAGGTGCGGACGACTGACAAACGCCACATGTTGGTCACGCCACTGGGAAACAGTGACATGATGGGCCGCTCGATCATCGAAGCGATGAGCCTGGAAGAACTCGCGAACGGCAAGCAACCCGAAATCGCGCGCGAATCGGCGAAAGAAATGCCCCAACCCCCGTATGAGATGTACGATCCGATTCCGTACCCGGGCCATAAATGGGGCATGACTATCGACGTCAATGCCTGCACCGGATGCAGCGCGTGCGTGGCAGCCTGCTACGCGGAGAACAATCTCGCAATTGTCGGCAAGGAACGGGTCCATGAGGGCCACATAATGTCGTGGCTGCGCATCGAGACCTTCGTTCCATCACCAAGCGAAGCTGGCACGGCGCCCAATCTTTATATGGCGCCCATCCTATGTCAGCACTGTGATCACGCTCCATGCGAGCCGGTCTGCCCGGTGTTTGCGTCGGTCCATACGCGCGAAGGCCTCAACGCACAGATCTACAATCGTTGCATCGGCACCCGGTTTTGCGAAAACAACTGCCCTTACAAGGTTCGCCGGTTCAACTGGTTTGCGCCCGAATGGCCCGAGCCCATGAATTTACAGCTCAATCCGGACGTGACCGTACGCGGTGCCGGGGTGATGGAGAAGTGCACGTTCTGCATCCAGCGCATCACCGCGGCTGAGATCGACGCACGCACGGAGGAACGTGAACTCAAGGATGGCGAAGTCATCACCGCGTGCGCCCAAGCCTGTCCCACGCGAGCGATTACCTTCGGTGACCTCAATGACCCTGGCAGTGCAATGGTGAGGCGTCGGGCCGACAATAAGGGCCGTATTTACACTATGCTTCCGGAGCTTAACGCCCTACCTCAAGTCACTTATTTGCGCTCGCTCTATCGAACTACGGAGAAATCCTAATGGCAGCGGCCGTCGAGACCAACCTGCAGCCCCGTTACATTGATGTCGACCGCCAGGTCCAGCGCGCCATGGCCCCAGGCGGATTGACGTACTGGCTGTGGGTGCTGTTTTGCGCTTTTCTGACGGCACTTGGCATTGGCTTCTGGACCAACCAGGTTTACAAGGGTCTCGGCGTAACCGGCCTGACTGAGCCCACGATGTGGGCTCCCTACATTACTAATTTCGTGTTCTGGGTGGGAATCGCGCACTCGGGAACACTGATTTCGGCGATTCTTTTTCTGTTCCGCGTGCGCTGGCGCACGGCCATTTATCGCTGCGCCGAAACCATGACGGTCTTTGCAGTTGCGACCGCGGGCCTCTTCCCGCTGATTCACTTGGGCCGTTTGTGGTTCTTCTATTTCGTCGTCCCATATCCCAACGAGCGTTACCTACAACCTGATTTCCGCTCGCCACTGGTGTGGGACTTCTTCGCCATCGGTACCTATCTGACGATCAGCACGGTTTTCCTGTTTACCGGCTTGATTCCGGATTGTGCCAACGCGCGCGAGTTCGCAACCGGCTGGCGCAAGACGCTCTACAGTATATTTTCTTTCGGATGGCAGGGGACCGACCGCCAATGGCGCAACTTTCAAATGGTCTATCTGCTACTCGCCGGCTTCGCGACGCCGCTCGTGCTGTCTGTGCACAGCGTAGTGTCATGGGATTTTGCGATGACCCAGCTACCGGGATGGCACAGCACGATTTTCGCTCCTTATTTCGTCGCGGGAGCAATCTTTTCCGGGTGCGGGCTGGTGCTGACCTTGATTATCCCGATCCGTAAGTTTTGGCGGCTGCAAGAGATGGTGACTATCTGGCACCTGGATAACCTGTCCAAGATCGTTCTGTTCACTTCCTTGATCATAACTTACTCTTACTGTGTTGAGTCCTTCATGGTGTGGTACTCGCAGGACTCGCTGGAAATGACTACTTTCCATCAGCGTTATTTCGGGCCGCAGGGTTACTTATTCTGGATTATGGTGGCGTGCAACTGCGTTATTCCACTGCTGCTGTTCAGCCCCCGGGTGCGCACTAATACAGTCTGGTTATTCATCATCTCTATTTTCGTGAACATCGGAATGTGGCTCGAGCGCTTCGTGATAATCGCCGGGTCGCTCGCTACCAATACGATGCCGTCGCAGTGGCGCTTCTACACTCCACAGGTGACGGAGGTGGTAATTACGGTCGCCAGCTTCGGCTGGTTCCTGATGAACTTTTCACTGTTCGCGAAGTTCATGCCGATCGTATCAATGACCGAAATGAAGGAAGGAATAAGTTGGTTGCGGCAAGCCGTCCGCACCAGCTACCCATATCGGAAAGCAGCATGAGCGACGTCGCGGTAATCTCAACCTTCCACAGCGACGAGGAGTGCGCGCAGGGAATTCTGGCGCTGCACGATGCGCGCATCCATGAATTCCGCGCCTTTTTTCCGTTCCCCAGCGAAAAAATCATGGAGGCGGTTGATCATGTGCGAGCATGGGGCCGCAGCCCGGTACGCTACTGGCAGCTCTTCGGGGGGATTACCGGCGTGCTTACCGCAATTGCAATTACCTTCGGCACTTCATGGGAATGGAACCTGAACGTGGGTGGCAGGCCGATTATCTCGGTACCACCATACATCATCATAATGTTTGAATTGCTGATCCTCATCGGCGGGCTCTCCGGGTTGACCGGCTTTTTCGTGCATAACCGGATGCCGGTGTTCGACCTGTTCCCCGGCTATCGTTCGCGCTTCTCAGAGGACAAATTCGGCCTGGTCGTGCAGTGCGAAGAGAGCGCGGCAGCCAAAGTCGAATCGGTTTTGCGTGATGCTGGCGCTGAAGACATTACCCGAGAAATTTTGGAAGCAGCCACCGGGCATCACTGAGAAGCGGGCGCGAAGACAAACTGGACAGCCCGCATGGAAAATCAAATGAGTTCTCACCAACCGGCTTCGCTTGGGGCAGCGGCGCTTCGGCCCTTGCGCGAATCGATGCAGCTTAATTGGGCACCGCTGAACACGCTCGGGCTGGTCCTATCCGTGATCGGCATAGCCGGCTTTGTCATTGCTTTGATACTCGGCCGCAGCCAGCGCGTTTGGGAGATATGGCTGGTTAATTTCCTTTTTTTCAACGGTGTTGCACAGGGTGGCGTTGTTTGTTCGGCGTCCTTTTATCTGACCCAGGCGCGATGGGCCGGCACGACCCATTACCGCATGGCTGAAGCATTCAGTCTGTATCTGGTGGTCGGATTCGTCCTGTTCTGGGGTGTTTTTATCGGCCGAATTTCAATTTTTCCTTGGATTCTTCATCCATCGCCCAAGCAGCAGCTCTGGCTTAACGTGCCATTTCTGTTCGCGCGCGATGGGATTGCCTTGCTGGTCATGACCATTATCAGTGTCTGGTTCGTCTCATTGTCCCGCGGCCCCGAGGCTCGTTCGTGGGCCGGCCGATTCGACGAAATCGACATGCCGCCAGTAGCGATTCGGCGGCTCGCACCGGTTGTGGCGATCCTTTACTGCGCGATCTATTCGCTGGTTGCGTTTGATCTGATCATGTCGCTATCACCGAAATGGCACAGCACACTGTTCGGGTGGTGGTATTTCGCGACCGATTTCTGGAGCGCGACGGCCGCGATGGGGCTGATGGCAGTTATGTTCCGGCGTGCCTTCGGCCCCAACACGACCGCATCGGCCCCTGGAGTTCTCCACGATATCGGCAAGATGATATTTGCGTTTTCTATCTTCTGGATCTACACCGGGTTCGCGCAGTATTTGGTGATCTGGTACGGCGATATTCCAACCGAAACGTTCTTTATCGTGCAGCGCTTCTGGCATCATCCATGGACACTTTTATCCTGGTCCACCCCAGTTCTGATCTGGGTCATCCCGTTCCTGGTTTTGCTGGGGGTGCGGCCCAAGCGTACTCCGGGGATATTGGGAACAGTCTCACTGCTTGGTCTTATTGGGGTATGGATTCTGAACTTTATCCTGGTGGTGCCATCGCTCTCGCGGGATCGTCTGCCCCTCGGATGGGTTGAGCTGACGATCACCGCTGGCTTCCTGGGCATTTTCCTTCTTTGCGCAATTCCCGGCCTGAGGCGAGTGGCGGCCGCCGCGTTCGAGCCGGTATCTCCGGAGCTTCAGCCACGGATGGAGTAGGATTGATGACGCGACGTTCGTGGAAATCTACGCTTGCAAGTGTCCTCCCAGCGACCTTCGCACTGGCGGTTACCGGGTGTAAGGCACAGGCGAGATATCCGCTCGATACGCTGGCGCCCACCTCGGACCTGACCAGGAGCATTTACGACCTGTTCGTCGAGGTCTCTGTTCTGGATATTATCGTGCTGATTGTAGTGGTCGGGGCCTTGTTCCTGGGCATGCTGGTGTTTTCAACTCGCACCGGTAGTCGGCGGCAGCCCTCGGTCAAGCATTCTGACATGTACCTCGAAATGGCCTGGACGATAATCCCGGCGTTGATTCTGCTGGCTATCACCGTGCCGACGGTTCGCGTCATCATCCGGACGCAGCCATACACATGGCCCAAAGACACACTGCCGGTCGAAGTGATTGCTCATCAGTGGTGGTGGGAATTCCATTATCCGACTCTGGGGGTGGAAACCGCCGATGAGGTCCACATTCCTACTGGTCAGACGATTCACTTCGAGTTGTTTTCCAAGGACGTGATTCACAGCTTTTTCATGCCGCAAGTCGGGGGTAAGCGCGATGTCATTCCCGGGCAGGAGAACCAGATTACCCTGGTCGCTAATGTGCCCGGGGAATACTACGGGCAGTGCACCGAATTCTGCGGCGACTCGCACGCGAACATGCGGTTTCGCGTATTTGTACAGACTCCCGCCGATTTTCAGCAGTGGGTCAAGCATCAACTTGAACCGCCGGTGAAACCTTCTTCTGGTCCTGCCGCGGCCGGGGCGAAGATTTTTGCCAACGCGCCGTGCGCGATTTGCCATACGGTTAGAGGAGTGTCGGGATTCTCCAAGGAATACACCTATGGGTTCCGGGGGCCCGACCTGACGCACTTTGGCAGCCGCTCCACGCTGGCGGGTTCGATAATGGACAACACGCCGCAAAACGTGGCGAGGTGGATTCGCAACCCCGATGAGGTCAAGCCCGGCGCCAACATGCCGACGCTGGGGATCAGTGGCGGCGAAATGAACGAATTGGTGGCTTATCTGGAAAGCCTGAAATAGGACGCATCATGGCTGCGCAACCAAAACCCCTATACGTACGCGAACTCAACTATCTCGAAGGCGGCGGTATCTATGGTTGGTTGACTACAATCGACCACAAGCGCATCGCCGTGCTGTACGGCATCACGGCGCTGGTGATGCTGCTGTTCGGCGGAGTCGAGGCGCTGCTGGTGCGCACGCAATTGATGGTGCCGAATAACCATTTTCTGACCGCGCAGCAGTATAACCAATTCTTTACAATGCATGGTTTGACGATGATCTTCCTCGTCATCATGCCATTGGAGACCGGTTTTTTCGGCAATTTCCTGATTCCGCTGCAAATAGGCGCACGCGACGTCGCCTTTCCCCGGCTAAACGCGCTCAGTTACTGGGTGTTTCTGCTCGGTGCGATCACGATCAATCTCGGCTGGATTTGGGGCGCGCTGCCTAACGACGGTTGGTTTGGCTATGCCAATCTGACGGAGAAATTCTATTCACCCGGCATCAATATCGACTTCTACGACATCGGGCTCTTGATCCTGGGCGTGTCGTCGGTAATGAGTGCGTTGAACTTCTTCGTAACGATCATCAACATGCGCGCCCCCGGCATGACGTTCTTCCGCATGCCGATGTTCATCTGGTCGCTGCTGGTGACCACCATCCTGATCCTGCTGGCCTTTCCGGCTTTGACGGTGGGTCTGATCTTCCTCTTCATGGATCGCTATTTCGATACTCACTATTACCGGGTGATCGCGGGTGCGACGCCTATCCTGTGGCAGCACCTTTTCTGGATTTTCGGCCATCCGGAAGTTTACATAATGATTCTGCCGGCGTTCGGCCTGATCTCCGAAATCATTCCGGTATTTTCACATAAGCCGCTGTTCGGCTATCCAATGATGGCTTATTCGCTGATCCTGATCGCGTTTTTGTCATACGGCGTTTGGGGCCATCATATGTTCGCGACAGGGATGGGTCCGATTGCCGACAGCACCTTTGCCATCACCTCGATGCTGATCGCGATTCCCACCGGTATCAAGATTTTCTCGTGGATTGCCACGGTCTGGGGCGGCAGGTTGCAATTCTCGACCGCGTTTTTATTTGCAATTGCGTTTGTGCTCCAATTCACTATCGGCGGCCTCAGCGGAGTCATGCACGCCAGTCCGCCGATCGATCTCGAACAAACCGACAGCTACATCATCGTCGCCCATTTTCACTATGTGCTCGGGCTGGGTGCACTCTTCGCAGTCCTGGGTGCGCTGTACATGTATTGGCCCAAGATTACCGGGCGCATGCTTAGTGAAAAGCTGGGCAAATGGAATTTCTGGCTGGCGGTCTGGTCGTTTAATGCGACCTTCTTCCCGATGCATTTCCTGGGCGAGCTAGGCATGCCGCGGCGTATCTACACCTATGCGCCTCATATGGGGTGGGATTTTTGGAATTATTGGGAAACTATCAACGCCTATATTATTGCGCTCTCCTTCATCATCCTGGCTATAAACGTTTGGTGGAGTCTGCAATACGGTGAGCGCGCCGCCGCCGACCCGTGGGACGCGCGCACGCTCGAATGGTCAACCCCGACTCCGCCGCCGGTCTACAACTTCGCCGCGGTACCGACAGTTATGGCGCGCGACGCGTTCTGGGTGGCGAAGTACGGCAACGTCGAGGCGACCGGGCTGGAGCAATCCAATGTGGCTGCGACCGCGCCATCGCTGGTCGACGTGAGTAAGATCCATATCCCGGCGCCATCGCTCTACCCGGTGTTCATCGCCCTGGGGGTGTTCGGGATGGGCATTGGGATGCTGGTCGAGTGGTACCGGGTAGTGCTGATGGGCGCGGCGCTGTTGGCGATTTCAGTCATCTCGATGACATTCGAATATCCAAGTTGGGGCCGCGAGGATCCGCATGCGGTAGCGGAAAGCTTCCTTTCCCTCGACAGCCGCAAGGTCGGAATCTGGAGCTTTATCGGCTCGGAATGCGTGTTCTTCGCAAGCCTTATTTCGACTTACATGGTTTACAAGGCGCGCAGTACGGGTCCCTTTGACGCTGATATCTTGAATATCCCATTGACCTCGTTCAGCACCTTCGTGCTGCTGATGTCGAGCTTGTTGATGGTATTAGCGCTGGCCGGTTACCAGCGTAATGACAAGTTCTGGGGCACGTTCTGGCTGATTGGAACTGCAATCTTTGGTTGTATCTTCCTCGGCGGGCAGGTTTACGAATTTGGCGATTTCTGGTTGAACGAAGGAATGCTGTTCAACAGCAATCTCTTCAGCCAGTGCTTCTACACACTGGTCGGTTTTCACGGTTTCCACGTATTTATTGGGGTATGCTGGCTGGTGACGCTTGCCGTTGCCGGAATGCTCGGGAAAATCGATACCAAGCGATCGTTAGCGGTTGAGATCGGGGGTTTGTACTGGCACTTCGTCGATATTGTATGGGTCGTGATCTTCACGCTGGTATACCTGATGAGGACAATTAAACACGCATGAACGAGCACGCTGTCGAACACGCAGTCGGACGCGCGCACGCGGTCGAGGAGCATCATCCGCAGGCACCCACGTACATCGTGGTTGCGATCATCCTGACGATTCTTACCGCATTTGAAATCGGCGTCTTTTACGCACCCTCCCTGCAGGTGATTCTGGTGCCGCTGCTGATCATTTTGGCGATCCTCAAGTTCATCCTGGTCGCAGCGTTCTACATGCACCTGCACTTCGATAGCCGGGTTTTTTCTGCCCTGTTCATCTTCCCCCTGGGACTGGCGGCTCTGATCGTTCTTTCGTTGATGCTTCTGTTCTTCTACCTCGGCGAGCATCTCGCGCTCTGACTGTCCATCAATTGTTCAATGTGGCAAGCTGACCCATCGACGCTGATTGCTTTGCTCGTACTAGCGGGTATGTACGTTGGCGCCTCGTTCAAACTCGCTCAACGCCCGACCGCGCGCCAGGGTGTTGCCTTCGTCGCCGCCCTGTTGACGATTTTCATAGCGGTCACGGGGCCGCTCGATGAACTAACGAAGGAGCGTTCGTTTGCGGTCTATATATTCCAGCAGATGCTGCTGGTGTTCGTGGCCCCACCGCTGTTGTTGTTCGGACTTCCCGCATGGATGCTGCGGCCGGTGATGCTGAATCGTTTCCTAGAGCCCATCGCGCGCGTGATTACGCGGCCAATCTTCGCGTTTCTACTGTTCGCCGCGGTTTTTACCCTGATTCACTACCCTATGGTCTGCGACCGCGTCTGCCATGTGCACCCGTTCTATGGCAATCTGCACGCACTGCTCCTGTTCGTGGGCAGTTTGCTATGGTGGCCGTTGCTGAGCCCATTGCCGGAATATCCGCGCATGACGTATCCGATGCAGATCATGTATCTGTTTCTGCTGATGATCCCAATGACCGCGGTGGCGGCGCCGATCACGCTCGCGAGTTCAGTTCTATACATGTTCTACATGGGTGGCACGCATCCGTTCGGGCTCACGCCGATGGCCGACCAGGTGCTGGGTGGGCTGATCATGTGGGTAGGGCAGGGCGTCTACATCATGTTCGTCTTCACCGCGATTTTTTACCGCTGGTCCCGTTGGGACGATCAGGAAGAACCACCCCTCAACCGCGAGCCAATTCCGGGATTTCAGCCAGTCGCAACCCATCATTAGTAGGAAGACCACGTGACCATGATAACCGAGCGCCGTCCATCCATTGGCTAATCGCGCCTGACACAGAAACAACTACTCCTCGAGATTGCGTGGACAGATATTCAGCACAAGTGAATACCTGAAGCGTCCTTCGGCCGCGAAACAAATAAGGGGGCCGGGCATGCCCGGCCCCCCATCGTCCCCGCCGCCACCACCGCTCCACCACCGAACTTGCTCGAGCCGACTTCTCATTCAATTGAAAAGCGGCTCCGGAGAAACTCTCCCTCGAACTAGCGGGCCGCCTCACACTCGGGTTTCATCCACCTCAATCGCCCCCTCCGCCACCACCGCCCTTCCGGTGGAACATGCTGGAAGGTTGTCCCACCTGACAGACCAAAAGACAGTCCCGCTTATAACCTCCACCGCTCCCGCCTCGCGTTTCTCCGAAGCCCTGACTTGCACCCGCACCCCACCACCTCTTCCGCTACCCTCGTCGAACCACAAACTGATCCGATGTCCTGCAAGAACAAGCAGTTTCAAGCCCGTTTCAAATCAACGTTGACGATGAAAAGCTGCAGCAAGCGCACCACACGCAGTACTTGCGTCAGCCCTCGAAATACTACTGATGTGCCATTCGGCCATGCCCCCGGTTGACCATGCAGCATTCTCGAACCAGAACGCGATCCCGCATTGCACACATTTCAAACTCATCTCGAATGGCACATCACTGACTGATGTGAGCACGGCGCCATTCTTCAAATTGTGACCGCCGCCTCGCAATGTATGAAAATCACTCGATTCGACCAGCCGCTGCCGTGCTTCGGCAAATTCCTGTTCCCACTCGCCAGTGTCCATGCCCCCTCCTCTTCACCAGCACTAAGGTACCCATGTAACGACGCTGAACAGCGCCCTTACCCCTTTGAGCTTGCGCACCTCCAAACGGCGCTATGCGCCGAATAGGGCAGACTGGTAGCTCGACTTCGCTAGTACGCCTCTCCCGCGACTAAGCGAGCCAGCGGCAAAAGGATTAACTGGTGTGTAGCTACTCACGAGCAGCCACTGGTGGTGCCGCAATTAAGGCACTTGTAGCAAGTGCCATTGCGCACCATGATGCACCCGCAATCGGGACACGGTGGCGCATCGGCCTGGTTGATAAAGCTCTGACGTGTACCCGCGTCCCGACCGTTGGCAAGATCGAACGAAGGCGCTGGCCGCAGCAGCGTCAGCTTGTTTTCGCCGCTTTCTCGTTCGGGCGCGCTGGAAGCAGGTGTTGTCCCCGGAAATGAATATGCTTGAGAGTAAGCAATTACCCCAACTTCGTGGCGAGCCTGCTCGTCGAGAAATTTTGAAGCGAGCCATCGAAACAAGTAATCGACTATGGATTTGGCATAGGGGATTTGCGGATTCTTGCTGAAGCCGGACGGTTCGAAGCGCATATGCGCGAACTTGTCGACCAGGAATTGCAGTGGCACCCCATATTGCAGCGCGTAGGAAATAGCGGTCGCAAACGAATCCATCAGCCCGGAAATAGTCGAGCCCTGCTTCGACATCGAAACGAAGATTTCGCCTGGATTACCGTCCTCGTACATGCCGACCGTGATATAACCCTCATGACCAGCGATATCGAACTTGTGCGTGATTGAGCGGCGCTCGTCTGGCAGTTTTCGACGATGTGGACGGAACTCGTCAGTGGAACTGTCAGCGGCCTCCCGGCGCTCAGCCAGAACCAACTGCTGACTGCTGACCGCTGACGCGTCTGGTTTGCCAAGATTGAGCGGCTGCGTCCGCTTCGAGCCGTCGCGGTAAATCGCGATAGCCTTGAGCCCCAGTTTCCAGCCAGTGACGTAGGCTTCGGCCACTTCGTCCACGGTGGCCTCGGCTGGCAGATTGATCGTCTTGGAAATCGCTCCCGAGAGGAACGGTTGCACTGCCGCCATCATTTTCAGATGACCCAGATAGTGAATTGTGCGCGAGCCGGCACGCGGCTTGAACGCACAGTCGAACACAGGCAGGTGCGCATCCGTCAGAGCCGGGGCGCCTTCTATAGTCTCGTGCTCGTCGAGGTATTCGACGATTTCCTGGATTTCACGCGAGTCGTAGCCGAGGCGTTTGAGTGCGCGTGGCACGGTTTGGTTGACGATCTTGAACATGCCGCCGCCAACCAGCTTCTTGTATTTGATTAGCGCGATGTCAGGCTCGATGCCGGTCGTGTCGCAATCCATCATGAATGCGATCGTGCCGGTCGGCGCGAGCACGGTTGCTTGCGAATTGCGGAAGCCGGCACTTTGTCCCAGCCGCAACGCTTCTTCCCAGGAGTCGCGAGCGGCGCGCAATAGCTCGAGCGGCACGTGCGCCGAATTCAGCTCGCGCGTACAGATGCGATGCCGTTCGATCACTTTGAGCATCGGCTCGCGATTAGGCGCATAACCTTCGAAAGGCGCCAGTGCATCCGCGATGCGTGCCGATTGCAGGTACGCCTCGCCGGTCATCAACGCCGTGATAGCGCCAGCATAACTGCGGCCCTGATCCGAATCGTAGGCCAATCCGAGTGCCATCAGCGCGGCGCCCAGATTTGCGTAGCCGAGTCCGAGTTCGCGGAAATCATGGGCATTACGCGCGATCTCGTCGTTGGGGTACGAGGAATTGTCAACCAGAATATCCTGTGCCGTGATCATCACGTCGACCGCGTGACGAAAGGCCCTAACGTCGAATTCGCCGCGCTCATCGAGAAATCTGAGCAGGTTCAGCGAGGCGAGATTGCAGGCCGAATTATCCAGGTGCATGTACTCGCTGCACGGGTTCGAGGCGGTAATGCGGCCTGAGCTCGGGCAGGTATGCCACGAATTGATTGTCGTATCGAACTGCATTCCAGGGTCGCCACAGGCCCATGCCGCCTCGGCGATCAGGTGGAGGAGTTCGCGCGCGTGGTACTCACCCGCGACTTCGCCACTTTTCACGAAATGCGTATGCCAGCGGCCATCATCGAGTACCGCTCGCATGAACTCATCAGTCACGCGTACCGAGTTGTTGGCGTTCTGGAAAAATACAGATCCATACGCTTCACCGTCCAGTGACGGATCATAACCGGCCGCGATCAGCGCCCAAGCCTTCTTTTCCTCGTCCAGCTTGCACTTGATAAACTCGCCGATGTCGGGATGATCTGCGTTCAGAACGACCATCTTGGCTGCACGGCGGGTCTTACCCCCAGACTTGATCACGCCGGCGGACGCATCGGCCGCCTTCATGAACGATAACGGCCCAGACGCGGTGCCACCTGCGGAAAGCTTCTCGCGGCATGAGCGGAGGTCAGAAAGGTTTACACCCGACCCGGACCCGCCTTTGAAAATCATCCCTTCATTTCGGTACCAGCTAAGGATCGATTCCATGTTGTCCTCGACCTTGAGGATGAAGCAGGCCGAGCACTGGGGACGCGGCTCGATGCCGACGTTGAAATAAACCGGGCTGTTGAACGAGGCCATCTGATGAACCAGCAGGTACATCAGTTCGGCCTTGAAGCTGTGGTGGTCGGCGTCGGTGGCGAAATAATGCTGCTTTTCGCCCCACGTCGATATGGTGTCGACCACGCGGCAAACGAGTTGACGCACGGAGCTCTCACGCTGATAGGTGTTCAGTGCACCGCGAAAATACTTGGAGACAACGACGTTGGTGGCGGTCTGCGACCATTCGCACGGCACTTCAACATTTGGCTGTCCGAAAACGACGCGGCCATCTTCGCCAGCAATAACGGCGGAGCGCAGTTCCCAATCAACCTCGGACATCGGATCAACACCAATGCGCGTAAAAAAGCGAGCGATGGCGATGCCGTGGCGCCGGGAGGCGCTTTCAGGCTGGCGAACTTCCGGTTTTTCCATGCTCTGCGTCATTTTTCCGATCACCCCCGCCTCACGTCTCCCACCAAGTTCATGCGAGTCAGGATACCAATTCTAGCTCTAGTAGCCTTTTCGCCATTGCTTCTACCGAAACACCAAATCTTTCGTTCAGTGATTCGAAAATCCTCCCCTCAAAGCTTTCGGCACGTGCTATTAGCATCGCGCGATGAATCTGGGGCATTCTGGAAAGTTGCGTTGCACTCAGCTTTTGGCGCGTTGCAATGCTCAAGTGGTATGCCAGAAAGTCACGTGGAAGAGTTGTATCCAACCGGGCTCCGAACCGGGCCAACATTTCTTTTTCGGTGGTATCTACCGGCATCAACAGCTCTGCCGAAAACCTTTGTGCTTCAAGCTCCTGTTCGGGAACGTCAGGAATGGCGCGTCGGCCCAAAGCCGGAGAGTTCTGCTTCTTAGTGGCTCGTTGCCGGTGGTGGACAAGATCTGAATGTAAGAATAGGTGCGCGTACTCGTGCCCGATAGTGTAGCGCTGCTGATCGGGTGGAAGTCGTCTCTCGATGAAGATGGTCCGGCTAGTTCTGTCTAGTGCTCCACAAACCTGCATCTCTAGTTCTGCTTCGGGGCTGTCGATGCGGCTCAAGTCCTCAACAACTACGATTTGAACACCCAACGGTAGTGCTATTTTTTCTATCGGCAAGGGCGGAACTAAATTGGGCACAGGCCTTCCAGTTTCGCGCTCGAGCTGAGTTTTGAGCATGTGGTGGAAATCCTCCGCCTCTCGCCGGAGCGCGTCTAACCTGAGCTTCCCCGCGTATTCCGCTCTTATCTTTACGACTTGCCCCATGAAACTCTGCGGTTACTTCTTTGTCGTAAACATTACGTGAACAGGAACCCTTTTCGCGCTTGTCCGCACCGAAGCGAACCTTCTGACCTTCTTTCGTATCGAAACTGACTTTGGTCGATACTTTTCCGATTTTATGTGCGTCGAACTCAACCTTCTTCCGAGCCATCGTTAACGCCTTTCTGGTAGTGAGATATCTTCGGAACAAGCGGCGTTCTATAGTTTTCCAGGTCTTTCGCACTTCTTCTCTTCGAACCAGGCGAGTATTCGCAAAGCCGGTGTGACTCGCTTGAGAGTAAAAATTTGTTGTAGCTGGAAGGAAATTTTGACCCGACTTCTGTAATCCGCGACACCACACACCACCTCCGGCTCGAATCCCATTGAGGCGGCGGGATCATTAGATTGTGACGACTCAGTACAGAATGAAGGCTCGCTCCTCCTAAATACCAACAGTCTGCGCAGAAGCGCGTTCTCCAGGCCATCACTACTTCGTCCGGCTGGGGTCCCGCCTCTTTCTGCAATTCGATAATGTAGTTGAGTTCTAAAGCGGCTCCGCACGCGTCACATGTCGCGTACCGCATGGACTCACTTCTGGGCTCCAACAGCTCACCCTTGATATCGCATTCACTTTTCGGCGCGTACTGACGAAGCGCTTTGTTAGGATCGGTCAGGTTTCTGCTGCTCGTCATCGGGCTGGTGAGGCTTCGGGCCTTTTCTTTCTGCGCCATTTATTCGCCTCCGCCCACTCTCCGATTCAACCCGCAACAAGGCTACAAGCCCTTACATTGTCAACGGGTGCCATTGTCACCCGCTTATGCTTCTTAGGAATATTGCGACTGGTCGAGTCTGTCAAGGCACGAACCCCAATATGTTGTGTATATAACTCTGTGCATAACCTATAGATTAGGTTGTGGATAGAAATTCATCAAATCTTCGCCTCCGCCCAAGCCGGTAATCCGCTCGAGCCGAAAACGCTCTAACCCGGCTAAGATATGCTTAGGTCGCTGTGCTGCTGGGTGCTGCCAGATGTGAGCCTTGAAGCTATCCTGAGAGATGCTATGGCTTCAAGATCGAGGTGTGGATAGTGCCTGTCTGAGCCTGTTTAAAAGCCTCACTTCTGTCCTTAATCTCAGGGTGGGACAGGCTTCCAGCCTGTCATCTGGAGGCCCCGATGGCGGCGAGGCAGCGGAAGTTCTTCCAGCAGATTGGCGGCACGATTCAGGAGATGCTCGCCAATCTCGATACTGGCGGCCATTTCGAACTGGTGCGGCTGATCCGCATATGGCCTGAGGCCGTCGGCGAGGCTATCGCGCGCAGGACGGAGGTAGGTTCGCTGAAGTTTCATACCGCGGTCGTTAGGGTTTCCACTGCGATGTGGATCCAGGAATTGAATCTGATGCGTCCGCAGATTCTTTCGCGGGTCAACGCGGCAATGCGCAATGACGCGGTCCGTGAAATTCGGTTCGTACAGGGGAAATTAAGCCGGCGTGAGCGGAAACATATGCGCACGATCGGGCGGGTAGCACGGCAGGCAATCCAATTGCCGGAATTGCAAAACCCGGAGCTTCGACGGGCATTTGAGAGTTTGATCGAAGCCTGGGGCCGCTCCCCACGTTAATCGACTCGAATTGTGCACTACCATCTGCTGAAACGCTGTAGCGTGCTGCGCGTACATCCTTACAGACTGCTGAAAAATGTCTGCCGATCCACTGATAAGACGGAGCGCAGCGCTGAAGGGGGCAATGATTCGCCCATCGATCCAATCGGGTGCTCTCCCGCCGGGGCAGCGATCACTGCATGTCCTCAACCGTCTTGCTTTCGGCCCACGTCCGGGAGACATCGATTACGTCAGGCAAATCGGCCTCGAAAACTGGATCGAGCACCAGCTCCATCCTGATTCGATTGCCGAGCCGGCCGCTCTCCAGCAGCGCATCGCTTCTCTGCAGACATTGCATATGACGCCGGAGGAGTTGTTCATCCGATATCAAGTGCCGCTACGGCAACTCGCGCCGGGCGATGACAAAAGGGCTGCGCGCCAAAGGTCTAAGATTATCCTGCGACAGGCTGTGCAGGGACGAATCATTCGCGCCCTCGAAGGACCGCGTCAATTGCAGGAGGTAATGACCGCTTTCTGGTTCAACCATTTCAATGTGTTCGCCGGCAAGGGACTCTGCCGTTTGTGGATCGGCTCCTTCGAGCAGGAGGCGATTCGACCATATGCGATGGGCCGCTTCCGCGAACTCCTTGGCGCTACGGCGAAGCATCCCGCGATGCTCTTCTACCTGGACAATTGGCAAAACACCGCGCCGCATTCACCGGGTGCGCGTGGCAAATTCGAAGGAATTAACGAGAACTATGCTCGCGAGTTGATGGAGTTGCACACCCTAGGCGTCAACGGCGGCTATTCGCAAGCCGACGTCATCGCACTCGCGCACATTTTGACCGGCTGGCGCTTCGTGCGCCGCAATGCCCCGAAAACGGTGAATCGGCCAGCTTTCGAAAGAGCTTCCGCTTTTGCCAGGGCGATGCGGGGCCTCCGCTTTCTATTTGGCCGAGCGCGTCAATCTTCGCGCCCGTGGAGGGGCGGCGGATTCGAGACTGGAAATGGATTCTATTTCGATCCGCGCCGCCATGATTTCAGTGCTCAGACTTTTCTCGGCCAGCCCATTCCCAGCGGCGGTCTCGACCAGGGGGAAGTTGCGTTGGATATCCTCGCCCGCAGCCCTGCGACAGCGAATCATATAAGTTTCCAGCTCGCGCAGTATTTCGTGGCCGACCAACCGCCCGCCGAGTTGGTGGAACGTATGACGCGCAGCTATCTGGCGACCGGCGGCAATCTCCGCGACGTGTTGCAGACCCTGTTTTTCAGTACTGAATTCTGGGAGCGGCGCCATTACGGGGTAAAATTCAAGACTCCGTATGAATTCGTCATTTCCGCTACGCGTGCCGTTGGAGTCCCGGTAGTGAACGTCCGCCCGCTCACAGGCGCCATGGCTTTACTCGGGATGCCGCTCTACGGCTGCCAGACACCAGACGGTTATAAGCAGACGCAGGAAGCGTGGCTCAGTCCCAACGCAATGATGATGCGGCTCAGCTTTGCCACCGCACTCGGCCGGGGCCATTTGCCGTTACAACATCCGATGGATGAGATCGCGCAGGATGAGAGCGGAAGGACGCCGGAGGCGATGCAGCCGGCGGTGATGCGAATGCCGCCGGCCGCCGTGAACGTATTCGCCGAGCCGGATTCGATGGCGCTCGCCGCGACCGTCGGTGACCTTCTTTCTTCCCCTACGTACGAGGCGGTTTGGGCGGCGCCACCTGGGTTACAGGCCCCGTTAATCCTCGGCAGTCCAGAGTTTATGATGCGTTAGCGCGCGCTGACCACAACTACCCTTGTCAGAGGACTCGCGAGCCGCTCGCTGAAAAATGCACGATCGACCAGACTCACGAAATTCTCAAATAATCGGGCGCCGCGAATTCATTCGCGCCGCTACGCTGGCCGCTTCGGGCGCTGTTATATTCGGGCCGCACGCGTGGGTGGCGCGGGCTTCGAGCGTGGTCAACAGCCGTAAACGCCTGGTGTTGGTTTTTCTGCGCGGTGCAGTGGACGGGCTGAACGTAGTGGTGCCGTATGACGACAGCAACTACTACGAAAATCGGCCGTCAATTGCGATTCCGCGTATCGGTGAAGGTGCGGTGCTCGATCTGGATGGCCACTTCGGCCTCAACCCGGCGTTGGCTTCGCTGATGCCGGCATGGAAGGAGGGCTTACTCGCCTTCGTGCATTCGTGCGGCTCGCCGGATCCGACCCGGTCGCACTTTGATGCGCAGGATTACATCGAGAGCGGTACCCCCGGGATTAGGACTACGCCCGACGGCTGGATGAATCGCACGCTGGCGGCGTTGCCCGGCAAGCATCAACCGACCGAGGCACTGAGCGTCGGCGCGGTGTTGCCGCGTATACTCTCGGGTTCGATGCCGGTCGCGAATGTTTCGGGACGCGGTGCAGCACGCCCGCTGCCGCTCGACAATCCGCGTATCGAGCGCGTCTTCGACCGTCTCTACAACGGTCGTGACCCCTTAAGCAAAGCGTACCAGGAAGGTCGCGCAGCACGTCAAAGATTGCTCGGCGAACTAAGACAGGACATGGCGGTGGCTGACAACGGAGCGCCTGGGCCCGAGGGGTTTCCGAACGATGCAGCTCGACTGGCCTGGTTAATCCAGCGCGATTCAAGCGTGCGGCTGGCTTTCATCTCTCTTGGCGGATGGGACACGCATGTCAATCAGGGATCAATCGGCGGGCAACTCGCGAATCATCTGAAACCGCTCGGCTATGGGCTGGCTGATTTCGCAAAAAGGCTCGGTTCCGCTTACGATGACACGGTGATTCTGGTGCTCTCGGAATTTGGCAGGACCGTCCGCGAGAACGGCAACGGCGGCACCGATCACGGCCATGGCAATGTCATGTGGATCATGGGTGGTCCCGTGCGTGGCGGCCGAGTCTATGGCAGATGGTCAGGCCTGTCGCCCGCTGATTTATACCAGGAACGCGATCTGGCAGTGACCACCGACTTTCGCGAACCAATTGTGCAGGTATTGCTCACCCACTTGGGTCTGTCTGCGATACAGATCCAGAAAATCTTTCCGCAGCGACTGACCTTCAGCGGCCATCTCAGCACCATCCTCAGGGGCTGATCGCTCTCTATCGGAGCTTTCTCTATGAGCGACTTGACCAAACGCCTCGGCCGCGAAGACTTCCGGTCTTTAACGGTAATCCGAAGAAGGTCGCCCGACTTGACGTAGCCACCTCAATTTGGCGCTCTGAAATTTCGGCGGCGCAATTTTGGCCGTATTTCATTCGCTGCCATTCCGCGCGTTGCGCTGCGGAGTCTGCGCCAACAACAGTTGCAGCGCCTGCCCGAGATCCAACTGACTGTATTTCGGATTTGAGTAGAGAGCGTCGAGCTTACGCACCGCTTCGTCCGGCTTGATGTCGTTCATCGATAGCTCCTGCGAAAGCTGATTGATGATTTTGTCGCCGCTCTTCCAATGCAGATAACTGGCCGCAATTGACAAAGTATTGACTTGCTGGACGCTGACATCCATCGCGTCGCGGTACCCGTTGATGTAGCCGCTTTTGGCCGCATTAGTGAGCTTTTGCCAGAAAATCCCGTCATGCTCCACGCTGGGTGACGCGAACCCGATTCCGCAACTCAGGCCAAACCCAACCACCACCCCCGCAATGAATTTTTTCATCAGCTTCGCCCCTCCTCCGAGGCGGCACGGAGAATTCTCTTAGCAGATTGATAATGATGTTGAAACAGGCTTACAACACTGCCTGTTCATTAAGAGTCGCGCATTAAAGTGCGGCATTGAGCGCGCGCCTCAGCAAATGTGATTATCTTTGGCTGCGTCCTTGCCTTTTATCCTGGAAAACTCGCGTGTTTGTTGCGTGCAAAAATGATGACAATTTTTGAACAGGTCCTGTCCTTTATCAATGCGCCTGAGCCCGCGCGCTTCGAATCACTCGCACTCGCTGTCTTTCGTTACCAAGCCGAGCACGTCCCCGTTTACCGCGCATACCTGGCTTGTCTCGACATTGACCCGCGCACCGTCGAATCGCTCGAAGAGATTCCCCCGGTTAGCACGCTTGCTTACAAGTACGCGCGGATTGAGAATGAGTTGCATCCTGAATCCCCCGCCTCGCGTGTTTTCCTGACCAGTGGAACAACCATCGGCCATGACGAACGTGGCCGCCATCTTGTGCCGGAACCCGAAATCTACCGCGCCTCTGCGTGCCGCCACTTACAGAGGATGATGTTCCCGGACGGTGTCCGTATGGCGATGCTCGCGCTTCATCCGACCGTCGACCGGATGCCGGAATCTTCATTGGCGCAGATGATTAGCTGGTGCATCGATGATTTCGGCGAGGGCCATGCTTGTTGCGCCGCGACCCGACAATCGGTCGACGCGGCGCAAGCGACAGAATTCCTACTTGCCGCCAAGCGGCTCAACCGCCCGGTTTGTGTCCTAGGCACTACGGCTTCGTGCGCCGAGCTGTTTACCGCTTTGCGCCGGAATGGTATCGCGATTTCGCTGCCGGCAGGTTCTCGCCTGATGGATACCGGCGGGGCGAAGGGACAGCGTATCCCGCTGAGTCCCGCACAAGTCGCCGCCGACGCTCGTGAGCTGCTCGGAATCCAACCACTGCTGGTGATTAATGAATACGGCATGACCGAAATGTGCTCGCAGTTATACGATGCTACCAGCTTCAATGCTGACCTCCAGGTATTTCCGGACATGCGGACGAAGCTGGCACCGCCGTGGTTAAGGCCTGCCGTCCTCGACCCGATTACCTTGAAGCCAAACACGGATGGACGGCCTGGGATGCTCGCGTTCTTTGACCTCGCCAATGCCGGCTCGATTTCAGCCTTGATAACCGAAGATATCGGAATTGTGCGCGGCCACGCCGTGACGGTGCTCGGCCGTGCGGCCGCGGCCGACCGTCGCGGGTGCGCTCTCGCCGTTCAGCAATTCGCTGAAGCAGAAAAGTCTTTGCCCTCATCGCAGCCGCTAAGGCTTATAGGTCGCCCCGCTACTGATATTGACGAGCAGGCTCAGATGTTTACGATCGACGGCTCGGACCCGGTGCGTGCGTCAGCACGGGCGGCATCCGAAATACACGCGGCTGCCTACCGATTACGCGGGACGCTCGCAACTACTTCATTTTCAAGCAGCCCCGATACGATTGGCGCGATTTTTCGCGAAGTAATCGACGCGGTTACAGGGTCCGGCTGGCGCCTGGCGCGCCGTGAGATCGCAGAGAGATTGGGTTATTCGGAATCATTGCTCAGCCTCTCGCTCCGCGCGCTCCTGGCTCCACTCTGCGAGGCGGCTGATGTTGCGCGTCGCGTCAGGCGGCGGCGCGAAGTGCTCGGGTTCCTCATGCCTGGCAACGTGCCGGGTGCGGGTCTGCACGAACTGGTGACAGCGCTGGCTGCCGGTTGCGCAGCAATAGTGAAGACCTCTTCATCTGAGCCGGTGTTCTTCAGCGAGTTGGCCACGACCTTGGGTGAACTTGATAGCCGCTTTGGGAGCGACTTCGGTGCTCGATTGCAGGTATTCAATTGGGCGCGAGAACGCGCCGACCTCACTGACGCGTTGCTCAAAAACTGTGATCTTCTGATTGCGTTTGGCGGGGATTCGACGATTGTCCAACTTGAGGGGCTCGCGCAACACGGACGGCTGGTCGCTTTCGGCAACCGTTTTAGCTCTGCAGCCGTCATGCGCGAGGCAGTCCAGGGTATCGCGATGGCGCAAACGGCCGAGGCGTTGGCGCTCGACTGTGCCATGTTCGATCAGCGCGGATGCCTCTCGCCGCACCATATTTTCGTAGAAGAGCACGCGCGTGAATTTGCGGCACAGGTTGCCGAAGCATTCGCCAAACTCGCTACACTCTTCGGCGGCAATAGCGTGCGCGGGCTGGAGCTTGAAGATGCGGCCGCTATCCGCAGGGTGCGGGAAACGGCGCGTTGGCGCAGGCTCGGTGGTAGAGATGTCGAGCTCCGGGAAGATTCCAACTTTCAATGGACGGTGATCTTCGATAATGCTGCGAGTTTCACACCATCGCCCGGCTTTCGTACGGTTTATGTTTCGCCGTTCAGTGATCCATCAGACCTCGAACGCCGGCTCGAACCGGTTCATGGAAGATTGGAAGGGTTCGCGATAGCCGGCGGCAAATCCGCTAGCGCAACTCGCCGAACCTCGCGCATCAACCGGTCCGCCGCAACGCCTGGTCTACAAGCGGTTACTAACGTCGTCGAGCATTGCGGTGCGACTCATATCTGCGCTCCAGGCGAGATCCAGTCTCCACCGCTCGATTGGCCTCACGGCGGCGGTGAGTTTATCCGCATGTTCATTGGCTAGAGGAACTGCGCCATTGAGTCGCGCACGTGACGCTTTCCTGGCCCATCTGGCGCAGACCTCGGACTCACCGCTCGGATTGGAAATTGACCGGGCGGAGGGTTGCTGGCTGTATACCTGCGATGGGCGGCGCTATCTCGACCTCATCGCCGGAATAGGTGTGTCGGCGCTCGGCCATGGCCATCCTGCTGTGCTTGCCGCAATCAACCGTCAACTCCAGCGCCACCTTCACGTCATGGTTTATGGCGAATACGTGTTGGAGAGTCAGGCGGCGCTGGCGGCTGAATTGGCGCGCGTGCTGCCGCCCGGGCTCGGCCGCGTCTACTTCACTAACAGCGGCGCAGAAGCTATCGAGGGGGCTCTCAAGACGGCGCGGAAATATACCGGACGAGCGGCCTTCGCCGCGTTCGATGGAGCGTATCACGGCGACACGATGGGCGCTCTGGCGCTAGCCGGCAACGTTGAATTCCGCGCTCCTTTTGGCGAATTACCAGGCCCGGTACTCCATTTGCCTTACGATGACGAGTCCGCGCTGGAAGTAATAGACGAAAGCGTCGCGGCGGTAGTGGTTGAACCGATGCAGGCCGAAGGGGGAGTCCGGATCCCACATCAGGGTTTTATCGAAGCGCTGCGTCGCCGATGCACGCAAAGCGGAGCGCTGCTGGTTTTTGACGAAGTTCTGACCGGGCTGGGGCGCACGGGCCGGCTTTTCGCGCTCGAGCACTTCGGCATTACACCTGATCTCGTGGCGCTGGCTAAAGCACTCGGCGGAGGACTGCCGCTCGGGGCTTTCTGCGGCCCGGACGCTATCCTTTCCGTGTTGTCGAGGGAGCCCCCGCTCGGCCACATCACGACCTTTGGCGGACATCCGCTATCATGCGCCGCCGGGGGCGCGGCCCTGAAGACGATCGTTGATCAGCGGTTATGGGAACGTGCTGATAGAATAGGCGCTCGCATGCGGCAACGGCTCGGTGGTCTGCTCGGGGGCGAAGTGGTCAATATTCGCGGGGCCGGCCTGCTGATTGGAATTGAATTCGCCGAGGCGTCGATGACGCGCCAGTTTGTCTCCGAAACGTTGTCCCGCGGCGTAATCGTGAACTGGACGCTGAACGCCGATCGCGTTGTCCGGCTCGCCCCACCATTAACGATAGCCGAGGACGAAATTGATTTCGCCGTCACCACCATGGAGGAGGCCCTCACCGCCGCCCGGAAGCGATCGGGTGTTCAATAGTGCAAAACGATGCCTCTTCCGAGTGCGAAGGCGCACCTCTGCTTGCCCCCGTTCTTCCGGCTCTGATAGCCTCGGCCAGTCAATGGATGACGTTTTGTAGGGGTTTGCTTCCCGCCTCAGGTCCCCGTCGTCTAGCTCGGCCTAGGACACCGGCCTTTCACGTCGGTAACACGGGTTCAAATCCCGTCGGGGACGCCAATTAAATTAAATCGAGGTTTTTTGGAGATGGGAGAGCGAGCAAGGGTAGTTTGACACTCAACTCAATTGACACTCACCAGTCCTCGATAAGCCTCGCACAGAAACGCCCGCCGCAGCGACCTTCCAGACGTGCCAAATCTTTATCGGCGTTATTTGGTCGGCTCGAAATCAAGTTGTTATACAATTATGGGCTGATGTGAGGCGTCGGGCTGCCGGGGGACAGGGTCATTACGCGGTCAGAAGCTGCTACAACCGGCTAAAAGGGATCTAAAGGTAGGTTATTTCTGGATCATAACGTCCGGGGAAATACGATCTTCGTTGGGAGAAGCGAGGAGGACGGTCCGGCAGCGGCTTAGTCATCGCGGCTCTGATACTTCGTTTTCATGAAGCGTCTCTAGTTCCTTGAAAAACGTGGAAAGTTCATCACAGAGCGCCCGCGCATCTTCGATATTCAGGAAAACCCAAGTCTGCCCATCGTCATACGCACGGATACCGACAGATCCTTCACTGTTATAATCCGACCAATGCACACGCGGCGAATCATGTACATGATAGATTCTATTTTCCATTGACATTAGACGCCGATCCCGTTTTTGAAACTTGACTCCAGCACAGACGAACAAGCAACGCCGCAGCGTTTGCCCGCCACCAAGACAGGCTAACTGAAATCGGTCATGGCGTCAATAACCTTGAATTAGTATCTCATAGAGTTGCTGGCTTGCCGGCGGCGAGTGCATGATCTACTGGTTATTTGAAGGATAAGTCATGGAGCACGAACCTCTTGATCGGAAAAAGGCCGCTGCCTTGGCACGGCAGGTCGGGGTTGATTTTGGCGGGGCGCTGACCGCCGCCCTGGCCTACATCGGCGATCGGCTGGGAATTTTCAAGGCGATGGCCAGTGGCACCGCTTTTACAACCCGGCAGCTTGCGGAACGCACGGGCCTGAATGAACGTTACGTGCGCGAATGGAGCGCCACCATGGCTGCGGCCGGCTATGTCGAATACTCGCCGCAGGATGCAACTTTCAGAATGAACTCCGAACAGGCCGCGGTCTTGACAAATGAAGACACTACCTATTTCACCGCTGGCGCTTTTCAATATGCGGTTGCGTGCTATCGGCAGATCCCTACGTTGATGGAGTCATTCAAAAATGGCGGCGGCGTTCCGTTTCGCGATTTCGGCCCGGAGATAGTCGAAGCCATCGAGCGGCTGTTCCATGTCGGTTACGAAACCTGGGTAGCTCGTGAGTGGATCCCCGCGGTACCAGATGTTCATGAGCGGCTGCTTGCCGGGGCCGAAGCTGCCGAGGTCGGCTGCGGAGCGGGCCAATGTCTGATCCCGGTGGCCGCAGCTTTTCCCAACTCCCGTTTCTTTGGTTATGACGTCGACCCCATTTCTATCGAGCGCGCTCGGAACAAAGCGGACAGCGCCGGATTGACCGGTCGAATAGGCTTTGAGCAGATCGCCGCCGAGCGCGTGCCGTTTCAAGACCACTTCGATCTCGTGATGGCTTTCAACTGCATCCACGACATGGCGCATCCACGCGCCGCCTTGGCCGCAATTCAACGAATGCTCAAACGCGACGGCGCATTTTTATGGTCGGAAGCGGATGTTGGCGCACGGCTCGAAGACAATCTTGGTCCGGTCGGGCGCACTCTATACGGTGCGAGCACAATGCACTGCATGACCGTATCGCTTGCCCAGGGTGGAGAAGGCCTGGGTTCTGCAATCAGCGGGGAGCTGGCTAGGAATCTAGCGGCGGAAGCTGGTTTCGCGAGTCTGCAACGGCTCCCGATCAAGAACCCATTCCATCAGGTCTTTCTTGGCCGCAAACAGACCAGACTCTAGCCCCGATTCTCCTTTCGGAAGGAGAAGGGATCAGAAAAAAACGGACGATACGCACCGGGAACGACCTCTCGCCTCTCCTGAAGCTAAGGATTCATGAGCCGTTCAGTCGGCTGCAAACAGTTTCATCAATGCATCGGGCGCCGGCGGATGCTTTAGCGCCGCCAGATTATGCGCCACATGGGCGGTTGAACTCATGCCAACTAGCCTAACTTCCGCATTTTTCAGAACAGATCCGCGATATTGCTAGGGTTTTTGGTTTTTCCGTCACTATGGATGGTACCAGGTGCGCAGCGGTTTGATGATCTCGGCGGAGATGCCCAAGGTCGAATAG